>Ga0157367_1000504_pt1 | contig 19099 bp, 18 predicted proteins | sample AttbisABBM2_FD_113142 | JGI IMG/M metagenome (GOLD analysis project Ga0157367, IMG submission 113142) | Fungus gardens microbial communities from leaf cutter ant in Botucatu, State of São Paulo, Brazil - Atta bisphaerica ABBM2 | ecosystem: Host-associated > Fungi > Mycelium > Unclassified ... | reverse complement strand
GATGCGGCCTGTGATCCCGCTGCGAACGATGGAACGCAAGCCCAAGCCGGGACTGCCAAGGTTGTTCGACCGCCCGAAATACCGGCAGCGTAACATCATCGAGCGGATGTTCGGCTGGCTTAAGGAGAGCCGTAGGATCGGCACTCGCTACAACAAGCTGGCAAAAAGTTTCGCTGCGATGGTCACGCTGGCTTGCACGCTGCGCTGCCTACGACAGTATTTTTCGTACAGAACCTAGCATTCGTAAACCGCGCGCGAGATCGGTCGAACGCGAGCCATTTCCTAGCGGATTTCATTCGCTGGCGCTCACCTATGGGCCAACCTTTAGCAGTTACTCTTGTTGATTCATTGGCCTTACCATACCTTCACCCGGCGACTCCTCAGACAGCACTCGGCAAGCCGGACTTTTTAGACAAGCTTTAGTCATCTTGATCTGCATATTGAGCTTGCTACGATAACACTTTAATTCGAAAAACTAATTCCCCATCCAGGCAATACCAGGAACATCTGCCGGATCACCTATAGCTGCAGCTACTTCAACCGGAGAATTGAACTCCAACGTGATCGCCGAGATCTCATTGATAGGAATTGGATTTTGTCCGAGCAGCATCAAAAGACCTCCCGATGAATTGAAGCTTTGAGTCCCTGACAGGAATCTAACGCCTCCATTTTTCAAGTCGATTCTCATCAAAACACTTACGAAAAACCTATCAGGAAACAAAGGCTTAATCAAAAGTGCTGCTGAAACTAAATTTTTATTCGCCAAAGTGGATGGAGGAGTTAATTTTAACTTCAAGTTATCATTGACTACCACCTTACCATCTTCCCACGCTGGCGCAGCCTTGAGTAGGCTGCAATCCCGTTGATACATCCAGTTTGCCCCCTTCCACCAGGGGTTTATTGGAACACAGATTGGTGAAGCTCCAGCATCTATAGCATCAGCCATGACCTGCCACTGAGAGCTACCCAGAGTGGGGGATAAAGGTTCCTTATTTATACCGCCTGCAAAGCTCAACCAACCAGTAGTTACAAACCAGATTAAGAAGATAGCTCCGCCCGCCTCAGCAAAATATTTATTTCTAAGTAAAGGCTTGTTGTTGGTCAGGGAGCTAGCCACGCCACATATAAAAAGAACGCACCCAAAAAAGCCTACAATTATGTGTCTGTAAACAGGTATCCCGTGAAGTCGCTCCATATCCAAATTCCATGTGTCACTGAGCGCAAACGTATTTAGCAGGACATTGAAGAATAGAAGCGACAGACCAACAAGAATGATAGCATTAGAGCTTGTTCTTTTGATGTAGACTAAACAGCCGCCGAAGAAAAATACACCTATCCCTATCAATATTAAATATGACGACGCTAAAGAAGAGGAGTGTCCAATTGTATAGCCTCCTAGAAAACCGAAGAAATATTTAATAGCGGCCCAAATTTTGGCAGCAACAGTGATATCGTTGACCCGAAAAGGCATAGTTCCTGCTGCAGAACTAATGGCCATCTGCACGAACTGCACTAGACACAAAACAACTGAAATCAGAACGATCCAGCGAAATCTGGAATGACTAACGACTGCAACAAGAATCATTACAGGCAGCACGGCCAAAACCGCAGGTTTAGAGACCATCAGTACCGGAATAAACCAACTCCACCAAGGAACATTCCTAGAGTTATCTACCGATGCAAGTGCAGTCAATACCGCTATAAAGAAAGCAGCGAAATAGGTAAAATTTATGAATGTCCTTGTTTCAAAATCAGCGACCATCAGAACGCACAACACGGTACTAAAGCGTAATGCATCGCTTTTCACAAGTGCCCGAAATTGATATAGGCAGAAAGAACCAATCAAAGCACCGGTCAAAAGAATCGATGACCAAGTATAAAAATAGGGAATAGTAGCTGCCGGCAAATTTAATTTATCGCCGATGAGCCCAAGTAATCTTTGTGGAACGGGAATATAACCGGCATCTGTCGAAAATAATTTTTGGATATACGATGAAGCATTTGCATTGAGATAATAATTAGTGGCCATTTCGGCCCACATTTCCCCTTTCAAAACCCAATTTGGCTGCATAGCAGCCTGATAAAAAAAGTAAAAGATAATAGCAGAGAAAAAGAGCGCAATAGTGCGCCCTTTATTATCTAAACTATCGCCGTAGGAAACATGCCCTCCCCCCAGAATTCCCAAACGAAAATCTCTTATAAAAAGAACAAATCTCATTTCAAAAACCTCCTGAATATCTTTATTTAGCGAGGCTCATCCTATATCGCTCCGCGTCCCAGTTTAGCAGCTCGGCAATTTGATTTTGGTTTAAAACAGCGAGTTCAATCTCAGCCGTTTGCCTAGCTATAACATCATAATAGCAACGCAGCTGCTGAAGTTTTGCTTGCGTAAATGATAAAGTCGAATAAACACCCTCACCATATATAAATACGAGTTCAGGATAAAATTCAGACTTCTCAGATTCTTGAGAGAATTCAGACCATGACAAATAGGTATGAGCTCGCGGACCAAGAAACACCACATGGTCGGGGTAAATCACCCATTCCGATTTCAGGCGTTTAAAAAGATGAGGATTTAAAGCTAGCTGCTGTATACCAACATCAACGATACGCTCATATTTTCGAGACACTGTCGCAGGCGGATTAGCTACCGCAGGATTTTTTTGCTCTTTGAATAGTGGAACCGTAGCAAACAGCTTCAACAACTTTTCAAGAGTCTCGTCTATTGCCTGGACACTGTTACCGCCAATTACAACACCGTGGCTTTTCAAGAAAAGCACATCGATCATAGGCTGCCTTTTCAAAGCCTTGTGTATTTCGCAAGCCAATTCTGCACCAGGCTTGAAATATGTCAAAACCTCAAAAGATATTGAATCATCCAACAGATCATAAATATAACTATCTAAATTTTCTCTAACCAAATGAGCCAGGATTTCTACTGAATGCAGATGCAATACTATACGGTGAGGCATTAATGCATGCAGCGTAGTTTCAATAGATGCTCTCAAATTCGAAGCATTGGCAATTTTGGCAGTTGTCGAATAATTTCCTTTCTCAATTTCATGACTCAAATCAGCCAAGTCTACAGGAACAAATATATCTTCTTTTAAAGAGTTTGCTAGCCACTTGCCTGATGCCTTTACCCAAAGAATATCGCCCTCCTTCCAAGAGGCATTTCCCCCGGCCCCCTGAACCAATAATGGATCGGCACCTATTTTTGCACAGTAGTTTTTTACCTCTTCGCCGGTATCTTTATCTGAATAGTTCACTTTAGGCTACCTATTTTTCCAATTAGATTCCGCAATTCGTGATAGTCGCTAAAGACTGCATCAGCCTTGCAGAGATCCGTTCCTATTTCCACGCCATCATGTATCTTCTGTAACGTCACTGCACCAATCATTTCACGCCCCCCGCGAATATCATTGACTGGATTGTCGCCAATCATCCAAATACGGTTACCTTTAGGCCGCATTTTCTCAAGTGCAATTTTGAAGGGCGCTTCGTGTGGCTTATCAAATCCAGCTTCTTCGCTTGTTACAATGTAATCAAAATAATGATCAAGACCGAAATAGACAACTTTTCTAAATTGAATCTGGGCTGTAAGGTCAGTAACGATTGCTGTGGGAATACCGAGCAGACGAAGGTCATCTAATAGATCTTTCACTCCGTCGAATAAAATCGCGTTGCTCAAAAAAGTTCGCCAATAGGTCTGCTCAAGGTCCAGAGCTAGAAGAACTTGAGATCCTAGTCCCATTATCTCAAGCATGCGTTGTAGATATAGAAGCCGACTGTGTGAGGAAGCAGTATGTTTTAATCTAGACTTTACTTCCGACCGTGCTTGCTCAAACGCTCTATCAAAGTTCTCTGAAGAGATAGAAAATGTCTTTACTACCTTATCTCGTATCGCCTTTTGAGCGGCAGAATGAGCAGGATCATACGGGTATAGGGTGTTGTCTGTGTCAAACAAGATAGCATCAGGGACAGAGGTGAACTGCTCTTGGTTATTAATTTTCATTTTATGAACCGCTTAGTCAAAGCTTGGCTGATGTGATTAAGAGTGATGAGCTGCATCAAACCCAACATTCCATCTTGCCATTTAGGTGAAACATCCAAGAATTCTTGAACGCGAGGACACAGAATCTCGGCAGCCATAGCAATGTCTTCAGCCGAAGCTTCACCCTCGATAGTAAGCTGCATATCAGAGCCATTATTGCTGACTACAACATCAACGTGTAGGCCGCAGACACCCACAAGCACTCTATGTATCGAAAGCTCATTTAACCCATTTTGGGTGTTAACAACCAACTTGAGGCGAAGTGGATGATTTTTATCGAGCCCCTCTAGCATTCTAGGGTGAATAGGTTGTAATGAGAGACTCAAATCAGCATATCTGGATTGCGGACGGATGAACTGTTCAGAGTCAGGCTCTCTTTTTTCAAAAGAACTCATGACGCGCTCGAGTGTATGACCGCGCTGATGCACATCGCGTGCAATCTTAAAATATCTACGCAGCGACTCATCTATATCTAGATATATCTTGAGGTTGTAACATTCACGGAGAACCGGGAGATATAATGCATGCAAGCCACTTGCTATTATGAAATCATTACTTCCAATTACAAAAGGCCTACTCATTTTCCCGGTTTTGTGATCATAGTGCTTGGAAAAAATACTTTTCCCGTCAGTTAAGGACACTAGATCATTGCAAAAACCCTCTAAATCATTCGCCATGGGATTGAGGTGAGTCATTACTTGCCACATTGGCTTTTGTCTATCCCAGAGGTGATAGTCATCGCCAGACAACTTAACTACCGAATGCTCGCCAAATAAACCTGCAATCGCATCTGCAAAGGTATCTTTCCCAGCACCTGAATCCCCCGCTACTCCAATAGCAAACGGTTTTCGGCTTAACCGGAAGAAGTCGTTCCGGCCAATGGCTTCACGCCAAACTCTGATTGCAAGAATCCCTCCGATCGCCACCATGATTGTGTGTAGGAGAGATGTAGTTTTGTCACTTAGCGCCTCAGAAATATGAAAGGTTGAAGCTAAGCTAAATTCGTTTCCATTCAAAAATTGTAGCTGTGTTAGCAGAAGCGTATTTAGCATATATACGCCAGAGAAAAGTCCAACGAATAGGACAGCAATACGCCCGCTCATAGCTTGGTAAAGCACAAGGAATGGGATACACCACACAAACCAGCCAGGAGAGGAAGGCGTCATCAATACGATCAATAGAAAGGCAAGACCAATAGTTGAATGAAATAGATCAAAATTCAGGCGCCTTACTCGCCAAACCACATAAAGAATCGTCAGATAAAGCAGAGGAACAACAAATATAGAAGAATTTTCAGAAAGCTTTATCGCCAACTGATATATCTTCTCCATTTCAGGATTCCCGAACAACATCAGCAATCCTGCCTTTGAAATTAAAAAGGCACCTACAAAAATCAATGTACTAACTGAAAACGAAATCAAAAATTTCGACGAGTGTTGCCTGAGCGCTCGATTGTTAAACAAATAGATTGCAAAAAAAGGGACTGCAACAACCATGCTAAGTTTCGCGGAAATAGCACAGGCTAAAAGTATTCCAGCCCAAGTCAGCCTGACACGCCGAATAAATAGCATCGAAACTATCAACAGCAGGGCAGGGACTAGATCGTTCAAACCTAACCCATAGCTTGCAATGATAATAATAGGCGAAAGCCAATAGGTTAATAAAATCAACCTCTTGCGTTCGGGTAAAAATTGGCAAAGCACTATTAACAAAACAATATCAGCTATCAATATAGTGGCATAGTATGAATATAATAAAGAAATACCTGCAATTTTTGCTAAAAACGATAGAGGGAGGAAAGCCAACCACATTGCATAGCCATAAGGGAAAGCAACAGAATCGCCTCCGTTTGCAATCCATACCGACCAAGGATCAATTGATAATTTTAAAATGCTCAGCTCTAGAAACGGCGAATACCACTCTGTAATAGTGCTCGGTGCCATTAACAAAATTAGAACCAACCGAATAAGCAATCCCCCAATGAACAGAGGATGAAGAAATATCTTTTTCATCTAGAAGCAACCATTTTTTCCCAGAGGCTAGGATGTTTTGTACAAACAGCATCTGCTAAGATATTTCGCTCTGTCAGAAGTAATGCCAACTCAGATATTTCTTCTTCAGCATTTCGACCCTGAAGTTCTGGAGAAACAAGGCAAAGCTTAAATCCTGCTTTCTTGAGCCGATCTGCCTCGTACTCACTCAACGGAAAACGGGTAAAACAATCTACCCAAACCCAATTTACTTTTCCTGCCAAAGTCAGAGCCGTCTCGACTGACTCGAACTCAGAAACTCGAACAGCACATCTACTTTCCCCAGCATTTGACCATTTGACAAGATATGGAAAAGATTGGTCTAAGAAGAAGTAGTCAGAGATCCCCTTCGAGTTCATCAAAGAAATTAATCTAGACTCCAGACCCTCTTCTTTCACATTTAGAATTAACGTGCCATGCTTGTATACATCAATCCATTCTTCAAAATCTTCACCAGCCGTATAAGGATCATGATGAATGATCAACCGGTCTCCCAGGCTTCTAATATCTACCTCAACTCCATATTTAGGATCGACCGCCAAAAGCTCTTTTATAGTATTACGACGATGGGAGATTATTTTCATGCCTAAATCCTTTTCTTTAGTTTAAGGCTAAAAGAAATAGTCCTTTGAATGAATTTTCGCTTGGCGGCCCAATTGACATTCCAATGTGAAACCCCGTTAGCTCTTTCACCGAATCTGACTGGAAAACGATATATCCTCACCCCGCGAACTTTGGCTTGATAGTAGGCATATAGGTCAAGTGAAAAGTCATCTGGCGGCGAATCCCATGACTCAAATAAGTCACGAGAAAAGATTGTCGGCTGAGCATTTATGTCCCACATTGATCGTGCTAGTAAGACGCTTTCGAATATACTCATTCCAAGCGTAAACACCACATCTGTCCAAGGTCGACCATATCTTCGGCCTTTAACAAAAATGTCATACCCGTGACTTTCAAATAACTGCAAACCTCGATAAAAGTCATAAGGATCAGTCTGCATATCCGCGTGGGTCCAGCCTAATAGCTGTCCTTTAGCGGCTCTGAGTCCCGACACAATACCAAAGCCATATCCCTGGTTTGCATTGACCCGAATAGACCTACACCCCGGATACTGAGGGAGTAGCTCTTGTAATACTTGAGCGCTACTGTCAGTCGAGCCATTGTCGACCAATATTACTTCTATATCTGAATGCACCGCCAATACTTTGCAACGTTCTAATAGAAGAGGAATGTTTTTCTCTTCGTTGTAGCAAGGGATGACAAGAGAGAACCTCATGAAAGCTCCGAGACTCGGATCGGTTTAAAGACAAAAAGCTTCATTCCTAGAAAATTTAGTACCGCAGAAATCCCAGTTGCTGCCAAGAAAGACACGGACATTGACGTGAACTTCAACGAAGTGGAATTTATAAAGACATTGACAAAGAGCGTTGCGATGTACAAGAGAGAAAACCTCCATACACTACCTGCAACATATGTCTTTTGGCCAAAAGTCCAAAATTTATTGGCAAAATACGAAAACAGCGTACCTGCTAAGAAGCCAGCTGTTTTTGCAACGTATATAGGTATAAATCCGGCCTTCATCAATCCTTGATAAGTCAAGAAGTCAACAAAAACAGTCGCTGTACCGACAAAGAGAAATATCACTATTTCGCGTTTGATCATGAGTTAAGTTTTGGTAGCTCAGGCACAATATTTTCATATTTTTCAATCAAACATGCGACTTTGTCTTTAGGCACTCTACTATCAAGCTCTAGTCTGTAGGGGTGATTATCCCATTTGTGAAAACAAGATTGCCAATATTCAAATGTGCGTAGATCACTTGGAGTTCCCCAGCACAAATAGCTATCCACTTCGAAAAGATAGCACTTAAGCCCTAAGGCTATTGCGTCGTTAATAAGTGAGTCCATATAGAACTCCCCGTTAACACGCCCATCACGTGCAATCAGTCTATCATACGCCTTATTAAAGCTTTCAATTTCACGAAAAGTAAATGCCCCCAATACAATCGGATCGGACTCTGGTTTATCAAGAGGTTCCTTAACTGAAATTGAGTTAATTAACCCACTTCCATCTACACTCATCCATCCAAACATTTTGGGGTGACGCAAGGCATTGGGATACCGACGTACGCCCCAGACGATTACATCTACTTCGTCGTTTTCGAGTAGTTTCCTGTAAGCACCGGGATCGTAGAGAGCGCCATTATCACAAGCACCAATGGTAATTGGAGTGGCCTTATCTAGCTGCTCATTCAAGCAGTCCAGGCCGATAGCAGCGCTACAGGCCTGACCTTCCGTGACATGATTGATCGTTTTTATGATTGCTGTCGGATACAAGGCCTTCAACTCGTCAACAACATCCTCAAAGCCTATCATGTCGGTTCTCAACACAAAGACATACTGCTCTGCAGGAGGCAAATCATGGGTAGCCTGAGACACCATCGATCGACCCGATACAGGTATGAGAGGTTTGGTTTGAGAATAACCTTCGTTGACGAAACGCTGCCCTAAACCAGCCATTGGTATTATCAGCGTCCCTTGAGCAGCTGAATTATTCGGCGGCTGGGAAATCAATCGTTGAAACGCGTTTGACCAGGTTTTATATTCAGCTAAGTCTTCTGGCGTACCCCACTGCATGAAGTGTTGCAATGGGTAGATAGCAACAGGCTCGTCGTCTGCTAATAATTTTTTATAAGCTAGACTTACGTAATACTCTCCGGCAACGTTTAGATCCTGCTCCATTGCAGCTCGAAATGACCTACTCATAAGTAGTGCCGAAGAAAAATAATATGTCCCGCTAGAGGCATATTCTTCCATTCGATTATCAGTGTAAGGTTGCTTTTCTTGTATATCTTTGACCCACCCATTCGCCTCGAGCATATAGGCATAGTTAGTACTACCTAGCGAATGCGGATGAAATCCTTTATAGCAGGGAATTGCTCCAGCACATTTTGTGGCATCCACATAGTACTTGAAATGATTCCAATCCCAATAGCAAGTAAAATCACAATAGTTAACGACCACAGGGAGTTCTGGATCAAGCATATGTTCTACTTGTCGAACTGCATTGATTGGCCCAAGCTTGTGAGGCTTTATCCCAACGATTCTTCCAGAAGGACAGTAGTTTTTTAAGATGGCCTCCATCCTATATGAGGGCTCATCGAGATGATCCTGATTACAGACAAAAATAAAATCTTTCTCGCCTGGAAACATGTCTATTACATGAGCCACTATAGGCTTTCCATCGACCTCAATTAGGGGCTTTGGCACATCGTAGCCTACACGTCGAAATCGCTCACCAAATCCAGACATAGGAATTACTATTTGCACAAAGACACCCTTTAAATTAAATTTATGTAGTAGCTCATGCCGTTACGCACACAGATCTGCCTATTCTAATCTAGAATTTACGCAGAGTCACGTTATTCGTTACATGGTTCACAGAACCCTATAGCTTTCCAACCACCTAGAAGGTCGGAATGATCAAATACAATCTGAAGCTTTAAAAACCATTCCAGTACCTAGATGATTTTTATGTAAATCGAGTATTTTATTAAGAACGCCACTCTAATTTATCCTCCTTGAAATTAGCCGCTAATAGAAACTAAAACCCAAGCACCTTAGTCTGCTGATCAAGGTTGTTTTGCTAGCACCACTCGAAAGCAGCTCACAAAATGCATGCCGTGGCTTTCTATCCGTGACTCACGCATACCAGCCTGAACTCTGCTTTTGCCAAGGCAACAGGGCGACTTATAGCATCATTCCTTTGTTCGAACACGTGCTTTCACTAGGTAATAGCGGCAGATTCATAAGCGTTGCGGCCGGATCGAGGGAGGTAAGGGGTACGACAATTCACCACTTGGCGATTGGGAACGCGTCGGTATTCAACTGATTATTGGTCAGTGCGAGGCATGTTGTAAGCTCCGTCTTGACTTCTCAATTGATCGGCATACGCTCAGTGCAATGCGACAGAACGCCTATACAGCTGGCTTAAGGAAAAGTCAGCTCGACAAGCTTGCTATTAGCCTAAGGCAAGGGGCACTATAGGTCGTATTGATCGCTGTTGGCGCGTCGGCTTTTTAAATGCGAGTTAATAAATTTTCAATAAGAAAAGCATAGCAAGCGCAAGTCTATCTAGCTTTCTACGACGAAAATTGCTTACATGACTAAGCAAATAGAAATAATCATCGAGACGCCCTCTGAATTCATTTAGTTCTAGAATCTCAACAAATAACGTAGTCTGAAATCTATACCAACCCTGCCGTGACAGCTTGTATCGCCGCAAAGCTGATTTTAAGCCATTATTGGCTCCGATGACATTTCCGCCATGCTGACGATAAAGAACAAATGAACGCGAATCAATTATCCATCTATAGCCCTGAGTTCGAGCGAAAGCGTAGATAAACCAATCATGTAAAGCCACCAAATTAACTTGCTTGGATTTTTGCACAAGCACTACTTTCAGTTTCCGTATTAAGCTTCTATCTAGTACATAGCTACATCCCGGCCCGGCTGACTCAAAAAGATAATCCCACTGCCGAAACGGCTGCGCTTTTTCTAGTAGTCGTGTCCGACCGTCATCCCAGAACGCCACCACATTAGATGAATAGGCATTGCAATCACTTTCCTGCAAAGTTTGTATAGCTTCGCTTATTTTTTTCGAGTCCCAAATATCATCTTGATCTGAAAGAGATATGTAATCGAACTCCTCCACATCAACATCCCTGATCAGGCGAAAGAAATTCTGTGCCGCACTACCATATCTTTCGCCATAGGGAAGCAATATTACATTCTTGTTCTTCTCGACGTACGCACTTACGATATCTAGAGTCGAGTCGCTACTAACATCTAAACTGATGAACAAGCTAACAGAGACGTGCCTTTGGCAAAGAATACTTTCAATTTGCTCTACAATGAACTTTTCACCGTTGTATGCTGCCATAAGAACAGCAACTTTAGCGACCTCACTGGGGCCGCTTCCAGATCTCGCAAACTCCGTCTCTCGTACCTTTCCAGCCATATTTAGCATAGTCCCATCGACGATTACTTATCAATACAAGGAGGATTTGATGAAGTGTGTTTTGTACGATTTCTTTTACACAAAGAAGCGTAGGGAAATGGTTCATTCTCAGAAGCCAATAGCCGTTTCTTATACGATAGTAGCGCCTGCTGGGAGAATGAACAGGCACGTACCAGCGCCACACCTTTAAGATATTCTCACCAATCTCGTGAATCAAAATACATCTTGGATCGACGTAGAGTTCATAGCCCATTTTTTTTGCACGCAAACACCACTCAGTGTCGACATAATCTATAAAAAAATCTTCATTCATCAAACCTACATCGAGCAACGCTTTGGCAGATATCAACGATCCGGAGGAAATAACAAGATCGACTTCTGTCGGCTCAGTAAGTAGTGCTGGATTTATTTTTTTAACCCATCCAGACCTACTTAGTTTGATCAATGGGTAAAAAAACTCTACACGCCTATCTTTATGGATAGGACCTATAATAGCGACATTCTTACTGACAGCCAGCACTTCAAAACTCGCTGCCAATCGAACAATTAAATCAGAGCTTACTTCACTATCCTGGTCAAAAAAAATTACACCATCACAGCCAAATTCAAATGCTTTTTTTATTCCTCGATTTTGAGCGTTTGCAATACCTTTGTTACAAGCCAAAGCTATAAATGTACACTTGCTGGAGCATTCCCTTAAAAGCGACTGGTTTTCACTGGCATTGTCCACGAGAACTATATCTGCCAGATTTTTTGACAATACGCTTAAGAGCCTTTTCAATTTATCTAGATCAGGATTGTAAGTAACTACTACCGCTATTATTTTTCTCATAAACCATATGCTATTGATAGTCAAAACCGATGCTGATACTGTCAGTCGCAGCTGTTTTCTCGGGTAAACCTTCAGCACGCCACCAACCTGTGGAGAAGTTAGACAAACCCTATTCGTAAGGTTCCTCGCAAGACAGTCCCCGAAAAATATCCTTGCCTGCGCATATTTGCCCTCAATTCAACTTAAGTCTCGATGCATGGCCCATGGCGTAATGGATGCTAATATGATGACCTGCAGGCTAAGCAACGCTTTTTGATCTATATTTTCAGGCTCACTCGAGCCATTATAATAACAGATGACATCAGGTGTAATGGTCAGCCATGAGTGATGATCAAAATCGCTTTTCTGTCACCTTGATAGCAGCCGTTCGCAGGACTAATGATAATTGTTATTTTCGATGATGCCACTTTCAAATTCAAAGAACGTGATCTAATTGGTTTTGATCCTACTCAAAGTTCAGCTATCGATACATTCTAAAACACAGTAATTAGCATCTCAGGGCGATGCATAGCTAGGAGAGCTATCCGAATCGAGAATTTTCGATAATACATATTAAAGCCCACACGGGAACAGCTTGAAGAAGTATCAGCTAATGGACCTTGCAATGACCAATATAACACTCAATATAGTTTTCCTACCCGCCAACATAGTCGGACGCGAGCAAGTGAGTGCGATGCCTATGCTGCTTACTCTAATAAAAGTATAAAGATAACACAAACTCACAGCTCCTTCTTTTATTATTAATTAAGGTGCTTTAACCGATTCGGTAGCTGACCAATAGCACTTGAGAGAGTAGCAATTCAATATTGATCGATTCTATCCTCTCGCTAGGACCTTATAAAGACAAGCTCCTAATGGCAAAGTCATTGCCTCTTTCGGGGCCCGCCGATATGGAGTAAAAGGTAGCAAGCGCAAGACCAGCGGCTCTCACCGCACTCTGTGCTCTGCTAAAATTAAAGAGCACATTCCTTGCATACATGGACTGTTTCATGACAAACGGAAGACGAGTTAAAAGTGAGTCCAACAACCACATCAATGAACTACTGAGCTTCATTGACAACTCGCTAGATGCTTATACGAAGGAGAGTAATTCAGCTCAAGAAGATAATTTCGACTCGAAAAGCAATAAAAAATCAGGATCAGAAGAGCATTTTATCGCTTTAAAGAGAAAAGTGTTGCGCTTGAAAAAGTCTTTTGCAACTGAGACAAGTGCAAGGGAAGGCGAGATAGAAAGCTTGAGAGAAGCCGTCAGGCATTCAAGTGAAAGGATAAACAAACTCTTTTTCTTTGCTTTTTCGTGGCTTTTGTTTCTGACTTTTCTTTCTTTATATAATTGGATCCTAACACATAACCGCTGAGCTTTGCGGACTCTTACACCCTCCGCAAGTAGTCCAAAAAGCCAGCGCGATTCAAAGCGGAGAGCGAATATTAACTATTTCTTATCAATAAACCTCAATGTTTGAAGTTTTCAAAATAGGAATTGGCAACCTCCGCTGATGAGCCAAACATTCGAACTCTGCCGTGCTCCATCCAAATAGCTTTATTGCATATATTTTCTAGCAGATCCTTTGAATGGCTAGCTATCACAAGAATTTTCGTACTTTCAATTAGGCTATTCATTCGAGCCTCGGCTTTGTGTTTGAAACTTTCGTCTCCGACAGAAAGCCACTCGTCCATTAACAGTATATCTGGCTTAAAAATTGTAGAGACACTGAAGGCTAGCCGTAATTGCATGCCAGATGAGTAGGTTCTCACGGGCATATCTATAAACTCGCCTAACTCAGAAAACTCTATTATCTCCTCTAGCTTTGACTTTATTTCTTTTTTGCTAATGCCCAGTAAAGCGCCTCTAATAAAGATATTTTCACGCCCACTGAACTCTGGATCTATACCTAGTGACAGAGCAATAAGAGAACCAATCGAACCTTTGATTTCGATTCGCCCATGGGTCGGATGGTAAACACCAGACAACATCCTCAACAGGGTTGTTTTTCCCGCACCGTTATGTCCTATTAAACCAACCCTATCACCGCTCACTATCCTGAAGCTTACGTCCTCAAGGGCTTTCACAGTAACTTTCCCATCTGCTCGAGAGTCGATTTTCCCACCCGTAGCGATCTGCATTAGCCCTTTTTTCAAAGATCTCGAAGAGGAATTGTAAATCGGGAAATCAATCCCCACGTTTTCAAACTCAATATATGCCATGCACGCTTATACCCAAAACGCTATACGTTTAAAATACTTACCATAGAAGGTGGCGGTAACAATCCAACCAACGACCGCCATTATCGAGCAAAGAAACCAAGTCTCACCGCTTGGTCTACTACCCATCAAGGGAGTGCGAACAATATCCATCAGATGATAAACAGGATTGACATCCAAAAGATAGAAAACCTTCTCTTTGGGTAACAGGTCAGGCAGCCACATTATAGGTGTCAGATAGAAAAGCACCTGTAACAGGCTCGTGACCATCTGTGGCAAGTCTCTGTATCTTGCACAACACGTTGCCAGCAAGAGTGCTATCCAAGACAGATTAGCAACCAATAGAATTAGCCCAGGGATAGCCCAAAATATATTCCAGCTCACGCCTCGTCCGACGAAAATCAATACAAGGGGAAATATCACGATATTGTGAGCGAGTATTATAAAATTCCTCCAAACGACTCTCATCACATAAACAAACATAGGCATAGGCAATTGCTTGATCATCGCCTCGCCAGAAACAAACGCAAGGCATCCCTCACTTATAATCGAGGAAATAAACCCCCAATAAATGATTCCAAGTGCCAAGAAAGGAAGGAACTCTTTGAGTGGTGTGTTGAATATGCTACCGAAAACCACCCCCATCGTAAGAACCATGACCCCCATACTGATGGTAAGCCAAAATGGGCCAAGTGCTGAGCGATTGTACCTTTGCTTTACATCTTGCCAGCCTAGCAGACTCGCCAAGCCTACCCGTCTTACCGATAGCATTAAATCTTTAAATCCTGCCGTGGTACTTCTTAGCAGCCCAACCATGTCAAATATACCCCAGCATGAAGGCTAAACGCTTCCACCCAAAAAGAACATCCTGACCAAATGGTCGTGAGTACATTAGCCGTCTGAATTCCTCTTTTTGCGAAAGCTCTAGCTGGCTCGCCAGATTCTCAATATCCTCAACATTAAACATTCCTCTATAAAGGCCATCCAGCTTTATTATTGGAACGCCTATATAGTGCAGAAATATATTATTTGCATGCAGCTGCGAACCGCTATTAAAACAATATAAGAAATAGGCAATCGCTTTCTCTTTCAGCTCGCCTATGAATCTTTCTTTGTTTATGTATTCTTGATTCTTGGGTATGAGTTCCTCTATATCGCCCCAGTCCTCCACATCAAAATAATACTCATCGCCCAACTCTTTTACTAAACTGTTTTTTAAATAAAAATTGGATTCGAGTGCATCTTCCCAGCTAAAGACCGGCCAACCAGTAAGTTTAGACTTCCTACTAAGTCTATCGAGCTTTACTACGATATCCGGATGCTCATCTATATACTGCGCAACGAAAGCAGCGTCATAAAGAGCACGAAAACCACCATCTCGTCCAACAACACTCTTGAGGCACTTAGAAAGCCCCATTTCGCCCCGTTCGATAACCTCTGGACGAATATCTGAATTCTTGTAGTCGCGCCAGTACGATTTTAACTTTTCTGACCTCAGTACCTTACCTGACATTGCGATACAAAAAGAGCCGAGATGATGTTCTATTTCGTGATTCTCCGTCGCCCCCAAGACATCTACAGAAGAATCGAAAAGTGACCCCAAGAAACTCCGGCAATGTTTGGAAGAAAAGAATACGCTGTCATTTATCATCAAGAGCCTTGGACATTCTTTATCCCAGCCTTTTGAATACACATGATCGAAGCCGAGTTTATAGCTGCCAAAGTCCCTGCCGAAATTGTCTCTCTCAATATAGCAATCCAGCAGTGCAGCATAACTGTCTTGCCAATCCAGCCGCTTTGTATTTACTCCTATCACATAGACCCCAAGAGATTTTGCAGCATGCAAGAGCTCTTGGGTATCGTTCCTAATGACTCCTTTTTCATACAATGCCATCAACATGATAGGCCCGCCGTTGTAAGAAGCTTCAACGACTACTTTCTTTTTCTTGGGGTTTTTTATCCTATCTAATAACGACCTAACCCTAAGATAGCCAATAATAAACTTCTTCGAAACCCACATGTAAAACTTATAGAAAAAACTCAGTATAAATCTCACAAAAACTCCTTATTCAAAACCGCTTAAGCAGCATGGAAGCGGCTTTTAGCTCCTAATAATTTCAATGACATAATCTTCAGCGTTGCAGGCATTCATTCTCGAGACGAGCGCTTTAGCAATACTTCATCTACGGTCAATTTTACGATCCAGTATTATCGATGTTTGAGTTTTCTTGACACCCTCTAAATTTCCGATACGATCCAATAGGTTATCGAGCCCCTCATGGGTGGTACAGCGCAGAAATGCTAAATAGTCGAATTGGCCGCTGACAGAAGATACCTCTTCTACTTCAACCATTCTTTCTAAAGCACGGACAATACCAGTTGTACTGTGAGGAAAAACACAGATAGCGCAATAAGCACGTACTGCGCCCTTTTCAAATTCCGCACTCAGACGCAAGCCATATCCCAGGATGATTCCAGCGCGTTCAAGGCGGCCGAGTCGGGAAACGACAGTAGTACGAGCCAAACCGAGTTTGCGAGCCAAAGCAGCAGTGGACTCACGAGCGTTCTGCTGCAATAGGTGAATCAGCTGACCATCGGTCTGATCGAATTTAGTGAGCATGGACCTTCCGCCTTGGCGAAGCTCCGGTGGCAAAACCGGCCGATTCGAGGAGGTCCCATTTTAGGCCCGCTAGCTCAGGGCGGCCAGAGCCAGCATCAAGGATTCGCGCTGCTGGCGTTGGTACAGCGCCATTTCGTCGAGCACCGGTGCGCCCAGGGCGGCTTCGAAGGCGGCACGATTGCCGCCGCTTTCGTACTCGTGCTGGCTGCCGGTGCCCAGGTTGGACTGGAAGATGCCAGCGGCGCTGACCGGCAGGAAGTCTTCGTAGGTGATGGGATCGGCGATGAGTTGGCCGGTGGCGATCAGGGTCTCGGGATCGCGGGTATCGGTCGCCGATTGGCTGCCGGGCGCGGCGCGATAGCGGAACCAGGCCAGGCCCTGGCGGCGCAGTTCGTCCCAGTCATCCGGCAGGTCCTGGAATACGTCGGCCAGGACGGTCGCATAATCGCTGCCCGCTGCCTTGCTGCGCTGACGGACCTCCTGCAGCAGTTCGTCGTAGCGCTGCCGCCCGGCCGGGGTGAGGGCCACGCCGCGCTGTTCGATCTCACCGAAGCGCGCGGTATGGGAGCCCTGGACGTCGCCCTGGAACAGGATGGGTTCTTCCAGCGCCTTGAAGCTGGTCTGGCGCAGCAGGATGGGGCACTGGCGCCGCGGCGGACCTTCGATGGTTTCCTTGGGCGCGATGCCGCGGGCGGGCATCCTGGCCTGGACGGCGTCGATGTCGAGGGTGCGCGGGGTCAGGTGGTTGATGTGTGGCCCCTTGAAGCAGACCACGTCGGCGATCAGCCGATGGGCGTCGTGCAGGCGCTGGTAGAGGCCAGCGTCGACGTTGGCCTCGCGATGCCAGCGGAAGGTCTCCAGGGCTTCCTGAACGAAGGCATAGGCTTCGGCATCTGTTAGCCCGCCCTGGGCCTCGGCGCGCTCGATCAGTTCCAGCGCGCCCGGGGTAAAGATGCGGCGCTCGTGCAGCACCCTTTCGGCCAACTGGCGCAGCTCGGCGTCTTCGATCAGCTCCAGGCGCAGCAGCGAGGTGAAGACGCGAAACGGATTGACCTGCAGAGCGGCCGGCTCGACCGGGCGGAAGGCGGTGGAATGCACCGGTACCCCGGCCACGCTGAGGTCGTAGTAGCCGACCGGCTGCATGCCCATCACGTCGAATAGCCGGCGTAGGGTGGCCAGCTCGGCGGCGGTGCCGACACGGATGGCGCCATGGCGCTCCAGGTCCAGCCGCTCCGCGGAATCCCCAGCGAAGCCCGGCTGTCCTGCATTCACCTCGGCAACCAGTTCCAGCAGGGTGCCGTACTGCGGCACTTCCTGGCGGTACATCGCCGACATGGCCTGGGAAAAGCGGGTGCGGATCAGATCCGGGGAAAGCAGCGACGGGGCGGTCATGGGAGCGGCTCCTGGCTCAGGCTAGAAGCCGATTTCGACACGCCCGCGCAGGCTGCTCAAGCGATCTTTGCTCATCGGATCATTCCCCGGGGGAATGGCCGGAATGCCTAGTGATCCGGGTGCTGGACCTTGGGCTTCTTCACGTGATCGGTGCCGGTATCGCTGCCCGAGCCGGCGCTGGTGCCATTGTCGGCTGCACCGACGCCGGTGCTGGGCGCCTTTTCCATGCCGTGGGTGCTGGTGGGATCGGGTTTCGCTGGGGTGGCGGGCGGATTGGTCGGGCTGGTCTGGGCGAGCGCGGTGGCGGACAGGCCAAGGCCGAGAACCAGAGCGGGAAAGAGCAGGATCTTGCGCATGGGAGGACTCCTCGACAGCGGATTCACTCCCTGTTGGGCACCTCCCACACCGGGAGGTGCCGCACCGCAGGTCAGCTACCGCTGGTGCTGGCCTTGTGAGTCTTCTTGTGGTGGGTGGTGGCCTGCTTGCCGCTCTTGGCGGGGCTGCTGCTAGTCGCGGCAGACGGCGATGCCGGATCGGTGGGTGCCGTCTGGGCGAAGGCAGCGGAGGTGGCCAGGAGGCCGGCAAGGGTCAGGCAGAGGGTGGTGCTTTTCATCGAAGTCACTCCTTCGGTGGCTGATTGCCCGCTCAGTTAGCCGACTTTCGCCCGGCAAAAGCGTGTTCTCGTCCACAGCCCAGCCAATTAGTAACAAGATATTTCCATCGACTGCCAAGACGTTAACAGTCCGGCAAGGCATTCACTGGGGCGTGGCCTTGGGCATAATGCCGGCAGTCCCCCAGCGTGCCCGCCCATGTCCAAGCGTTCCGATCTACCCAAACGTCCGCGCTGGCGCAGCCTGTTGCTGCTGGCCCTGGGCCTGACGCTGCTGCTGATCCCGCTGCGCTATGCCGCCCAGCACTACTATGAGGCACAGCTGGCCGAGCAGAAT
>Ga0157367_1000500_pt1 | contig 19214 bp, 18 predicted proteins | sample AttbisABBM2_FD_113142 | JGI IMG/M metagenome (GOLD analysis project Ga0157367, IMG submission 113142) | Fungus gardens microbial communities from leaf cutter ant in Botucatu, State of São Paulo, Brazil - Atta bisphaerica ABBM2 | ecosystem: Host-associated > Fungi > Mycelium > Unclassified ... | reverse complement strand
GGCTCTTTTAAAGATTTGTAATAACCTATCGTTCCTTTCGATTCAAAGAATCATATTGTCCGAACGCTGGAAACTGTTCATAATTTTTGGCTACATCAGAGTAAGTTTCACTCCTCTCTGAAGTTTTACTCGGGATATTATCCTCTATAATTATAGTATGCCCATCTTCTTTAAAATGGTACGTTGTACCGTTGATAACAAGGTCAGTATCATCGTTAAACTCCCTATAAACAGCCATCGATAGAAATAATGTTTCCACATCCAGCATTTGAAAATTATAAAGAAGATACTCTCTTAAATGTTCATCAAGAAAGCTTACACTTACCCAACCACTATTCCTCATTATATTAATAAAGCACGATGGTGTAGATTCAGAGTCAATGAGCACTGTATAAGGTTCGCCAGCCTCATGTTTTTTTAGGGCTTTTTTCTCCCCCCATAAGTCAGTTGGCTCTTTATATCCAATTGACCAATTTTTGCAGTAATAAACTTTCTGACTCATTTATACACCTTACTATGCTCCTTGAGAATTTTTGTGATGACAAAAAAATCAATATTCCAGTACAAACTGTTGTTGCTATAAACAAAGCAAAGTTTGTTAACTATGACAGTACCTTAGAGTATAAAAATGCATTCGAATAATGTTCAAATAATTTTTTTTGTGCATTGCTGGCAGACGAAAAGCGAAAGATGCCGAAAGTTAACAAGCAGAATTACTTTTGTTCAGCCTACAAGGTCAAAACCCTGTATAGTTCGGCTTTGTTAACACAGTGAATACAGGAAAGAGACTGAAAGCGGTTCAGTTGTCCTGTCGCCAACCCCCCGGAACAGCAGACGAGCATCCCTTTCTGAAGGTACGCTAACTGGGAAACTTTCCGCACCGTTGGCCATAAGCCATATTGTTCGCGTTACGCCATTCGTAAAACCTGCATAAAGCACGGGTAGCCCTTTTTCTATTTCATAATGTGCATCGCACAATGCAAGTGGCACAGGATTATGATATCCTTGAGAAAAACCTTTCTCAGCGCGAAAAAACTTATAATCCTTTCTCCATACTTTTTCATCGCCAGCTGCGAGCTGTGGTTCATTACCAGAGCGTGCCCATGCATTAAGGAACGGGCGTTTACGAACAATCACGACCCATTTTTCAGAATATTGCCGCAGCGACAATTTCATCCAGGCTACTTTGCCCTCTTTCAGTCCGACTGAAAAGGTGCAAACCCTGTCGCCGAAGCCGCCATACTCTCGCCCTATTTGACAAATTCCGCAGGAGGCAAGGATGGGATGTTTGTTAAATATTAGGTCTGTACTCATGAGACTCAGACTCGCTAATGTTGTTCAGTAACCTCTCTTACTGAAATGTTAACGACGGTCTGGCTTTTCAGCAATCAGATAAGTTAGACCGTATACAATCAGTCCCGCTACGAGAACGAGCAGCGGACCTATAATTCGCATGGCACCTTCATTAAGCGTGGCTGCCAGAAATATACCTACCACCATAGCCATCAGTACTAGACCACCGGATAGTTCGGCGATGAGCTTACGAATAAGTCTAATAATTTTCGATAGCATTGATAAACTCTCTGGAAGCGGAGGGGTTTTTACGTAACATTTCACCCATTTTGATGAAGTTCTGCAGCGGTTCTTCAAACATGAAATATAGCATGTCGTAATCGTTAACCCTCAGTTTGCGCCATAGCTCAGGGTTTTGCATCTGAAGCCGCCGGGATGCCTCACAGGCACGTGAAATCACGCCTTGGGCAATAACGCCGCCGGTCAAGCCACCAGTTAGTCCCCGGAGTGCCACACGGGATATAAATGAAAGCATGACCCCACTGACGACCTTTGAACCTAGGTAAGAAGACAAAGTCAGTTGAGTAGCCGTCCGACTGCTCATTGAAGTTGCGCTGCCAATCAGTTTGTCATAAACCTTGCGAAGTGCGGGTTCGGGGAGGTATTGAAGAGAATCATCAATGATGATCTTAACGATTTTAGCTATCTCGTTTCTGTTCTTAAAGGCGTTATAAACTGCACGTCCAACGCGGACGTCATCATGCATATTGCGTGACTGGATGCGTCGGCCTCCATCAGACAGGTCCAAATCCTGAAAGGTTCGCTCAAGTCCTAGATAGAAGTCCATTGGTACAGAAACTACGCCCGATACGATTGAACTGGCGAGCATTTTAGCATCCATTGCTTTCCCCCATAATCTCATCATCTAATCAGTAAACATTAAAATATTGTAACTGTCAGAGCAATACTTTGACAGCTCTAGCTGTTCATAAAAGGCCCTTAATAAGCGGATAATTCATATATGAATAAATGCAGGCACTTTTAGTTTAAAACCAGCAACAATGAAATATGGTGAATTTTTTGTTAGACATGGCCAGAAGCCTCATCCATAAGAAATGGAGAAAACGCCGTTTACGGCTAACATTATAAACTATCCAAAAAGATACATTATCAAATAACCGCATAAAAAATGCGTATAATACTAATTATGTTAAATTAAAACTCTATTTCGCAGCACTTCAGGCCATGCAGCAAGTATTTTCAGATCCGCCAGCGCCACCCTCTGCACAGATATAGGAATCCTTATCGATAATAGCTAGGCCATGAGAGCCTCTTTCTCCGCATCGGTTTTAGCCTTGGCTTATTGCTCAGTGAACGTCTTGATACCCTTACGGATAAGCTACAGGCTGGCTTTGAGACCGTTACAACGGTTGACATGCAAATGATGCCGGGCTGTCTGATACTGAATACACGGATAAGTGCTCGGCTCATGTGCTGATATCCAGTTGCACGTCTCGCTCTTGGCGCAATATAGCCACGCCGCTTTTGAAACTCAGTAGGATGGAAAGCAGCCCACCGATACATGCTCCCATAATCACCGCGTGACTGCCGAAAAACTGAGAAAGTGCACCGCCCAACAGCGCGCAGGCTGGCATTATACCCCAAGTGATAAAGCGAAAACTGGCATTGACGCGTCCCAGCAGAGGGCTTGGACAGACGCGCTGACGCATGCTCAGGATATTCACCACCCCAACAGATGAGCCCCAACCGGCAAAAAATAGAAAAACTGCGTCCAGATAATGCATATGACGCGGAAAAAGGTCGGGCAGACAAATTGCAAGAGAGAACAGCCCATAAACAATGCCCCCAAGCAGGATAGCGCGTCCAGCACCCCATCTGTCGCTAATCAGACTCGCGCACAGCGCGCCGATCAGTCCGCCCAGTCCCTGAGAGGCCAACACTAAGCCAACCGAAGAAGCATCCAGCCCCACATCGCGGCTCAGGTAAACAACTAACTGCGGCGTGGCGGTACAGGCGAACAGATTCCACGCGGCACCGATGATTGTCAAGCGGCGTAATGCGGGGTGTCGGAATAGCGTCGTCATGCCTTCTTTAATCTGTATAAGACTGGAAGAACGCTGCTTTTCGCTGGATGCCTGATGATTTTTCGGCAATCCCAGCAGCAGACTGCTCCCCGCCAGAAAAAGCAGCGCATTGAGCAGTAGCGTGCCTGAAGCACTGGTCAGCTTAATTAATATGCCGCCTAGCGCAGGACCGAGCAACTCTCCCGCGCCGGCTATCGCCGCCAGCGCCCCGCTTGCGCGTGCGATTAAATGCAGTGGCACCAGGCTGGGTAGATAAGACCAATACGCCACTTCGAAGTAGACATTAGCGCAGCCAACGATAAACACGCCGAGTAGCAGGAAGGGAATCGAAAGATGCCCGCTCCAGGCGATAAGCGTCAATGCAAACAGCATGCTAAAACGCACCATATTGGTTACAAGCAAAATGGCGCGCCGCTCCCGCCGATCAGCGGTCACGCCCGCCAGCAGCGTAAACAGCATAAAAGGTGCCCGCGCGCAGGCTGCGATCAACCCAACGTCGAACGGAGTTGCGTGTAAGACCGCAACGGCGATCAGCGGTACAACGATAAAGGTGATGGCCGACCCGAGTTGTGTCGCCACGTCGCCGCAGTAAAAACGGGCAAACTGCGGATTTTGGAATAAACTTTCGCGGGTAAGCATCACCATTCTCCTTTATGATCGATCGAAATATTTCGCTGTTTCCAGTCCAGTCAGCGCATCCATTTCACACAGAAAGCGGTGCCCTTTTTCTGCAACCGCTTCCGGCGACTCAGCAAGAATAATCACATGTCCCATTATGCTGAAGTTGCCGCCATAGCGCCCCACAAATTTATTTGCCTCAATATTCAGTGTATTATGTGGTATTTCATAGGCTTCCAGTAGCGCCGTTAGCTGTTCCTGCCGGAAGCATTCGCTGATATGACCACCGTGTCTGGCCCCCACCGCCAGTGTAATACCTGCATTATTGAACCCCGCTTCACTGACCATTACCGACTCGCCTAAATGCAGGCGAATCAAATGAGCGAAAGCGTCTTCTCCGGTCTGAATCTGATACATAATCGGCGATACGCTACCCATCATGCGAGCATTTATCTCAACTAGCACCGGGCCTTCCGGCGTCATCAGTAGCTCAACGTGATAGAGGCCGATATCGATCTCCAGCGCGTTGAAAACCGCCTGTAAATAGTCGCGGATAAGCTCCCGGTCGGAATCGGGCAAGCCTGACGGCATGACTGCCGCCAGCTCCAGCAGGTCATAATAATGCGCTCGGTAGCGGGTTGTGGTGGCGTAAAGCATCACCTTTCCATCACGCACGATTGTCTCTGCCGAATGCAGCGTGCCGGTAACGTATTCCTCAATAATATAATCATGAGAAACGACGCTATCTATCAAGCTACTGTTGGCGCGATCTTCACGCAGGTTCTTTAAATAGGCGTCAAAGTCAGCGGGCGTATAACAAATGGCGGAATACTGTTTGGCGAAGCCGCGCACCGGCTTAACGACGAAGGGATAGCAGATCGTTTGCGGGCCGGAGAACAGCGCATCCTCGCTTAAAACTTCAAACCTCGGTGAGCGGATGCCATGGCGGGCCAGCGTCTCACGCAGTTGATGCTTAAAGACAGCTTTGCTTAGTTGCTGAGGCGAAGGATACCTAGTATGCCATTTTTCCGCAGCGCGCGCCGCAGGCATAATGCCGGTTTCAGCCGAGCTTATAATGCTATCAATCGGACTTTCACTGTGCAGACGCTCCAGTACAGGGAACAGGTCGTTATCCTCCAGCGTCTCGACCTCTATGTAGTGATCAACATCGCGCAGTTGGCCTTCTAACTTTTTCGGGTCTTTCGACATAATGCTGACGAAGCTCGAAGCCCGCGTCGGACGGATAAACGTGACCTGATGCCCCAGGCTGCGGGCGGTGCGGAAGGCATTAAGCCCGGTAGGGGTGCTATCGATAAAAACAACGTGAGCCATAAACATCTCCTTGCTAACAGTAAGTTAAAACGACACCCATAGAGTGAGGCCGAACAGCAGCGTCATCCCTGGAATCAGCAAACGGTTGTCAGGCATCCGAATCGGGACGCAAGTAATTTGCAGCAGCGCAAAGAATGCGGACAGTGCAAGCACTGAAATCTCACCGCCCGGCAACCGCCCGGCCATTTGCAGCATCAGCAAAACCAACACGATAAACGCAGCATAGGGCGTTTGAAGGCCAAAAGACGCTTCGGGCCCGTCGCCGTTCTGCAAGGTGAAGTGCGAAAGGCGAACCGCGCCACAGAACAGCAGCAGGGCCGATGCCATGCCGGCAAGTAGTGGATACTCGCGGCACTGCGCGAATACCAGCATGGCAGTGACAACGTTGAAGTTTACCAAATCCGCCAGCGTATCAAGCTGTTTGCCAAAGCCGCGCTTAAGGTTGTCATGCGCGTAGAAACGGCGCGCCAGATAGCCGTCAAGGTGATCGAGAAGAATGGCGGCGAAAACCAGCAGTAACGGCAAAAACCGTTGGCCACTGAAGATCAGTATCAGCGCAAGAGCGGCGATCAACAAGTTGAGCATCGTGACCAAATTCGCGCCATCCATATACGCGAAAGGCATCAGCCTTCTGGCAAATGATTTTTTCATTCCAATTATCCTCTAATTCGCGTCGGCATAGCGCGTTCAAGCCGCGCAAGCGCCTCGTCGAAAGTCGCCTCGTCGCAACCAAGCACCAGCCGGATGTGCTGTGCGCAGCTGGCGCCATAGATCGTACCGGGCACAGTCGCGATCTGCATTTCACGCAGCAAGTAATCCGCCACGCATTCGCCGGATGTAGGAAAACGTTGCTGCTGGGCGGGCGTTAATGCCTCAAACAGCCGCTGCACATTAGGAAACAGAAACATTCCGCCCATCGGCCGATGCGGCCAAGTGAAGCCTTTGTCGGGGGTAAGCCGCTCCAGAGCGCGTTCTACGCGCGCTCTCAGCATCAGGCTGCGCTCCTCCAGCCAACGATCGCATTGAGGATCGATGAGCATTCTGAGGGCAATGCGTTCGTACTGCTGATTGACGCTAAGAATCAAATAATCGTTCGCTTTACTGGCAGCCGCTATAAACTCAGGATTGCCCACCAGCCAGCCGATACGTAAGCCCGGCGTGCCAAACTTTTTCGACAGACTGTTAACCAACACAGTTCGGTCTCCCTGTGGATCGAATAGCCGCACGGGACGATGGTGTCGCCCAAACGACATGGTGTCATACACTTCGTCATGAATGATCCAACTGCCCTGCTGTCGGGCCTTGCGCAGCAGCAGTTCCCATTCGGCATCGTCAAACACATAACCGGACGGATTTTCCGGTGAGTTAACAATCATTGCGGGCGCGGCAGGCAGGTTTTGCTGCGCGTCGTCGCTAAAGAAATTGCGATGGAGATGGTGGACGCGACGTCCCAGCGCCAGCAGCGCTCGTTGATAAAGCATATAAGAAGGTTCAGTGACGACGACTTCCTCGCCCGGCTGGGAGCAGCAGAGGATAGCCAACGCCACAGCCTCAACGCCGCCGTGAGTAATCAAAATTTCCCGCTGCGGATCGATATCCAGACCGTAACGCCGTCGATACCAATCCGCTATCGCCTCACGCAGTTCAGGATTGCCGCCGGAAGGCCCGTAGTTTTTGGCGCTGGCAAGAAATACCTCTTGGCTAAGATCGTCGCGCGCGATCTCCGCCAGCAGATGTTCCGGTGGGCCGAAAACCGGTTCGCCGATGCTCATATTCAGAATGGCAGGATTCTCTTTGGCTGCTTGGGAAATAGCCTTTGAGGCGTAAACACCCAATGAACTCAGGGTTGGATTCAGGCGAGGTGCGGCGTTGGAAGCAATGGGATGATTCATGCGCGAGCCACCTCCTCGGCCAGCTTGGCGGCACGCGCCAGGTCGTCGGCGTTGTCCACTTCTACCCAAGGACGGCCCGCCGCATCTACCCACGAGGTCGTGAAGCGGGCAAAAGCGCGCTCGAAAATCGCGTAGAGCTGCATCGCCCCCTGGAAAGGCTGCTTCTCCAGTTCCGCTACTACAAACTGGCGCGCTGCCTCGCCCAGCTTCACCAAACAAATGAATTCGCCCAAAGCGCCATCACCTTGACGGCGCTCAGCCGTGCCGTGTTCTATAAAAAGCAGTCTTTCGATTTTGCCGTTGGGAGCCAGCACGAGCGTATCCATTGTCGGGTTAAGGCTTGTTGAGTCGAGCGCGATGCAGATTTCCGCCGTATTGTTCGCCATATCACGAAGTAGCGACGAGGGGATTAGCAAATCTCCCTCATAATATAAAACCGGGCCGGGCTGCTGGCTGAGCGCGCAAAAGGCGCTCCAGTCGAGGTTGCGCGCGGAAAAATCCGGGTTATAGCAGAGTTCAAAGCCGCGATGCGGCTGCGATTCTAGCAGCACCTGCACAAGTTCTGGTGCGCCATGCCCCACCACAAAGGTGCGCTTATCGATGCCCGCCGCGTCGAAGGCGCTCAACTGGTAATCGATCATTCGACGCGCGCCGACAGACAGACAGGCTTTATGTCGTTTTTCGGTCAACGGTAACAGCCGACTGCTCAATCCCGCCATTAAACATGCAATACGCATAATCTTCTCCTAGTTGAAGTCCGGCTTACCTGCCGGTCAATGTGTTAACGGCACTTTCTTAAAAGCACCGGTAATCGTTAGTTCGCGGCGCGCTCGAAACCGACCGTCCATGTGGCTCCTTGGGCCCGATTAACCGCTACGGCTTTGCCATTAAAGGCTTCTTCCCTTGAGTAAATACCGGCATATTTTCCGTCGAATATCAGCGGTCCGAGACACACCATACGCCTGTCTTCAGGTGCCGTTGGCAGGGCGTAGCTCCATAAATCGCTAACCAGCGTTTGCAAGATCCAACTACCGCCTGCCGCCAGTTGCGCATCCAACTCGGCTCGCCATTCCTGCTCAGTACAGGCGTAGCCGAACACCACTTTATGACCGCACAATCCCAGACCCGGTTTAAGTACTAATTGGGCCCGCTCTAGCTGCGCACGTGCCAGCGTCTGCTCATTCAGCAGGAAGGTCGGCGGTATATAACGTTGTATTAAGGCGCGCTCTGAAAGGGTAAAGTGCGCGGCGAAAGCGGGATCGCTTAACAGCGCCAAGTTCGCTTTGTTATCGTACAGCGCGCAACTGGCGGGTATGCTAAAGACATCTAATTGCCGCTGCGCCTCCGCCTGGGCTAGCGCAGCGAAAAAGTCGCTGCTGATACCGTGTTCCAGCTGTTCGGCAAATACTAAATCGGTAAACACCACATCGATTTTTTGCTGCTTGACATAGACGCCGTCCGGTTGAAAGTGCACATCAATCGGCTTGGCGGTAACGACTTGAAAACCGACCTGCTCCGCCACCATTAAAAAGTCGGGACGGGCGAAATTCTCTTCCGGGTTTTCCGCTGGGTCGTCGATAAGCTCCAGCATTACAGGCCGAGACGCGCTGCGTGCGCGGCGGTAGGAATGTAATACCTCTCCCCAAATTTTCCCCATCGGCGGTGCTGTTAGTTCAAGTCCCGCCTGGCTCATCGCCTGACAGAGCGCGCTTTGCCGCCATGTCTGTACATAGCGATCGCAGATGCCGAGCCCGCCTAAGGACGGTGTAACATTCATTTCTACAACTTTAGGTCCGCTGTGGGTAAGCAGAATATCTGGGCGCGCAAACAGCCTCGCCTTTTCCAGCAGAGGGGGCGTACAAAACGGCAGGATGTCCGTTTGCTGCTGCGTTGTCAGACGTTGCGCCTTAAGCTGGCCGACGATGTCTCCGTCGAATAATCTTTCAGGCAAGCTGAAAATCAACTTCAGCAACGCGGCGGCAACCTCGCCCAGTTCAGTAAGGAAGCCCGGTGGATAAACGGCGGGCGGAAACGTGGCGCGCCAGTCGCCGGGATGCACGGCGCGTAGCTGTGCCGCGAAAGCTTCGCCATCTGTATTATCACAGCTTTGGTAAAAAGCGAGTGTTGAGCAATCAAGCAACGTGTTCACAGAGAGGACTCCTTGCATTGCAGAGCAGCCAGACGATCGATCGCCTGGCGGAAAACAGTTTCGCTGGCGCAGTTGGTCAATCTCAGATGAGGCTGACTGGCCGGGCCGTAAGCTATGCCGGGCACCGCCGCAATCTCAAGCTCGTCCATTAGATAATTCGCCACCGCGCGACCAGCATCGGGTACACCGTCACGCCAGCGAGAAGGCAACGACTGAGCCAAGCGGCTTACGTTAGGAAAAAGAAACATGCCGCCCATTGGCTGTCGCGGCCACCAAAAGCCCTGCGCTTCACCTAAGCGCGATAGCGCATACTGATTGCGCGTAGCCAGCATGTCGTTTTGCTGCTTTATCCAGGCGAGCGTTTGATGATCGTTGAGCAAGCGAATGGCGATATTTTCGCTGAGGATATTGACGCCCAGACAAAGGCTTTCATGCACCCTACTGGCAGCCTCAATAACGGCCGCCGGGCCTATCATCCAACCAATGCGCAGCCCCGGCACTCCAAACTTTTTTGAGCAGCTGTTAATCAGTACGCTGTTTTCGCGCAGCGCTGGAAAGCACCAGGCGTTAACGTGGCGGCGCGTGTACGCCAGCATGTCGTAGACCTCATCGTGAATAACCCACGATCCCCGCTCGACCGAGGCCCGTGTCACCGCCAGCCAATCCGCCTCGCTCATCACATAACCCGTCGGGTTTTCCGGACTATTGATCAGTAGCGCTGACGCGGAGACAGGCGCGCGCGCCAGCGCCTCAGCGTATTCGTCAACGCCTGGCGCACGCGGCAAAATATGGCAATGGCGATTGGCCATCTGGATGGCCCTTTGATAAAGCGTATATGAAGGATCGGCGATGGTGACGCTATCGCCAGGCTGGGTGAGCGCGAGCAGCGCTACGTTAAACGCCTCTATTCCGCCATGCGTGACCAGTACTTCTTTTTCAGCATCAATAAGAAGACCGTAACGCTGACGGTACCAACCAGCGATGGCTTGACGCAGCGACAGCGCCCCAAGCGAATGCTCGTAGCGCTTCATCGCGTCAATGAAGCGTTCGGTGCCCAAGTCCTCTTTGCTAAACTCTGTCAACAGATGCGGCGGTGGTCCGAAATCAGGTTCACCCATGCTGAGGTTAAGGATCTGCGGGTTAGCTTTTGCGCGCTGCGACACCGAGCGGGAAGATATCGGATTCAGCTGTTGCAGCCAAGGATTGATTATCGGCATAGCAATTACCCTTTGTGGTTGGTGCGTAAGGTTAGGCTGGCAGCTAAGGTCAACAGACGGTCATGATTCAACGTCAGTGTGGCAAGCGTCACCGCCAGCAGCATACTGACCGGCCACTCGCCGCTCAGCACCGACTGCATAAGAAAGGCCAGCATCGGAATAAGCGAATTCATAAAGGTAAACACTGTTACGCCGACCCACTGCAGGCAGGTTTGAGAAAGAAAAGAAGGCAGTACCATGTTTGCAATGATCAGCACCATAACGCTGCGCAGGTTTTCCGTTGAAAGCGCCAGCGAGGCAAAGCCACGCTGTTCCATGAGATAGCCCGCGCAGCAGACAAGCAATAAATAGCAGCGCAGCGAAACGACCGACACCGGACCTAGCCCACTTTGTTGGCTAAAACGCATTGAGCTGAGGTAGTAAATGAACATAAAGGCACCCGCCATCAGAGATGTGCTCAGCACGACAAGGCCTACACCGGATAGCCACCAGATGGCGGTAAGCGCGCTGACAATGGTGATGCCTTTTATTCTGAGTCGATCGCGAACGCAGTTGCACAACGCAGAAGAGAGAAAGAAGATCGCGATAAAAAAATCGGCCGGTGCATGAGTGACGCTATACCAAGAGCAGAGCCAGTTCAGCACAAAGGAGACTGACATTACCGTCCAAGCGGGCCAGTACCGGCAGAGCGCAGTATGGTTACGCCTTATCCGACGCACCTCCCACAGGTTAAAGATAAGGCTGGCGGCGGCGGCCATATAAAACAAGCTCACGGCGGCAGGTAGACCCGAGCCAACATGGTTGAGAAATACTTGCGATGCGGCAGTTAGGGCGATATAGATAAGCGTCAGCGCTTGTCCGCGAGCCATCTCGCCTTCCTTATGCGGGCCAGGGGCCAGCGTGATGCGTGAGTTGGATGCGCTCATGCCTCCTCCTGCTGCCAGAGCGCAGAATAAAGCGACAGCGGCTGGCAACCCAGTCTGGCTTTGATGCGCGGATTGGTACGCCCTACTTCGACACGCGAAAGGCCCTGGTGCAGCGCATGCTGAACGCCTGCTGCGACCATAATCGAATAAGGACTCCATGCTGTGTGCGCATAGTCTGCACCACCCGCCCAGAGATGAAGGCAGCCCGGTTCGTTAAGGCAAATAATCGCCGAGACCAGCTTGCCCTCATACTTCACCTGCACCACACTAATAAGGTCGCCGCAGGCAGTCAGGAATTTTTCAAACACACTATGCGGATAGTAATCGGGCGTGCCATTCTTCGCACTGGTGCGCTGCGCAAGGGCCACCGCGCTGCTTAAATCGGCTTCTTCACCGGGTAGCACTTGGATCGTGCCTGACGATGCGGCAAACTTACGCAGTTGGCGGCGCATCTCATGGCGTCCATCGCGCGGCAGATGGTTAACATACTCATCAAAATCGCTAAAGCCACGCAGATTTATGGCAAAGCGATGGTGCATAAAGGCCGTTTTGTAGCCTGCCGCGCGTACCACTTCTTTAAGGGACGTTTCATCGGGTAAATTAAGGAGGCCGCAGCCGGGCAAATGGGCGGCGCGCGCGATATCAGCCAGCTGTTCAAGCAGTGCCGCCGCCGCCGCATGCGCCCCCGGCAGAAGTAATATTCGGGTATCGTAACAGTGTGCGATATGTCCCAGCAGACCGCCTTCCGGTGGAGTGAAAACAATGCCAGTACTTTGCGCCAGCGTACCAAACGGATCGGGCTGCATCTGCTGCCACGCCACCAGGAAGGCGCACAGCCGATCGTCCTGCCAGGCGCTTAGGTAGCATGCACCGGCTATTGGCAATAGGGGAAACTGCTCCGCCGACGCTATGAAACGGGGATGATAGAAAGCGGGAGATCCATTTTCCTCCCACAACCGTTCGTAGGCTTCCGGCGGTACATCGGCAAAATGTTTATAGTGGACAAGGCGATAGCTCATAGCGCGTCACCTTGAGAAGCCTGCATCTGCAGCGAAGACGCGCCGGAGATAAACATGGAAAATGCGACGAGCAGATCATCAATGTCCGCTAGACTCAGCTCGCCCATCACGCCAACTCGAAACGAGTTGGGATTACTGTGCTTTGTGGGATAGATCACCAGCTGTCGCTCGAACAGGTAGTCGTTGAGTCGGGAAATATCGCAATCCACTTCGGACTGCGGTGCCAGAGTCACGATCAACGGTGCGCGGTATTCAGCATCAATTATTGGTGTAAATCCTAGCGACGCCATGCCCTGAAGCAAATATTCCATGCGCTGTTGATAGACCTTATAGCGCGCAGCGCGCCCGCCCTGCTCATGAAACTCAGCGATCGCCTGCTGTAGCGCTAGCATAATTTGCAGTGGCGGGGTGAAACGCCATTGCCCGTCCTGCTCCAACGCCTCAAACTGTGCGTTAAGATCGAGGCTAAGTGTCCTGGCGGGCATCTTACGGCTGAGCGCGGTGCGGCGCGTCAGCACAAAAGCCAGACCCGGTAAGCCATGCAGCCCTTTATTTGACGACAGCGCAATGGCGCGCAACGAGGGCTGAGTGAAATCAAGCGGCAGCACGCCGAAAGTACTGATGGCGTCAACAAGAACTTCGCGCCGATAGCGCTGGGCTAGCGTAATTAGGCCGCTGATATCGTTAAGTACACCGAGCGCGGTTTCAAAGTGTACGGCGGCGATATATGTTATTTCCGGATTCTCCTGCAGAGCTGCCTCTACCTCTTTCAGATCGAATCCCTTCATAGCATTAAAACTCAGCACGCGATGCGAAATCGCGTGTAGCGCACAGATAGACGCTATCCGCTGACTGTAGATGCCGTTTTCGAGCACCAGTACGCTCTCATTAGTGCCGATCAATGAACAGAGCATCGCCTCAACAGCGAAGGTGCCACTACCCTGGAGCGGGATGGCACACCATTGTTCATTGCAACCTGCAATTCCGGCGACGGCGCGCTGCAGCTGAGCGCTCAGAGTCGTCGCCATTGGGCTACGTGAGCCCAGGTCTATGCCTGCCGCCTGACGCACGCGTTCTGAGGTGTTGAGCGGGCCGGGCGTGAATAAACGCAAAGGGCGCATAAACTATGCCTCAACGATTACTGGGGGGAGTGACAGTGCTGTCAGTTACATGTCTGGCACTATGCAGCGTCGGTGTTGAAACATGGAACAATGGATCGTCGGGCGCTGCCCACTTACGCTGATAGTACTGATGATAAAAATCGCCTTCGATGGCAAGGTTGAACGTGAAAAACAGGATTCGACGCGTAGATTGCGAGTTGTTCGGGCGTGAGCGATGGGGGATGTATGAATCGAACAACACCACATCGCCCGGTGCGGTATCAATACGATGCCACTCCATCGTTTGACTCAGACGATCGCTGATATCACCGTTGCGCTGACCACCTTGGTAACTGGGAAGTAATGGCAGCTTGCCGCGCGGCGTTGTCACCCACTCCCCTTCATTTTCTCCGCAGCCCCATATATGAGCCATCTCCAGAGCGCCATTGGTTTCGTTAGCCGCATCAAGCATCACTGCAGCGGTCACTTGATAGTCCGAGCCAAAGGGGCGATACGCAACTACATCTTGGTGCGGCGTAAAGCCGCCTCCGCCCGGATGCTTGAAATTACACTTGTCTTTAAAGAGATTAACAGCTTGGCCAATCTGCCGTTCAATCAGCGTTTTTAACTGTGGTACCAGTACTTCAGCGAAAAAGGCGTCGCTGCCGGCAAGGTATTCAATACGACATAGCAAATCCGAGTTATTTGCTTCAAAAACGCTTACGATGCCCGGAGCGCCACTGTTTTCATTGCGCGCCCGGTCACATAGCCGGGCCAGCGCCTGCTCAATTTCGGGCATATCCAATCGGCATATATGATGCGAGAAGTGAATAAAGCCTTTCTGCATAAAAAGGTTATCTTGCGAGCTCATCCTATATCTCCAGTCTAATAGGGCGGCAAAATGCGCCGCCACAGAAAAACAGCTACACCATGCGCTGAAGCGCGTTTTCAAAAACGTCATCCGGGGTGCAGAGAACCAAGCGGATATGGTTATCGCCCTGCGAGCCATAAACGGATCCGGGCACTACGGCGACGCCCCGCTCTTCAAGCAGATACTGGGCAACGACATCGCCGACGGGTCTGCCAGGCTGACGATATTTCTCAGGAAGTTGGTGGTAAAAGAGACTGACATCGGGGAATAGAAACATCGCACCCAACGGCCTGCGCGGCCAAAGGTATCCTTTCTCCTGAGTTAAAGTACTAACGGCTTTATCGCATCGCGCCGCCACGCCATTCGCCATATTTTCCAGCCAGGCAGATTTACCAGGGTCGCTCAACAGGCGCTGAGCGATGCGCTCATACTGAATATTAACGCCGAGATAAAGGTAGTCGTGGGCTTTAGCCGCTTCATCGATAATGGCGGCAGGTGCCACCATCCAGCCAATACGTAAGCCAGGTAGGCCGAATTTCTTAGAGAAGCTATTGATAATAATTGAGTTTTTAGCCAACGAAGAAACCATACGCGCAGGCTGATGCGGGCGTTCGAAATGCATCGCATCGTAAACTTCATCATGGATGATCCAAGTGCCGCTTTTGGCTGCGGCTTCGCCTATCGCAGCCCAGTCTTCCGGGCTGGCGACGTAGCCGGTAGGGTTTTCCGGTGAATTGACAATCAGAGCCGAGACGCCTTCAAGCGAGCCATGCTCAGCCAGCATGCGCACATACTCATGATTGCCTGCGGGGCGGGAAATACGTAAGGCGCGGCGCTCCAGCGTTTTAATCGTGCGGGCGTACAGCATATAAGAAGGATCGCTGATGGCTACCCGATCTTGTGCTTTGGTGGTGACCAGCAGAGATAGCGTAATCGCTTCTACGCCACCATGGGTAACCATGATCTCCTTCTCCGCATCAATCTTCAGCCCGTAACGGTCCTGATACCAAGCGGCGATCGCCTGGCGCAGAGCTAGGCTGCCGCGCGGATCTTCATAACGCTTCGAAGCGTCCATAAAGGCGTCCAGCGAAAGGTCCTGCTGCTCAATCGAATCCAACAGGTGTTCCGGGGGACCAAATACTGGCTCGCCAAAACTGAGGTTCGCAATAGACGGATCGGCTTTGGCCTTAAGCGAGATGGCTTTCGAGGCGTAAATATCCATCCCCGTCAGAACGGGATTCAGTGCGTTCGATGGGTTCTCATCAAGAATGTTCATGGATCGGTTCTCATTTGCAGGTTTTAACGAAGCTGGGCAGGTTGCAATGCCCTCTGGGTAAGTGCCTGATGATATGGGCGCGGCCCCCAACAGATCGCGCAGACGGCGCGCTACCTGAAAAGGGCTCAGCGTTGGCCTGCCAAGCTGTGCCATAGAGCCGGAACGAATTGGCACATGAAGCAATATCGGCCCCTTGACCGGCGAGGTCAGCGCATTAGCAAAACTTGTCATGTCGTTACAGCTACAAGCTCGTGCATAGCCGCTGGCCTCAGCGATGCCAACGAAACTAACCCCCTGCGACACCGTGGGTTGAGCGCCGGTGGAGTCGTAGCTGCCGTTATCGAGAATGATGTGAATAAGGTTGTCTGGACGACTGGCGCCGATACCTGCCATGTTGCCAAGATGCATAAGCGCGGCCCCATCTCCATCGATGACATACACCTTACGATGTTCACAGCCCAACGCGATGCCGGCGGCCAACGCGCTGGCGTAGCCCATGGAGCCTACGCAGTAGAGATGTTCCGGCCTGTCTGAAAGCGTAAATAGCTCACGCCCGGTTTTGCCGGTTGTGGCGACAAACACACCCTGCGGATCGGCATGTTCGAGCAGAACACCCAGCGCCTCAGCACGTGTCGCGCCCACTTCCTGCGCTGCAAGACCTGGTGCCTCGGCGGAGAATTGATCGCCTGTCATCACCAAAGCGTAAGGACGCTGCGTTCGACGCATATAGTCCCCCGCCTCTTCAAGCGCATGGAGCGCTTGTTCTTCATCATCCGGCAGCAACGCCCATTTTACGCCAGCTAGTGTCAGCAGTTGCGGCGTAATTTCCCCCATCAACTTGTGTTGCGGTTCATCCTTCTTGCCAGGTTGACCGCGCCAAGTCACCAGTAACAGCACCGGAATGGAAAAAGGCTCGTTTAAGGAAGTCAGGGGGTTAATTAAATTTCCCAGCCCAGAGTTCTGGCACAACACCACCGCAGTCTGATGAGACAACCAGAGACCTGATGCTAGCGAAAGCGCTTCTCCCTCGTTTGAGGCAATAATATAGCGAGTTTCATTACGGGCGATAACGTCGTTTATAAGCGGCGTTAAATATGAACAGGGAACGCCAGTGAAAAAGTGAGTACCTTGCCGAATAATTTCATCAACGAAACGTTTTACATTAATCATTTTTTTCTCGCACAGACAAGTGGAGGTAAACATAATTAAATCGATAAATACTTTTTCTCTGCCTGTTGCACTTCATATTCGTTGGTAAGTTGAAATACATCATCCAGTGTGGCAATTTCTCTTTCTATATGCGCCACGCTGTTACTCAAACGAATTTTTTGAGTAACATCTCGCATAGCGGCAATCGAAGCGCGTAGACTGTGGTTAGCCCAAATAACTGTAGAGACACCGACGTCGCGAAACGCATCGGTTTCAGTGTTGTAATACTTAGTAGGCACTATGACCACCGGACAGGCATTATTCCACTGACGGCAGAACGATAATATTTCTTCACCATCCGATTTTTTTGAGTGAATTAATATCGCATCCGCCCCTGCGCGACGGTAGGCATCCGCGCGCTTTAACGCCTCATCCATTGGGCAGCCACTGATCAGTGCCTCAACACGCGCTACAACACAAAAATCTTCCTCCAGTTGGCTATCTTTAGCCGCTTGAATTTTACCGCAAAATTCATTGATATCAGCCAAGTCCTGACCAGCACCGATAAAAGAATTTACTTTGGGAAACAGCTTATCTTCTAGGCAAACGCCTGCCACACCTCTCTGAGACAATTTTTTTACCAAGCGCCTGACGTTATTAAAATTTCCAAATCCAGTATCACCGTCTAATAGGATAGGTATGGCAGTGTTATCTACCATAAAGTCGACGACATCCATAACTTGGGTCCAGGAAGCTTCATTACGATCGCTCAGACCCATTGAAGCGGAAATAGAAAGACCAGATGCCCATAGTCCTTCAAAACCACTTTGCTCGGCGATTTTAGCGCTCATCGCATTATGCGACTCCATTAAAAAAGCCATTTCTTTTTTATTCAGTAACGCCTTTAAAGCAGATGATTTTTTCATTTTTTACCTCAATTAAAGTTATTACTAGTGGGAAAGCATAAGCAAAAAACCTATAACCAGACACTAAATAAAAATAATTAAAGCAAGACGAGAGCAATCCTAACTTTTATGTCAGGATGGCTTTATTTTTTAAACAAACCGATAGAGCTTCGTAGGCTATTATTTAATTTTTAAGAGCATAAAACCCTGATAGTTAATAGTCCTATACAGCAGTTCATTTGAGCCCTAACATATTCCATTTACCTCCTTCAGAATAATATTACAAAATAAATACGGAATTAGATTATTCAGCCAGATGTCGGGGATGATCGACATCTGAGCCGAAATGCTCTGTTTAATAATGTAAGTTATGCCCTGTTAGACCAAGACATTTGCACGCGAAACAAGGTTTTCAAACTGACTGGAATCAATCTAGTTTGTAACAATATGAAAAAAATATTAATATCTGATACAAGCATAAATCATTCACAAATAATTAACTTGATGTTCATATAAGTAACACCATAATCTTTTTTTAGCAACTAGATTGAGTAGGAAATTTAATGATTAATGCTAAATACATGATTATAATGAAATTAAATTTATTAACTCAATCCAAGTGATGCGCACTCTAGCTATTTCGATTAACCATCTCACATATGACATTCCATGTTTCCGTTTTAATTAGTCTGCTTATTAAATTGATTTACATATCAATTCGCCACTAAACTTAAAGCAATGACTATCAAATCACTCGTAAGATTCACAAAATTATTTTGTGAACAATATTGAATTATTGATTAAATCAGATTTAACTCAAGGGATAGCTCCCACAACTAATATTATAAGCTTTCGGCGATCTTAGCGAAATGCAGTATATAAAAAGCGTCAAGTAGTTTAATCACATCGTAAGCATCCCGGTAAAACGAACAAATCACTTTTAGAGATCTTCCGACATACTGATTATGTCCTCTGAGGAGATCGCCATGCGTAAAGCCCGATTCACCGAACACCAGATCATTGCCGTTTTGAAGTCCATCGAAGCCGGACGTACCGTCAAGGATGTCTGCCGTGAAGCCGGGATCTCCGAGGCTTCGTACTACAACTGGAAAGCGAAGTTTGGCGGGATGTAAGCCTCTGATATCAAAAAGATGAAAGACCTTGAGGATGAAAACCGTCGCCTCAAACAGATGTTTGCGGACCTGAGTCTTGAGTGCCGTGCACTGAAAGACGTTATTGAAAAAAGCTTTAAAACCAGCGATAAAGCGGGAGCTCGTCAGCTATCTGACGGCACAATTCGCCATGAGCATCCGCCAGGCCTGCAGGACATTATCGCTGAGCAGGACGGTCTATGTTTACCAG
>Ga0157367_1000497_pt1 | contig 19291 bp, 14 predicted proteins | sample AttbisABBM2_FD_113142 | JGI IMG/M metagenome (GOLD analysis project Ga0157367, IMG submission 113142) | Fungus gardens microbial communities from leaf cutter ant in Botucatu, State of São Paulo, Brazil - Atta bisphaerica ABBM2 | ecosystem: Host-associated > Fungi > Mycelium > Unclassified ... | reverse complement strand
CCAGGAGAGGACTCGAACCTCCACGGTGTTGCCACCGCTAGGACCTGAACCTAGTGCGTCTACCAATTCCGCCACCTGGGCACGTTTCGCTTGTTGCTGCATCGCGAAAGACCGCAATTATAGAGCAGCCGCGAAGGCTGTCAACAGCTTTTTCGTTCCGGATTGAAAAAATATCGCGCGCACGCCGAACAACCCGACCTGCACTCAACCTGTCGACGCAAGTTCCTCCACCGAGGCCGCCCGTTCGGCGAGCGTCACGTAGTCGCCCGACGCCGTGCGCTCGACCCGCGCATCCACGCGATAGGCGCGCCGCAGGTTGGCGGGCGTCAGCACGTCGGCAGCGCCGCCGTCGGCCAGCACGCCGTCGCGGCCGAGCAGCACGAGGCGGTCGCAGAAGCGCGCGGCGAGATTCAGGTCGTGCAGCGCGACGAGCGCAATCGCGCCGCGCCGCGCGACCGCGTCGCGCATCGCCTCCAGCGCGAGCAACTGCCAGCGCAGGTCGAGCGCGCTCGTCGGCTCGTCCAGCAGCAGCAGCGGCGTTTCGCGCACCAGCACCTGTGCGAGCCCGACCATCTGGCGCTGCCCGCCCGACAGCCGGTCGAGCGACGTGGTGGCGAGCGGATGCAGGTTCAACTGGCCGAACACTCGTTCGAGGCGAGCGTCCTGCGCGTCGGCGGACAAGCCGCCGCAGGTCGCGCGCAGCGCGCCGCGCACGGCTTCGTAGACGAGCAGCGAGGTTGGCTGCGGCAGCGTCTGCGGCAGATATCCGACCCGCCGCATATGCTCGCGGCGCGCGCCGCGCAGCAGGTCGTGCCCGTCGAGCGTGAGCGCGCCGCGCGCGGCGACGAGCCGGGCGAGCGCGCGCAGCAGCGTCGACTTGCCGACGCCGTTCGGGCCGAGCAGCGCCACCGCGCTGCCGGGCGGGATCGCCTGCAGCGACAACTTCGCGAGGATCGTGCGCGCACCATAAGCGACGTCGAGGCCGTCGATGCGGAGTGCCCGTGGCGGTTTATCCATCGTGCCTCCTGCGGCGGCTGATCAGCGTCATGAAGAGCGGCACGCCGACGAGCGCGGTGATGATGCCGATCGGCAGCACGACGCCCGTGACGAGCGTCTTGCTGAGCACCGACGCAGCGGACAGCATGATCGCGCCGGCGAGCGCCGCGCCGGGCAGGTAGTGGCGATGGTCGTCGCCGACGAGCAGCCGCGCGACGTGCGGCCCGACGAGGCCGACGAAGCCGATCGTGCCGACGAACGACAGCGCGGTGGCCGACAGCAGGCTGATGCGGATCAGCGTGACGAGCCGCAGCCGCTCGACCGCGATGCCCATGCTGCGCGCCTGTTCCTCGCCGGCGCGCAGCGCCGTCATCGACGCGACGCCCGGCGCGGACCACACCGCGCTGAACCCGAGCACGCATGCGAGGATCGCGATCTTGCTCCAGGTCGCCCGCGCGAGGCTGCCCATGCTCCAGAACACGATCTGCTGCAGCGCGTTCGCGTCGGCGACGAATTGCAGCAGCCACAGCAGCGCCTCGAAGCTGAACATCAGGCCGATGCCGAACAGCACGACGGTTTCCGTCGTCGCGCCGTGCCGCCACGCGAGCCAGACGATCAGCAGCGTCGCGCCGATCGCGCAGCCGAACGCGCCGAGCGACAGCGCGAGGTTCTCGTTCCACAGCACGAGATGCCAGCCGGAGATCACGACGAGCGACGCGCCGACGCTCCCGGCCGCGGCGATGCCGAGCGTGAACGGGCTCGCGAGCGGGTTGTTCAGCACCGTCTGCATCTCCGCGCCGGCGAGCCCGAGCGACGCGCCGACGAGGATGGCCATCAGCGCATACGGCAGGCGCACGTTCCACAGGATCACGCGCTGTTCGAGCGGCAGTGCGTCCGGGCGCAGCAGCCCGGTGACGATATCCGCGACCGGGAACGACGACGGGCCGGTCGCGATGTCGACGACCAGCAGCGCGACGAGCACGCCGGCCAGCATCGCGAGCGCGCCGACGCGCCGCGCGGCGATCGCGCGGTAGCGGACCTTCAGCGACGCGGGCGGAACCGGAGCCGTCGTGCTCATGCGGCACCTCCGCGAGGTTCCGGCGCGCACGCGATGCGCGCGGCGAGCGCCGCGCTCGGCACCACGACGCCGCCGTGGTCCTCGCCGTCGATCAGCCGGAACGTCGCGTCGAGGCCCGCACGGCCGCCCACGCGCTGCACGAAGTCACGGGCCGAGCTGACCTGCTTGCGCGCCTGTTGCCGGCGCATGCGTTCGGCGTCCGGATGCGGCGCGCCTTCCTCGAGGCTGCCGGCGGTCACGACGAGGCGCAGCGCCGGGTCGAGCGGCGCCGCCGTTGCGGCGAAGCGGTCGGCATACGGCAGCAGCGCGCGTTCGCCCCACCAGATCGACGGGCTTGCCGCGACGTAGCGGCGGAACAGGTGCGGGCGCGTCAGCAGCGCATACAGCGTCAGCAGCCCGCCGTACGAGTGGCCGAACAGCGTCTGCCTGCCCGCATCGATCGGCCACTGGCGCGCGAGCCACGGCTGCACGTCGTGCTCGACGAAATCGAGAAAGCGGTCCGCCGCGAGGCCTTGTCCGTTCGGCAGCGGCGCGAGCGTGTAGTCGTCGGCGCGCGCCTGCATGTCGTACGGCGCATCGGTCGGGTAGCCGATGCCGAGCACGACCGGCGCGGGCGCGTGCCCGGCGTCGGGCCGTGCCGCGCGGTTGCGCGCGAGCGGCGCGGCGAGCGGGAACAGCGCGTTGCCGTCGAGCACGACCAGCACCGGATGCGGTGCGCTGGCCGAGCGTTCGGCCGGCAGCGCGACGAACAGGCGGCGGGCCCGGCCCGCGACAGTCACGTCGAACTGGTGACTGCCGGGAATCCGCACGGGCGGCGCATCGGCGGGCGAGGGCCACGCGGCGGTGTCGGGCGTATCGGACGCGGCGCCGGCCGGCGCGACGCGGGTTGCAAGCGCACCCGCGAGTCCGGCGAAGAGCAGGCCGCGACGCATGGTGGAGTAAGGCTCCGGCATGTCACGACCCTTCCTGGATCCAGTATTCGCCGTTCAGCGCGACCGGCTGGAAGCGGCGCACCATCGTGTCGAACGTGCGGCGCGGGTCGAGATCCGCGAACAGGTCCGGATGCAGCCATTTGGCCAGCGCCTGCACCGCGACGACGTTGAACGGCGAGTTGTAGAAGTGATGCCAGATCGCGTACGCGCGGCGCTCGCGCACCGCGCGCAGCGGCGCGATCGTCGGGCGCTGCAGCGCGCGGTCGAGCGACTGCACGGCGGCGTCGCGCGTCACGCCGGCGCCGAGCGCGATGCGCCGCGGCGCGCTCTGCAGCGTGAGGGCCGAGCCGATCGCGGTGCCGATGTAGACGTCGGGCTGGCGGCTCAGCAGGTATTCCGGGTTCAGCGTGCCGTGCTCGCCGGGCACGCGGCCTTTCGCGATGTTCTCGCCGCCGGCGGCGTCGAGCAGGCGGCCAAGCATGCCCGTCATCGTTTCGCAGCAGTCGTCCGACAGGCCGACGCGGCTTTCGAGAAAGACGGTCGGCGCGGCCGGCCGCGCGGCTTTCAGGCGGGTGCGCACGAGGTCGAACTGCTGCTGCCACAGCGCATTGAAGTCGGCCGCGCGCTGCGGCGCGCCGAACACCTGGCCGAGCAGCGCGACGCTGCGCGTCGTGTTGGCGAGCGGGTCGTGGCGGAAATCGACGAACACGATCGCGACGCCCGCCGCCTCCAGCCGCGCGAGCGTCTCGCGATCGCGCTCGCCGGGCCCGTGGCCGCCGCCGAGCCCGAAGATCGCGACCTGCGGCCGCAGCGCGAGCGCGCGCTCGTCGCTGAAGCTGCCGGCCTGCGAGCGGCCGATGCGCGGCACGTCCTTCAACCGCGGAAAGCGTTCGAGCCACTGCGCGTAGCTCGCGGGATCGAGCTGCTCGAAGTCGCCCATCATGCCGACGAGCCGGCGCGTCGGGTCGTCGCCGTCGACGATCGCAAGCGCCGGCAGCAGGCGTCCTTCGCCGAGCAGCACGCGCTCCACGCGCGCGGGAATCCTGACCTGCCGACCGGCGAGGTCGGTGACGATCCTGGTATCCGCATGCGCGGCATGCATCACGAGCCATCCGCACAGCCATGCGCCGAGCGTGGCCCACATTCCGCTTGTCTTTCTCACATGACTCCCGATACGATATAAATGAGAACAATTCTCATTTAATTGTAACCGAGAGGCTGGGCCGGAACGGACGCTGTCCGTTTGTCCGAGCGACGAAATAGTTTGCGCGAGCACCGGGACAGGGCCGCGCGCGGGGGATATCCGAGATGACTGCGTGGGCGCCAGGCGCTTTCCATTCCGATTGCCATCGACACGACGCGCACGTCGCGCGGGTCCGCGAAGTGCGGCCGGGGCTGCGCGTGCATGCGGACGACGCGACCGACGAGTTCGACGCGGTGATGTCCGGCCAGTGCACGCCGGGCCTGCATCTCGTGCTGCTGCTGGAGGGCGCGCTCGACGTGTCCTACGGCGACCGGCGCGTGCTGCTGACCACCGACGGGCGCCGCGCGTGCCGCGACGGCGCTGCCCATCCCGGCGCGGGCCGGCCGAACGTGCGGATGCAGTCGTTTCTGCTCAACGCGCTGCAGCCCGACACGTTCCGCCGCCGCCTGAGCAAGGGCGGCTATGCGCGGCGGCTCAGCCTCGCGATGTCGGGCGAATGGCTCGCACACCTGCAGGCCGCGAGCCGCGCGGCGTTGCCCGAGCGGCTCGATTCGATGCTGTCCGCGCATCTCGCGATCCATTTCTGGCAGCCGACGCCGCGCGCGGCCGCGCTTGCCGAGCAGATCGTGCGGCCGCCGGCGTACCAGCCGATGCTGCAGGCGATCTACCTCGAAAGCCGCGTGCTCGAACTGCTCGCCGAGGCGTTCGCGCCACTCGAGGCGGAGGAGGCCGGCGCGTCGGACACGGCGCTCGGCTCACGCGACTATCGCCGGATGGCCGAGCTGCGCGCGTTCCTCGCGAGCGACGCCGCGCAGGAGCTGTCGCTCGACGACATCGCGCGCCACGTCGGCATGAGCGCGAACGCGATGCAGCGTCAGTTCCGCGCCGCGTACGGCACGACGGTGTTCGACTTCATCCGCGAGCACCGCCTGCAGCGCGCGCGGCTCGCGCTCGAGCGCGACGCGGTGAGCGTCAAGCAGGCCGCCGCGCTCGCCGGCTACACGAGCGCCGCGAATTTCGCGACCGCGTACAAGCGCCGGTTCGGCGTGACGCCGACGCTCGCGCGGCGCTGCGCGAGCCGCTGACGGATCGCAGCGGCGCTCAAACGAGTTCGAGGCTTACGCAAAGATTTCGGCGTATTACAGGTTCCATAATGCAAATGAGAATCAATCACATTGTGGAGCAGCGAAAGCGTCATCATGTCGAGTCACGTTGCGAAGTTTGCGTTGAAGCCGGCCGTCGTCGCCGGCCTGTATCTGATGGGGGCGTCCTGCGCGTGGGCGCAGACGCCTGACAAGCAGGGCGATGCCGCCGCGCCGGCCGCGGCCGGCGAGCCGGCGGCCATGAAGGAAATCGTCGTGACGGCGAGCCGCCGCGAGCAGGCGATCAAGGAGGCGCCCGCCAGCATCTCGGTGATCACCCGCGACGAGATCGCGGCGAAGCCGTACACGTCGGTCGCCGAGATCGTCGGCAAGGTCGAGGGCGTGAGCGTCGTCGGCGGATCGCCGAACGACCAGGACATCTCGATTCGCGGGATGCCGGGCGAATACACGCTGCTCCTCGTCGACGGCCGCCGGCAGAACACCCGCGAAACGATGAACCGCGGCACCGCGGGCGTGCAGTCGAACCTGATGCCGCCGCTGTCCGCGATCGAGCGGATCGAGGTCGTGCGCGGGCCGATGTCGTCGCTGTACGGCGCCGATGCGATGGGCGGCGTGGTCAACGTGATCACGCGCAAGGTGCCGAAGCGCTGGGGCGGCACGCTTACCGCGAGCAGCGTGTGGCAGCTCGAGTCGAACCAGGGCGACACACAGAGCGTCGATTTCTGGCTCGGCGGGCCGCTGAAGTCCGACGTGCTCGGGCTGCAGGCGTCCGGGCGCCTGCTGCATCGGGGCGAGGACACCATCTACTACCCGGCGAGCGGGGCGAGCGGCGCGAACGGGCAGCGCATCGGCAGCTTCGACGTGAAGCTCGCCGCGAAGCCGACCCGCGACCAGGACATCAGCGTGAACGTCGGGCGCGAACAGCTCACCTATCTCAGCACGCCGGGCAAGAGCGAGGCGCCGCTCACGCCGCGCACCGCGACTTCCGCGATCACCGAGACGCGTCACGTGCGCGACTACTGGGGCATCACGCACGACGGCCGCTGGGGCTTCGCCAACACGACGCTGTCGCTGTACGGCGAGCGCGGCGTGCAGGACCAGTGGACGCCGGCGGGGCGCTCGCCGGTCAAGCCCGTGCTGACCGACACGATCCTCGAAGGCAAGGCCGAGGTGCCGTGGTGGGGCGAGCGCAACATCCTGACCGTCGGCGGCCAGCACATCTGGTCGCGGCTGTCGGGCGTCGGCAGCCAGGACGCCGTGCCGAAGGGGCACGCGATCAATTCGGATCGCATCTCGCGCAACGCGTGGGCGCTGTTCGGCGAGAACGAGTACTTCTTCAACGACCGCTTCACGCTGACCACCGGCCTGCGGCTCGACCACGACGACCGCTACGGCAGCCACGTCAGCCCGCGCGTCTACGGCGTGTACCGGCTCACCCAGGCATGGACGGTGCGCGGCGGCGTGTCGACCGGCTTCCGGCCGCCGTCGCTGCGCCAGAGCACGGGCGGCTACTGCATGACGTCGGGCGGCGCGGCGGGGGCGGTGCCCGGCACGCTGTGCGGCAACCCGGACCTGAAGCCCGAAACGAGCGTGACCGAGGAGCTCGGCGTGCGCTACGACATGGGCGATACGTACGCGGGCCTGACGCTGTTCAACAACCTGTTCAGGAACAAGGTCACGAGCTACGACACGGGCGTCGCCGATCCGCGCTCGCCGGGCCGCAACATCTACAAGTACGACAACATCGACCGGGTCAAGCTGTACGGGCTCGAGCTCGGCGCGGGCACGCGGGTGTCGCGCACGGTGAGGGTGTCGGGCGCGTACACGCTCACGCAGTCGCGCCGCGAAGGCAACGGCGAGAAGGCATTCAACGGCAGCTCGCTCGACGGCCAGCCGCTCGACAAGACGCCGAAGCACAAATTCAACGTGCAGGTCGACTGGACGCCGACGCCGAAGCTCGACCTGTATGCGACGGCCAACTACATCGGCAACGAATACTGGGCGGCGTTCCGCAACGGCGCGCAGGGCGTGCGCGAGCGGCCGTCGACGACGACCTTCGACCTCGGCGGCCGTTACCGGATCGACAAGCGCTTCTCCGTCAATTTCGCGGTGCTGAACCTGACCAACCGGATGGTGCCGGTGGACGACCGCACCCGCGCGAACGGCCTGAGCGGCAACTGGCTGGTCGATCAGGGCCGCCGCGTCGCGGTGAGCGTCACCGCCGAGATGTGACGGCCTGGCCGGCGTTGCGCGCCGGCTCATTCAATCTGGAAAGTGGAGGTCAAGCTCATGAACATGGTGTCCCGTCCTTCGACACTATTGGCACCCCGAAACATATGGGAACTCTATCGCCCCGACACGCCGCTGTTCCTCGCGACGCCGGACCATGCGCTGCTCGCGGCCGATGCGGCGCAGGCGGTGCCGCACGGCGATGCGCCGCTCGCGGCACGCGTCGCGCAGGCGCTGCGCGATGCCCGCGCGAGCGGCTACGCGGATGCGGCAGTGGTCGGCGCGGTGCCGTTCGACGTCGATGCGCCGGCCGCGTTGCGCGTTGCGCGCACGCTGCTGCGCGCCGGGCCGCTCGGCTCGCCGCGCGCGCCCGATCCGGCGTCGACGCGCTACGCGACGCGCGCGGTGCCGTCGGCGGACCGCTATGCGGACGCGGTCGCGCAGGCTGTCGCGCGCATCCGCGCCGGCGAACTCGACAAGGTGGTGCTGGCGCGCACGCTCGAGTTCACCGGCGAGCGGCCGGTCGACGTCGCGCCGCTCGTCGCGCGCCTCGCGGCCCACAATCCGCACGGCTACACGTTCTCCGTCGATCTCGGCGCCGGGCGCACGCTGCTCGGCGCGAGCCCGGAACTGCTCGTGAACCGCTTCGGCGGCATCGTCCGTGCGAATCCGCTCGCGGGCTCGGCGCCGCGCAGCCCCGACCCGGTCGAGGATCGCCGCCGCGCGGACGCGCTGCTCGCGTCCGTGAAGGATCTCGACGAGCATCGGGTCGTCGTCGAGGCGGTGCGCGACAGCCTCGCGCCGCTGTGCCGGCGCCTGGACGTGCCGGCGCGCCCGTCGCTGATCCACACCGAGACGATGTGGCATCTGTCGACCGAAGTGCGCGGCGAAACCGATGCGGACGCGCTGACGCTCGCGCTCGCGCTGCATCCGACGCCCGCCGTCTGCGGCGCGCCGCGCGCAGCCGCCCGCGCGTGCATTCGCGACGCGGAGCCGTTCGACCGCGGCTTCTACGCGGGGATGCTCGGCTGGGTCGATACGCACGGCGACGGCGAATGGGTCGTGACGATCCGCTGCGCGGAAGCGCGCGACCGCACGCTGCGGCTTTATGCGGGCGCGGGCGTGGTCGGCGAATCGACGCCCGATGGCGAACGCGCGGAAACCGCCGCGAAATTCCGCACGATGCTCGACGCGCTCGGCGTGAGCCGCGACGTCGCGGCGGACGCGCTGACGGAGCGCGCGTGATGCGCGCGCACGGCACGCCCTGGCCGGACGCGTTCGCCGACGCGTACCGCCGCAACGGGTATTGGCGCGGGCAGTCGTTCGCGCACTGGCTCGACGAGCGCGTCGAGCGGCATGGCGAGCGCATCGCGCTCGTGCAGGACGACATCCGCTGGTCGTATCGCACGCTCGCCGACGAAGCGGCGCGCGTCGCCCGCGCATTGACCGCGCGCGGCATCGCGCCGGGCGACCGCGTGGTGGTGCAGTTGCCGAACTGCGTCGCGTTCTTCGCGGTCACGTTCGCGCTGTTCCGGCTCGGCGCGCTACCCGTGTTTGCGCTGCCCGCGCATCGCCGGCGCGAGATCGGCTACTTCTGCCGGCACGCGCAGGCGGTCGCGTACGTCGCGGCCGAGCGGCACGACGGGTTCGATTACCGGGCGCTCGCGCGCGACGTGAAGGCCGACGCGCCGACGCTGCGCCACGTGCTGTTCACCGCGCCCGGCAATGCGAACCTTGCGCTGGCCGACGCAGCGGCCAATATCGCATTGCCGCCCGAACCGGCCGCGAGCGAAGTCGCATTCCTGCAGTTGTCGGGCGGCAGCACCGGCACGCCGAAGCTGATCCCGCGCACGCACGACGACTACCTGTACAGCGTGCGCGAAAGCGCGCGCATCTGCGGGCTGAGCGAGCGCAGCGTCTATCTCGCCGCACTGCCGGCCGCGCACAACTACGCGCTCAGCTCGCCGGGCTCGCTCGGCGTGCTGCACGCGGGCGGCACGGTCGTGCTGTGTGACGGCGCGAGCCCGGACGCCGCGTTCCCGCTGATCGAGCGCGAGCGCGTGACGGTCGTCGCGCTCGTGCCGCCGCTGGTGCCGGTGTGGCTCGCGGCGGCGGCCTGGCGCCGGGAGGCGCTCGCGAGCCTGGAACTCGTACAGGTCGGCGGCGCGCGCTTCGATCCGGCGCTCGCGGAACGCGCGGCGGACGGGTTCGGCGCGCAGCTCCAGCAGGTGTTCGGGATGGCCGAAGGGCTCGTCAACTACACGCGGCTCGACGATCCGCGCGAGGTCGTGACCGGCACGCAGGGGCGGCCGATCTCGCCGGACGACGAAATCCTCATCGTCGACGACGACGATCGTCCCGTCGAGCCGGGCGAGGTCGGCCATCTGCTGACGCGCGGCCCGTACACGATCCGCGGCTATTACGACGCCGACGCGCACAACGCGCGCGCGTTCACCGTGGACGGCTTCTATCGCACCGGCGATCGCGTGCGGCGCACGGCCGCCGGCCATCTGGTCGTCGAGGGGCGGGCGAAGGACCAGATCAATCGCGGCGGCGAGAAGATTCCGGCCGAGGAGATCGAGCACCTGCTGCTCGCGCACCCGGGCGTGGTCGACGCGGCGCTCGTGCCGATGCCCGATCCGTATCTCGGCGAGCGCAGCTGCGCTTACGTGATACGCGGCACGCCGCCGCCGGGCGCGGCGGAGCTGATGCGGTTCGTGCGCGAGCAGGGCGTCGCCGCATACAAGGTGCCGGACCGGATCGAATTCGTCGATGCATTCCCGAAGACGCCGGTCGGCAAGATCGACAAGCGCGCGTTGCGCCAGCGCATTGCGGATCAGCTGACCGAAACCGATTGACGACAGCGCGGGCGGCACGCATCGCCCGCGCATGAACATTTTCAACAGCACTCCATCATGGCCATTCCGAAGATTCCTTCCTACCCGATGCCGGCCGCGCTGCCGGCGAACCGTGTGACGTGGCAGTTCGAGCCGCACCGTGCGGCGCTGCTCGTGCACGACATGCAGGACTACTTCCTCGATTTCTACGATCGCGGCGCGGCGCCCGTGCCGGTGCTGCTGGCGAATGTCCGGCGCCTGATCGACTTCGCGCGCGCGGCCGGGATGCCGATCTGCTACACCGCGCAATCGGCCGCGCAGACGCCCGCGCAGCGCGCATTGCTGACCGACATGTGGGGGCCGGGGCTGACCGCGCAGCCGTCGCGCGAAGCGATCTGCGGCGCGCTCGCGCCGGCGCCGGGCGACACCGTGCTCGACAAGTGGCGCTACAGCGCGTTCCAGCGCTCGGACCTCGAGGCCCAGTTGCGCGCGCTGGGGCGCGACCAGCTCGTGATCTGCGGGATCTACGCGCACATCGGCTGCCTGATGACCGCGTGCGATGCGTTCATGCGCGACGTCCGGCCGTTCTTCGTCGCCGACGCGCTCGCGGATTTCTCCGAGCGCGAGCACCGGATGGCGCTCGACTACGTGGCGGGCCGTTGCGGCAAGGTCGAGACGACCGACGCGCTCGTCGGTGCGGCCGAAGGCGGCACCGAGCAGCCGATGCTCGTGGAGATCGCCGCGCAGGTCGCGCGCAGCCTGCGGGTGCCGGTTGCCAGCCTGCGCGCGGGCGACAACCTGCTCGACGCCGGGCTCGATTCGGTGCGCATGATGACGCTGGTGGAAATGTGGCGGGCCGCCGGCTACGACGTCACGTTCGTCCAGCTCGCCGAGCAGCCGACGCTCGACGCGTGGGCCCGGCTGCTGCAGCGTTCGGCGCAGGTGCCGGCATGACGGCGCGCACGATGCCGGATGCGCGGCCGGCGCCGTTCGTCAGCAGCGCCGAGCTCACGCTGCCGCAGGCCGACCGCGTGCTGTTCAAGCTCTGCAAGCACTACGCGATCAAGGTGCCGGTCGTATTCGACGAGCACCGCGCGACGGTCGATTTTCCGTACGGCGTGTGCCGGATGCTGCGCACCGACGACCTGCTGAGCCTGCGCTGCGAAGCCGATGCCGCGGACAAGCTCGCGCAGATCCAGTACGTGATGGACGAGCACCTCGCGCTGATGTCGCGCAACCGGCAGCTCGTCGTCGAGTGGCAGCGCGCGTGACGCGCATCGCCCGTTTCCCGATCAACGCATTCCCTTGGCACATCCATTCATGCAACTCGAAGACCGACCGATGCGCGCGACGTCCGCGCAATACGGAATCTGGGTCGCGCAGCAGGTCGACCCGGACGACCCGGGCTACCTGACTGCCGAGACGATCGCGCTCGACGGCGCGCTCGACGTCGCCGCGCTGGCCGACAGCGTCGAGGCCGTGCTCGACCATGCCGATACGCTGCACATGCGCTTCGCCTGGCAGGACGATGCGCTCTGGCAGCATCGCCGGCCGCCCTGCACGCAGCTGCCGCTCGTCGATTTCTCCACGCAGGCCGATCCCGAACAGGCGGCGCGCAACTGGATGGCCGAGTCGCTGTCGACCTGCTGCGACGTCACGGCCGATCCGCTGTACCGCACCGCGCTGCTGCGGCTGTCGCCGACGCGGCACTGGTGGTATCTGCAGGTGCATCACATCGCGCTCGACGGCTTCGGCTACAGCCTGCTCCAGCAGGCGGTGGCCGCCCGCTACAGCGCGCGCGTCGCGGGCGCGGCGCCGCCCGCGCTGCCGGACTGGCGCGTCGATCGCGTCGTCGGCGCGGAGGCGCATTACCGCGCAACCGGCGGCTTCGACGCCGATCGCGCGTTCTGGCGCGCGCATCTGCACGACGTGCCGGCGCCGCTCGTGCTGGCGCCGAAGCAGGAGATCGGCGCGAACGCACTGCGCGAGACGCTGACGCTCGACGCCGATCGCGTGCAGGCGCTGCGCGCGGCCGCGGACCGGCTCGACGTCGACTGGAACGCGTGGCTGCTGTGCGCGATCGGCATCTGGCTCGCGAAGGAGGGCGGCCAGCGCGACCTGACGCTCGGCCTGCCGGTGATGAACCGTCTCGGCACGCCGGCGCTCGGCGTGCCGTGCATGGCGATGAACATCGTGCCGCTGCGCGTGCACGTCGATCCGGATTGCTCGCCGCGCGCGCTCGCGGCCGAGACCGCCGGCCGGCTGCGCGCGATCCGGCCGCACCTGTACTACCGGTACGGCTGGATCCGCGGCGACCTCGGGTTGCTGGAGCGCAACGCGTTCCTGTTCAACCAGGCGGTCAACGTGATGCCGTTCGAGCGCCAGGTCGCGTTCCGCGGGCTCGCGAGCGACACGCGCGCGATCAGCGGCGGCCCGGTGAAGGACCTGAACGTGACGGTCGCGGTGCGCGCCGGCACGTGGCAGGTGACGCTGGAAGCCAATCCGAACGCATACGACGCGGCGACGCTGGCCGCGCATGCGCGTTCGCTCGCGGGCTGGCTCGACGCATTCGCCGCGCATGCGCCGGAGGCGCCCGTCGCGACGCTGCTCGGCGATCTGCCGCCGCCGTCGATCCTGCGCGGCGCGCCGCTGGCCGGGCCGCATCACGATGTGCTCGCGTGTATCGCACACATCGCGCGGCACGCGCCGACGCACACGGCGATCGAGGCAGGCGAGCGGCGCATCGACTACCGGTCGCTGCTCGACGACGTCGACGCGCTTGCGGCTGCGCTCGTGCAGCGCGGCGCGACACGCGGCAGCCGCGTGGCGATCGCCGCGCCGCGCGCGCCGGACGTGATCGCGGCGATGCTCGCGGTGCTGCGCGTCGGCGCGGTGCTCGTGCCGCTCGACCCGGACGGCCCGCCGCAGCGAACCGCGGCGATGCTCGCCGACGCGGCGCCCGTGCTCGTGATCACGCGGGGCGCGCATCGCGCGTGCGCGGGCGATTTGCCGACGCTGGATCTCGACGCACATCGTGCGCCGGCGGCAGGCATGCCGCACGAGGCGCCGCCGGCCGACCAGCCCGCATACCTGCTCTACACATCGGGGTCGACCGGCACGCCGAACGGCGTGCTGGTCGGGCGCGGCGCGCTCGCGCATTTCGTCGCGAGCACGCGCGACCTTTATCGCGTCGGGCCGAACGACCGCGTGCTGCAGTTCGCGCCGCTGCATTTCGACGCGAGCCTCGAGGAGATCTTCGTCACGCTGTGCCACGGCGCGACGCTCGTGCTGCGCGACGACGCGATGCTCGACTCGGTCGACACGTTCACGGCCGAGGTCGAGCGGCGCAGCATCACCGTGCTCGATCTGCCGACCGCGTACTGGCACGTGCTCGCGCATGCGCTCGACGGCCGCCATGCGCGGCAGTTGCGCGACGTACGCCTGACCATCATCGGCGGCGAGGCGGCGCTGCCCGAGCCGATCCGGCGCTGGCGCGCACGCTTGCCGCACCAGACGCTGCTGAACACCTACGGACCGACCGAAGCGACGATCATCGCGACGGCCGCATGCGTCGGCGGGCCCGACGCGGCCTGGCAGGACGGCGAGCCGGTGCCGATCGGCACGCCGCGCGCGGGCGTCGACGCACGGATCGTCGATGCGCGCCTGTATCCGGTCGCGGCAGGGCGCACCGGCGAACTGGTGCTGGGCGGCGACGCGCTCGCGCTCGGCTATCCGGGTAATCCGGCGCTCACGTCCGAACGCTTCGTGACGCTGCCCGGCACCGGCCTGCGCGCCTATCGCACCGGCGATCTCGCCACGCTGCGCGACGGCCGGCTTTGTTTCGACGGCCGGATCGACCATCAGGTGAAGATCAGCGGCGTGCGCATCGATCCACGCGAGATCGAGGACGGGCTGTTGCGATTCCCGGCCGTGCGCGAGGCAGCTGTCGTCGCATTGCGCAGCGAGGCGGGCGCGGCGACGCTCGCGGCGTTCGTCGTCGGGGCCGACGACGTCGCCGCGCTGCGCGCGTGGCTTGCCGGCGCGTTGCCGCCCGCCGCGATTCCCGATGCATGGCACGTGCTCGATCGCCTGCCGCGCAACGCGAACGGCAAGACCGACCGCAATGCGCTGGTGCGGCTCGCCGCAAAGCGGCGCGCCGGGCCGGACGACGCATCGCAGGCTGGCGCGCTCGAGCAGCAGGTGATGCGCATCTGGCGTGACGTGCTGGGCGAGGTCGCGCTCATGCCGGCGTCCAACTTCTTCGACGTCGGCGGGAAGTCGCTGCAGGCGATCCAGGCGAGCGCGCGGCTTGCGACCGAGCTGGGGCGCGACGTGCCCGTGTCGATGCTGTTCCGGCATGCGACCGTCGACGCGCTGGCCGCCGCTTTGCGAACGCCGCTCGCGTATGGGCCGCGCACCGGGCACGACGCGTTCGCGCCGCACCTCGCGATCCAGGCCGGGCGCGACGGCGGGCCGCGGCTGATCTGCATCCATCCGGCCGACGGCCTTGCGTGGAGCTATCTGCGGCTTGCCGCCCATCTGCCGGACGTTGCGGTGGACGGCCTCCAGCTATCGATCGACGACACCCGCCACGCGGCCGATTTCGACGCGCTCGTCGATACCTACGTGCGACGCGTGCGCGCGCTGCAGCCGGATGGCCCGTATCACCTGCTCGGCTGGTCGCTCGGCGGCGCGCTCGCGCACGCGGTGGCCGCCGCGCTCGCGCGCGACGGGCAGGCGGTCGGCCTGCTCGCGCTGATGGACAGCTATCCGGCATCCGCATGGTCGGCGCAAGCGCAGCCGGCGCTGGCCGATGCGCTGCGCATCCTGCTTACGGTGAACGGCGATTTCGACACCGGCGAGCTGTCGGACGAGGCGTTGCGGCAGCGGCTGCTGCGCGCGAACAGCCCGTTCGCGGCGCTCGGCGCGGCGGGGCTCGACGCGTTCGCCGACGCGACGCTGCGGCAGATGCGCCTGTTCCGCGCGGCGCACACGCCGCGCTACGACGGCGCGCTGCTGCTGTTCGACGCCGCGCGCAAGCGGCCCGGCCTGCCGCAGCCCGACAGCTGGCGCGCGCATCTGGCGCCGGACGCGCTGACGTGCCGCGCGCTCGATTGCTCGCACGACGGGATGTCCGATCCCGAACCGATGGCGGCGATCGGCGCGGCCATCGGAGAACAGCTTGCCGCCGCGGTTTCCGGCGGCTCCATTTCAAGGAATTCGAATCGATGAATGCACCGGCAGGGATGACATTTCCGGGCAAGGTCGCCGTCGTGAGCGGCGCGGCCCAGGGCATTGGCGCGGCCGTCGCGCGCGCGCTCGCTGCGCGCGGGATCGAGGTCGCCGCGTTCGACGTCGACGCCGACGCGCTTTCGCGCAACGCGGCCGACAGCGCGGCGTTCGACGCGCGGATCCATCCGTTCACGGTCGACGTCGCGGACGCGGCCGCCGTGAACGATGCGGTCGCACGCGTCGAGGCGGCACTCGGTCCGATCGGCATGCTCGCGAACGTCGCGGGCGTGCTGAGGCTTGCCGCCGCAACGTCGCTGAGCGACGCGGACTGGGCGCACTGTTTCGCGGTGAATACGCACGGGGTGTTCCATCTGTCGCGTGCGGTCGCGCAGCGGATGGTCGCGCGCCGCGCCGGCAGCGTCGTGACGGTCGGCTCGAACGCGGCGCTCGTGCCGCGCATGCAGATGGCCGCGTATGCGGCGTCGAAGGCGGCCGCGCACCAGTTCACCCGCTGTCTCGGGCTCGAACTCGCCCCGCACGGGATTCGCTGCAACATCGTCGCGCCCGGGTCGACGGATACGCCGATGCAGCGTCAGCTGTGGACCGGGCCCGAGGGCCCGGCGGCGGTGATCGGCGGGTCGCTCGACACGTACCGCACCGGCATTCCGCTCGGCCGCATCGCCGCGCCGGACGACGTCGCCGAAACGGTGCTGTTCCTGCTGTCAGACGCGTCGCGACACGTCACGCTGCACAGCCTGTGCGTCGACGGCGGCGCGACGCTCGGCGCCTGACGGGCCGGCATTTTCCATTTCGGAGCATCAGCGATGAAACAGATTTCCGCCTGCGTCGGGCAGGGGGCGGCCGGCGCGTTCGCCGAGCCGCCCCGCGACGAGCGATGGCGCGTCGGCATGCGGCTTCCGGCGCCGGATGCGCTGCGCTGCGACGTGCCGGCTTCCGTCGCCGCGCGCGCGACCGTGGAGGCCGGCCGGCGCGCGCTGCGCGCGATCCTCGAGCGTCGTGACGCGCGCCGCATCGTGGTCGTCGGCCCGTGTTCGATCCACGATCCGCAGGCCGCGCTCGACTACGCGCGCCGGCTCGCGCGGCTGGCGCACACGGTGCGCGACGCATTCTGCGTGGTGATGCGCGTCTATTTCGAGAAGCCGCGGACGACGGTCGGCTGGAAAGGGCTGATCAACGATCCGGGGCTCGACGGCAGTCATCGCGTGGTGGACGGGCTGCACGCCGCGCGCCGGCTGCTGGCCGACATCAATGCGCTCGGGCTGCCGGCCGCGATCGAGGCGCTCGACGTCGTCACCCCGCATTACCTGTGCGACCTCGTGAGCTGGGCGGCGATCGGCGCACGGACGACCGAGTCGCAGGTGCACCGCGAGCTGGCATCGGGGCTTGCGATGCCGGTCGGCTTCAAGAACGGCACCGACGGGCAGGTCGATATCGCCGCGCACGCGATGCTGGCCAGCATGCGGCCGCACACCTTCATCGGCATCGACGGCGCCGGCGGCCCCGCGCTGCTGCACAGCGACGGCAACCCGCATGCGCACCTGGTGCTGCGCGGCGGCCGGCACGGGCCGAATTACGACGCGGAGTCGGTCGCGGCCGCCGTCGACACGCTGCGCGCGCAGCGCCTGCCGCCGAACCTGCTGGTCGACTGCTCGCACGCGAACTGCGGCAAGCAGGCGGAGCGTCAGCTTGCGGTGCTGGACGACGTCGTCGGGCAGATGTGCGCAGGCAGCGACGCGATTCGCGGCGTGATGCTCGAGAGCTTTCTCGAGGCGGGCGCGCAGCCGCTCGGCGGCCCGCTGCGCTACGGCTGCTCGATCACGGATCCGTGCCTGGGCTGGGACGCGACCGAGGACGCGCTGCTGCGGGCGCGCAGTCGATGGCTCGCGCGCGACAGTGGCCGCGTCGGCTGACGCGCGCCTTCTTCAATCAATCACGGGATGGACATGTCGACGACTTCCGCCGAACCCCTGCAAACGCCGGCCGCTGCCGGCACACGCCATCTGCCGCTGCTGCTCGCGAATCTCGCGATGGTGGCCGGCACCTATGCATTCGTCGCGATCGCCGGCCCGCTGGCGCGCCGGATGAATCTCGAACCCCTGCATATCGGCGCCGTCATCGCGAGCGTCGGGCTCGTGTGGATCGTCGCCGCGCCGCGTTGGGGCCGCGCGGCCGACATGCGCGGCCGGCTGCCGACGATGCGCGCGTCGATCGTCGGCTTCGTCGCCAGCTTTCTGCTGCTGGCCGGCTATGTCGGCTGGGCGCTGCTCGGCGACGTGAGCGCCATGCCGCCGGTGTGGGCGAGTTTCGCCGCGCTGCTCGCGACGCGCGCGGCGATGGGCGGCTGCTACGCGGGCTTGCCGGTCGCGGCAACCGCGTGGATCGCGGACCGGACGGCCGTCGACGGACGCGCGGCGGCGCTGGCGCGCTTCGGCGCGGCGGGCGCGGTCGGGATGGTGATCGCGCCGCCGCTCGCGGGCTGGCTCGCGGGTTACGACATGACGCTCGCGCTCGCGGTGTTCGCGCTGCTGCCGCTCGCGGGCCTGCCGGGGCTGCGCCGCTTGCGTGACGACGGACCGCGCGTCGCGCGGCAGGCGCCGCCGCGGCTGAAGCCGACCGACCCGCGCCTGCGCCTGCCGTGGTGCAGCGCCTTTGCGCTGTACAGCGTCGTGATGATCGCGAACAGCGCGCTCGGCTTCTACGTGATCGACCGGTTGCAGGTTGGCGTGAGCGACGCGTCGGCGGTGGTCGGCTATACGCTCGGCAGCGCAGGCATCGGGCTGATCGCGATGCAATCGCTCGTCGGGCGGTTGCGCCGGGTCGCGCCGCAGCAGTGGCTGCGCTGGGGCGCGCTCGTCGGCGGTGTCGGCTTCGTGTCGACGCTGGCGGTCGGGCCCGCGCAGCCGTTGTGGATGTGCGCGAGCTACCTGGTGGCGGCGTGCGGAATGGGCGCGGCATTCCCGGCGGTCGCGGCGCTGGCGAGCATGCGGGTCGAGGCGCACGAGCAGGGGGCGTGCGCGGGTGCGATGTCGGTCGCGCAGGGGCTCAGCATGGTGATCGCGCCGCTTGCCGGCAGCGCGCTTTACGAACTGCATCCGGCCGCGCCGTTCGCGGCGATCGGGGTTGTGCTGGCCGGCGTGTTCGTCGGGACGTGGCGGCGGGGTGTGCCGCAGGCGTGATGGCATCCGTAGCAGGGAGTCCGCGTTTGCGGGCTTTTTGCCATCGGGCGCAGAAATGAAAAAAGGCCGGCTAGAAGCCGACCTTCTTAAAACAGCTGGTGCCCGGGAGGGGACTCGGTCACACGGGCGCGACCCCGGCTGCGCTTGCAAGGCAGCCTTTCGGGTCCTCACGCAAGTGCGCAGGCGCTTTGCTTCCTGGGCTGAAAATGAAAAAGGCCGGCACGAAGCCGACCTTTTCAAAACAGATGGCGCCCAGGAGAGGACTCGGTCACACGAGGCGACCCCGGCTGCGCTTACAAGCGCAGCCTTTCGAGTCCTCACGCAAAGCACGCAAGCGCTTTGCGTCCCGGGCGCAGAAATGAGAAAGGCCGGCATATAGCCGGCCTTTCAAAAAACAGATGGTGCCCAGGAGAGGACTCGAACCTCCACGGTGTTGCCACCGCTAGGACCTGAACCTAGTGCGTCTACCAATTCCGCCACCTG
>Ga0157367_1000496_pt1 | contig 19317 bp, 2 predicted proteins | sample AttbisABBM2_FD_113142 | JGI IMG/M metagenome (GOLD analysis project Ga0157367, IMG submission 113142) | Fungus gardens microbial communities from leaf cutter ant in Botucatu, State of São Paulo, Brazil - Atta bisphaerica ABBM2 | ecosystem: Host-associated > Fungi > Mycelium > Unclassified ... | reverse complement strand
TTTTAGAACAACTTGGGTTAGGGTTTATCAGTCACGCTGTCACATCAGTCACAAATTGATGGCATAGTCACAAGACTGATCATGGGACTTGGGAGAATGAAGTAGAAGGAACTAGAATAAAGTAACGTCATACAGCATGGATCACACATGCTGGCCTCATGCTTTACTCATGGTCATTTAGGGTAGGGTGCATGGTAGCTAGCACGGACCATGGGTATTAGTATATAAGGTAGACTACTCTGTACTAGGAACTCTATCGAGTTCTCTTGTGTCACTCAATACAAGAGTTGTTCTATTGCTTAAACCCTTAAGCTTTAGTTCATAACACTAATACTAGATATATAGTGGGAAACTATTGGTATAGACTTTGTAGTGAAGTTTACTGAGTTTATAAGGTTTGATGTAATAATGACAATAGTAGATTTAGTATCCAAGACTATACACTTTATTCTGACTCATACTACCATCACTGTAGAGGATGCTATATGACTTTTCTTACATTATGTTTAGAAACTTCACAGCCTCTCTATTACAACTCAAGCTCAAGTATAAGAGTGAAAGAAGAACTTTGTATTGGGTTAATACAAAAGAACTCAATAGAGTTCTTAGTACAAAGTCATCTATCTTATATATGTTAGATTAATTGTCTGTGTTATACTAAACATGTAAGATGATATTATTATTCTGAAACCTTCTACAATGTTCTTTGTGACATGTGACAAATGTGTGACAGTTTGTGACAGTCATATGTAATATCACACTAACCCCAATCCTAAGTTCAAAATAAGAAAATAAAATAAAATAAATTGAAAATTGAAAAGTAAAAAGAAGTCAAATAAATAGAGTCTATTGTCTTTAATTCTAACACTTCTTACTTATATTATCTCTAATCACAGGCCCTAGTTCATCTCTCTCTTTACTTAGGAACTTGATCATATGCTAGACATTGAAGTAGCATTCTCAACTACATAGTACTCTTAATCAGATGGAGTAGGTTAACCAAGAACTTAATTAATATCTCCAATTATTTGGGAATGAGAGACAAAGTGACTGGCACAACCTTCTATCCCTATCAAAGTTCTAACACAATAACTATATATATGCATTTATACAACAACTGCCTATTATGATCATCTCCTTATATCTTCAGCATGATTTAATTGTGTCTTGTAGGGTTTAGGGTATGATATAATGATTGGCTTCCCCAAAGGTTATATCAGTCAGTGCCTCATGTAGTAGGCATTGTTTTCTTATTAATACATTTTGTTATCTTCATGTATTATATCATTGTAGATATATGGTTTCCTCATAGTCTATAGATATATATAGTGTAGATATATTTCCATATCCTTATACTTTACCAATTGATCATATCCTTCAGTCTTACTCAAGTCTTTGCCTGAGTTGCAATCTAAGTCAAGCTTAAGGTCGTAATACTGTCTTTCTTACTTAATACAGGCTACTTTCTGAGAATAGACTTTAAACCACTCTAATAGAAGTCAAAGGTAGAAAAAGTTATCTAGTTCATAAAACATATAAAAACTATGGTAGAGGAAGCTAGATCTATTATTTAGAAGTCACAAGACAATATAGCAAGATACTACAATTAGTGTCATATCTCCACACATATCTTTAAGCTCAGGAACAAGATGTTTCTTGATGCTGCAAACATCTACATACTATAGAGGTTGTATCTAATGTTCAACATTATTAAACTAACTACTATTTCTAAAGATTTTATATCCAGTAGATATTCCCTATCTCTGCAAGACTTCATAATTATTAATAGAGAGAAAGAATGGGAAGTTGAAAGGATTCTGGATAAATACTGACACTGTTGGAGATATTAGTATTTGATCAAGTAGAAAGGATTTGAATTAGAAGAGAACTTCTGAAAAAATATGTTAGACATCTCTATACCAGATTGAATAGCCAAATTTTATTATCTCAATCCCCAAGCACTGTGATTTATTAGAGTAACTGAGTTTCATACTATCAAGTTCAAACTATTGCTACTTACTTTGAAATGTAGCAATCTGGAAGAGAGAGTAGATGTAAGAGAACCCAACACTTTTTTACACCGTACTAAAAGCCTGTGATGTTAATCACCCAAGTAGAACCCTGTGCAAAGCCTGTAGTGCTTAATAACTGTTAATAACACCAATACAAGTCTGTAGTACTGCCACTATGAGCCACACTTATTACTACTAATCTTATCAGTATTTCTTCATGTTCTTTTCTTATCTAGGCAACTTTTCAGATGTTTCTATCAAGGTTCATAGCTACTCAGTCCCCATCATTTCTTACTTATATCACAACTTGATTAGTATAGACTGTAGAGATACTTATGGTGGCCACCACTTTTAGAAGACCATATTTTATTCTCTTAGGATCTCCTTGAAGGTATGCTCTGTTATATTGTACATTTTAATATACTTATGATCTCCTTAAAGTCATAATCTCTGCTGTATCACTACAGTCCTTGCCTAGTTTCCCTAACAAGTTCTCTCTCTATTTTATCTCTTCTTTGTTGAATAAAATATTGATTTTTTGTTATCTTCATCCTCTAATTCTTCTTATATGCTCCTGTTCTTGATCTTCTGTTCTGACCTGTAGTTTTTTGTGAGGTATTCTACTTTGGGTATTCTACTTTGTTGTATTAACACTTCCTAGTCTCTCTTTCTTTCTTTGGTCTCCTGTAATTTTTTGCTATGTGTCTGTAAATGTTGCAATTAAAGCATCTGGGCTTTCTATCTTTATTATAATTGTTTTTTGCTTTTCCAATGTCTACAGGCAATTCTTTTTCTCCATGGATAATCCCTAATTCTATTCTATAGTTCTTTTTCTCTTCTGTAAATTCATATCCTTGTTCAACTAATGTTATTTAATAATGTCACTCCTAGTATTCTTCTTCAACAAAAATATTGTATATATATCATTAATTTTAGCCTTCATAGCTAATACTTCAAATTTGATTATAAAGTTAGGAATGCACTTCTTTTCCTATCTGAATTTTTTAATTTTTCATTTGATATCTGCTGCCTTGCTCTTGTTACTAAATGCTATCTTAATTTCTTCTACAAAATTGTACCAATCTTGGATATTATTGTAGTTTTCTATCTGGTCAATCTTCTTCTAAGCATAAATGCTAGATATGCTTCCTCCTAGTTAGGCTGATATTATGATGATCTTGTTATCTATTACTCTTGAGGAACAATTACATACTCCTTCACTAATTTTTGAACTTTATCTGGTCTCTATAAGAGGATTTGCTTCTCTAAGTCTTTTCTCTTCTATATTTTCTAGTTTATCTGTGTTCCATGACTATTTCTGATATCCACACTCATCTACTAATTCACTTTCCTATATCTTAGATCTCTTTCAGCGATACACAAATATTCTTGACCATTTGGATATATTATTTAACTCTTTTTTCCTATCTCTTCTATAATATTCTGTAATCTTCTATAGTCTGCTATTGTCATCTACTAATGTGCTTTTCTATGCTCCAGAAGCACTCTTTAAGTACTCTGGCTCTCTTTTAATTTAGTCTCTCTATTCTGAACTATTTCTAATTACTTAAGTATCATCATTCCCTGCTTATATTAATAGAATTTTAACACATCAGAATAGACCTGCTATTATATAAAGTAGTTGTCATCTTTAGAAATCCCCATCCTGTTCTCTTAGGATTTCCTGGAGATTTGAAGTACCTTGTTCTTCCATCCAGTTACCCTAACAGTCTCTATAAAACTATACTAGGTCTGGGACTATACTCTTTGCTATTACTATTTTTGATGTGATTTCTTGTTACAAACTTCATTTATCTTATATTTCTACAACCAGTAGACTGATTTTCACAAACTAAGTTGTGCTGGAAAGTCTTATATAAGGGCTATCTGTATATATATGGAATGTAAAAAAATGACAAAAAACAACCAAGATATCAGGCCATCAGTAACTATAGAAATTTTATTGTCTATGATCTCATGAATGGCTAGACAGATTCACATGATTGAACTTATATTGGAAAGTGCTTATTAGACTATTTCTAATAATATATAGTATATTCCATAGTAATAAGTATTTATAAAGATACAAATATATCATTGTATTGACATATTAGTTATCTTTTAAAATTAGCCTAACATCTGCTATGATAGATAATAGCCCCCATCAGGTATGAGCTTTGATCATATAATAAAAATAGCTTGTATACAGACTACTACTCTTTTGTATATATACCTCTTATTAGAAAGAATAGAGTACATAGCAGCATGGTATAGTGTGGACAACTGGTAACTACTTACTTGTGGTATATACTTTAAAATAGAGAGCTGAGGAAGAATAAATAATGATAGAAGATAAGTAGTATTGGTAGAAGTTTGACTTATTGAAAATTTTTACATTGACTATTTAATTAGAACTACTAATTATAGGCCAAATGCTTACTAAGCAGAGTGCTTCACAACAATTCTCCTTGCTTAAGATATCAGCTGTTAAGTAATAGAAGCAGAAGCAGATAAGCTTAGAGTATCTCTAAGCTAAGAGATAAATGGAAATGACTGAATAAGGCTTGACCAAGATTTTTAGTCAGAATATTAGCAGGATTCTCTTTTTTATCAATGTGATATGGTTTAACTTGTTCATTCTCAATTAGATCTCTTATGTAGTAATAATAAATATTAATATATTTGGAGTACTTTTCTTATATAGAATTAGATTCCTAAAAAAGTAAGCCAAAATTATCACTATAAATATGAGAAGTTGAAATATTAAAACTAACCTCATTGAGAAGGTTTCTCATCTAGACAAGATGATGACCATAATTAGAGAGGGTTATATATTTAGCCTCAGTTGAAAATAAAGCTACTGTCTTTTGCTAGTAGCTTATTCAGAATGTTACTCTATGAGCTATTAGAGTAAAGTAACCAGTCACAGATTTATGTAATTCTGGATCTTGTACCTAGTCCAAGTTAGAATATGCTACAACAGACTTATTTCTGAGTCTATCATAAAATATTCAATACTTACAAGTATTAAGCAAATATCTACAAAGATGTAATCCTGCTTAGTAATTCTCATTTGAGATATTTGCTATCTATTGGGCAAGTTCAACTATAGCAAATCTGTTGTGGCAACCACTAGTCACAATGACTAATAGCAATATAAGCAATAAATCTCTCAGTAGGATATCAAGTGGAGATCATAAGAGAACTCAACAAGAAGTCTCTGCTGAATTGCTACTCTATTTATATAAATTACACATGGTCCATGCTACTTAATAATTACCCTACCCTAAAGCTCATATGTCATCCATGAGTACACTATGTATATACCATGAGATAGCCATGCAGTTAACATTTTTCTTAATATTATCTATCTAGTTTACTTTAGTCCACTCTAGGCCTATGATCTTACATTATGTGACATGTCATGTGACCACTGTCACATGCCTCTTCATTATCAATAAAAAGAAAAAGAAAATCAAAAGAAAAGAAATATAAAATCAAGAAAGATAGATAAAAGAAAAAGAAAAATGTTAGTCCTTACATGCATCATAACAAAATCCTATGTCAGAACATGAGCCAATTATTAGATACATCAGAGATTCGACTATTTACTAGTACTTTTGATGGAAATTAGGATTATACTATTTATTATTGGATTTGAACACATAGCCCAATGACAGTAGAGTACTTTTTGGGTTGGTTGCTACATTGAATTGTGCTAGAACTATATTCAAGTACTTAGATTGGTCTACAAAGATCTTTCAATCTTTGCAGTTACAACTTATATATATTTCAAGAAACTCTTTAGTTTCTCTAAGATCATAGTATTTCTATTTTGTTATAAATTTTTGCTTCAACTCTAAGAGGAGCAGGAAATCTTTTAAACCTATGAAGTAAACATTATTCACATAGACAATTGCTATAACAATTCCTCTAGTCTCTTTATCAACAAATTAATACACACTAGTATCAGATTTACATTGTTTGAATCCTAGGGCTAACATTAACTTAGTTATAGTCTACTACCAAGATAAGTTAGCTTACTTAAAGCTATACAATGCTTTGTGAAGTCACCAGACTTTCTTTTCTTTTCCAGATAGCCTAAAACCTTCAGGCTTCTATATATAGGTTTCCTCATCCAGATCACTATAAAGATAGGCAGTTTTTACATAAATGCTACAGATAAGATATTCTAATCTTCAATAGCAGCAATAGCTAGAAATAGTTGTACTATTTTATAGTAGACAACTAAAGAGAATAATTCATCAAAGTCAATTTCTTCAACCTGAGAAAATCCTTTTGCAATAAGTTAAGATTTGTAATAACTATCAGACTTAATGTTGAACACCCAGCAATTCTTAATTGCTTTTCTTCCCTTAGGGAGATCTACAACTTCATAGACATTTCTGTCTTTAATTGATTTCAGTTTCTCAAGACAAGACTCAAGCCATTTCTTTTGAATGTTAGCTAGCAATCTAGTAACATCTCCAAGGATTTTGGGAATTGGGCAAGACTCTACTATATATTGTGCTAAGGGAAAGTAAATTTGCTCTACTCCTCCTTTTCTTGTAAGAAGTTTCAAATAGCTAGTGATGGCTAGCTCAGCTAATTCACCTATAGAAGATGGAGTATCTATTCTACTTCCATTATTATCAACAATAATTAGGTGTTTGTCTTAATATACAAATATTATCTGCCCATGAACACTTTTCTTGGATAGCACACTCTTAAACAGTGAACTCTACACTATGTAACAAGCTTCTTTGAAAAATTTAGTAAATAAATTGCAAAGCTCCTTAAGAGTCTCCAACAACATTATATATTTCAGGTGATGCACTCTGAAGACACCTCTCAAATTGAACCTTACAACTAAAGATACCAACTGATACTCATCTCACCAGTCTTTTCCAGGCTGTTAGAACTCTCTGAAACTTGCCTGAAAGTGATAAAAGGTACTGACAATGCTTACTCAATAAAAGAGAAGTTAGTTTAAAAATACAATGAATAAAACTAAAGAATAAAGCTGAAACCATAATAAAGCCTGCTAAGGCCTTGTAAGCATATGGCCATTTCTTTATCTGTAATCCAATATCAATCCAATAATCAATATTTACTTGCAAGAGCCTATTTAATGCTCCTTGTTTCTGTTTCTATAGCTACTCCTTCCTGTTCCTTTATTCTAGACTCTGTCAGCTTTCAATTTGATGGGTACCTGCCTTATTCAACTGTCTAAACACATGTAACTTGGTAAAACTCTCTTGTGAATGCCCACAGTTCATAACTAGTCATTTGCAAGTGGCATTTCTTATCCCTTGAGACCCCTCCTACTTAAAATCTGGTTTGGTTAATGACTATCATAGTATTCCTCAACTGCTGTTTACTTAAGAAGACCTGAGGTATCATTTAGGAATATAAGGTCTTCTTGCTAGTGTCTTCAAAGAGGTCTTATATGCTCAAAACCTTAGAAGATTACATGTTTTTTGCAAGAAAACATTTTCTAGTATAATAGTACAAGTTTGTTAGCATGAACTTTAGTGGGAAAAAACATATAGGCTCCACAGCCAAAGACACAGAAGTGTAATGTTTTGGGTTTGTTGCCCAAAAAGATCTCCTAAGATATTCTTCACTTGAGATATCTAACAGGTGTGTAATTATATACATAAGTTGTAGTTGTTATTACAAATTTCCACCAGAAATCTGATAAGCATGCTTCAAGTTGCATTGACTGTGCTTTATCAAGCAAGGTGCAGTTCAATCACTCAGCATGACCATTTTGTTGATATATATAGAGTACTAGTCTTATAAATAATCCCATGCTCTCTTAGAAAGGATTGTAATTCCTATGTTACATATTCTCCCTTATAATTACTATGCAACCTCTTCACAGGATGGGAAGTAGTGTTTGACCACAACCAGAAAATTGACTTAATTGCTTCTGCAGCTTCAGATCTTTTGTGCAAAAAGGCAATATTGTAATAGTAGGAATGGTCATCAATGAATGTAATCATCCACTTGTACTTGGAATAAGACAAGGTGGGGAGCTCAAGAAAATCTAAGTCAATCAATCCTAAAGGCTTACTGAAGTGAGTAGAGTTCTCAGGAATATTGCATTAGTGCATCTTTCCAAGAGTGCAACTATAGCAGATATATTTCTGTGTTGGGAAACAGATTTTTTGCATCTTCAACATTGTCAAGGATATAATATATGACCTCATCAGAGGTATGTTCAAAACAACAATGTAAAGTCTCAAAGTCTAGGTGTCTTGTTACAAGACTCACAGAATTAGAAATATTATGCTTGAGAATACAAGTCCTTATAATCTAGATATTGCCCCAAAGGTTGTAAGTAGCCAATATAACAGTATTACCAGACTTGTTACAAAAAGTAGAACCACTTTTATCATCTTCTACTCTCAATCCAGACTGAAAAATTTACTCAGTAGAGAAAAGATGTATCTGTATATCAGGGACATAATATACTGGCCATATTTTTGACATAGCAACTTTAGTAGTACCTTTTTCTCAGAATCAAAGATTTCATGTTCAATGATGAACAAGACCAGAAGCAACCATAAATAGTAGTGCTTTTGAGTTTGCAGTCATATTAGCAAAGTTAGATTCAAACAGAGTAAAGTGGGCAAAGAAACCAGAATTCAAGAATCATTTATCTTCATAAGAGCTGCCATGAGATGCTTTTTTACTCTTACACAAAAAACATAGCATATTTTCATATTTAGAGATATTCACAGTAATAGGTGAGCCAGGCAGAACAAATCTATTTTGATTCAAAGCTATATATGCATAATTAAGGATGGTTTGTATAGATTGGGTAGACTGAGTCAAGGAGTTTAGTGAATTATCAATCTGCAAGGAAAGAGGAATATTGTAGTTATTCTCATAGAGTCTCATATCAGGGAAATCAGGCTCAGTAATCTGAAAAGCAAAGTTCTAATTACTGGAAATTTGAAACATAGCTATTCTCTAGTAGTTGGCAAAGAATGACATTGGACCAGATATTCCTATAAGAGTTTATAAGTAAGCTCAAAGAGCTTGAGTATTAGGCTGGTTATACATTGACAAGTTATCTAACAAAGTAGAATTAAGAATAGCCACAGCTTGGAAGCTTAAGAAGTTCCTCCTGGTTACTTTATCTATATCAGTAGTCTGAAGGAATACCAGAGCACTCAGCATATCTTCAGTAGTAAAGATAGCTCCAAAGTAGGTAGTGAGAGAAAGAGCTGATTTAATACAGATCTTTTGAAAGAAGTAGTTAGCAAGACTAGTAAGCTTAGAAAGAATAGTGACAAAGTTGGCTATTGCTGTCAATTAATACATATAAGGTGTAAGAGGATCCTGCAGATATAGAGCAATTTAGAATCAGCTCAATTTATAACAGACCTAAAAGTAACAAGATGTTAGCTCACTAGTAGAGTTGGTCAAGTCCTTATTAATAGAAAGCAGCCTAAAAAGTGCTAACTAGAGATCAAGGCAATTAGAGCCATAATTTGTTAGAAGAAACAGAGTACACAGTAGCATGGTGTAGTGTGGACAACTGACAACCACTTATCTGTGGTGTATACTTTAATAGAGAGCTAAGGAAGAATAAGTAATAATAGAAAATGAGTAGTATTAGTAAGAGTTTGACCTATTGAAAATTTTTACATCAACTACCTAACTAGGACTAATGATTGTGGGCCATACACTTACTAAGCAGAGTGCTTTGTAATATCTCTGTGTCTGAAAATTAGACCTCAGACTTAACAACATCAATTATCATCATTAATCATTATCTCTCATTATCATTGACATCTATATTAATTTTTATTATTATTTTTATTATTATTGAACTTCTGAATCACTTCTAAACCTCTGAGAGTACACCTAAGATTCAAATATTACAAACAAGGAAGTAGTTCATTTTGTAATAGTTTCTACTGATGCTGCTTATATCTGTAGTCTTAACATGTTGCTTGATGCTATCTTTATTGTTTTAGTTTCTTCTAAGATGTCTTCTTCAGTAATCTTCAGTGATCCCAATATCTCTTTTGATACCTCAATGCTAGTAGGTCCTTGTCTAGTTCTGTCTATCTTGTTTGTTCAGTAGTCTAACCACAATGTTGTCTTGATGTTTTCTTTCAAAAGTCTAATTATTATAATGTTTCAGTATTCTAACTACTATATACTCTTCTTTTGTAAGGTAATTCTGATGACACTTTATTAAATATCATGATTCTAAGCTTAGTTTAGATTGTAGCTTAGATAACAACTTGAGTAAGAGAGAAGAAATAATCATTTTGTAAAGTGTAAAAATATATGTCAGAATTAAAGATAGTGAACTTTATTTTTTTTTATTTTTTTTTGGACTTAGGGTTAGAGTTAGCATGATATCACATGACATAACATGGTATCACACATCAGTCACATATCACAAAGAACATCATAGAAGATTCTAGAACAATGATGTCATCTCACATGTTAATAGCATATAATATATATAGCTTTTAGAGTAGACTAAGATTAGTATAGTATGGATCAGTAGTCTAGCATATATAAGGTAGACACTTTTATATTTGGAACTCCATCAAGTTCTCTTATGTTAATCTTAATACAAGGTTTCTTTCTTGACTTAACACTTTGAGTCTTGAATTGTAATAATACAAGCTTGTATTTACAACTATATATATCTAATGTCTATGAGGAAAGAGAAAGGTATCCTTGAGAAAAACAATAAGGAAAGCATAAGAAGAACATAAAGAGATTATAAATCTGGGTAAACTTCACTTGACTTAAATACCAAGTAATGAATACCCAAGATTGTAATGTTTAATGTAAGAGTAAAAGATATTATAGGAGAAAATTTTAGGTAATTATGTAATATTTACTTAGTAATATTACCAAACAAGAAAAGAGGAAATATATTAACTTATAAGTGAGTAGAATAAGGCTTTGTATGAGATAACTCAGAAAAGAAAAGATGTATTCTTTGGATAGGATATAACATAGAAAAAAGTGTAGTCAGACTTGAAAACACCAATAAAAACATGTTTTTACACTAGAGATCCCAAGTTTGTTGTGGCAACCACTAATCACAAAGACCAATAATCACATAAGACAGTAAATCTCTTTTAGTAGGATATTAAGTGGGAATCACAAGAGAACTTGACAAGGAGTCCCTACTGTATTGCTACCCTATTTATATTATTACATGATGGTCCATGCTACTAATAATTACATTTGCCCTTATATCCATGCTTCATTCTTATGTCTGCCTCATGTCCTACTCAAGGCTACCATGTTGCATCCATGTGCCCTGATGTCATCTTCTAGATTCTTCTACCATGTTCTATGCCTATGACGTTGTTCAAGAATACACAAGAGTCTCAGATATTATTTGGTACAAATTTTCAAAGAATATCAATATCACTAAATACTTCAAAGTATGGTGAAATAAGGAATACAACAAGAAACTGATCAAGTACAGATCCTCTAAGATGACTGAAGACTAGAAGAATTTCAAGAGAGTTATCAAGAAGACTAAATATATTTTCTTTGATGATAAAATTCAAGAAATTGTATCAAAAAACAAAAAACCTTAGAATTTTATAAACTGGATCAAGAAGTAGAAAATTCTGGCCATAGAAGCTTTGCAAGATAATAGACACCTGTCAAGAACAAAAGAAGTAAACTTAACACTTTTCTATTTTCTTTTCTCATTTTTATTTTCTTTTTGATTTATTTCCTTTTATTCTATTTTTAGAACTAGGGTTAGGGTCAGAGTGACAATATCACGCTGTCATACAGCATGTCACATCAGATGACACAATCACAAGTCACATGACATATGGAAGGATGTAAAAAGTTCTAGAAGGATGATATTATATAACATGTAATACACATGTTGACCTTAAGGCATATACATGGTCATTTAGGGTAGGCTAGAAATAGCTTGCATGGACCATTAGGTATTTGTATATAAGGTAGACAATCCTGTATAGAGTTCTCTATTGAGTTTTCTTGTATTAACCCAATACAAGGTTCATTCTCTTAACCAACTCTAAGGTTTTGAGTTTGTAATAACACCCTTATATCAAACTTGAAGGTCTATGGCAAGCTCTGCATTAATCATTCAACTTAGCAAAATATCAACAAATAAATATGTGAATATTGGATGAAATCTCTTTAAAGCCCAATTCAGAATGGTCACTCTTTTTGAAAGAGTAATTTAAAAATGCCATCAACAAATGTAGCAATTTGTCTACTTCTGGACTAGATCATATATCATGGAAACATCTAAAAATCACTGTAAAGAACAATAGGTATTTACTTAATTTTGTCAACATTACTAATGTATGTATTGATCTTGGTTACTAGCCATTGCATTGCAAGACTTTCTCATTGATTATTATTCCTAAACCTAACAAATTATCATATGACTCTCTTAAAATGTTCTATCCAATCATTCTTCTCAACACTTTGGAGAAACTTATTAAGAAAACCATTGGCAAAAGACTTCAAAGTTATTCCATAACATTAAACTTCATTTACTCTAACCAATTAGGTAGACTCAAGTAATGATCAACTACTAATACAGGTGTTTTTACTACCCATTTTGTTTATTCAGAATAGGTTAAAAGCCTTCAAATAAACACTTTAGCCTTTGATATTGCTCAATTTTTTTCCATCACTCAATCATCAACTTCTCCTGCAAATTCTAGACAAAGATTTTGATTTAAAAATTTCTATCTTCTTTTCTAATTATTTACAAAATAGAAAAACATAATATCTGTAGAACAATTTCACTTTCTCTGTTTTTAATATTGATATAGGTGTAGGACAAGAATCCACTTTTTCTGCTATTTCATCTGCTTTTTATATTACATCTATTTTTTACATTTTCAAAGTATGTCTATAGTATGTTGACCTCATAGTATACCTTAGGATAGGGTTATTTATTATTAGCATGGACCATATGTAAGTAGTATATATAGTGTAGGAATATATCAGGGACTCCTTGTCAAGCTCTCTTGTAATTTTTACAAGAATACACTTTTACAAGTTTTTGAGTACTTAAAGTCTTCTTTAAGGTATCAGCAAGAAGACTTTGTACTCTTAGATGATGTTTCAGTCTCTTTCAAGTCATGATCTGCTTGAGAGATGGTATGGTAGCTATTAAACAAACTAGATCTTATAAACAGAATTTTTAGGAATAGAAAACACTATAAGGCTTATAAAGGACTAGCTATGAAAAAAGAGTGCTTGTAAGCACAGCCAAGACCTGCATAGGCATCTGGGATACTGACAAAAGCATGGATACAAGAGGTCAGAGGAGGAATGAGCTAGAAAGTGACTCATAAGTAAAAGTGACTAGTAGAAACTCCAGAAAAGCAAAGAGTTAGCACTTGTAAGCAAAAAAAAGTTATGCCATTACTAAGCTGTGAATTATGAAAGAATCATGTGCTTCTAAGATCCCAGACATGTTTTTGTCATTTGTTCAGTTTCCATTCTATATATCTTTAGACTAATATAAGCCATAGGTAAAGAAAAGAAACAAAGAACTCCCATCTAATAACTCTTACTTGTAAGCAGTTCTATTGCTGTTTCTCAAGTGTATGTTATTAGTACTAGGTCCATTACTTTCAGGAAAGTTTTGGAAAAGTTCCAGCAGCCTGGAAAAGGCTGGAAATATAAGTATTGTTGTAAGCTCTCAAGAAGCTATGCAATATATTCACTGAATTTTCCAAGAGAGCTTGTTACACAGTGTAAGGTTCACTGTTTAGGAGTGTATTAGTAAGAGAATATATTCACAAGCAGATTTTCTTTATCTATTTCTTTTGACATTCTTTCCAACTATACCTTTTTATGTTCATGAGTGCCCTTTCAGATATTCTAACCTTTTATTATATTCTTGTTTCAAACCTTCTACACAAGTTTCTAATACTGATAAAATCCCCTTTGAATTATTCAGCATACAGTTGAGAGCTAGTATTGCATAGTTCTTATTATACCCTAGTAAAACACTTTATTTCTGCTTGACCTCTGTTAGTAGAGTTTTGAATGCTATAGAAAAGACACTTAGAGAGCTCATGGAAGAGTATCACAGCATTAAAAAGTCCCTCTGAACCTTAGTAAAGAGACAGAAAAGAAACACTACTGAGTTGGTACTAATTCAAACTACCATTGACACTAGGTAGGAATCTGTAGAGTCTGTAGAGAAAGAGAGCAAGAAAGAAATGAAGTTCTTGTTACACCCTAGTAATAACCTCTTTTATGCTTAACTTCTATTAATGAAAATGTTACAATTCAAGACTCAAACTATTTTATACACTGGGCTAATAGTATATTGACAGAGGTTAAGCAGAAATGAGGTTATGCTAGGATGTAACAAAAACTATATAACACTAGTCTTTAACTACATACTAAAAAATTTGAAGGAAACAATATCAGCTTCAGAAATTGAGAGAAGAGGACAGAAACAATAATATAAAAGAGATTAGAACATATAACATCTGCTTGTGAACACTTTTCCTTACTAACATACTTCTAAACAGTAAATCTTATACTATGTAACAAGCTCCTTTAGAGAATTTAGTAAATAAATTGCAAAGCTCCTTAAGAGCTTCCAACAATACTATTTATCCCAAGTAATACACCCTAAAGGCATTCCTCAAACCAAACCTTATGACTAAAGATACTAACTGATACTCATCTTGCTAGTCTTTCCCAAGCTACTAAAACTCTTTGAAACTTGCATGAAAGTAATAGTAGATACTAACAATACTCACTCAATAAAATGAAGATTAAACTGCTTTTAAGTGGGGGTATTTGGATGAAAGTTCTTCTGTTATGACTTAAACCTTAGTGATAAGTCAAAAGATGAATCTTGTATAGGTGTCAAATATGGTTCATATTAGATAACAAAAGCCTGTAGAATTGGCTCAGAGATGTATAGAGTATAAAAACTCCATACTATGAACTCAGTGATGTGGACTTGTCTGAACAACCTTGGCTTCAGCTTATGTGCTGTGCCATCTGTCTGCTATATAGTCACAACTTTTGATGAATAGATAAAGTCTGAAGTAAGAGCAAGTGCTAATGTTGGTATGTTACTATTAAATACTAGAGATTGAGTTTAATAGAAGTTTATCTTCATCAATTATCAGACTAGTAAATTACAGTATAACTACTAGTCTTATATATGAGTTAAATGTATAAAAGATGCTAGAAAATTTCAATATATAGCTCTGAGTGGAGATTTTAGTAATGAAATACTAAAAATGGTTGGATAGAGGAACACTGCCATAAAAGACCAAATTTGATAGGAGTATCTCCATTATAAAAGACCAGATACCTAAATTTTTGCATCATCAACATGGGAATGTGTTTTTAGAATAGGTAGACTTAACATACAACAGTATTCTCTCCTTAAAACTGAGCCTTCAAACTCCTATTGAGCTTACCCAAAGAATCTGTGATAGTGTCTAGGTCAATAATATATAAAAATGAAGAAATATTTTTTGCCTTTTCCCTGTACTATCATGTCTTTCCCCACTTCATCAAATATTTCACAAGTCAATGCTGAGATACTGAAGCAGCAGTGCCAAGAGATAAGACATTGACATAATAAAAAAGAACAAAAGCACCAGATCTGCTTAGAAGAGGCAGCAAAAGCTTGTCATCTTAAGCAGATGGCATAAAAGATGAGGAAGCTATACTCAAAGAGGGCACCAGAGTTCACCAGGTTACTAGAACAAAACATAAGGAGATTGTTGATATCTTCTCAAAGAGCAATGGCCATCTAAGAAAGCAAGAGAAAAGTAAATAAAGAAGTATTGTGGGGATGATATAGTGAAAATAGAGGATAATAACCTCTGTAAAAGATATGTACATGCCAGACAAGACTACTTGGTGCACAACAGCAGATGAGTAAGAACATTTTTGTTTCTTTCCATATACTAATTATCTTCTTCTTTGTAGTTGTTCCCTCACCTATACCAGATGCATTGCTATCAAGTAGAGGTGCATTCTTTATATCAATACCACTTCTCAAATAGTAGTTTCTATCTATGACAAGGTTTTAAATGCTATTAAAAAAGCACTTCAGAAGCTCATTAAAAGATTATCTGGGTGTCAAAAAGTTCCTTTGAGACTTAGTAGAGGGCCAGAAGAAGAATATAGCCCAGTTGGTCAGAATTAAGGCCATAGTTAATACAAGATGGAGTCTAAAGAAGAATTTGTGGGATAGCAAAGAAGATAACAATAGTGGAAGCAAAAAAGATAACAATGGTGGGAGCAAAGAAGATAACAATGGTGGGGACAAAGATAAAGAAAGATCTATAGTAAAGCCTAAGGAAATTGATAGAGAGATGTTGGGAGGAACCCTATTATCAGTCTTCTGCTAGAATTTTGGTTTGTTTGATTAGTACTGAATGATATAAATAAGATTTTTCTAGTATATAACTATATGAGTAAGAAAAATTTTGAGATAGCTAGAAGATAAAAAGTCTGAAAATTTAAAAAGAAAAATTCCTGTTGGAAGTATATAGAAGCTAGAGTTAAATAAAAGTAAGACAAATGGAATATACTAAGAAAATCATGATAATCCTTATTGGAAGTGCATAAAGACAGAAGATAAGATACAGTAGTGTGATCAGAACAAATAAAGTAAACTAGGCTTGGCAGAATATGCAATATGGAAATCAGATGCCAAGTTAGCAGTATAAGTGAGCTCAGATGTGAGAATTTACTTAAATTTGTCTTCAGTATCTTTATACTCTAACTAGATCATCTTGTAGAGAATTTTGCATGCTTATCAGCAATCAATCTTAGAGTCCACTATTTATGAGATTTTATACTTAGGTTCTCTGTCAATTATGACTGGTGCTGAAGCCAGCTGTATTCTCTTAGGAAAAATATTAGATATAACAAGTTCAATCATCGACACATAGAAAACTGAATGAACTGATTGTATAGACTTTGGAAGATAAAGAGTAAATGATAGAGTATTAGGCTAGGAAATAATTTTATAAGGTCCAAGATATTTTTTCGAGAACTTCTTTGAGAGCTGAGTAGTCTTAAAGAATTAAGCCTTAACAAAGACTTTATCACCTACTTTGAAATCAGATATAGAAGAATGTTACATATTAGTGGACTTCTGATAATACTATTGGGCTATAGTGATCTTAGCTTTGAGAGTACTCTATAATTTATCAAGATCTATAGCAAAGTTGTGGGCTCAGAAGAAAGCAATATTGTGTTCAAAGTAAATAGAGATGTTTGGATGATATTTCTTATTGGCAAAGAATAGAGAAATACCAGTAGTAGTACTGGAAGTATTGTTGTAAGAGAACTCTATGAGCAGCAGAAGCTTAGACCAGTTATCTTACTAATAATTACAATATACATATAGGTATTACTTAAGAGTTTGGTTTGTACATTTAGTTTGTCCATCATCTTTGGAGTGGTAACCTGAAGTAAAGTGGAGCCATATGTCTAGAGTAGTGTCTAATGAACAGAAAAAAATTAATACAAACTTTGAACCTCCGTCTAAGGTGACATAGAAAGGAATAATAGAATTTATATAAGAGAACTTAATAAAGTTTCTAGGTGCAATATATCCTACTTATATATGCTGGGCTATTAGTCTATACTATACTAAATCTAATCTACTCTAAAAAGTATGTATATTATATACCATTAATATATAGTCTAATATTATTGTTCCAGAATCTTATATATTTTTTTGTAATATGTGATCATGTGACCATAACATGTAACTGATGTGTGATACTGTATCTCATCATATAACAGTTTGTGATAGTAACATGTGACTTCATGCTAAACTCTAACCTTAAGTTAAAAGTAAAGTAAAGTAAAGAGAGTTCATTATTTATAAGTGTAATATCTCCATTCTAAATAACTACTCTAGATAACATACTTAGTACATACTTAGTACATAAATTAGTAGTTTACACTATAAGTCTTATTCTAAAAATTAACTAAAACTATCACTAATTTCTGGTATTAGCAATAATATACCTTCTATCTTCTAGTAAACTTATCTACTAATTATGTACTTAAATATCTTATTCAAAATATATAACTAGTGCAATTTGTAAAAGTATAGCATATAAGCTGAAGTTCTGACCTTTACTTTCAATGTTCTCAGATAATGCTTGCTAACTCATTTTGAACTTACAAGAAACTATTATTAGATCTCAGATAATAAGGTATAAGCTACATTTAACAACTGTAAGAAATACTTGGAACACTGTGCTTGTTTGTAGGTTGATACCTTTGTAATAAAAAAGTATCTAGGATTCTTATGATTTATATGTTATGATTGAAGACTTAAAATGTTAAGTCAACAAAAGAATCTTATATTAGGGTTAATATAAGAGAACTTAATAGAGTTTCAAGTATAAAGTATCTACCTTATATACACTGGGCTGATAGTCTATGCTACACTAAGCCTAGCCTACTCTAAAAAGCATATGTTATCTATAAGATCAATATATTATATAATATCATTGTTCTAGAATCTTCTATATTCTTCTGTATAGTATATAATCATGTAACTATAACTGTAGTATGTGACATATATATGACAGTCTTGTGACAGTCATGTGTGACATCACACTAACTCCTAATCCTGAGTTCAAAATAACTAAATTAAATTAAAATTAAAATTAAAATAAGAAAAGAAATAAAAATAAATAAAGTCTATCATCTTTAACTCTAACACTATACTAATATCAATGGGAAGGGCAAACCTTCCAGATAGTGACACCAAATTTTAAAAGCTTCAGAAATAGCTAGGAGTTTCTTGTTATAAGTATCATAGTTTAACTTCATAAAAATAAAAGTCTGAGAGTAAAAAATAACTTGTCACAAACTTCATTCAGCTTGTATCTCCACAACCAGTGGACCGATTTTCACAAACTAAGTTGCACTGGAAAGCTCCAAATAAGGGCTATTTGCACATATGTAGGATGTACAAAAGTGACAACAAATGACTGAGATATCAGGCCATCAGTAGCTATAAAAGCTTTGTCTACTAATATCTCATGAATGAATGAACAGATTCACACAATTAAACTTGTGTTGGAAAGTACTCATCAATTCATTTCCAATAATATATAATGCATCTCAAAGCAATAAGTATTAGTAGAGATACAAGTATATCAATATAGTGACATAATTAGTTACCTTCTAAAATTAGCCTGACAGCTGCTATGACAGATGACAGCTCCCATCAGGTATGAGTTTTGATCATGTGATGGCAACAGCTTGTGCATAGACCATCACT
>Ga0157367_1000494_pt1 | contig 19329 bp, 20 predicted proteins | sample AttbisABBM2_FD_113142 | JGI IMG/M metagenome (GOLD analysis project Ga0157367, IMG submission 113142) | Fungus gardens microbial communities from leaf cutter ant in Botucatu, State of São Paulo, Brazil - Atta bisphaerica ABBM2 | ecosystem: Host-associated > Fungi > Mycelium > Unclassified ... | reverse complement strand
TCAACCACAATTAGCTTTAGAGCGTATTTATACAAAAGATATTTCTTTTGAAGTTCCTGGGGCGCAGGTTTTCACTAAGCAATGGCAACCTGAACTCAACATCAATCTTTCTTCTGCTGCTGAAAAGATTGACCCGACTCACTTTGAAGTATCTTTAAAAGTTGTGGTTCAAGCCAATAACGACAATGAAACAGCTTTCATTGTAGATGTAACCCAGTCTGGTATTTTCTTAATCGACAATATCGAAGAAGATCGCTTACCTTACATTTTGGGTGCATATTGTCCGAACATTTTGTTCCCGTTCTTACGTGAAGCTGTAAATGATTTAGTGACTAAGGGTAGCTTCCCACAATTACTTCTTACTCCAATCAACTTTGATGCAGAGTTCGAAGCAAATATGGAACGTGCTCAAGCTGTTGAAGGCCAAGCTTAATTTCATAGCTTGCTCTACATAAAAAAACCGCGTAATTCGCGGTTTTTTTATGTGTGCTACTTGGCTCATTCACTACCCAGCGAATGAAGCTGAATAGAAGGAAACTGAAAACCACGGCAGGACTGCTCCGAACGCCATGCAACAGTTAAGATCATGTTACCTAAAACAAAGTTTTGATAAGCAAATGTCCCAATCATTTCATGCGAACATAATCCCCCATGATTGGTAGGATGTGCTTGAGTATTTAAAGTATTTAAATCTAAACGTATACCAAGTCCTGATGCTTTTAAAACCGCTTCTTTAGTTGTCCAGACTTTAAACCAATATTCTCTATCTTGATCTAGACTTTGCCATATTGCATATTCATCAGGATGAAAGGCATGCTGTGCCAGACTATCTAAACGTACTTTACGATCAAGTTCTTCAACATCGATACCAATATCTTTAACTCTCTCGCTCAGCGCTAAAGCATAATATTGTTGACTATGGGAATGATTAAAATGCAAAGTATGATTTAACAAATAGGGTTTACCATACTCATGTTTCGCAAATACCAAATCTGTTGGGGTTACATTTAGTTTTTGAGCTAATAGCTTATTTTTAATGTGTTGTATTTGCTGCTTTTTATAATCATTAAATGTGCGAAAGTCAGGAAAGTCTTGTTTCGACTTTAAAAGAAGCTGAGATAATGTCTGTGTATAGACTTCTATAGTATGTTCAGACATTATCTCTACCCTATTTAGCAAATGAATTAAAATTTAACGATGTCGCCTTTAAGCGTCACGCCTGCCATCATTGCGCCTTTATAACAGTTATACGTGGTCGTACTACGTGTTTCATTTGACTTAAAATAACTCACAATATTGGTCACTGCATTTGCACCTTGTGCTTTAGCGTTGTTTTGCAATTGAATAAGTGCTGAGCGTAAAACCCAATCACACGAAGCTTCTGCTGTTTTACCAAAACCATTGGTCTTTTTATTGGTTACCACATCTTTTTGGATAACTTTACCACCCGATTTTGTACCACTTAAATAAAATTTTACAGAGCCATCTAATGTTCCATCGGCTACAGCACGGTCTACAGCATCTTTAAAATTTAAAGGATGTACTTCATCAGCAGCCTGAACGGTAGCCGTAAAGCCAGCACTAAGTATTGCTACCAATAAAATTTTTTTATTTAACATTGTTGTGTTCCTTATTGTTTAACACGTTTAAAAATAAGTGAAGTATTAATCCCACCAAAAGCAAAATTGTTGCTCATAATAATGTCAGCATTGAGGGCTTTGGGTTGCTGGACGATATAATCCAGATCTCCACAAAGCGGATCAATTTCATCTAGATTCAATGTCGGAATGAAGCAGTTACGGTTCATCATTTCAATACTGAGCCAAGCTTCAATGGCACCGCACGCCCCCAACGTATGTCCAAAATAACTTTTTAATGAACTAATTGGTTTACGCCCTAAAATTTTTGCTGTCGCCTGACTTTCTGCGACATCACCCTGATCGGTTGATGTGCCATGTGCATTCACATAACCAATATCACTAGCCTGCAAAGATGCATCTTTAAGCGCCAACTCCATACAGCGCCCCATCATGTCAGCGTCAGGTCTTGTTACATGCTGTCCATCAGTATTGCTTCCATATCCAATAAGTTCAGCATAAATATGTGCACCGCGTGCTTTGGCATGTTCATACTCTTCCAGAATTAAACAGCCTGCACCTTCCCCAATGACCAATCCATCTCTTTTTGCATCAAATGGACGCGGTGTTTTTTCTGGTTGATCATTCATATTACTTGTTGCAAATAGAACATCAAAAACAGCCGCACCTGCAGCACTGAGTTCTTCTGCACCACCAGCAATCATGACCTGTTGTTTACCATACTTAATTGCTTCATAAGCTTGCCCAATGGCCATAGAACCAGAAGTACAAGCGCTAGACGTAGGTAACGTTAAGCCTTTTAGACCAAAATACACAGTCATATTCACAGCGCTTGTATGCGCCATCATACGTATATAAGTGGTCGCATTGATCTTACTCATGCTCTGATGAAGTAACATACTTGCAAACTCACCCACGGCCTCTACGCTACCTGCCGAAGAACCAAATGCAACACCCGTTTCACCACTGGACAAAATTTCATGTCCAAGTAAACCTGCATTTTGCAAAGCTGTTTCAGCACATACCACGGACATGAGGGCAACACGCCCCATACCGCGGGTCACTTTACGGTTAAAGTGCTTAGGAACATGAAATGTCTTTACAGGACCACCGAGCTTAGTTCGAAGGTCAACATACTGTTCCCATTCAGGCATATAACGGATGCCACTTTTCGCTGCATTAAATTGAGCAAAAATCTCATCGGAGGTTTCACCTAAAGAAGTAATCCCTGCCATTCCTGTCACAACAACGCGCTTCATTAAATGAGTCCCCCATTTACAGAGATCACCTGTCGGGTGATATAAGAGGCTTCATCTGAACATAAAAACTTCACTACGCTCGCAACTTCATCAACCTGTCCCATGCGTTGTAATGGAATCATTTTAAGTGCATGTTCTTTAACTTCATCGGTGACCATTTCTGTTTCAATCAGCCCTGGCGCAACACAATTCACGGTAATTTTTCGCTTTGCCAACTCGAGTGCCAAGGCTTTGGTCGCACCAATTAAACCTGCCTTTGCAGCGCTATAGTTAACTTGACCACGGTTACCCATAATTCCAGAAACAGAAGATAAAGTGACAATACGCCCGCCCTTGCGTAAATGAATCATTGGCATAATGAGTGGTTTTAAAACATTATAGAAGCCATCTAATGAGGTCGAGATAACTTCATCCCAATCTTGATCGGTGAGTGCAGGAAAAGCACCATCATGGGTAAGTCCAGCATTGAGAACCACACCATAAAAAGCACCATGCTGCTCTACATCTTGTTCTAAAATTTGCTGAACAGTACTGCGCTCATTTACATCAAACATTAAATAGTGGCTGTTTTGTCCTAAAGCTTGAATCTCTTGTACAACTTGCTCAGCTTCAGCTTGACGCGAACGCGCGTGCACTGTTACATCAAAACCAGCCTTTGCCAATTGTAATGCAATTGCCTTTCCGATCCCTCGACTTGAACCCGTTACTAAAATTCGTCTTGTCACAATGTATTCCTAATTCTTTGTGGTTATTCAAATGGTGTTTCTGTTGGCTCAAATACGCTTAACGTTGCTTGAATACGGTGTTCAGCATATTGAATTTCACAGGAAAATTGCCCAAGTCCTTCATGAAAATATTGTTGTTCTATTTCAATGATCAATCGAGACCCCAAGGCGAAATAAGGAATAGGTAAATGTAATTTACGTGTTCCTAATAAAAATCCGACTTTTGGCGCTTGTTTTAACTGTTGACCTTGCCAGCCAGAATAGGCACTAATGGTTTGCGCCATAATTTCAATGCTTGCCCACGTTGGTAAACCTTCTGCGTCACAGAACATAAGCTCAGGTGTAATGGTTAGCTCAGCTTGTGCTCGCCCTTCTGCAACCTCAGTTAAATGGTCAATAAATACCATAGGCTGCTCATGAGGAATATATTGAATTGCCTCCAGTTTCATCAGGGCTTCACTCCAAAAACAAGACTAATATTACTTCCCCCAAAAGCGAAAGAATTACTCATCACATAACGTATAGGTTGTTTTAGTTCAGTATTTTGCACATAGTTTTGGTCAGCCAAATCCGGATCAATCTCAACATGTCGATGCAATGGCAACCAGCTTTGATCTTTTAGAACCTGCTCACAAATAAACGCTTCTATAGCACCAGCCGCACCAAGACAATGTCCAGTTTTATGCTTGGTACTACTTAAGGCGACTTGATAATTACTAAAGACTTGTCGTACAGCTTTTATTTCCATGGCATCGTTTTGGGGAGTTGCAGTTCCATGAAGGTTTAAATAACCAATATCGTGTGCAGATATATTTGCCATCTCCAATGCCCTCGTCATAGCAATAGCAGCACCGTTACCTTCCGGATGCGGAGCAGAAATATGCCATGCATCCATTGATTCTCCGGCACCCATTAACATGACTGGGGTTTGCTCTTTAGTGAGCAAAAAGAAAGCTGCGGCTTCACCAATATTAATACCATCACGCCCAACCCCACATGGCTGACAAATATCACCAGATAAACTCTCTAGGCTATTAAATCCATTTAATGTGAGTTGGCACAAAGTATCGACACCACCAACAAGTACTGCATCAGCTAAATCTGCGTGTAACAAACGCTGCCCAGCAGCCATTGCTTTAGCACTTGAGGAACAGGCTGTGGAGATGGTATATGCGGGCCCTTCCCAGTTTAAGTACTGTTGTAAGGCCTTTGCTAAACAACTCATTTCCTGACGTCGGTGAGAAATCAATTGCTGAGTTTGCCCTTCAAAATATTGCTTAAGCAACAATTCGCTATCAGAAATACCAGAAGTAGAGGTTCCAACGACTATGGCTAAACGTTTTGGTGAAAATTCCTCTGTATAACTTTTTAGTCCAGTTTCAATTTTTTCTAAAGCAGTCAGAGCAAATCTTAAATTACGAGAATCGACAGACTGTAAGACATCGGGTACTTTCGAACATAACGGATATCTATATTGTCCCACCCATACAGAATGATCGCTGATTAAATCATTGCGCAAACTTAAAGTTTGCTGAGACTGACCTAATGCTTGTTTGAGTTGCTTAGGTTCACAATCTAATGCAGATAAACCGACACTGAACTTTATACCGACTGCCATTTGAGCAGAATTGTTTATAGATGAATCGCTCATGGTGTACTGCTTTTTTGAGGCTGCAAGGTATTTTCAATCGAACTTAACGTCATGCTATAAGGAACCTGCTGATTACGTAACTCGACGCTTCCTTGACCTTTTTTGATCTGTAACACAGGTTGATTATCGATATAAACCACTTGATTATCAGCCTGTTGTTTCATTTCTACAGCTTGTTGTCCTAAGCTCGAAAATTTTGGGTAAGTTGCAAATAAAAGATCACGTACCACAAATTCAAAAGGTAATAAGCGCATTTGGTCAATACGCTGCTCTACATGAACTCGTTGCCCATCAAACTGTAGTTTAAACAGCTGTTGTCCAGTCAGGCTCAAAGCGACCATATCCAGTACAGTTCCTTGCTGTTGTTGATAAAGCAAAAAACTAAAACTTTGTTGTTTCCACTGAACTTCAACCTGATCTTGCCTTTGATAAGCTTGAGTCTGCCATAAGGGGCTTTGTAAACCTTTAGCATGTGGCATCACTTGGCAGCCTGTAAAACATAGGCAACTACCAAGTAATAACATCATCCATTTGCGCTGCATGCTTATACCTCTAATACCTGCTCTTGCGTTAAGCCTTCACGACAGTATTCTGCTAGGGTGCTAAGTCTACGTTTGGCGTTCTTATGAATTGGGTTTTTTTCATCCCATGCATAACCTGCCAGTAATGAAGAAATCATACGGCGAATACCATCATTCTGATTTTGCGAGAAAACCACATCTTGAAACTCACCTTCATACCATGACTCAACATAGGCACGAAATACCTGAATACCACGGCGTAATGGTTTTTCATATGCTTGCAACCAGTCTACCTGTTCACCTTGCAAAACACGCTCAACCAAAGGTACAGCCAAGCTTGAAGATTTTAACGCGATAGTCACACCAGATGAAAACACGGGGTCAAGAAACTCACCCGCATTCCCTAAAAGTGCATAGTTGCGGTCTGCCAAATGCTTAACATTTGCAGAATAGCCCACCAACGTACGTACAGGTGTATCAAATTTAACCTGACGTAGTACATGCGACAAGCTTGGTTCGTCAGCTAAAATGCGTTTCAACATTGCTTCTGGCTCATTATCCGCAGCATTATCAACTGTGTATTTGTCAAAGAAATCTTGTTCTGCAACTACACCAAAAGAGGAGCGACCATCAGCAAATGGAATTAACCAATACCATGCACGGTGGTCTTTTTCATGTACAGTAATTAAAATCTTATTACGGTCAAACTCAGGATCATCAGCAATACCATCTTCAATATGAGTAAATAGCGCTCGACGTACCGGAAAGTTTGACGGACTTTCTAAATCTAACAATTTTGGCAAAATGCGACCAAACCCACTCGCATCAAGTAAGAACTTGGCTTGAATTTGATAGCTTTGCTTATTTTCATCTAATACCGTAAGCAGAGGCTGTTCTGGTGCTACATCTACATCTAAAACTTCATGTCCAAAACGCAGGTCTGCCCCATAAGCCTGAGCTTGTTTGGCCAGCAAATTGTCAAAATCAGCACGGCGAACCTGCCAAGTCGTCCCTGGCCCGTCTGTAAATTTTTCAGTAAAGTTATAAAAACTGCGCTGTTTACCATGCAAGAAGGCAGCCCCATTTTTAAATTGAAATGCATACTGCTCAACGTGATCATGAACTGTTTCTAGTAAGCCAGCCTCTTCTAAAAACGCCATAGATTGCGGTAGTAATGACTCACCAATTGAAAACCGTGGGAAATACTGCTTTTCCAAAACCGCGACTTTATAGCCTTTTTTTCGAAGAAGTGCCGCAGCAGAACTTCCTGATGGCCCAGCCCCAATAATCACTACATCAATTTTTTCTAAAGTGCTCATAGCACGACTTTCCTTTTTAATTTATTCAAATTATGAATGGTCTTTTAAATTCACAATATGTTCTTCATCTGCTGGGGTAAATAACGTCGCATAGATGAATGAGAAAACAACACCAAATAAAACCGTTAAACCAAAACAGTGAATTGCATATGTATGGCTAAATGAAAGTAATCCAAAGCCAAGTAAGGTCGACATCATACATAAAAATAACGCCATTCCAACTACTTGTGGATGACTATGCCCATGTCGATAAAAAATTGCATAATCGACACCAATCCCAATTATCAGAAAAGTACCCATAATACTAAACAAGTTAATTTCTACACCTAACCAGGCCTGAACAGCAAAAGTGCTCAATAACGCCAAACTCACAGGCAGAACTAAAGGCACAATCGAACTTAGACCATAAATAACGGCTAAGCCTACTGTTAACCCAATTAAGGCATAAATGAGCAGATGCTGAGCTTGTATTCTATGTTCAGCAAACATTTGCGACATCGTTGTAATCGGTTGCTGAAAATGTACATATTGGTTTTGTAGCCCTTTTAAAACTTCTGGATGTTTTATTCCTGTCACCATCACCAAGCGTTCATTCGCTTGTAGTTGTAAAAATGCCAAAGGGTGATCTTTAAATACGGCGAAATCCAATAAGGGTTGTTTCGCTAGTTGCTGTTGCCATTGCAATACATCAGCTATATTTAACCCCATACTTTGCGCATATTGTTCTAAAGTCGAGCGCGGAATACTTTGTAATAACTGTACATTATGTTGCTGCTGAACCAACGGTGGTATCCACTGTCCCAAAGCTTGAAATGTAGAAATTTCCCCATTTGCCTGCAACTGCTGCAACTGCCTAATGAGTTGTTGCTCACGTTGCTGCATTTCACCCGCAGAGGCCGCTTTTACTACAAAATAATCACTGCCTTGTTGTTGTCCAAATTGTTCGCGTACAGCTTGATCTTGCTGTTTCAAACTCACATCCATACCTTGCAAATTACGAATATCATCGTTTGTTTTAAGGTAGAAAAGACTAATGGTGCCTGCAACTAAAATAGCCGCTATCAAGCTATAACGTATTTTTGCACGTTGCTGAAACCATAGTCGTGTTTGACCTATCCATGACAAAGTACGTATAGCTGGCTGAGCATTAAGTGCAGGTAATCTTGGCAACAAAAGCACACTACTGATCCAAGCCGCAATTAATCCGACAATTGAAAATACAGCAATCTGCCTAAACCCGGGAAATGGCGTAAAACTCAAAAAGACATAAGCCACCAACGTGGTCATTAAGCCCATAAACAGACTAGGTAACAGGGGTTTTAAAATCTGGAAACCACCGAGCTTGCGATGCTGTGATTGCATTGCCATAAAGTAAAAAGAAAAATCGACACAAACCCCAATCAAACTCGCACCAAATACTAAAGTGATGAGATGAATTTCCCCAAATGCCCAGTGAGTCACTGCAAATGCAACAAAGCTTCCCGTCGAAACAGCAATAAATTCTGTTGCCATAGGACGTAATGAACGAAAACCAAACCACACCAGAAAAATCAGACCTAATGTGGAACCAATACCAATGGTGGAGATTTCCTCTTTAGCTGATTGCGTTCCAAAATTTGTAAATAAAATCGTTCCCGTCCAATGGGAATTTAGCCCCATTGCAGCTAATTTTTGCTTGGTCTGCTCAATCCAGTTTGATACTTGTTCTTGATAATCAATATTGTATGGGCTTTGAGTTAACTGTAATACAAAAAGTCGAGAAAGCCCCTGATCATGATGAATCGTCGCAAAACCTTGTTCCATTTCAATATTTTGTTGTGATGGCTTTGCCAATTGCATGGCATAGCGAGGAAACAAAAGTAATGGATCTTGCTTAAGTGATTCTGCTGTCACAGGTAGGCCTGGACTCATCATCTGCATTAAGCTTTGTTCGCTAAGTGCCGAGTAGTCTTTTTTTTGTAATAGCTGTTGATCTTGCTCACTCAATAAACCTACCCGATGTTGATAGAGTTGCTTTGCAAATTGATCAAAATCAAGCTGCGGTTTCAAAGGTTGCCATAATGCACTGCTTTTAGCTTGTACCATTAAAAAATCGGTTGCGTGCTTTATCGCAGACTCATCTTTGGCATCAACAACAACAAACACTTTATTGTTGAGCTGCTCATTCATATATTGCTGAGTACGCGCGAGCTGTGGGTCCTGTTGCATTTTGGGCAATAGCGCAAAAATATCCGTTTGAATATGAATATCTTTTTGAAGCCACGTTACACCCAAACCCACAGCCATTAGCAAGAGCGCAATTAACCACAGGACAGTAAATTTATTTTGCCAATTGGAAAAGCGCATGCTCGGTAGCCATTAAAGTCGTCGGTTGAGAAGTCTGGTGACTAAAGCGAATTGTGGTCTGATTATTGGCTTTTTCAGTAATCAAAATTTGATTTACATATTGCTGCCCTTGAGCATCCACACGCACAAACAATTTTTTAAATAAGCTACTTTTTGGCGTTAAACTAATATTCCAACCCGCTGGACTGTAGTTTGCGCTAACCACATTAAAGTTCTTCACCAAGGCTTGTTCATTACCTGACATTAGCTGTAAAAAGAGTGTTGCAACAGAACTATAAGGTGATTGATTAATTTGAATCTGGCTAAATGTTCGCTGGGTTTTTTGTACCAGTTTCGTTGGAGTAACAATTAAATCTGCCTGTACCGGACGTTTGATTTGCCATGCGACACCATAAGATTTTGCAAATAATAAAGAACCATTCGATACAAAAGTTTTATTTAAAGATGGTAATTTCTTTTGCTGCTCGAAATCAGCACGGACAATCGGTGTTTGTGCCAACTGCTGAAAAATCTGTGTCACTTCTGTCGACGCTGCAAAAACAGTACTCAAGCTGCCCATCCAAACCGTGAGGCCTATCCCTAAAGTTTTAATAAATTTAGACATCATGCTCCCCTCGTTGGTTGGAACTCAGACCATGCATTTAAACGTTCAAATAAAACCGGAGGTGACTGAAGGCACATTTCACGGTTTGCAATATTTACAGCAACCTGTGTGGTATAACCTTTGGTTAAACGCTTTCCAGACTCAGCATCAAAAATCAGATAATCTATTTTTAAACGGTTTTCCCATTCTTTTAAAATAGCCCGAACCCGAATCTTTTGTTCAAACTCAATGCCATATGCATAGCGAACATGACTTTCTATCACAGGCCATGCATAACCAGATTCTTTCATTTGCATATAGTTGTAATGAAATTGATCAAGCAATTTACAACGTGCAATCTCAAAATACTTTAAATAGTGTCCATGCCAAACCACATTCATGGTATCAACATCATGAAATGGAATCTCAATGATTACATCCGCATGCATTCGCTCACCTTATCCCATAAATTCTGTTTGATTAAACAACTCAAGTTGGTCTAAACGATCAACAATCTGTTGTAATTCGGTTTGTAATGGTCGATCTTCTTCAACAAATGCAAAGCTTTGTAAGGTCCATTGCATAAAGGCTTGTAATGCTGGGCTTAACTGTGCTGTTAAACCTTTCAAATGAATCGCCTGTACACTTGCGCAGCACAGCGCTGCAATCACTTGCTGCGTCAAGGTAATCACACGACTTGCATCACGTGCAGCAATGGTTCCCATACTGACTTTGTCTTGATTATGACATTCGGTTGAACGTGAAAAAATTGAAGCAGCTAAAGTATTTTTTAGAGCCTCGGCGGTCCACGCTGATACTCCGATTTGTACAGCTTTAAAACCATGATTCAGTGGTAAACGTTCAGCCGTTGCACCTGTTAAATTACGCGGTAAACCATGATTCATTTTATGATCGACCAACTGTGCAATTTGTCTATCCATCAAGTCGGCAATATTGGCAATCATAATTTTTAAGCTATCCATCGCCTGTGCAATGTGTCCACCGTAGAAGTGACCACCATGCAATACACGCATTCCGACTGGATCAATTAATGGATTGTCGTTACTCGAATTCAGCTCATTTTCAATAAACTGACGCAACCATACTTTTGAGTCTTCAAAAACACCAATAATATGCGGTGCACAGCGCAAGGAGTAACGATCTTGCAAACGAGGGCTTTGATGTGCTGTTTGTACTTCACTGTTAAGCCAATCACGTAATTGCTTTGCAATTTGCTGCTGCCCCGGATGTGGCTTTTGTACAAACAGTACTTCATCGAAATGACTTGGATTACCTTCCAACGCCAACACGTTTAGCGCTGTAATTAAAGTACTTGCAAGAGCAATTTGCTCAGCTTTTTTATAGTTTAAACATGCAATTGCCGTCATCACCGCAGTACCATTCATAAGGGCCAAACCCTCTTTCGGTCTGAGCGTTAAAGGCTGTAACCCTTTTTCGGCATATACCTGAGCAACCGGAACAATTCGTCCATCGACATAAACATCACGCTCGCCAACTAAAGTTCCTGCAATGTAAGACAAAGGTGTTAAGTCCCCGCTTGCTCCTACCGAACCTTCAGAGGGAATAACTGGAATCACATTTTCATTTAGCAACCAAACTAAGCGTTCAAGTAATGCGATTGATACACCCGAATAACCACGTGCCAATGAACATAATCGAGTAGCAACAACTGCACGTGCGGTGATCACATCAAGATTTTCACCTAAACCACAACCATGAAAACGAGAAAGATGTAGCGGTAATTCATTGACCTGATGTAATGGAACTTCAACTAAACATGAGTCACCATAACCTGTCGTTACTCCGTAAATTACCCCTTCCTCTTCAAGTAACTGATCAAGAAAATCAGCTCCTTTTTGAATGAGCTCACGCCACTCAGAAGAAGGAGGCAAAGTAACCTGACATTCGCCTCTCGCTACAGTAACAACATCTTCAATGCGAAGTGGCTGTTCCCCTACGGTTAACACATGCATGTTATTTCGTCCAAAAATTATAAAAATTAAACCACTGATAAGGAGCCCGCACACAATGCTGCTCTAATACATTTACATAGGTTCGAGTCACACTCTGCATAATTTCAATACGTTGAGCACGCGGTAAATTCACCTGCTCTGAAATCAGATGGATATGCACTTGAAATTGTTGCTGCATGCGATAACAAAATACGGCAATCACTGGCACTTTAAGCAAATTTGCCAAAATCCATGCACCTTGTGGAAATGCAGCATTTTCCCCTAAAAACTCTAGCTGTTGTACTCGGTCTGACTGCACAGGCACTCGGTCTGCCGCGACAATGACCCACTCGCCTTGTTGCATTTTGTCTTGTAGCAACATTGCCGTTTCAATACCGAGTTCATCGACCGATAAAAGACAAACATCTGCTTTATCATTTATTTTTTTTAGAAAATCATTAAATTTTGTTGCATGTTTTTGATAAACCAACACATTAATTTTTTGTGGATGGTCTGATTTTATTGCGCGGAGCAACTCAATATTACCAAAATGCGAGACAACAATGAGAGCGCCCTTTTGGTAATGCTGATGGAAATATTCATGTCCAAAAATTTCTAGATTTTGTTCTGGAATATTGCCAAGCCACCCCTCAATCTTATCTAAAATACATTCACCGAACTGCATAAAATGAACATAGCTATTTCCTAAAGTCGGCTCATGTGTAAATGGAGAGTTAGCTCCCGCAAAACGATGTAACTTTCTTAAATAGAGTAATGAAGCTTGTCTTGCTGTGACCGCAAATAACCAGTACCACATAATGACGAAGTACAACACCAGTTTACATAACCAGCGTCCACCAAAACGATAAAACCAAAGCATTAACATTAATGGCAACATGCCACCACGCTCTTTAATATCATTCCATTTTGGAGAAGCTGACTGGGTCATGGTTAACCTTGCAGCTTATGTTTTAATAGTTTCGGCAAACGGATGAGCATTCCCATAAATAGACTTGCATGTGCCTTACTTATTCCTAAGTTATCTCGCCAAGCATGAAAATGGGAAATACCCTGCTCTGGGTAAATTACTGCTGTCGGGACATTAATAAAAGGTATATTTTCCCATTTTAACCGCACTAAAATTTCACTATCAAATCCCATACGCGGTTGGAATTTAGCGCTATTCAATACCTTTATCGTGCTCTCGAGCGGGTACACTCGAAACCCACACATACTGTCCTTAATTTCAAACGACAAACTATTTAACCACACCCAAAAGTGAGTAATGTAACGCCCATATAAACGTTTTTTAGGAATAGAAGCATCGAAATATGGCTGACCAATGACCATCGCATCTGGATGCTGCCCAGACTGTTCCAGAAATTTTGGAATGTCATCCCAGCAGTGCTGACCATCGGCATCGAGTTGTAATGCATGACTTAAACCAAGCTCATGTGCTGCGCGTAATCCAGTCATTACGGCTTGACCTTTCCCTTTGTTCACCTCATGCTCGATTAAATGTATTTGTGGATACTGCTCTGCCAAAGCTCTTAAAATTTGGCTACACGTATCATCACTTCCATCATTTACCAACACAATCGGCAGATGAAAACCATCCAACTTAGCAATCAAGTCTGCTAAGAAATATGGATGATTATAAACTGGGACAACAAAGCCATAGTTAGTCTGCATTTCTAACCCTCTACTTCCGTTTGCAAAGCAAATAATAGTCGTCCTGAAGCCAAAATCTGTTCTGAATCACGTAATTCAAAACTTACCTTATGCTCTTTTCGGGAAAACTTGAGTTGCACGACAGCATAAGGACAAATGAGATTTTGGAATTTTAACTGCTCATATCCTTGGCACCAATTTAAATCGGACCAAATTGATTTAGCAAAATGTTGTAAAAACCCTATTTGTCCCACCCCTGGATAAATAGGCTGGTTTGGAAAGTGGCCTTTAAAACATACTAACTCAGGCGGAAATTCAAGGCTAAAAATATAGTCATCTGCACTTTGAGTCTGGGATAGCACGACAGGTTGCAACATTGGCTTGAATAGCATTTTCAAATAACTTTTATCGAGTTTAGACTGTGTATTTTGCGGTAGCTGACTTAAAAAACGCCATTGACGTGGAATTGCTAAAGTTTCTAAATGATCTTTCAACTGATATTTTAAATGACCGACAAAAACTGCCTTACTCTGTTTTTGCAACTGCTCACGAGCCTGCTCTGTCAAAACCACAATACAACCCAGCATTTGTCGATGCTCATGCTCAAATACCAGTACATGACACTGTTTAACTTCGTCTAAGGCTTGAATACTTTGTTCAATCGCATCTAGACTCAAACGCTTTTCTTCAAGCTTAATAATTCGATCTGTACGCCCTAAAAGCTGAAAGCTTTTGCATATATTATCTGCCCATTCGGCACGGTCACCTGTGGTAATCCAATTATCTTCATAAGCATGATTACTTTTGACCATCAGTTGATGATCTTCAATACGAATAGCCACATTCGCAAAAGGTGTCCACACATCATCATCTTTACTACGATGAGCAATGCCACCCGTTTCCGAACTTCCTAAAACTTCAATGATTAAGCAATTTACTAAAGGTCGGACACCACTTTCCAGTTTACCACCGGAGCTAAAGACCATTTGACATTGTTGTAAAACCACATCGGTTGTCCAACGTTTTAATAAAGCTGGACTTGAAATCAAATAATTGCTTAATTCCAATGTTTTTAATTGCTTTTGAACCTGTACAACATCTTCAGGATAAGCAACTTGCGGTATATAAAAACAACGTCCAGTTGCAAGTGGTAAAAGTAACTTAAACAGTAATCCATAAATATGTTGATGGCTCACCGTTGCAATAGCTATAGCATCATTTTCAAAAACAAAGCTTTGACTTAAGCCTTGTAGCTCATTAAGTAATTGTTTTAGGGTTCTTGGGATTCTTTTTGGCTGCCCTGTTGAACCTGAGGTATAAAAATAGAGTTGTGCCTGCTCTAAAAAGGCATCATCCAACGTTAAAAATAAGGGAGCAATTGACTCAGCATTTTGACGCTTTAAAAAATAAATATGCTGTGCTGCAAAATCCTGTTCTAATTCACGCACTCGATTTGGTGGTAATAGCACTTGTTTTTTAGCTAATAATGCCGCAAACAATAAAACCAGAAATTCGTAGCTATCCGTTTCCCATAAAGCCCAAGTTAAATTTTCTATTTGAGCAATTGCAGCAGCTTGTAAAGCTACATCCTGCCAAAAATGATGAAAGCTGATTGAGTTCAGAGCATTGTCTAAGCAAAGTGGCTGAACCGAATCGATGAATTTCTGAAAATGACACTGCATAATTTTGAATTAGTGATTTGAAGAATGTAAACGCTGATGTCTTTTGCGCAAAATAAATTCGCCTAGGAATAACATGCCCATCAGCACATAAGAAATAAAACCATTATAAATGACCCAAATTTGAGTCGAAGTAAAAAAAACCGTAATTAACGCAATTAATGCATTACATAAAAAGAAAACGCACCAGACTTTAGTGACCTGCCTGGTCCAATGAACACCTGATGGTGGTAAATCAGGTTCAACCAAGCGAGCAAAACGCTCAATCATAGAAGGAGGTTTAATTAAGGTGAATGCAAAAATACCTAAAGCGCCTAAACTCATCCCAACTGGATAAAGCTTTAACCATGCATGATCATGTAGTAGTAAACTTAAGCCACCACAAATAATAGCAAGGCCAGTTAAAGGCCATAAAAGGTGATTACCTTTACTCAATAAACGTAAAACACCTAGCCCAATAAGTAATACACTTACCCAGACAAATTGTCCGTGCGATAAACTCCAGCCAACAATAAAGGGATACAACACAAAAAGTGCTGTAATTATCCCTTTAATCAAGATTTTCATTCAGCAGTCATATTCTGAATAACAGTCACAACATCTAATACAGTTCTTACATTTTTAAAGTCTTCAGGTTTTACTTGCTTACCCGTCAACTCCTTAATCTTAACCACTAAATCGACTGCATCGATACTGTCTACGTCTAGATCTGAATATAAGTTTGAATCTAACTGTACAGACTCAGGTTCGATTTCAAATAAGTCTTCCATCCATTCACGGAGTTTTGCCAATACTTGTTCTTGAGATAACATCATCACACTCCTTATGCTTGCTGCTGCGCTTCGACCAACGCAACCAAACTTTGAACTGATTTAAAGTGCTGTTTGGTCTCATCCGATTCTGCACTTAAATGGATGTTGTAACGTTTTTTCAAAGCAAGTCCTAACTCAAGGGCATCAATCGAGTCTAATCCTAAACCTTCTCCAAATAATGGAGCTTCTGTATCAATATCGGCAATAGTAATATCTTCTAGTGCTAAAACATCAATAATCATTTGCTTTAGTTCATCAGCAAGATTGCTCATTTTAAGATAACTCTTCATCAAAAATTTTGTAAAAACTGCGACTTAACTCACGAACTTGTTTAGGTCCTACCGTTAAATCTTCTAATAGATCTTTTACATACACTGCATCTAGTACCTTCACTTCTATATGAAATGGTCGAGATGGTACGTGATACCATTTTTCATTTTTGGTTAATGTAAATGGAGCACATGTAATCACTACTGGGCGAATTGGTACATTTGCACGAATGGCAATATTTGCTGCACCTCGCTGAAACTCATTTAGAGTCACCCCTTTTTCAGTCCGAGTACCTTCCGGAAAGATCAAAAGAGAAGCGGCATTATCCTCTTTTAGCCGAGAAACACAATCCTCGACAAACTGCTTAGAACCAGCATTTAAAATATAACCTGCACTTTGTACTGGTCCTTTAGTAAAAGGATTCGTCCAAAGAGATTGTTTCACCACACAATTAGCTTGCTGCATCATACCAATTAGTACTACAACATCAATTAAAGTCGGATGGTTGGCAATCACAAGTTCTTGGCGACTATTTTCTAATTTTTCCAAGCCTTCTACTGAATAGGTCATAATCCCAAGCTTAACCATCATTTCAGTAAAGCCTTTAAAACTATGCTTAATTATACTTTGTGCATATTGTTGGCGTTTTTCTGGATCTGATGTGGTCACTTTCAATGCAGGTGCAATGACTGCCGCAATTGCCATCCCACCTATACCAAAACTTGCAAAACTAAAACCTGTGGCAGCTACACGCCAACAATAATTACTTTTTTGCTTTAGATTTTTAAGATTTAGCATTTCTTCCACCCATATTCAGACATAGAAAGATCAGCACTTTGCCAAAACCGAGAAAATGCCAAACCATCTAATTCATCTGTAGGTGACCATTCAGTAAACTGTAAATTAGGCTGATCTAAACTTACTAAAGCAGCCATTGCATAGGCAGGAAAATCAATAGACTCACTATAAATTTTAGGTAGCGGCTCATCGTAAGCAACAACTAAAACCTGTTGAATAGCCGGTAAAGCTTTTAATGCAGCATACGCTTCTATTAGACCTTCGGTCCATGAACAACTTAAACTAGTAGACGGGGTATCATCCTGACATAAAATAGAATATAAACCAGATATCGCATTATGAACTGAGGTAGAGAACTGCGTAGGAGATGGTGTTTGACCTTGCAGAACATCTTGCAATATTCCTAATGTTTTAGCCTCATCACCATAACGTGATACCCAAACAATATAATCCACACGTTGCCCATCTAATGCGCTAATTGCACTATTGAGTGCTAATTTAGCTAAAGATGACAGACGCCTTCTTTGCATAGAGGGAATACACTCAAGTGCCGCATAGGAAGGTTGGGCATGTGTAAGCGTTAACTGGGCAAGATGTAATGTTACCATGCTAAAAAAGAACCTTAAGCAGCATTATTCTTTCGGAATATAGATTATTTTATAAAAAAACGGATTATAGCATTCGTTATGAAATTTACAAAAAATTACGTTTATCATTCACACTTTTGCATAAATCTTTGATCTGTCTTAATTCTTTGTAAAAAAGCCCAAAGAAGACTTTGGGCTTTTTTACATTTATACAGATTAACGGTTAAATTTCTTTTCCGCTTTTTTGAATTTCTGAATATAACGACGACGACGTGCAGCAGTACGCTCATCAATTTGGCTCTTACGACCTTCAAATGGGTTTTCAGAGGTTTTAAAGTCAATACGAACTGGCGTACCTTCAAGTTTATACACTTTACGGAACACGTTTTCTAAATAACGGCGATAGTCTGCAGGTGTTTTATCAACCTTATTACCATGAATTACAATAGTCGGTGGGTTCTGTCCGCCCATATGCGCATAACGCATTTTAATACGGCGACCACTAATCATTGGTGGTTGATGTGCTTCTGTCGCATCACTCAAAATCTGAGTCAATTTAGCTGGTGATACTTTTAAGTTTGCAGACTCATAAGCACGGTGGATAGAAGGATATAACTCACCCACCCCTGTTCCATGCAGTGCAGAAATTAAATGGATTTTTGCCCAAGGAATAAAGTCAAAACGGCGCTCAACGTCAAGCTTACACTGCTTGCGGTCATATTCAGACATGTTGTCCCATTTGTTGATCGCAATAACCATGGCACGCCCAGCTTCAAGCGCATAGCCAATTAAATGTAAGTCTTGCTCAACAATACCTTCGCGTGCATCAACCACAACAACTACAACGTGCGCATCTTTCATTGCTTGTAAAGTTTTCACGATTGAGAACTTCTCAATCATTTCATCAACTTTACCTTTACGACGCACACCTGCTGTATCGATTAATGTGTATTTACGACCTTCACGCTCAAATGGAATATAAATAGAGTCACGAGTTGTACCCGGTTGGTCAAATGCCACCACACGGTCTTCACCAAGTAGGCGGTTTACTAATGTTGACTTACCAACGTTTGGACGACCAATAATCGCTAAACGTAAGCCCGTATCTCTGTCATGCTCTTCCGGATTTTCATCCTCTGGAACTTCTGCAAGTACGTCTTCCAGCATTTGCTGTACGCCACGACCATGGCTCGCCGCAACTTGTAATGGTTCGCCCATACCAAGCTTGTAAAACTCAACGAGAGCGGCTTCAGCATGAACACCATCTACCTTGTTCGCAACAAGATAAATTTTCTTGCCTAATGTGCGAAGTTCACGGGCAATCTGCTCATCAGAAGCTAACAATCCAGCACGAGCATCAACCACAAAAATAATAATATCTGCTTCGTTAATCGCTGTTTTTGACTGCTCGGCCATGTAGTTATCGATGCCGCCTTCACTTTCACCGATACCGCCAGTATCAACGACAATGAACGACTTATTTTGATAAGTCGCATCACCATATTTACGGTCACGAGTCAGACCCGCGAAGTCGGCT
>Ga0157367_1000493_pt1 | contig 19334 bp, 20 predicted proteins | sample AttbisABBM2_FD_113142 | JGI IMG/M metagenome (GOLD analysis project Ga0157367, IMG submission 113142) | Fungus gardens microbial communities from leaf cutter ant in Botucatu, State of São Paulo, Brazil - Atta bisphaerica ABBM2 | ecosystem: Host-associated > Fungi > Mycelium > Unclassified ... | reverse complement strand
GGATATTCATGCCGTACTTGCGCATGGTGCTGAAAGCGGTGGCCATCACGTCCGTTTCTGTCTGTGGGTCATCATCGGTTCTGTTCATCTGGTTTTCTGTTTACTGGCTAAAGGGTTGTTGTGTGGACCGCTCGGTTAAGCTGACGCGGTGTCATCCTGCAAAGACCGGAAGGCAAGCAGGGCGTCCGCCCTGGAGGCCAGCTCGATACAGTCACCGTGCTGTGGGTTAATTTCTTCGTCAATGGCTTCGTTGTAACGCATGCGAAGCCGCCACCCCTTCATCGGTGGTGCGTTCTGTATGGCCAGTACCATCCCTTCCGGCGACAGCAGTTCACGGAGGGTGTAGCAGGCGCCGATCCGGGTCGAGTCCCGCAGCCACATCACGGGATACTCACTGACCAGCTGGTCATAGACGCATTCCGGCGAATGGAAATAATTCCCGTCCGCCCTGCATAAATCACACATTCGCGTTCCTTTTATCGAGAAACCCTGTCAGACCGGGTCCGGCATAAAACGGCCAGGCTCAAACGGCCAGCGCTTGTCGCCCCGGGAGTACACCTCGATCCACGCCAGTGTCCCCTGCTCAAAATACAGGTGATAACCGTCACTGGCGCTCAGTGTTAACATCCCGTTGTACTCCGTGTCTTTCAGTTCACCGTTCCTCAGCCAGCGCAACAGACGGCCCTCTGGTGAGATCTCGTAAAATTCGCACTCGCAGCCCAGGTCGTCGGTCTGAAAGTCGTTCCCGGTTACTCCGTCCGGCATCCGGTACCGGAATCTGACCGTATCAAACATTCCCATTCTTTTGCTTCCTTAAATTGTTGAGAAATCCCGCCCGCCATTTGACCACGCCCATGCCTGCTTCAGATGTACTCCATTCAGTACCCCTGTGATGCGTAATGTAATGCAATCCCTCTATCCAAAGGTATACCGTGATTAAGCATGCTTGGATTGTTATCAGCGGGCAGACAGCGAGGAGTGATTCCTGAATACACCCAATGTTGTCTGTGCACATCAAGCGTGGCCAGAATACGACATGCTTTGCTGAAAATGACAAACTGCTGTGTGTATACCGAACCGGTATATCCTGGCGGTACGGGGTTTATTTTTAGCCATAAGAATTTATGGCCACAATGTGTCAGATAATCCCAGACCTGAATTATTGAATTATGCATTTAATTATCTCCTCATATAGTCACTCAGAGTAATTATGACGGGCAGCATATCTGCCTGCGCCCCCCCCGAGTCTGTCACCCGGATGATTTTCCCCTGCCGTCATAATTTTAAGTGTGATAATGAGCAGAGATATAAACACATTGCTAAATTACCGGATGGCCGTTCCGGTCAGATCCGATTTTCCGGCATATTTAAACTTTCCGGAAGTATACCATGCGCACGGAATAACCACACCGCCCTTTTACGGGGGTGAGCGGGCGGTCTCGGGGCAGGGGGTAAACACTATATATAGAAGAGAACGCAGCTGACGGCGTGGCACATATTGTGTTTTCGTGCCGCAGCGCCCCGGAGAAGGAAAAGCAGATCCGGAACCAGGGGTTTTCGGATCTGACCGGGAAAAGGGAAGGCGTGTATGTAAGTTCTGTACTGTATGTACGATATGTATTAACTGTATTGTATGTATAATTTGTATTATGTGTATTGTGTATTTTTTACACCCGGGGTACGATGGCGCCATTCCCTGTGAAACCGGAGCCAGACCATGACCACCCTCTCCCCGGACACCGTCCGCCGCATTGAAGACGCCGCAGCCGCCCTCATCGCCGCCGGTACCCCGAACCCGACCAACGAGCAGGTCCGTCAGCACCTCGGCGGCGGCTCCCTGTCCCACATCTCCCCGGTGATGCGCGCGTTCCGCGCCCGCCGGCGCGAGCAGGCCGCTGAGCAGGCCGCGCCCCTGCCGCCGGAGCTGGCGCAGCTGCTGACCGGCCAGCTGGGGCTGCTGTGGCAGGCCGCGGTGAAACAGGCTGAAGCCGGAGCCCTGGCGGCGCGCGAGCAGGCCGACGACGACATTGCCCGGGCCGACCAGGAGCGGGATGAGGCCCAGGCTAACGTGGCCGCCCTGGAAAGCGAGCTGGCGGTGCTGCGCGAGGTGGTGGCCGAACGTGACCGCCTGCTGCAGGAGGTACGCGAGCTGCGCGCGGAGGCGCTGCCGCTGCGTGAGCAGGTGGCCCGCCTGACCGCCACCGGCGAACACCTGGCGGCGCAGCTGCAGGACACGAAAGCGGAGCTGAAGGAAGCCCGGGAGGACGGCCGTCAGCTTCAGGCCGAACTGCTGGCCCTGGCCCGCCAGGACGGGAAGGTGAAGAAATGAAGGCGGACACCCTGGCCCGCGTGGAGGCCTTCCGCCGCGCGCTGGAGCTGGCTGCCCGTGAACGATCCGGTGAGCCGGTACCATATGTCTGGCGTGACTTTTTGAAGGATTTCCCGGACGGCTGCTGCGAGCTGGCCAGCCAGACGCTGGCGGAATATCTGACGGAAGACGGCAGCAAACTGCATCCCTATATTATCGGCATGCAGTGGGATGACGGTCCTGACAGACACGGCCACGTCATTGTCGCCCTGGACGGGGAGTACATCGACCTGACGCTGGATCAGTTTGACGGGTATCACGACCGGATTGTGGCGGAGCCCATTGAGTACGGCGGGCAGATTGCGGGATTTATTCAGAAGGTCCGGGCCCACGGCGGGACACTCAGCACGCGTGAACTGACGTTCGACGGCATTCCGGACCAGGCGTATAACCTGTATGCCTGGCTGAAGGAGGTGGCGGACGATCTGCTCGCGGCATCTGGACAGGGCAGGGCACCTGACAGTATGCCCCTGCTGGTCTCCACGGAGATCCCTCCTCAGTACCGCGCCGGAACAGTTGCCGGTGCGTCAGATACGGCCACTCAGGTCACCGGGCAGAAAAAACGGCGGCCAATGACGCACGTGGGGATCATTACAGAATGCTACCGGCCCCGCGAGGTCAGGCTGCGGGAAACGAACACCCAGTGGGTCAGTGAGTGTGGCCTGCGCTTCAGAAAGGACACCGGCGCGGCGGCCGGAAGCGGCGTCTGGAGTGCAAACCGCCTTGATTTGAAGAGTATCCGGGAAATTAAGTCCGGTGAATAAAAGCCGGTGTGCAGGCAGATGCTAAGGTTTTCCGGCCAGTGCTGCCGGTAAAAGAAGCAAGGCAGTCAGTACAGTAAAAGTGCCGTTATACCGTGTCGCCCGGTCATTTTTATGTAACCGTTTGGCCGCTAAAATTCAGTACTTTTGCTGTATGAGTTAAAATTTTTATCCAGAATGAGAAAACACACTCACCCGGAAATATTCGCCGAACATCGTCGATTGTCGTCAAACGTCGTCGATCGTCGGCTAACTTCGCCCATCTCCGCCAGATGAAACCAACCTCTGGCGGAAACCGGTTAAAAGCAAGCATCCAACATAACCGTCTTTCCACATGCCTGACTATACATAAATCCATACTGCTGCAAAATATTTGCCCTGAAACAAAATCCTGTATTCGAATGGATCAGGAGTAATCGTCCCGCCGTGTAATTCAATAATCTGAATCATTTGTTATTCCTTTTGTTAGTACAGTAAAAGTGCCGTTATACCGTGTCGCCCGGTCATTTTTATTCCACCGTTTGGCCGCTAAAATTCAGTACTTTGTCCTGCAGCAGCTGCGCGATCAGCGCCTCCCCCAGTGACCGCCGGCGCGGCCTTTTCGCGCATTCATACGACAACCATATAACTGCAGGACAACCGAGATAGCTGCCCAGTCTTCCGGTTCAGCCAGAAACCGGATCTGCGCGGCGGGAAACCGGCAATAAATATGATAATCAAACCAACCGCATAAAATCATACTTAGTGTGATTTCTATCATTAATTATATAATCATATCTGATATGATGTTTATACACTAAGTGTAAAATCATACTGAGTATGATTTTACACTTAACCGGACATTATCAGACGGAGCGTGCAGGATGGATAAGAAAGACGTGAATTTTTCACTCAGCTATGAGCAGCTGTTGGAGGAAACGGAAAAGCAGATAAAAAAACGTAATCTCAGCAGGACCGGTGAGTTTTATGTCCATGAGAAGATTATGGCCGATAACATACTGATGTTCTGGCACAGTCTCGCCCTGCGTGGTTATCACGGCATTCCTGATACGAAGCGCATCGAGGCAGACTGGCTGCGTCTGAATGCCTACATTGAGAACGAGGGCGAAGTATCGTGACAACTGCTAACGCCCGTCGCCCGTCGCCGCTACAGCGGCGTGTACTGATTGTGCTGGCCGCTGTTGATGCGAAACGTCCGGGACCGGTGGCCACGCGGGATATTGAGCGGGTGCTGGAGCAGGGCGGGGACGCCCCGGTATACGGGCCGAACCTGCGCTCCTCCTGCCGGCGGATGGAAGCCGCGGGCTGGCTGCGTACCCTGCGCGCGCAAAACATGCAGCTGGCCGTTGAGCTGACGGACGCCGGCCGTGCGCTGGCCGCCCCGCTTCTGGCTGACGAACAGGCGCGCGTCCTGGCGGAGCAGCGCGCGACGGAGGTCCGGGTTCTGCCCCTGGTCCCGCACAGCCAGACAGAGGAAGCTGACGATCGGCCGGTGGCGCTGGACGACCGCTGGCACCAGGCATGCCGCGGAGACTACGTTATCCGTCTTGACGGCACCACCTGCCTGCAGCTGTGGAGTGCGGCCGGGCAGGTGACGCGCCTGGAAGGCGATCCCCTGCAGGTCGCCGCCTGGCTGCAGGCCTGCCATGAGGCGGGGATTGTGGTCCGGGTGCAGATCAATGAGAGCGCCGCGCCGGAGGAGGGTTCACCGGACGGTACCGCGCCGGCGGACCTGACCGGCACCTGGTACCGCCAGCTGGACACCGCGCTGCAGGCGCTGGGGATCACCGGGCTGACTGAGGATATTCGTCTCGCCGTGGTCAGGCCTGAAGCGTCCCTGCGGATGCTGCCGGCACCGGCGCGCCTGCTGCACGTTCTGCGCGAAAGCCCGGAGGCGTTCCCGCTCACGGCTGCCGGGTATGAGGATGACACGGAGGCCGCGCTGGCCGACCTGCTGGCCCGCGCGGGGTTCACGGGCGACCAGGCACAGGAGTTGCAGTGGAACCGCATCCACTGGCCGCTGATGGGCCAGGAAGAATTTGACCGGCGCGAACTGAACAGCCTGCTGGACGAACTGGAGCAGCGCCAGCTGTACTGCAACCGCGAACAGCTGACGGCGATTGTGTTTTCGCCGGTCCGTAAACCCGGGGAGAGCTGGACTGAACGTCTGCAGTGGCTCCTGATGACGGACGGATTCGGGTTCCGGAGTCCGCTCTCCCGTGACGCAGGCGACCGGGCGCTGGCGATCCTGGCCGGTTACACGGGGCAGGAGGTGGCAGAACATCTGGCCACGGTTATCGTCTGGAACGACGACAGCGCGGGGACGCCGTCATGAGCACAGGCAACGTCCATTTGATTGTGACCTGCACGAGCCGTAAAACCGTACCTGCAGGTGATGCGGTCTTTCCGGATGAACGTGACGTGGAGAGAGCTTACGGGCTCTGGCTGGAAAGGCTGGCGCAGGCCCGTCGCGGATCGCCCCCCATGACCGCCGGCGAGCTGTATACGGGCCAGCACTGGAGCAGGGCAGCTGCAGCTGCGGCGCGTAGTGGTGCTGAGATATGGATTTTATCCGCAGGCCTGGGGCTACTTCATATCTCTGATCCCGTGGTCCCGTATGAAGCGACTTTCTCCACGATGCCGTTCTGCCATCGCACTCACTGGGAGCGGCTGACAAGGCGTCCACCTTCGGAACGACGGTGTACCTCCCTGAAGACGCTGATGCAGTCAAGGCCTGCCGATCGGTTTGTGGTGGCGGCCTCCCCGCTTTATCTGCGTGCCGTTGAGTCAGACCTGCTCGCAGGCATGAAAGCTCTCTGCAATCCGGAACAACTGGCAGTGGTCACGTCAAAAGGCTATCAGGGAAGCCTGAAGGGCAATACCATGTATACGAGTGCAGACATGATGAAGGCTCTCAATACCAATATGACAGGCCTCAATATCAGTTATGCCCTGCAGCTCATTGGCTGAGTGGATCTGCACACCAGAAAAGCAGTTCAGGTAAGTATCTTTAAAAGCCGCTTTCGCGGCTCTGGCTGCAACTGAATAGTTCTACGGCGCGTCAATAGCCAGGCGGTACATTTCTTCCAGTGCAAGCGGACACCTGAGCGTCAGCGTCTGTTGGTCGAAAGCCTCCGTTCCCAGCAGTACATACCAGATTTCATAGAACATTCTGGATGTCTCGGTACCATGCCGGCGGTAGTTCGCTCTGGCCTGTTCTGTGGTGGTAACGAGTTCGTTCAGCGTCATCTGATAATTCATCATAGGTACCTCCAGTGGCCCAGGGGCGTCCTGAGCCTTGTGTATCCCAGGCTCATGTCACGACGGCAGGCAGGCAACAAAAAAATATGAAATCACTCAGTACAGGCATAGCCGGCCCTGACACGCTGGTATGTCTCTTCAGATAAATTAAAGTCCCATGACGGGACAAAAAACTTGAGATAGTCCTAAAATGGGACTATCATCATGACATGAAGATAATCGCTATCAAGACACTAAGGGATTTCTGGACGGCGAATCCCGATGCAGAGCAGCCGCTAAAAGCCTGGGTAGATGAGGCCAGTAAAGCTGAATGGAAAACCCCGGCAGAAATCAAAGAACAATACCGCAGTGCCAGTATTCTTAAAAACAGGCGAGTGGTTTTTAATATTAAGGGAAATGACTACCGGTTAATTGTTGCGATTGCATACCAGCGAGGATGGATGTTTATAAAATTCATCGGTACGCATAAAGAATATGACAAAATAGATGCTGAAACTGTCAGCCTGGAGTAAACCCTATGCAGATTAAACCAATTAAAACTGAACAGGACTATGAAGCCGCGTTACGCGCTGTGGAGCCTATGTTTGATAACGAACCTCCTGCCGATACCCCGGAGGGAGACTTTTTTGAAATCATGTGTGTGCTGATTAATGAATACGAAAACAAACACTTTCCTGTCGAAGCCCCAGACCCGATTGAAGCTATTAAATTCAGGATGGAACAGCAGGGGCTGACGGTAAAAGATCTTGAGCCGGCAATTGGAAAATCTAACCGGGTCTATGAAGTGCTTAACCGCAAACGTAATCTGACGCTGCCCATGATCAGGAAATTACATTCAATGTTTGGCATTCCTTTAAAAAGCCTCGTTGGAGGATAAGCCGGGTTGAAATTTACGAGCTTAATACCCGCAGGGTATGCAACCGGGGATAATAAATAATGAAACGGAAGTTCTGCTCACTGGTCCTGTTCGTTGTGGCGTTTTCGGCCAGTGCAGATATCAGCGGCCGGATTGTGCGCGTGCTGGACGGGGATACCGTTGAGATACTTGATCCAGGAAACCGACTGACGCGCGTTCGCCTGGCTGGCATCGATGCGCCGGAAAAGAGCCAGCCCTTTGGCCAGCGTTCACGTCAGGAACTCTCATCGATGGTGGCTCAGCGGCCCGTAACCGTCACGGGAAGTGAAACGGATCGCTATGGACGCCTGCTGGGTACCATATGGCTTGGTATGACGGATGTAAATGCCGAACAGGTACGCAAAGGCCTGGCCTGGGCATACCGGTACCACGGAAACCCCGTCCGGCCAGACTACGCTGTTCTGGAGGCCGAAGCCCGCCGTCAGTCAGTCGGACTCTGGTCAGAACCGGGTCAGACAGAGCCGTGGCGCTGGCGTAGTCTGCATCAGGATGAGCAACAAACGAATAAAAATTAAGGTGATTATTGTATGACTTTCAAATTAACCGAAAGCAAACTGGAAATTCTTATCGATACGTTAAATGCCATTATATGCGGTGAAGTCAATATTACGCGTGAGCAGCGCGAAAATATGGTCAGGACGGTTGCAACTCTGGGTGGGTTAACAGAACGGCAGCGCCTCATCACAGCTGAAAAAGAAGCCAGAAAGCAGGTAAAAGAAGAAAAGGAAAAAAAACCACGCCTTCCGGATGAAGTTTTTCCGCGTTCCGGAAAACCGTGGGCACCGGAGGACCTGGACCTTATTCATTCGATTATTTCTGATATTCCGGATGACAGAATCGATGATCATATACTCTGGCTGTCGCAGAAACTGCAGCGCACCCCTTATGCCATCACCCTGAAAATTGTCAGTGAAGGCCGTATGAACGAGGAATGGGCTAAAGGGTGGAAGCCTGCCGCAAAATCTATTCGTGAAGATTTCGCTCTGGTCAGGGCAAAGGCATCAGCAAGCAATGCAAATAATTAATAAACCATTGTCAACCATTAAGTATGGTCAGTAATATGACTAAAATTGGGGGGGTGGTAATATAAAACTTTTATTAGGAATTATCCTACTGCACTAAATATAATATTCACACGGCCGATAATAAGAGAGTAAGAAAGGGGGCGGTGTGAACGATTTTCATAATTTAAGTATTTGTATTCAGAATAAGGATGTGGCAGGCGCAATGCGCGTGCTGCGTGATAAATCAGAATTTGCAGTACGCAAGATTCTGGAGAAACTAAAGATCAGGGTCACAACGCAAACCGGCAGGGCATTCTGGCATTATGTTCAGTGCTGGCTGTTAACCGCGTGTCGCAAGGGGAATCTACAGCATGAATCATTCAGTACCCGACGTTCTTCCCGGTATCCGGAACGCCAGCCAGCTCAGTCCCGCAGCTCTCGATATGGTCAAACTTCTCGCACTTCTGGCCATGATTATCGACCACATCAATACGGTGTTTCTGTCGCCAGCCTTGCCGGTGATGTATGCGCTTGGCCGGATGGCCTTCCCCCTGTTCACGCTTATATGGGCGATGAACGTACAGCGCACCCCGGAACGACTTCAGAAGAGAGCCAATCGTCTGTGGATCTGGGCAGTCATCACGCAGCCGGTGTTCAGCCTGGCCTTCTGGCATCACCAGCCCTGGTGGGCCCTGAACATTCTGTTCGTGTTTGCCGGCGTCACGCAGCTGATTGCCCTGCAGTACCAGCACGGCCGGAAAGGAATGTTTGTGGGATATCTGCTCCTGGCCCTCATGATTTGGCCACTGCAGCCGGCAAGCTACGGGCTGGCAGGAATAACGCTGGCCATCAGTATGGCAACCGTTTCTGGCAACGATACACCCGAAGTGCAGCGGCTGGCGGCCATCACTGCCGTGCTGTCACTGATTTGTTTAAACGGGTTATCGCATCTCCTGGATCTGCCTGCAGAAACATTATTACTGGCCACGCTGCCTACTCTGGCATTCCCCCTGGCAGTGGTTTCCTTCTGCAGTAAAATCTGTCCGGAGGGCCGCAAGCGTTTCATGCCGCGTAATTTCTTTTATTATGCTTACGCCGGTCACCTGGGGATTATTGGTCTGATACAGTATACTTTCGCCTGATTAGGGAGGACGAGATGGCTATCAGTGAGAAAGAGCTGCTTGAGGCAGGTTTCAGCAAGAGCGAAGTGGACAAATTACAGGGCCGGCTTGCAGCAGGCGGAGGTACCATGCAGCATCTCATCGATGCGCTCTCACGGCGGTTCCGTGTGTCGGTATGGATCACGGTCGCGCTGGTTCTGGTAATGCTGGTCACGCTTATTGCCGGCAGCCGGACACACATTCTTTCCGGGGGCATGAGCTCCCTTGTTGTCCTGATCATCGCCTGGGTGACCTTCCCACCTGCGCTGGGCTGGAAAGCATTCCGCCTGCAGAAGACTATTTCCCGGAAGGCTCAATAGTCAGTAAATCAAGCGCCACTTTGGCTTTAACCCCCCATCCCGCAATTTTAAGCGCCATTGCGGGACGTGGCGTACCGGATACTTTCCTGAAGAAATCTGGCCTGGTCCAGTACCACAGCCGTTGGGCTTCGGGTTTCAGCCGCAGACCATACGCGCCGTAGACCTCACTGAAGAGTGTGACTGCCTTATAGGTCCCCAGCCCCTGCTGTCGGCTGAAGCCCAGAAATTCAGCGATCTCCATCGAGCCGTCAGCGAAAATTCCCTCCGTCTGCTTATCACCGAGGAAGTTGTGCGCGGCTTCCCGTGAAATCGTGTTGAATCCATTTACGACAATCACCGCGCCGGCCACCACGCCCACCGGCGTCATCGAAGACATCATGACGATCCCACCGAAGATGGCCGCACCGGCCACCACTACGTCGACCGCTGAAATGATGTAGCCCACAATTTTGTTCTCGTCCCGGACAACCTTCACCTCGGCATAGAGTTTTGCATAGCCAGTTTTGAGCGAACGGGACTGTTCAAGCAGACTGGTGTTCTCTGCGCGCAATGCCTGCAGGCAGGCCATACAGTCATCATCCGTTTTTGCCCGGCGTGCGGCCTCAAACTGGGCCATGATGAATGCCCTGATCTCATCAACAAACTGAATCCGGATAAAACCATCCTGGAGATGCATAGCCGCCACCGTGTTGGCCGTGTTAACCAGTTTCCTGGCCTCCAGGTTGATCATGGTTTCCGCCCAGGCACGGGGGTTCTGGCCGGGTAAAAGCAACGTGTCCATTTTATCGCCTCGCTTATCTGTTTCTGAAAGCATATTCCCGAAACGATTTTTGACAACAAAAAAAGGTATGCCGTCGGTGATACAGCTGGACTCACTGATGCCGCATCGCGGCATGGAGGCGCCAGCTGAGGCCAGACAGGGAGATAATGCCGACGGGCGCCGTGACCGGCGTAAGCCGCTGCTGTTTGAAAGGTTCTGCCTGTCCCATCCCTTACCCTGCAAAGCCATATCCGTTAACCGCCACGCCGAATGATGATGTGCGCGGTCGGAGTGAGTCCGTCGAGGCCAGAGGCCGCTGACGGGCTGTATCTCCGCGTTAGCGCCGTCAGGCGCTTACGAGCGTGTACAGCGAGCTTGCCGCGACGCTAACTGCAGCAGCTCTGATTTCTAGTTACAACATCCCTCTTAAAGCGAGGGTGTTCCGGCCCTGCGGGCCGGGGCGGCGTCGGTTTAGCAGGGGTCAGGTATGTATGCGGTGCCGGGTTGTGGCCAGAACGGGGCCCGGCGCTTGCGACGGGAGGAACTTTTGATTTTGTTCTGAGCGCGCGGCCGTGAGGCCGCTGCATGCGAAGGCATTTTACGTTATCCACAGAGTGGCCAAAGACAAAGATCTACTCTGGAATGTAATGAACAGAGAGATAAAAAAGGTGAAGTAAGACTGTTTTGCGGAATGTCTTATATTCATTTCCGGGTTACTTCACTTATTCGTTTGCGGATTTCTGTGTAAAAAAAAGAGACAGTGGCCATTGCGGGCCATAACGACCGGCAGAATGTCATGGTGACCGGAAGAAGAAAGGAGTAAAGGATAAAAAATGAGCAGAATGGCCGAAAAAAACCAGCACGAAAAGCCCCGGTTAGGGGCCTGTAAACAGAAAGACATTTGTTTCGTCTGTGACTAGTCCGGTGGAGAAAGCGCCAGATCCAGCTGGTAAAGATGCTGGAAGGCCAGAGCCTTCAGGCGCTCAGATGTGCACCAGTACGCTTCGTCAGGCGGCAGGGTGCGGTAAATCCATTCAGACATTGCATGGAGTCGTTCATCTGCCGGCAGCTTAATCAGGTTGTTGGCACGTTTACGCTCTGCGCCTTTTTTGCGGCGGTAAACGAGTGCCTCCCGGCGCTTACGGCCGGACCAGCATTTCCGCGCGGAGTGGGGCTGAACATCATCATGTTCGCTCATCACCCCTTCCCGGATCAGCTGCTCACGCTCGGCGCTCTGACGGAGCTTCTTCTCCTGCTCTTTAAACAGCTTGTCCATATCGACGCCCAGCATCTGGAATCCCACGGGGGTGATATAGACATACGTTGGCAGCCAGGAGCGGGAGTCACGATCCCAGGTGCGTTCTTCCGCAAGGCCCAGAACGCCAAACCGTACCTGTTCCTCAATAAGCCGTGAAAGGCGTGACACCGTCACCTCCGTTTCCGGAATGACATTGCCTTTGGCGTCCTTTGCACTGAGTTCTTTTGCCAGACGGGAGATACACATGCCAACGGTATGCTTGCCGGCATCACAGAAGCTGATAAGCACTGGCCAGAGCGCATCGAGCAGGCGCTGACGTTCCGGACGGAAGCCATATTTACGTCCCGCTTTACGGCGGCCGGCGACATAGAGAGGGTGACGAGAAACGTGCATGCGCAGGCTTACCTGCCCGGTTTCATTGTCTTTTTTCACCAGGCGATTGTAGGCATGGCCGAGCTGTCCGGAGAGCTTTTTATAATGCTCCGGGCGATACCAGGCCGGGTTCTCACATTTGGCTTTCGTGGAATGCTCACCGCGTTTGCGGCGGGTCAGTTTTTTGACCGGCGCAATGAGGAAATTACCCTGAGTACCGGCATCGACATCCTGCCAGAAGCGGGTTAGCTCATCTTTCGGTAGATCTGACCAGTGAACAGAAATCTGATTGTCATTCACGGCGGCCTGTTCTTATGGCGGCCGGGTGTTGTTTTCTATGGTGCATGCGTTATAATCCTTCACAGGCAACGCGCCTGCTTTTAGGCTCCCTGAATATCTGACTGGTCCGCCAAAACGAGACAGATTTCAGGGAGTTTTTGCATTCAGGCTCCGGGAAAACCCCTTTACCTGCTCCTGAACGTTTTACTGGACACGTCCTGTCCCTGTTTGTTTCCGGAAGTCCGCATTTCTTCCGTAAAACCATCTTCTGCCACCCGTCTGCCTCACCACAAAGCAGTCAAACCGTCAGTTTGAGTTAGGTCACAAAAGTAATCTGAATCAACAATCTGTCCCACCACAAGACGATCGCTGACGATCCGAATACTACCTTCTCGTCAGTAATTTTTCCAGATGTTAGACCAGATAACCGTCCATAGTTTGCATGCTAATTGCCCTTAAGGGACTATAACCGGCAGCGCTCGCCGCAGTATCAGGCCGGCAGGCCTGATCGAGGAAGCGCAGGAGAACGGAATGGGAAGATGGCATTTACGCGCGGAATCTGAAGATCAGCCTCTGGCGGGAGACGATCTACAGGACCGGGGTCACTGTGCGCGTGAGGCTTTCCGGATTGCTGCCTGGAGTCTTTCAGCGGTAACGGCTTCCGGGAAAACCGTGATGGTGTCAGGAGTCGCCCCGCTAACGGGCATGACGATGATCCCCGGCGTTCCGGTGAGTCCCAGCGCCTCAGCCAGGTTACTGTTTTTCTCAAGGGATGCGGTATGGTCGCCAGGAGCTGGGGTGGTCAGTCCCGCCTTTGACGCTGCTCCGTGAATATCCTCCGCCGTCAGTTTTCCTTCATTATGACCGGTGGCGTAGATGGCATTGTGATAGGTGACATAGGCCTGCGGCCCTTTCTTTTGCCAGACCGTCAGCCCCTGTTGCGCTGCCTGAAGAGAAGTTTCCCAGCGACCACCAAAAATTGGCCATTCTTTAAAGAGGTAGCGGACGTCCGGCTGCGCTTTCATGACCTTCTCCAGCTCCGGCGCGAAGCGGCTGCAGAACACGCACTGGTAATCAAAGAATTCAATCACCGCGACCTTTGCATTATCGGGACCGTAAGCCGGTGTGTCCGGATCATGCAGAAGGTTCGCCTGATTCTCCATTACGCTGAGAGCAAACATCTTCTGCTTACGTGCCTCCTGCTGTTCCTGCAGCTTATGACTGACCGTCACGAGTATCTCCGGGTGTGACACCAGGTAGTCAGCAGCGATTTCGCCAATACGAGCCTCCTGCTCAGGGCTGAATTCCGGCTGAGGGGTCGAAGCGTGTGCCATTGAAATAAAGCCTATGTATGTTGTAACTATTAATGCTGCTAATTTGTTTGCTTTCATAGCCTGATTCTCATGGTTAAAAGGGGGATTAACGTTCTTTCTGAATGGTTCGGGTGAGGGTCTGTTCTTCACGCTCCGGCGTGCGGCCGCGCTCAGTATGTTCTGCCGCCCTGAGCATGTCGCGTTCAGCGTTTGCCAGATCTGCAATCACACGCGATGCCCGCGATAGTTCACCGGAGGACTTATCAGTCCCTTCCAGCTCGCTTCTGACTTCTGCAGCGGCTTTTATTTCCTGTCCTTCGGTGTTTGCCTCACCTCTCACCCTTGCGATCACATCAGCATCCGGGTTAAGTGGTTCCGGTTTACGCGGGTTAATGTCTTCCGGTTTCAGTCTGATCACCTCTTCCTGTGGAACTTCCGCCAGCGACGACTCCGGCTGCCTGTTCCGTCCGGCTTCTTCATTGCGAACCTGGTCTGCCAGCATTTGCTCTCGCAGCTGCTGTACGTTCTGTTCATCCGTCAGCGTGGAGACAATACCCGGTGACACATCCTGCTTTGTCCCACCGCTTACCTTAAGCAGCCAGGCTGAAGGCGGTTCATCACCGGTTTGCCAGACCACGCCGTCCTTTGGATGATGTCGTACTGCATCAAGTGCGGCCGTCAGGTCGCTGGCCACAATCGTGTTTCCGGACTGACTTCGCTGCAGTACGGCGCCACGGGCACGCTCTGTCATGACCATTCGGGTCTCCCCCTGAGTCATCCGCCCCTCCGGACTGGCGACCAGGGAAACCAGGGCCAGACCCGCACTCTTGCCATTGTTGTCATACACCGGCAGCGCCAGCGCTGGTTCAGGAAAGCGCCGGGTGGCCGGGATAATTTTTGCCGTCAGTGACGCCTCCTGCATGCCCTGATGGCGCACCCAGGCGCGCCCGATGGCCGTTTTATTCACCGGCTGCCCCATTGCCCAGATGGCTTTCGCCTGTTTACGCTGCGTTTCAGGTGCCAGCGCATCGTGCGCCGTTTTAATATCCCGCTCCGGCGTTTTTATCGCCTTTACCCAGTCCGCTTTCCCGTCGGTGTAAATCTGGACGTGCTCCTTCACGCGTGAGGTTGATATGTAGAAGGCCCGACGTGAAGCAAGCGCCTTACGCCCACCGTCCGTGCCCTCAAGCGCAATGACATAATCACTGCTGGCCCCCTGAGCACCGTACCCGGTGACAGCCCAGCCGTAGTCGATATGCTGCTGCGCCCGGACCTTCTCCGGATTGATAGTGACGCGACCGTTTTCACCCTTCAGACGGATATTCCCCGCATCGCTTATCGACTCCACCGTATAGCGCTGGTTGGCCATCTGACCCTGTTCGCGATCGGTCGCCGTGAACTTAAGCAGATCGCCGGTTCGAACCTCTATCTTGCTGCGGCGAAACAGCTGCACGTCACCGGTGATCAGCTCCTTCGGTGAAACCAGACCAATCTTCCCCTCCTCATCACGTACTGCCACCGTTCTGCCGTTAAGGTCAACGGCCACCACATCCTGGTAGCGGTCACCGCGTTTAACCACCATTCCCGGCTCCCAGGCCTCTGTTCTATTGAACGCATGGCGGGTATGGGTGATTTTATCGAGCACAGGCACCTTAATGGCCTTCTCACCCAGCTCTCCCCGCTCAGCCAGCGTGGCATGAATGACAGAATTTATCGCCTTACGGTCGGCGTTCAGCTGCGCAATGATGAGCGTGCGGGACCGTGCCTCCGGTGTCCGGCCCGTCCAGTCAGCAACGATATCGATAACTGGCATCTCCGTTTCCTGAATGGCACTCCCGGGGATCCTGGCTGAATCGCTACGCGCCACACGGTCAGCCGGCTGGGTTTCAATGCGCTGCAGGGCCGCATCGATCCGGTTATCAATGATGTCGTGGACGGCGCCGCGCAGCTGCAGGTCTTTCTGGCGGACGATTTGCTTCATGATGGCCACATCCATCGGGCTGCGCTCCTGCATCAGCTTAAATGGTGCGCCCACGTCGACCGATTCAAACTGGTCGATATCCCCCATCGAGACCGCGCGACCGCCGCCGCTGGCAATGGCCTGGAACAGTGCCGCCGTATCCTGGTTGCCTGCCATTGAGGACTCATCGATAAGAAACACCTGCCCTTTATAGTCGGGCTTCTCGCCTGCAGCTGTGGCCTGGTCATGCTCAACAATAAAGGATTTGATGGTCTGCGCCCGGACACCGACGTCGCTCATCTCTTTCACCGCCTGGTGAGTTGGAGCAAGCCCCGTCATAACCGGACGAACGTCCGCCGGTATAGTCTCCAGTGCAGATATCACCGCCTTCAGCTGCGTGGTTTTCCCCACGCCGGCATAGCCCTGAATACCGATAAACTGGTCCGTGGTACCCAGCACCAGGGTGGTCGACTTTTTCTGTCCATCAGTCAGGCCGTTCAGCACTGCCTCCGGTACCTGTTCCAGCAACGGCTGCTGCGTGCCTTTGCCTTCCTCCACCACGCGCAAGATGGCTTTCTCCATCTCCCAGGTGGCCCGGGAAACCAGTACCGGCTCTCCCCCTGCGGATACAGACAACAGTTCGCCGTTTTTGATCATCGCGCCAATTTCATTCCCGATGGCCTCAAGGTCGGGATGATATTTCCGCGCTTCCGTCGCGAGCTTCAGCTCGCTGATCACCACGGTGCGCTGGTCGTTGATGGCACGCCAGACGGCCAGTCCGGCGTCCGTCCGGACGCTGTCATGCAGTGAACCCACCGCCTGACTGACGTCGTCATGGCCACTCAGGTTTCTGACCAGCTGCACGGGTGAGGCATTGGTCTTCATACGCTGCAGCCGGGCTTCCGCCCGGTCCTGCACTTCGGCGGTGAACACTTCCGCCCGGTGGCCACTCTGTGCCAGCGAGTTCATGGTCTGGGTCGAGATGTCGCGGCTGTTCAACGCGGCCAGCACCACGCCGGTGTCGTTATCCCGGCCGCCCGGCGCCGTCACGTAAGCATGTGACAGATAGAGCGGCTGGTCTTTTGGCAGCGTCAGGGTGTCTTCCCCCCGTTTAACCTCAATCCCCTTTTCACTTATCCCGGTCACCTCAAGACGATCTTTTGCCTTCAGGCTGTGCTCACGATCCCCCGCCACGGCCAGCAGTTTTTCGCCGGTGGCCACGCTGAGGGTTTCACGGCTGAAGAGACGCCAGTCAGCGCTGATATCCCCGATTTTCATCCGGGTCAGCACGCCGTCACCGTCGATGAGCGAGAGGACTCGCGTGACCTCATGCACCTGGTCAATCACATACGACTTACGCTCTTTTGCGTCCGTGCGATCTTCAAGCACCATACCAGGACGGTATGAACCGGGCATGCGGCGCGTTTTGTTGTCGAGCCAGACCGGTTGCCGGGCCTCTATCTCCACGCCGTCGCGGCCCAGCTGCCCTGCGTTCTGCAGCGCCTCACGTACCAGGCCCGTCAGTTGAGTCTGTTCACGTCTGCCGACTACGACGGCGGTGACGTTTTCACTGCCTCCGCTCAGCTCTGCAAACCGGTTGGCCAGCGCCTCGTAACGGTCGCGTTTGTTCGGAATACTGACCACTTCGGCCTCAAGTCCGGGCGCCGGCTCCGTGCGGCGGGAGCGGGCAACCCCCGCGGACTCCAGCACGGACATGGCGTTACCGTTCGCCTGCCGTCCGGCACTGTCGAGAAAGACCAGCTGTGCGTCCTGCGCGCGCGCTTCGCCCAGCAGAACCAGCGTCTCCTTTAGCCCCAGACGCTCTGCCCCTTCGATAATCAGCGTGCTCTGGGGTTTAAGGTGGAAATCACCGCTCAGAACATGCTGCCGGCTGATAATCCGCTCCCGCAAATCGTCGGATTTCGCCAGCGAAATGGCGCGCTCGGCAGAGCTGGCCAGCACCTGCACATCACGACCATTCGCGCCGGCAATACCGGCCAGCTGCGCGGTCAGGTCACGGATGCCCGCCACACCTGACGGGGCATTCATCAGAACCAGGGCGTCTTTCTCCACTACTTCCAGCGCCGCCGGCGCGTACTGCGCCGGGCGGGTGAAACTGACGACTTTTGTGGATTTGAGATGCTCCTGACTCAGCGCCTGGATCGAGAGTTCATCGAGCAGGTGAATACGGGAGGTGAAAACCCCTTTCTCACTGTCCAGCGGCACAATCATGCCGTCCTTCAGCGCCGCATCGATGGCCACACGAATATCCTTAATCTCCGGCAGCCATTCACTCAGCTCAGCCGTGGTCATCATCAGCTCACCAAAGGTGAAGCGCGTTTTACTGTCGCTGAGTTGCGAGATGGCCAGCCGGACAGCCTCAGTCAGTTCCGGGCGGGGTTTTTCAGTGTCCAGCTGCGCTGCAGGAAAGCTCCTGGTCGGCGGCGTCTTTTCGGGAACGGTCTGTGCCGGCTGACTCAGCGTGTCAGTCTGTTGTGGTACTGGCTGACGGGACAGGCTCTCCCGTTCTGCGGGTTGAGCAGGTGTGTCGACGCTCTTTTCTGCCGTAGACGACATCTGCAGAGAAGCCTGTTCAGGCCTGGCAGGAACCGGCTTAGCCTGGTGATCTCGCTCCGGCTGAAGCGCGGTCTCACGAAGACCTGCATCACGTGGCACCACGCTCTCCTGATACGCCTTCAGGTCAAATCCCTTCTCCTTCATCTGGCCCAGCCAGCGCTCCATCAGGCGCATCCGTGAAGGGTCAACTTTCGCCCTGCGGGTGTCTTTGGCGGCCACATCCCGGCTGCGCAGCGTGGCTTCAGCCCCCACGGCACCCTGTATTTCCCTGCCCCGTGAGGAATATTCATCCCTGACTTCTTCCGGAACGCCCTTGATCTCCCACATGCCATGCTTGCCTACTTCTTCCACTTCATGACCGAGCGCTTCAACCCGCTCACGCAGCGCGCTGCGATAAATTTTCCCGAGCGTGACCTGATGCTTCATGACGGTTTCGATAAAGCCGGCGTTATGGATATAGTCCGTGGCCAGGGCTTTCCATTTACCCGCATACTCCGTCATGTTGGCAATCAGGAGATGGGTGTGCAGCTGCGGGTCGAGATTGCGCGAGGTATCATGCGTGTAGGCGGCTGCCACCATCTTGCCGGTGTGTACAATGGACGTAACGCCGTCTTTCGTGTCGCGGGCCGAGATGAGCTTCTCCACATAGCCGGCCGCCACGCGGACGGCATGGTTATGTGCTTCCACCATTTCTTTATCGTTGCCGATGAGAGCCAGAATGGACACGCTCTTGGGGGCGGAAAAGGTCAGGTCATGACCGGGGCGGTGGACGTGCTGTCCGTTAACCTCCTTGCCAAGACGTGAGCCGTCCGGCAGACGTCCCTCGAGCACGGCCGTCAGGTCATCGCCACGGACATTGCCCTCAAGGCCCAGCTCTTTTGCACCTTCCCCCATCCAGAGGCTCTGCAGGCTGCCCAGAAAATAGTAGTTATCGGAATTGCTGTAGTAGCCTGCAGCCTCGCCGGCTGACGCTACTGGGGCGACTGACATCATAGGTCATGCTCTCTCTCGTAATAGTGATGGTC
>Ga0157367_1000492_pt1 | contig 19351 bp, 23 predicted proteins | sample AttbisABBM2_FD_113142 | JGI IMG/M metagenome (GOLD analysis project Ga0157367, IMG submission 113142) | Fungus gardens microbial communities from leaf cutter ant in Botucatu, State of São Paulo, Brazil - Atta bisphaerica ABBM2 | ecosystem: Host-associated > Fungi > Mycelium > Unclassified ... | reverse complement strand
TGATAATCAACAAAGGTAACTTCTATTGAACTTGATTCCTAGTGTTTAATGGTAACACACCAACATCAGCACTCACTTCCATCTCAGACTTCATCCACTTATCTGAAGTTGTGACCATATGGCAGATAGACAGTGCAGCACATAAGCTAAAGCCAAGGTCATTCTGACAAGTCCACATCACTAAGTTCATTGCACAGAGTTTCTACACTCTACACATCTCCAAGCCAACCCCATGGGCTTTTGCCTCCTGGTGTGAACTACACCTAACAGGTAAATCACTTACAGTCTCCATTTTCATATCATCTTAAATAGAGTACCTAGTATATAAGTCAGATAGATGCACTGTAATTCTTATCCTGAAAATTGACTAAAATTAACACTATCTTCTGGTATTGGCAGCAACACACCTCTCCACCCTCCAGGTGGAATAACCTCCTCAACCTTTCTAAGTATATCTTCTAAAGTAGAGGTGTAGCACATAAGCTGAAGCCAAAGGTTATTCAACATCTACATTCCACATACCCCAGATAAGTATACTACTCATCTGCTTTCCAAGAGTCTGCTACAGATCTCAGTTGCTGAGGTGTGAACTATGCTTAACATCTAGAAACATTTTAGTTTTAAGATAACATTTAATATGTAACTTCTTTTTACTTTTTACTTTTACTTTTACCTTTTCTGATCTTCTCTTTTTTCTGATCTAAGTAGTTAGACACTACCACAGCCTGTCATTACATTCTGTAATAAATTGTTTGATAATTGGCACAACATGCAGTAATTCTTGATAAGACTATACAAGTTCAATATACAACTACAAGTATCTGTACAATGAAGTTCTTGTTCAACACTCAAGTGTAGTAAGAACCCCGGAGAAGGAATAATCTCGAACTCGACGCGAACCCCACGTCCCTTCACCTACTTAGAGGAAGGAATAATAAAGGAAGCGGCAGAGTACAATAAAACCGGAAAACTAAAGTATAAGAAGCTAAAAGGCGAAAGATTTCTAGACTACTGATTTAAGACGAAATATAACGGCTTTGTAATGAGTCGTCTGTATAACGGACAATTCGATCTAAGCAACATCCAACAAGACTTCACCCTTCGATACAAAAACTGGACCTGGTATGAAAGCAAAATAAACACGGAAAGACGGTTAAAAAACGAACCGACTCTAATAAATGGTCTACCCGAAGATCCACTTCTAAGTTCTCTGTGATTATCTGAGTATGTGAAGGTTCAACACTGTGATTCTGAATCAATGTCTCAGCACATCATTGATGAAATGAATTTAAATTCCGAAGCAAAAAATTCAGTCACGTGTTAAGGAGAGGTTGGAAACAACTGCATACAGCTCATCAAGTAAAATATCGTTTCTCCATTATCAGCTGTATATCACTCAGGAAGTAGTCATGCGTACGTGTGCGTCTTTTAAAACTTTTTATTTTACGATCGATGTCTTTTCAGCGCCAAAAAGGGGAAAGAAATTAGCCCTAAGCGAGTTTCTTCAAGACGCAGGTAAATCACAGAGCAGCCGAGATGTCTAATGGTCCTAATCATGGCTCGTGTAGCTTCAGGGTCGTGGGCTGATGAAATGGAAAACTTGCCCAGCGCTCGTCAGTATTGTACATTCTGTTACCAAAATCTGACCCTAATCTCGCCTTGATTAGCTGCACTGAAGGAAGGCCCTGAGGTGCATCCCTCGAGGCGAGATGACTTCCTATCGTCTAAGCGTGAGCTTTTTTTGACTACGTTGTCGTGTGATTTCACGACATTCTTCAGTGGACCGTGCTGCACCAATCCACGAAGATATCCCATTACCGACGCGACCTCCCTATACTGCTTTCGTGGGGAATCTCGCATTCGACTTGGTAGAAAGTGATCTAGAGGTTTTTTTCCAAGACGTCAAGGTATATTCTATGAATTTGAGATCCACTGTGATCTGAACATTATGCATAGTCTGTAAAAATAATCAAAGACCGAGAGGACAAGCCGAAAGGCTTTGGATACGTCGAATTTCGAGAATCGTCGAGCCTTAAGGAAGGTCTTAGCAATAACGGTCGGGTAAGCTATCATTGCATCCATCTACTGAGGTCAATTTTTCACCTGTGCGTTGGCAAGAATTTGGCTGGGCGAATAATTCGTGTCAGTGTTGCAGAACCCCGTATGTCATTGACTAGCTATGATGGACCGGCTTCTTGATGCTCACTTGATTCCATAGCGAAAGAACGATCCTTTGGCCACGGCCCGTCTGAAGACAATGCAAAATTCGACACCCCCTGGCGACGTGATGGCCCTCTCCCGGACCTTCCGAATGCTCGTGACCAATCACGTCGTAAATATGAAGGCGCCCCAGAAAGACTGCCCAGTGTATCCGATTCTGTGAATGATTGGCGCTCTCAGCGCGCTACAAAACTTCCTGGGTCAAAAATACCTGAACGGAAGGGATCTGGATTTTTGAATGGAGAGAGCCCTGCTGATAAAGAGGAGGTGTGGTCTGTTGGTTCCAAGTTCAAACTATCATCCGTGGAGGAGAGACCTGGTGTCAGACTTCGGACGAAGGCAGAGACATCTTCATCCCCAGCAGATGAAGGTGGCTGGCGGAGTCGGACAAGACCCTCTCGTGAGTATGCTATCGGTCTTCTGAGTATCGTGCCAACTTCATAATACATTCAGCAAGCGGTTCGACCCCATCTACACCTCCAATGGGCCGCAAGAAATTGGAGCTCCTACCTCGTTCAGATAATGTCTCAGCTTCCCCAAGTCCTTTATCGTCTCCGGAAATGGGAGTTGCTCCTGTGGTGTCGTCTCGCTCAAATCCTTTCGGCGGAGCCAGGTGCCACACCTTTCCTTTCATACAATGATAGACTAACATCTTCAAGACCCGTAGACGTCACCGGCAAGGAAAAAGAAATCTCTCAACGTGTTGATAAGGACCGAGACCGTTTAACCATGTCCAGGACAAGTTCTCGTACGGCATCAGAACGTCCTTCACATCGTCCGAGAAGTCCGCCTACATCGGTTGCATTGTCTCCCCGAGTACCTTCGAAGGCATCGAATGTCAAGCCTACCCTGAGTTTCGCGAATGTAGCCGCTAACAAAGTCTTTGGGGTTGATCATGAAACCCAGATTCCAGAAGATGACAAGGCCGAAGACAATGTATTGTAGCAATCTCGGTCTACGCTGTTTGTAGCTACGCTTAAGTATTGGGTCTACGACCGGTTATGCTCAGGATCAACATACTTCATCCGGCCCCTGCCTAATGACACAATGTCAAAAAATCACCCCGTGAGATATCAATTTAACTCACCTTTAAGACGCACAATACCCTGCATTGAATCTTGACGAGCTTCTCTGATGCGAATGAGTGCACGCATTCTTTCCTGTTCAAGCCTTTCTGCCTCTTCTCGTTCAAGCCGGGCGTCGTATTCCTCTTCTGTCTCCTTTCGTTCTGGATGTTGTAATTTTGATTCTACAATCTTGATTTTGTCATCGCGTTCGCGTTGGTCCCGTTTCGAATTCACACTTTCCAGGCTGTGCTCTCGACGGCTGCGATGTTTCTTCGGTTTCCTGATTCGGGGAGAATGTTCGGTATCTGAAGGGCATATGAGCACTTCGGCTTTTTTTCATGATGAACATACCTGCGTCTTTGCGTTTCCTGAGTTCTAGCTCCCCACAATTTATAATGAGGATCGGTTTTGTGGGTCTATCCTTCTGGTCCACGGGTACTTCAACGAGGCGCTGAACCACATCCTCGAAGCCCCTAATGACTTTCCCAAACACGACATGTTTGCCTAATGGTCGATATTTAAATATCGTTTAAAAGGTGTTAGTAGAATACACACCATTAAGATGAGGGCAGTCCCTGAGAGTGATGAAAAACTGAGAACCATTAGTGTCTGGTCCTTTGTTGGCCATGCAAAGAAGGGCAGGTGAATCGAGATATCTCTGCAGGTCCTCATCTGAGAACGATCCACCATAAATGGATTCGCCACCAGTACCGTTACGCTGGGAAAAATCTGATAATTCTCAGCAGCTCACTCATATGGTCGGTGAAGGCCCACCTCCTCCTTGAATCATAAAATCTTTAATTGAGCGATGAATGATACTGCCCTTGTAATGCAGAGCATTTCCGTTGACGGACGTGCCCCGTTCGCCAGTGCAGAGAGAACGGAAACTAAACGTTAAGATCAGTGGCCCAATTCAAAATGAAAAACGTACTTTTCACAGGTTTTCGGAGCTGTATCGTTGAAAAGCTCAAAAATGACTCTAGAGTAGTACATCTCAGATAGGTTTCCCTACCAAACTGTGTGTATACCTTCCATACGGCTCGTCTTCGACAGCGAAATCCATGAAAACTCTTGTGCGAACCATGGCGCTTATAGATAATTGATGGTGAGAGAGCAACCTATTTTGGAGTCTCACGGCTCGCCCTAACGTTAATCGGAAGCCAGGGACTCCAGGCATCGCCCGATGTTTTTGTCTTTTCACTCCCTCGTTCCCTCTACCCCTCCCAGAGCATTTGACACATTATGCAGCGATTCAGTGTGGTTGTTCTCGGAGGTAGGCTCCATTACTTTTACTCATATCGACGTCCATCAATCTCATGACGTTGAAGCTGGAGGAGTAGGCAAATCCGCCCTCACAGGCAAATCGTCTGCTCGTCTTCTAATCGATATGCATCTTAGCTTCTCCCTCCAGTTCGCTTCATTCGTGACGAATTTCTTGAGAATTATGATCCGACTATAGAAGGTATTTGGCCTAACATCCAAATAAAATTGTTTCCTTTGGCTTAGCCTGACGCAGAGGAATACCGGCGCCCCCTCATGGTCGATGGAGAGCTAACTTCGGTGTGCTATACCGCGGTATTAATTAGAGCACAGACTCCTCATTCACGAAACTTGTAATTCAGCTCGAACTGCTTGATACTTCTGGCGCCGAACAGTTCACATCCTTACATGAGGTTTACATCAAGGTGTGAAGCAAGAGTCATCTTCCCCATCTAACGCCAATGTAGAAGTTAGTCTGGGCGTGGATTCATACTCGTATTCAGGTATGATTTGAAGATATCTATCTGAGCCACTCACATCAACTGCTTTCGTAGCCTTACGCAAGACACGAGTCTGAAAGAAATTGACTACCTGCGAAAGCAGATTTTTCGTATCAAAGGCAATGATACGGTGAGACCAAAATCATTGTGTGGCTGAGCTCATTTGCGTAGTCTGTCCCAATAGTTGTCGTTGGGACGAAGCTAGACCTTGTAAATGAACGTGAAGTGCAGAGGAGTACTATTCAATCTCTCGCCAATCACTGGGGCAATCCCTTCTACGAAACCTCTGCAAAACGAAATTGGCATGTCAACGATGTTTTTGAAGACTTAGTACGGCAGATGAGGGAACGATACCCGTCAACGAGGAAGAGGTCCAGCAATCGTTGCATCACCATGTAGGCCTGGAATATCACGGCAGAATGTCCATATCCAATGCTACTTCAGATACCCGCCTGTTATCTAGTTTTCTGTTGTGATACCCTTGGGGAATTATTTGTTGTGAGATTAATCTCACCAGCGTTAATGTGATTAGATGCCCATGTTTGTCTATGTTGATTGCACTGCATAGCTGCCTTATTTTTCTGACTCCGCTGCCCACGCATCTCCTCACTTTCTCACTTTTTACCTTGTCCAAGTTACCCCTTCCTTACAACTTTCTTAATCCCTACAACATGGCAAGTTCTCTTTGATGCTTCGTCCCTCCTCTCCTTGCTTACCTCGTCTAGAGTTATGGTGGTGGATATCACAGCAGCGGAGGATATGGTGGAGGAGGATATGGAGGAGGATATGGCGGGGGGTGGGGGAACGATGACAGGATGTCTGACCTCGGAGGTAGTCTCCGGGCGGTTGATTGGGCTAACACCCGCTTGGAAAAATTTGAAAAGAACTTCTATGTCGAAGACAAACGAGTCTCCTCTCGTTCAGAGCGTGAAATTGAAGACTTTCGACGCAGCAAAGAGATCAAAGTCCAAGGGCGTGATGTGCCACGACCCATCACTTCCTTTGAGGAGGCTGGTTTCCCTCAGTATTTAATGACATCGATCCGTGCCCAGGGTTTTGCGAACCCTACCCCAATTCAATGCCAGGCTTGGCCTATGGCTCTTAGCGGCCGCGATGTTGTTGCTATTGCTCAGACCGGGAGTGGAAAAACAATTTCATTTGCTCTTCCGGCTATGCTACATATCAATGCGTACGCATCTTACTCATTGCCACCCGAAAAAATCTCACCTTCATATAGGCAACCTTTACTCTCTGCTGGTGATGGTCCGATCACCCTTATCCTTGCACCGACGCGCGAACTTGCGGTGCAAATTCAACAAGAATGTACGAAATTTGGGTGTGTGTCATAATCGCCATATCTATATGCTGTCTTACGAACTCTCATCAAAGGTCCAACTCAAAAATCCGTAACACCGCAATCTACGGGGGTGCTCCTAAAGGTCCTCAGATCCGTGACTTGCAACACGGTGTTGAAATTGTTATCGCGACACCAGGAAGACTGATTGACATGATCGAGAGTGGCAAAACCAATCTCAAGCGTGTTACTTACCTTGTTCTTGACGAAGCTGACCGAATGCTTGATATGGGTTTCGAGCCCCAAATACGCAAAATTGTTGGACAGATTCGGCCGGATCGCCAAACTCTCATGTTCAGCGCCACGTGGCCCAAGGATGTCCAAAAATTGGCAAACGTACGCTTCGAATATTCAGAGTAACTACTATCTAACGAATGAATCAGGACTTCCTAAAAGACTCTATTCAAGTCAACATCGGTTCTATGGACTTAACTGCCAACCATAATATTCAACAGATTGTTGAAGTCTGCAGCGACTTTGAAAAGCGAACAAAGCTCATAAAACACCTGGATCAAATAAGTTCTGAGAATGCCAAAGTGCTCATCTTCGTTGGAACGAAAAGGATTGCCGATGACCTCACCAAGTATTTGCGCACAGATGGCTGGCCTGCCCTGGCCATTCACGGTGACAAAGAACAGTACGTCTCAGGTCGTTACCTTTGAGAGAGTGGATTTAAACCTTCCTCTAGACGCGAACGTGACTGGGTACTGGGAGAATTCAAAGCTGGTCGATCTCCAATTTTGATCGCTACAGACGTTGCGTCTCGCGGTCTCGGTACGTATATTCATTTTTCAGCAAGCGCTGCGGCTAGGTGATCCTTTCATCTGAGTGATAAGACCATTACAAGTGGGCATGTTGTTTTTTTCGCGTATCGTAGTCGCGATTCAGTCCGGTTTCTGGGGTATTTTGAACAACCTGTTACGCCACGGAGAAGGCAAAGCAGGTTTCATACTTGTACTCACCAGATCATCCCGAGGTTCCCAGATTCTCCTAGGACAGAAATCGCACTCGAGGTGTTTTACAGAATCCGATCCAATGCTGACCTTGTGGGCCCACTTGTTTCCCGTTCTGGCTTTATCATCAGGAACGTTATGAGTCAAGTGTGCTTGGTCGTGTTACGGTACAGTAATGGCTCGAGTATTCCGATTTCTATCTGGACTAGGTGAAGACACGGCAATATTGTAAATGTGTTAACAAGTATTGTTTTCACGTTTGAACGCCATGCCCCCTCTTTGCTGGCAACTCTTTGGATGTGCTCATCAGAGACTCAAAGCGCTTGTTCCACCCTACGGACATTTATTGATTCTTTCTTTTTCTCTTTGGCCGCTCTCACTTGTAGATGTGAAGGACGTAGGTTATGTTATAGTAAGTTTTCGAGTTACTTTCCTTTGGTACGTTCACATTACTTTCCAGAATTATGATTTCCCGAATAACTGTGAAGACTACATTCATCGCATCGGTCGAACTGGGGTAAGGCACCTTATTTTGATGCTCCTGCAAAGACGTTGACGTTGCCACGACTAGCGTGCCGGTATGAAAGGGACTTCATTTACATAGTTCACCACCGAGAATGCAAAGGCTTCCCGAGAATTGATCAACATCCTCCGCGAAGCCAAGGCCGTTGTTCCCCCGCAGCTTGAGGAGATGGCAGCTTTCAGTGGAGGAGGCAATAGTCGGGGTATGCTTGGAATTATACTCAAATTGAAGGTTTTCTAATTGTACTTTTAGGCCGCTATGGTGGAGGGGGGAACCGGGGTCGAGGCGGCGGCGGTAGTCGTTACGGAGGTGGAGGAGGTTATGGAGGGAGACACCATTCAGGAGGTTATGATCAAGGTAGTCGAGGTGGCGGTCGGTGGTAATTAATTGTGCCAACTTGGTTTCCACTATTTTAGACTATTTTAGTGCCCATAGATTTTACAAACCACATTGGCTGATTGACCGACTTGTTTTTGACCCCTAACATGGTCCACTCGAAGCAGATTATAATTGCAGGCTTGATCGTTAATGTCTTCAGCTTGGTGCCTCTTGCAGATTCTCTTCGGCCAGTCGTGGTGTTGTTCTTCCTACATGGTCGCCATGGGTCAGCGTCGGCCATTGAGGGGTATGTGGAGGTGATCCTGAAAGAATCTCAACCTCCACGAGGACTGGATGATGAACGTGATCTCATGGTCATTACTTTTGTATGCAATCTCTTGGCGGCTTTGTCGTCTTTGTCGATCGTCTACGCTAAAATTGACTAAGGATCATCGGAACCATGGCTCGCGACTGAAGGACAAAAAAGCAAATGATGGTTGGTCCAAGAAACCCGAACTCAGTAACGACCGACATGCGTAAGAGTCATCATACACAGTATTTCTACGTACACTGATGAAAATGGTTAGGCTGGATATGTACGCAATCCAGTGTGAGCACTGTAATCTTTTGACCCCACTCTTTTTCAGCTGACATAGTCCCACTTTGCTTGTAGACGGAACGGCAGAGGACGTCTCGTTCTTGATTGATTTTCTGCCTGCGTACCTCTTTCCGACAGACAGCCGCAGTGTACATGCCTGGGGAGTTGCTGGTAAAAGCCTCGGAGGTCATTCTGCCTGGCTCGCCCTCGCACATGGTAAGTGTGCATCCACATGAACTCTCAAGCAGCTAACTACTGGAGAAGACAAACGCGTCAAGTTTGGTGTTCCCATCATCGCATGTCCTGATTATCTAAAACTGATGCAAGCAAGAGCCATGAGATACTCTGTTTCTACGGAACCCCCCCACTTCCCAGCCAGGCTCATTGAGATGGTAGCGCACAAGGATCCTTCAACAACACCGTACGACCGATTGGATGCAACGAACCCGTTCCTGGGTAAAAAGATATTGGTCATGTCAGGTGCTGCTGACAAGCTTGTACCATGGGAGGCGAGTCGGGACTTTGTGGAGAGGCTGGAGGTAGGGCCAGGCGGTGTAAAGAAAACAGTGCTCCTGGCGGAAGTTGGGCATAAATGCACGGACTTAATGCTCGAGGCGCTGGGAAGATTTGTGGGAAAGGAATATTTGTGGGATTGATTACAAATAAAATTGTATTACATCAGCTGCGATCCAAAACATAGACTAGGCATAATTCCCCGCCCAGAACGCCCAAGACAGTATACTGTATAGTATCGTATCTGTGACGACCGCAGAAATAATCAGCTAGACCTGGATTGCGCCTTACAATCCAGGCTCCGATGCCTCGCCGAGCCGGTGCATCGCTTGCAAACTCTGTTCACATTCAGTTACCAGAGTTCTCCTCGCAGGACTGCTCTCTCCTCCGCACTCACTGGAAATGGGCCGCATTCTGCCAATTTCTTACTACCTTCTCTCCCATGCTCAATATGGCGGACATCACCCCCAATGTATGACCTTGTCTTTCTCACTTCGCCCTCTGCTCACCTACTGTAGGATATCGAGTCCGATCTCGTTTCTGGCACGAAAAGCGCTGTTTCCTTTGTCATGCAGAGGTTGTTGTATACACTTACTTATGACAGAAAAATATCGTATGTAGATGCCATCTCGTCTGCCCCCGGTTGACAATATCAAAATCTGGTCCAGCGTCGACAATTGGCAATCCGCCCTTCGTAAACAATATATGAAACGGGATCCTTTTTCCAATCCTTTGGGTCCCGAGCCTCCAAAGGCATGGAAAACAGAGTCGAGAGAACATTCCCCAGAGAATGGTGACCCTCAGCGTCATTCAGAGGAAGTAAATTCCTATTTCTCTCATACCGTTATTATACGAATTCACCGTTCATCGTAGGGTCCCTCGAAAGTACTTACCAACCATCCGCTCCTGGAAGTTCAATCCCTCGCAGAGTCATCTGTCACAACTTCTGAAATATCGCGCGCCGCCACCCAAGAGCTTGGTGAAAAGAAGGATGTTACGACAGTTTCTATTGACTGGTTTGACCTTCCGGTCCTCGCGAAACTCGAGTCTATGCACTTGGTCACGGAATGGCAATTCCAGAATCCCACTCGCCTCAGAATGTTAATGAGAAGTGATGACGAGTTTGCTACTTGGGTATCGTGGACTTATCTCCCCTGTCACCTTTGATATTGATTGTTCCATCAAGCGTCATGAACCAATTGGCTATGACAGCAAGAAAAATGCTTACTGGTTAATCGGTGGTACGTCACCAGGAACCACAATTAAGGATTGGACTCACAGTCGGCATTAGAGGATCGTCTTTGGATACAAAGGATACCGCCAAAACCTGCAAAGAGTCTGAAACGCAAAAGACCTGCTGAGAATCGAAAACTAACACCGACAGAACAGCACAAGCAGAAAGCATCCAAAAAGCGACGTACCGATCCTAGCATAGCTCAAGAAGACACGTCGAAAAGAACCGGTCGAGGTCGAGCGGCCAAATTACTGGCCAAAATTAAACTCGATGCCCAGGCCAAAGAATTAGCGGCATTGCAAACACAGGCTCGCAGCAGTAGGCAGGTGACTAGGTCGACAAGAGGCACTACAAAACAGCCAGCTCGACCACAGGGTACGCGTGTCAGTGCTCGTTTGCGAGGAGCACAAGATGACTGGCAGTGCGTTCCGGCCGAGTGGTTGAACGAAACGTTGGACGTTAATCATGAAAGTGGTGAGGATGTGAAAAGTACGTCGGCACGGAACATGGCGAATGGCGCACAATATGATAGTGTCAGCGAGTTGACTGAGCTTTCTGATGAGTCTGATGACTCAGACATTCAAACTAAAATCGGGAAACAAGATCAATTCGATAGACTCATTCGAGAGGACCAGGCCAAAAGTTTTACTGAGAATTTTGTTGAATGGGAAACGGTAAGTTCTTTTTGGGTTCGGCAGACTTAGCTTCTCAACTTTTTTGATCTAGATTTGTGTCACGCCTGAAGAATGGGAGCATATAGCGGAGCGATTTGAACAAGCCACTCATTACTTGGAAAAAGCCCTATACAGACGCCTCACGAATGAAATAATCCCCAGGATAACTGAAGTTCTAAGAGTGAGCTTGGATATTCAGATACTCGGCATTCCCTTACTTAGTTTCTACAGGAGGTGGAAAGGAAGAAACGCATGGAGGATGCGCTCGTACATCGCAAGAGGTCATCTCGTCTTGCCATCAAGGAAAGCGAACGCGAAGAGGCTCGCCTTGCACAGGTACGTAAAGCGGAGGGGGAAGAAAAAATGAGTCGTGCGAGGAGACTGGAGGTTCGCCGCCAGCGTGAAGAAGAGGAACGGCTGCGACGCGAACAAGCACGAGAACAACGGAGAAAAGAGCGGGAAACTCACGAATCACGCAGACAAACAGAACCAGAGTAAATGGCGACTTGGCACTGTCGTTTCGCATTACTAAATTTTCTTCAGGCAAGAAGAGGAATTGAGTAGTGAGGAGGAACCGTGGCCCATTACTGTCCAGGAGCCCTCACAAAAGACTCAAAAAATCAGCAAACCCCACCCTTTCCGACAGCGGGCCAAGCCATCTGCCAATGCTCCTGTACAGAAAGCTCGTGCCGAGACGAATGAATGGGAACTTGACTGCGAAATATGTAGCAAACGAGGATTTAATCTGGTGCGCTCCATGTCCCGCAAGTGAGTCACTTAGCTGATGCATGAACCAGGACGACCGCAGTCCGATGATGTCCTGTGGGAAATGCCTCAAATGGCAACATATTGCTTGCCATGACTTGGCTGACGAGAGGGCTGGTCGCTCGAAGCGGAATTGGGATTCTGTTGAATTTATTTGCCAACGGTGTCGATCCAGAATGTTTGCAGGGTTCGATGAAGTCAAATCTACTTTCAAAGACATCCGGTATAGCAACTATTCAGCGCAAGGCATTGACTCATCTTCTCCTTCTAATAATCTCACACCACATCAAGCCTACGGAGCCCAGGGCTACAGGACCTCGGAGGTAATACCTCAGGCTCATACTCTCTCGCCGCTTTATCATGCTGCCAATGACAGTGATTCACATTACACCCGTCTTTACAATGATCCTCGTGCTCACATACCTGATCGATACTCAGCAACAGCCAGTCAGCTCTACATTCCGTCCCAATACATTCAGTTTTCTTCAACAAATGCATTTAGTCATTATCAGCCTCGGGAGGGAGGGTTCAGCCCCAGTGTCAAGTCACAATCCTACCAAGTCGAGTATGATCAACACTCCCAGCAGCAAATACCCTATAGTGATTTACGCTCGAGCGCACACACAAACAATGGGAGGTCTGCAGTGAGTGATCATTTGCCTATCCAACTTGATGTTCTGTTTTAGAATGTTCCCCAGGACGCCCGGCATACACAATCAGTGTGGAGTTTTGGGACACCAAATCATGCCTCCGCGTACACTACACCGCATCACAGTACCATGCACACTAGTAACGGGACACCGAGACAAGAACTCCCATTGCAGCTTAATATGAAGCCAGGACCCTCATCTTCCTCAAATGATTTCAACCAACAATCCTATTCTAACTCGCAATTCAGATACCACTCTACGACTTAATCACTAGATGTATATCTTTTTCAATACTTTACATTTTTGTCGCTGACTCCCTTGTGTATTCATATTTATGTGTTGGTATGGTTGCCTGACGTATGTTGCAGCATTTTTCTACTGGAGGCTTCATTGAAAGATGTCCACCTCTCAGAGTTAAAATTGGGGACAAGAAAGCCATGAGCCCAGGGTCAACCTCTACACTGTACTCATTAGTTGGCAGCTCCCAGAATATCAATAGATGTAGATCTCCCACCCGAACACGAACATACGTCTGTCAATAATTTTTTATGGCTATATTGGCGGTACTCCATGTGACATGATGCAAATTCGGTCCATCTGGGGAAGTAATTTTTATCGAATAGTCTCGTATAGTTTGTACAAGGGAGACTCAAAAACGAAGGGGTCACCATCGTAAGTTTGATCCCTGTTAATAATGAGAAGTGATCACAGAGAAAGAGTGAAATGATTGAACTCAATAGGGCCCAGGATACGCAAACCTCGGACATGAGTATCTTTGCCATTCATGTGGTTGGCCAAAATGATCACTTGAAGAACAAATGCATACACAGGAGCCCTGAGAGAGGGTCAGAACTTGGGGAGAAAGAACGACTAAGATACGAATGTACAAGCCATCATTCGGTTCACCAGATATGTCGAACGTTATCCATCCATCCGGCTTTTCGAGACTGATGACTCTGACGTCTTGGAGGTCACTTGATCCTGTCCCTGCACGTACAGCCAACGTCGCTGGGGTGTACGAATCGTCCAGGGGATAGCTCAATAAAATACTGAGTTTCTGTGCGCCCCAAGAGTCATGCCAGGAGGCGAAACACCGAAAGGCTACGAATACTCGCCTGAATTGCCACTTTGCGAGGAAATTCGACAGTGATGAAATGAGGTTGAGGACCATCTGAGCTGCGTTATTGTACAGTAAGGCGAGTACGGCATCTCGGACAAATATGCATAAGGCGCACTGCCAGAATGTGTCGGGGTCTCCGTCACGAAGACATTCTGCTCCGAAACCGAACTTGTAAGAGGAGACAGACCATTTTCCACGACTGGATATGTTCGGCCAGGGAAGACTTGATGATCTACTGGGACCTGAACAGTGCTTGAGTGGAAGTCGAACCAAGCATTCAGTCGTTCTGAATACCTGTATGGACCAACGAGCCTTCCTCCTCTCTGGCTGGTTGATTGGTGGGCACAGGGATCGAGGCGGATGGCATGCTCATTAGCTAAGAACTACCTTTTTTCAGATACCCATCTGATAACATGGCCTCACTTCCTCTCCCACTCCTGGATTACCAACGCTATGGACGCCAGATGATACTTGACGGCTTTGGACTGTCTGGTCAGTTGTTCGAGGCTGTTCCGGCCTTGGCTGCGACTTGGCTTACTCCCATAAGTTTGAACAGGTCAAGTAAAACTTCGCAAGAGTTCCGCTGTCGTTGTTGGGGCTGGCGGACTTGGCTGCCCGGTACTTCAGTATCTTGCAGCAGCTGGCGTAGGTCAGAATAACAATGCATAGCAGCGTCGGACTCTGGCTTAAATACCTGTAGGAACTATTGGCATAATTGACGATGACATAGTCGAACTTTCAAACTTGCATCGACAAATACTCCATGCAGAAACATCACTCGGCTTACACAAGGCTGAATCCGCTGCCAAAAGCATCAAAAGGTGAATTTTAGTTTGTTAGGTATATTCTACTACCTAACTGATTATCAGGATGAACTCATCAATCGAAGTGGACGTCATAACAAGTCGCTTGACATCACAAAATGCCTTGGACATCCTCGGTCGCTATGATATATTGCTGGACTGCACGGACAACGCTCCGACTCGTTACCTTCTATCCGACGTGGCCGTCATCCTGCGAAAACCCCTGGTCAGTGGAGCTGCCCAAAAATATGAAGGCCAACTGGTCGTCTACAACTTAGGGCCTAATGGACCTTGCTATCGATGTCTATTTCCTAAGCCTCCAGTTCCTGAGGCTGCAGGGACCTGTGAGGAAACAGGTATCCTTGGTGCGGTGACAGGTATAATCGGGAATCTTCAAGCACTGGAGGCAATCAAACTCATAACGGGTCTTCATGGTGAGATCAAGTTGAAAGATTCAATTGCGATCCATTACCTGCACCAGCACCAGAGACGGAACCATCAATGCTTCTCTTTTCTACACTGAGTTCCCCACCTTTTCGTTCCGTCAAACTTCGTTCCCGCAAGACGGATTGCATCGCATGTGGAAATCGAGATTTTGGATTGAATTCCATAACAGAAACAGATTACGTTCAAACTTGTGGAGGGCCAAAACCCGACTGGATAGGGAGAGGTCTATTCCATGACCAAGCTGGGCGACGAATAACGGTCAGAGTAAGATCTTTCTCAGCTCAATAGAATCGCCTGGAACTGAAACAAAAATTCAGAACCTGAAAGCAATCCTGGATGAGGGCAAAACCATGAACCTCATTGACGTTCGTTCATCGACTGAATACGGAATATGCCGACTTGAATCAAGCAAGAGTAAGTGTAGATATCACATCAATGACATCTTGCTGATCTGGTCGTGCTTAGACGTTCCTCTTCATGAACTGGTCGCCAAACCTGAGGCATACCTGCCCGATGATGAAAATATTCTAACCTATGTTGTATGCCGTTTGGGCAACGATTCTCAAATCGCTGCTGACGCACTGCGTCACTATCGTCCTGCTGGTGGAGTTCGGGACGTAATAGGTGGACTGCGAGCATGGTCTACGGAAATAGACACCAACTTTCCGATCTACTAGTTACAAAAAGACAACGCCGCCTGCAGCTATTTCTCTTTAAAGGTGCATGAGGTCAAAAACCTGACATCATGGTGAGTAATCACTTCCCAGTTTGAACCATTTGGGGTTCTTTTCACCACTAGATAATAGCTTAGACGCACCAGATGGCTGAGCCGCAGGAGAACTTTGACTAGAAGGTCGCTCAGGATCTGGTGGTATTGGTAAATCAATAGCTTGTGCAAGGACTTGTGGTAGGAGAGGGGCTGTAATATTCGCATCTAAGGACACCATCATCCAGCTATGTATCTGTCCTGAGTCGAATATGGGAAACGTACGATTGAGGTTATCATCCTCGAAGCGTAGCAGGAGCACTGATGCAGGGGCAAGCAGGAGTTCTGAAAGGGATAATCCCTTCACTGTTGGATCAGAAACCTTTAAATCTCGCTTAGGGGGTGATTGATCTGTGGGACGGGGGATAAGATACAACTGAGATAGACGATGGGCAAAAACATACATAATATGAACTTGATTGGCTTCACGTCATCCCGCAGCAGGTCCCGCACAAATGCATATACAGATTTAATCCTGTCAGTGGAAGGAAAAACTCGTTCCAGCTGAATACGATCGGGAAATCTAACGCGAATCCTCGTCTAAGTGATAGGTAAGGATAAGGATATTCGGAGTCAGAAGACACATACAAAAGGCCACCGATCCCGCTTTGCTTTTTCAGTAGCTTCTCTGGCTGTTCTCAGCTGCAGTGGGGCTTCGGTGAAAGCATGTGAGCGAGCAATCAGTGTAGCTTGGGCATCTTTGAGGTCTGCTGCAGTTGGTTCGAAGTATTCATCGGGCAACGGCGCTGCGCGGTGCTATGTTGGCCAGGCGGTGTGTGGAACTCCACGTCAACTCACCAAGTAATCTAGTTACTGTATCTGTAGGCTTGAAAACTCTGAAAGAAACAACAGGCGGCGTAGACTGATATTGATGTGGAAGAGGCAATGTGGGTTGCTGCGTGGACTCAATTTGAGGCCCTGGCTGGGGCAAAGTCTGTTCAGACATGAAATGAAATGGGACAAAGTTATAAAAACAGTCAGATGCTAGGATTAATAATACACAAGTACAGATGTGTGCTGCAGTGACCGTTCCCTTCCTGACTGGAAAATCTGCGAAGGTCATTAGCACCAGGATCATGATTATGCCACAAGAGCAAGTTGAAGGAATCAGAGATAATTTGTTGTCTCATTCCACCAATCCCAGAACGCACTGGCGGGTGGTCCCTTTGCAGGATGGTGTTGATCGAACGCAAATTACGAAAAAAAAAACATCCTGTCTGAACTGCAGAAATCAACAGAAATCAACACACCTTGAGGTCCAGTGGGCGAGTCAAGATGAGTGGTCCTCAGAAAATCGATTCGGCAGCGGCCGAATAACTCATCACTCGCCAAGTATCCTCTTGTACCTTGGTAATGCCACACGAACATGATTCTCATTGTCATGACCACGACCATGACCATGATGCCACCGATCTTGGTCCCCTAGACAGTCTTTACAGTCACATTGACCGTCCCAATGTCGTGGCTTTGAATGCAATTCAACCTGGTGAGGTCATCATAAAACCTTGGAACAAGCGTCTAGACGAAACCCAGGTGCAAACCCATGCTTTCCGTCGTCAAAAGTAGCCAAAGTTGCTCATGTAGCGCCAGTTTCTAGAATCAGATGCCGATGATCAGATGTGGGGCTTGCAACCCTTCTGAGAATGAACATGTAAGGACTGATGTTCAATTATAGGATCATCACAGTGCCTTTTACGGGCTCCGTCAGGTTGCGGTCTGTGTTGTTGAAAACGGGTCCGGGTGACCAAACACCCAGGAAGGTGCATCTTGTATGTATGTCTTAACCGGCGCTACCCGCATACATTTTTAGATGTTAACTAGTTCGCCAACGGAGAAAACTTGGATTTTGACGACACCGAGCATACAAAACCGACTCAAGAATTTGAAATAGCCAGGGGAAGGGAAATCGGAGAATACACAGTAAAGTAAGTCAGCTGGCAGAATTCATTAAAGGAATACCATCCAATGGATGCCCTCGAAGAACTGTCAAGTTCTCCAATGTATCCTCTCTTACCTTATTCTTCCCTGAGGGCCAAGGGGCAGAGACTATTCGAGTTTACTACTTGGGGTTTTTTGGACATTGGACAGAGGTATGTTAGACCACTGACTGTATGGACTGGGCCTTGTTGACAATACTCTTTAGAGGAAGAACAATCCTATCATCACAGTATATGAAGCGCAAGCAAATGTTGCAGATCACCCAAAGATTCAAGGGACTGAAGGTAATTTCAACACTTCCCAGAGCTAGTAAAGTCAGATAGCAAAATAAATCTTGAAGGTGGACCAAAACCAAAAGAGACTGATTATCTCTATGTATATATAGACAAGCTATCTAAGAATTTGGCGGAAACATGGAAAATATTAAGATAAAGAACTTATTTAAATATATAATCTTTTCATCACATCACTCGAGGCTGCAAAGAGCTTCAGAAGATCTTTAAGAAATTCTATGAAAATAGGATGAGGTTTTTAGAAATAATAACTATTCTAAATACTCTCTATTGTCCTGATTCTTCTGACTTCTCAGATGGCCTTTTGGACTTGTTTAGATCATTCACCCAGATGGGGCTTCCCAACCCTGCAAGCTTTCTTATGGACTTTCTCACCCTCAGTCAACTCTGCTGTATACTGATGCACTTCTTTACCCTTAGCCTAAGCTTAGACCAGCTCCTCATCATCTGGCACATTCTGCCTTTTTGAGTAATGTTCTCAATACTTCTACCTGACCATCTGCATGCCATCATTCTAATAGTTAGCTCAGCATTGTTCTACTGGATTGTAATAGACAGTATATGCTCCCCTTCAGAAAATCTTATCCTGTTCTCTTAGGTTTTTCAGAAGGTAGGTTATACTTGGTTATTAGTCTTTGCTATATACACTTAGGTTTTCCTAAAGTTCTAATATTTGTGTCAGAGTTTGTCTTCTTAAACTCTGCCTCTGGATTAAAGTTAAAGATAGCTTAGACAAATAGACTTGGGTTTTCAGACTAGAACTTGATTTATTTTATTTTCTCTTTTTATTGCAACTTAGCTAAAGAGTATAACAAGGAGTAATATGTGATAGTCACAAGTTTCCAAGCATGACAGAAGTGTAATATAATATTACAAGTTATATTATATAATCATAGTAATTGTTATGACTTAAGCCCCGAGTGTTAGAGGCAAAAATTATGATACTATTAAGCAACTTGTTAGAATTGAAGATAGTAGACTTTATTTATTTTTATTTTTATTTTCTATTTTATTATTTTTAAACTTAGAATTAGAGATTAGCATAATATTATATATGACTGTCACATATATGTCACAAGTCACAAGATCATATATTACATAGAAGAATATGGAAGATTCTGAAATAATAATATTATACAATATGCTTACCATATGTTGACCTTATATGTTATAACTCAAAGACCTTAGAGTGGGTTAATGAAGTGAACCCTATATTAGGATTAATACAAGAGAACTCAATAGAGAACTCTATACAAGATTGTCTATCTTATATACTAAACTACCATGGTCTATGCTACTACTTCTTTAGCCTACCCTAAACAACCCTGTATTTACCTTAAGATCAATATGTATTG
>Ga0157367_1000489_pt1 | contig 19375 bp, 7 predicted proteins | sample AttbisABBM2_FD_113142 | JGI IMG/M metagenome (GOLD analysis project Ga0157367, IMG submission 113142) | Fungus gardens microbial communities from leaf cutter ant in Botucatu, State of São Paulo, Brazil - Atta bisphaerica ABBM2 | ecosystem: Host-associated > Fungi > Mycelium > Unclassified ... | reverse complement strand
ATATAGTAGTATATATAGAGGAGCAATGCAGTGAGGGCTCCTTGTCAAGTTCTCTTGTAATCCCCACTACTAGATAGCCTACTGAGAGCTTTGCTGAAGTCAGCATATCACAAGTACCGTTCTGGCGAGTGGTTGCTACAACAGCTATGTAGTTAATATACTCCTTAACATCATTCATCTAGTCCACTCTAGCCCACTCTAGGCCTATGACGTCACATCATGCGACATGTCATGTGACTTTGGTCACATTCCTCCTCATTGTTAATAAAAAGAAATATAAAATCAAGAAAAATAAATAAAAGAAAAAGAATAATGTTAGTTCTCATATGCATTATAATATAAAGGTTATTTGGAATACAGAGTATGGATGTTGAACAACCTTCAGCTTTAGCTTATGTACTATGCTTCTACTAGTCACACTGGTCATATATTTTGAAAATCTTAGTTATAAGTCTTGTAGAAGACAAGTCTACTAAAAGATAGTGAGATGTATCATTGCTAACACTAGAAAAAAGTGTTAGTTTTGGTTAATTTTCAGAATAAGGATTTATAGTGTAACTGCCAGCTTATATACCAAGTACTCTACCTAAGATAGTTATCTCAGAATAGAGACTATAAGCAAGTTACTCTAGGTCTGAATGATCCTCAAATGTCAGGATAAAGACCTATGGAGTTATTGGAAGTCTAGTAAGAATATTCAAGAAGTGATTGACATAAAATAGAGGGATATGATCCATACCAGAAGAGGTTTGGGAGTGTAGATAGGTTGGTAGATATTATTCATGGGTTGGGATGAATATAGCTGAATTATAATATAACACTTTAAAGAAGATTACACTATGAAATGTACCTTCTTTAGCTCCTGCTCCTTTATATTTGTTTATCTGCAGATTAGTTCACTTCTGACATAAACAAGATTCTTTGAACTCTGACATTCTTCTAGAATAATTGTGCTTCTAAGTGAACTGAGAGTCTTTTTTGAGAAGAGTTTAGCCTTCAAGAGAGCAGGCCCATTTCCCATGATTAAGAAAGTTGGACCCTCAGCATACGAACTTAAAATCCCCAAAATGTGGAAGAGCCTGCACCCAGTCATTAATGAATCAAAATTGAAGCCTTACCACTATCTAACCTTTGTGCAACAACAGGAATCCTCACTAACAGTTATTGCCCTAAGTCAAGAAGGTGCCATATAAGAAGTCAAAAGAATCCTGAACTTCAAAAGACAGGGGGAATAAACTACAATACCTTGTCAAATGGCAGGGTCAACCATTTGAGAAATCAATCTGGGAAGACAGATGCAAAATCATCAAGGGGGCTTCTTAGCTATGTCAGAACTTCTACAAGAAACCACCCAGACACATCCAGAATCCCCACAATCTACATACCTGGAAGACTATACAACGAAAGTCACAAAGACATAACATTAGAGATTATGATTTCATTGGCATAATATAAGTAAGCTTAAAGAGGGGTCACGTCACATCGCATGTCAAATACCTTAGTCCCAGTCTGGTCATTAATAAATCTCATTCTTCCAAACACTGAGGATTTTATAACAATAACACTTTGACAAGAAAGGAGAAGGATAGTGTGTATGAGGCTGAAGTTGAACCTTGCTGAGGGAGCTGAGTAGAACCTCAGCAACATGCTAGTTCTGACAGAAGATTGGTATTGTTAGTAGGAGGACAGATATATGTCAAGTTCAATGTCTAGCAATTATAAAATTATAATTGCTTTTGATTGTCAAAATATTCAATCTAGTAGTTGAAGTTGAGCCTAGTCAGTTGACTTGACTCAGTGTACACTGAGCCATGGTGGTTCAGATTACTAAGCCCTGTCAATACACTCATCCATGGGCCATTTAAAAACTAATCCCATAGATACTTCAAACTCCCAGCCAGAGAAGGACTCCAGATCTGCATACGAAGAGGAAGTGGAGTTTGATGGATTGAAGACTTGATTGATCTCGATCACTGTACTTTAGCTTCTATCATCGTCTAAGTCAGCAAAATGATATGCAGAGTTCAGTGTCCTAGTCCTTTTTACAGGCCACAATGCTCTTGTGGCCAATTATTAGGAACCCTGCAGGGTTGATGGAATGGTTCTCTGTCATGAACATCAACCTTGTGAAAGTGGCTATGAGGTTGGATTATCCAGATAGTGACCTTGTGGATATTAATTGCATTAAGTCGTGAAGTGGTCAGATCACCTACTAATCTCAGCAATCTTGCTTAGCATGGCTAGCACTCATGAACCTGAAGTTCTATCAATGTCTGGAACATTGCTAAGGGTATTTTGTACACTATTCATGGAGAGTGTTCACAATATTTTTGGTTTCAGCATGCTTAACCATGGATAGTTACTCTTGCAGACCAACAAGCATTTATAAAGTGACTTAGATTTTTAATCCACACCCATCAGTCACACCCATCAGTCACAGTAGGTTATCATGGGTTCTTCTCATTAACAAAACTTTGCTCCAATGGCAAGATCCATGTGCAAACAATCTTTCCAGCTTCAAACACAACTGCTGGGTACAAGACCATCAAAATCCCAATCTTCAAAACACATCAACTCAGAGGAGGAAGAAAAGGAGGAGATGGACAAAGATTCTGATGTTGAGAGTGACGAGGGTGGTGGGGATGATGAACATGTAAGCATTTGTTATATAATAATCTGGAGTATGGCAAAACATGTTAATAGGTGATTTATCAAAAAGCCAATGACCTAGTGTGGTTGGCCTTATTCCACGAAGCCCGGAGGTTACCTTTAAAGCATGACAATATCAACAAGAAGAATAATTTATTCTGTTCATTCATATTACCAGAACACTGATGCTGCACAGTTTTGCAAAATACTAGACAGTTCAAAAGAGTCTATGAGAGAGCTCAAGAGATTCTTGAAATGATCTTTGGCCTACAGCTTCAGGAGTTACCCTCCAAGGTTGGATTAGATCAAGAAGCTGCAGAAGTGAAAAAGACTAAGAAGGCATCAAATGGAGAAGATGAACTCAGGGGAGTTCAAAAGGCAGCTATCAGCAGGAAGAGAGGTGAGCTTTTGTCATACCTTTCGAATTTTATGGATTGACAATTCAACCATCCATGTAGCTCTTGATTCTAAAACCTACATGCTCCACTCAATACTGGATGCCAGACTCATTGAACTAGCCAATGCACCTGATACTGAAATCCTTGAAGAGGAAGGGGGTTTCAGTTTCAGCTCCAGAAATTTTGTTGGTGATGGTCAAACGAATGATAGAAATCTGATAGATGCTGATGACAACTGGGACAACAATGTTAAACAGCATCCACGTATTCATGGTTCAATCCTATCATGGACCCAGAATGACCAGCTCGGTGCTTTAGGTGTCTTGTATGTTATCTTGGCACTCATCTTGGTAAATGGAAGAGTTGTACAGGAGCGTATGTCTTGTAAATTGTTATCAGCTTGCTGGTCATGATATTGTTCACAAATGTATTGTGCAATCAGTTAAAGGAGCTTGGTTTAGCCTCAGCGTTTGGTTTTTCACCGATCCATCTGACAACAATATCCACCTGCTGCTCACTCAAACTAGATGACTATCTGTCACAACTCCTTTGACAGAATTACCTCAATAGGCAAGTTGTCGGGGAATACACTAGTGCAAGTTGTAAATGTGCTAGAGGCAAATTTGGTGGCAAGGATGGAAATAGCGAGGGCATCAATGAAGCTGCTGGCGATATGTATGAATGGAAATGGGGTGCATGAGTGCTATGTGAAATTGGAGAAAAGGATGTTGCAATGTTCATGGTGGAGTTTATGACAAGCCATGGGACTGGAGCTGAAGAGTGGAATGAAGAGAATGAGGAGGATGGAACAGGTGAAGAGAGAAGAAAGGAAAGAATAAAGAAGATATATAAGGGTGTTGAGAAAGCAGCTGGAGGAAGTTTGGCTGAGGTCAGAGACTGGGTTGCTTGACAATTTGGTAACCTTACTGGCTGCAGTTTGTAGATATCTGAGCTTCAAAATCATACTCCAGAACAATGGATGCTGGCTCATGGATGACACTTATCTAAGTTCTACTCTATCCAAAACATCTGCAAAAGTGGATATCTTTCTTACAATCTGCACATTTTCATCTGGTGTGAATTAACCCAGCTTTTCCATGGCTGATCACTCCATAACCAATTACATAACACTCTGATAATTGTTATAAACTTAAGTCCTTTGAGTTGAATGAAAGAATAAACTTCTATATTAAGTAACACAAGATGCCAGTATAAACTTATCTACTTTATATACTCCAGACTATGGTCTGTACATATACTACACCTAGCCTATTCTATAGTCCATGTACTATCTATAAGACCAATATACTGTAGCTATATTGTATAATGTTATCTGTTCTGAAATCTTCTATGAGTTTCTTCTAGTTATATGATATTGTGACTATGAATGTGACATGTGACACACTTCTGTCATATTGTGACATATATGACCATCATATGTAATATTACATTATAACCTCTTAGTCAAGATAAAATAAGAAAAATAGAAATAAAAGATAATAGAAAAAATAAATAAAACTATATTTGGATTTTAGTGTAACCTAAGCAACTACCTAGCTATTAGGGCAACTAGAGCAAAAACATGGAATTAACATTTCAAGCTTTAGGAAAACCTAAGTAATATTGATATAACTACAGTATATATTACTTATTTCTAGAAGAATCTAAAAGAATAGAATGAGGTCTTTTGAAAATAGCAACTATTCTAAATACTTTAGATTACATTTCAATATGATGGAACAATGCTGACCTAAGCAAAGAATAATCATAAGATAATTAGGAATAGTAATAGAGATAGCAAAATTTGTTTTTTATTATTATTCTCTCTTATTTTATTTTATTTTTATTTTATTTCTAATTTTCTTATTTCAACTTAGTTAAGAAATTGTGACATGATGTCATATATGACTGTTATAATGGTTACAAAGTGTAACATCTGTTATAGGTTTGGTTATATACATCATAGTCATAGATATATTGGTCTTATAGATACTTTGTACTAGAAACTCTATTAAGTTCTTTGTTAGATAAGAAACATGTTGGGAAGAGAAAACTATTTGCAGGAAAATTACAGAAGATATCAGATAAGATATAAAATATAGTAGTCATATTTAAAAAGAGTATACTTATAAAAAGTGGAATATATAGAAAGTTAGAGTTCCAAGTATAGATGTCCAGAATAGTATACTATACAAGTTAATTTTCAAGATGAGGAACTACAGAGTATCTATATGTCTTAAATACTAATACTTAGTAACTAAGACTATTGTTAGAGTTTAAGATAGTGGACTAACTATTTTATTTTTCTTCTCTCATTTGTTAGTTCCTTTTCTTTTATTTTTATTTTGGGAACTTAGGGTTAGGGTTAACATGATATCACTGTCATACCATCACACATCAGTTACATGACAAGATCATGATCACAGTCACATGAAAAAGCATAGAAAGTTCTGGAAGAATGATGTTATATAGCATATTTAACATATGTTAACCTCAAGGCAAATACATAGCTATTTAGGATAGGCTAGAAGTAGTTAGCATGGACTATGGAGTTTTAGTATATAAGATAGACAATCCTGTACAGAGTTCTCTATTAAGTTCTCTTGTGTTAATCCAATACAAGATACTATTCATTGATTCACTTTAAGATCTTTAGGTTGTAACAACTATATCTAAGAGTTAGAAGAGATAGATAATTACTCTGGATATACTAAAATTCTTTGAATAAAGTCTGAAATTCTATAGAGATCATAAAGGAGTCATGTAATTAGTTATAGAGTAATCAAACATGAAATGGAACTAAGTAGATCTATATTAGAAAAGTATAAGTGAACAAAAAAAAATCCTCTTTTACAAATATTTTGAGCAGATTAAATATTATATAAGCATTATCTATAATAAAGTCATATAGATTGGATGTGTTTAGATAGGTATGTAACATTCTCTTATATTAATCTAATACAAAGTTTCTTTTACCTTAGTACTTGAGGTTTAAATTATAGTAATATAAAAAAATAATATGACAATTTAAGTCTCAAAGTGTTAAGATAAAGGAGAAATCTTGTATTTATCAGATTTATGATAGACTTGTTTCTTTTCTATTCTTCTCCTTTTAAGTTTTTTCTATTTTTTACTTTTACTTATTTCTCTTTTCTTTTTTTTTTCTTATTTCTAGACTTAGTAAAAAGGAACAATGTGATGTTATAACTGTTACAGTAATATGACTAGGTATAACAACTATTACATGTATATCATACATGTCATAGTTATAACATTGTTAGAATTGAGGATAGTAAACTCTATTTTTCTTTCTTATTTCTACTTTATTTTCTATTTATTTTCTATTTTGGACTTAAAGTTAGGGATTAGCATAATATCACAATTAACTATTACAAAATGTCACACTACATAACTCAGTATTACACATCAGTCACATATCACATGATTATATATTATAATAGAATATTATAAAAGATTCTGGAGAAAAATTATATAGTATGTTTTATATATGTTGACCTTAAGGATAATACATAGCTCTTTAAAATAGGCTAATAGTAGTGTAGTATGGACTAGTAATTTAGTATATATAAGATAAACAGTTTTATACTAGAAACTTTATCAAATTCTCTTGTATAAACCTTATACAAGATTCTTTATTTTGACTTACTTTAAGGTCTTGGGTTTGTAACAAACATTATGTGACACATCAGAAAGATGATGTCATATATTATATATTAGAAATATATAAAGTAGACATACCTATACTAAGAGCTCTACTAAGTTTTATTATTGAACCAATATAAGACTATACTATAATTCACTAGTCTAATAATTGAATATTCAAGTGAACTTGATTTCTAGTGTTTTACAGCAACATACTACATTAGCACTTACCTTCTTTAGACTTTGTTATATTTTCTAAATTTGTGACCATTTAGCAAACAAACAGTATAGCATATAAGCTAAAGCCAAGGTTGTTCTGGAAAGTCTATATTGCTACTCTGTATATGAGATTTTCATACTTAATACATCTCCAAGCCAATCTCATAGGCTTTTATCTCCTAATATAAACTATATCTGACAAAAATAAGAAAAGAGATAAAAAGACTAGAAAAGAATAAAAAAAATAAAAGAGACTGAAATAAAAGAAGATAAAAAATAAACAATTCCACTATCTTAGATTTATCTTAGATTCTAATATTAGAATTAATATAAGAGAACTTAGTAAAGTTTTTACTACAAAATTATCTACCTTATATACTACTTAGTGTTAGTTCATGTATAACTTACTTTATGATCTTTAGTAAAAATCTAAGAAAACAGAATAAGATCTCCTAAAGATTATATCTATTATAAGTATTCTATAATCTATTGTAATCTAGCAGAATAGTGCTGATATAAGCAAAAAATGGTAGCAACTGTGTAGTTAGAAACTCTAATGGAAACATCTGTTAAGTTACTTAGAAGAACAGAAAGTATAGAGCAATAGTTATAAATAGAGCATAAGATAGTAATTGTGACAACTTAAGACCAAGAGTAAGATCAAAAGAGAAATCTTGTATTGGATTAATACAAGAGAACTTGATGGAGTTTCAAGTACAAAGTGTTGATCTTATTTACACTAGACTAATAGTTTATACTATACTAAACCTAGCCTACTTTAAAAAGCATGTGTTATCTACAAGATCAATATATAGTAAACATTTTATATAATGTTTATTAGACATATGAAGACTGGACACTAGCTTTTTTATTTAATTATCTTTTTTTTCTTTATTTGGAACCTGGGTTAGGGTTAGAGTGACATCAGGATCACACTGTCACATATCAGTCACATCAGATGACATAGCCACAGTAACAGTCACAAGTCATAAGATCACAGAGAAAAATGTAGAAGATTCTGGAAGGATGATATCATACAATATGTGCAACACATGGTTGTTTAGGGTAGGCTAAAGAAGTAGTAGCACAGACAATGGTAGTTTAGTATATATAAGGTAGACAATCTTGTACAGAGTTTTCTATTGAGTTCTCTTATGTAAACCCTATACAAGATTCTTTTTCTTGACCTATACTAAGGTTTTGAGATTGTAACAATATCATTATTTGAGAACTTTCTTCATCCTTCTACATAATATGTGATTATAGGACTATAATATATAATAGATATATAACACAGTATCATAAGGTATGTGTGATAGTTTGTGACATCATACTAACTTCTAACTCTAAGTTCAAAATAGGAAAAATAAAAACAAAAATATAAACTGAAATGAAAATAAAACATCATAAACTTTCTATAGAGTTTAAATTAAGTAGCAAAAACTATAGGCTTTTTACAGAGTTCTGAATTAGCTGTAAAAAAGGATTAGATCCTCTTATATCTACTTTCTATTTTAGATTGCTACAACTTGAAATAAATAGCACTAGTTTGAAATTGATAGTATAGAGCTCACTTGCTTAAATAAACTATAGAGCTAGAAGATTGAGGCAGTAAAACTCTATTACTTGATCTAGTATAAACATGTTTGATATATTTTTCTAAGAGTTCACTTCTAAGCTGGAACTTTTTTACTTGATTAGATATTAGTACTTCTGATAGTGCCAACAGCTATCTAGAACTTTTTCAACCTCCAATTCTTCCTCTTTATCAATAATAATAAGATCTGATAGAGAATAAGAATGTATACTAGGTATAAGATTTTTAGAGATAGTAGTTAGTTTGATAATGTTAAAAACATGGTGTAATCTCCATAGTACTAGAAAAGGCTTAAGACAATACAACATAGACCCAACTCTTTTTTCTACTATGTAAGAACCAAAATAGTAGTGAGAGAGCTTATCAGAGAAACAAGTAGTGTAAATATCTATAGTGTTGAAAAACACCTTGTTATTAGAGTTAAAAGCAGGCAAAGATATGTTGCTAATTATATTATCTTACCATAACATATTTATTTTACAACTTCTATATTATAGATCTTGGTTTCTCTAACATTGTCAAAGTTGTGAATATTGGACTTTATTTCATTTTTATTTTCATTGATTTTATTTAGGATTAGAGTTTAGTGTGATGGTCATAGGTCACATGATAATGTGTCACATAGAACATTATAAAAGAATCTAGATGGTGATGATATCATACAATATACTAAATACATGTTGATCTTAAGGTGGACACATGGTTATTTAGAGTAAGCTAATTGTAGTAGTAGCATAAACCATCAGTCTAGGTATATAAGGTAGACAGTTTTGTACAGAGTTTTCTATTGAGTTCTCTTATGTTAACCCTAATATAAGGTTCTTTTCATTGACTTACTCTAAGGTTTTGGAATTGTAACAAGTGGTGTGGGTTGGAAAAAAATACATAGTCTTAGATACTGAATCTACTACTATTATCACTATATCAAACCCCATGGATTTCAGAAGTTCCACTACAAAGTTTATACTAATAGATTTCTACTATACATTTAGTACTGGTAGTAAATGTAGCTTTCTCAGTGATAGATGTTAGATTGGCTTAGTATATAGACAGAAGTCACATATACTAACATATTGGCCAATATACCTTAATAACTGTGGCCACCAATTGTTCCAGAATAACAACTCTAGAGTCTTCTATCTACTAGTATGGCCAGCTATCCATAAATTATAGTGAAGTATAATAATATGGTGGTAGAGTTTCAGAACATTAAGAATATAGATCTTACCACAAAATAAGTGTGGACTATTATTCTCTAACTACTCTACAAAGCATATGAACCTTATATATAAGCAGTAGAGCTCTCTTACTGCCTTAATAACTAGTTGTCATAGCAAATCTTTGCAAGAAGATTTTGCTCTTTATCTTTCACAATAAGACCTTCAAGTGTCTGAACAGTAAGAAACTCTGGCTTAAGTAGTACCATATCTTGATTGTCTTGTAAGTTACTACTATAATCTAGTCAATGAGATAACATATTGGACTTGTCCATAAACTTTCTAAATCAATAATAGAGTACAAAATTGAATCTTGCCAAATTGAAGAACTACTATGCTTGTTTGCAGCTGAGTTTTTTAGCAGTCATTAAGTGTTCTAGATTCTTGTAGTGTGTCCAAATTTCTTCTAAAGTTTTTGCTTCTTTTAAGAAGTAATACCACTTGTTACAATTTAAAACTCAAAGTTAAGTTAGGAAAAGAATCTTGTATATAGTTTATATAAGAGAACTCAATAGAGTTCCTAATACAAGATGTCTATTTTATATATGCTAGTTTGTGCAAGACTAATATTAACCTATTCTAAAAGTCATATATTATTCATAAGGTTAATGTAAGGGAACCTACTCCAGTATCAAACACTACTATCAATAACCCATAGTGTTTGCTCACCCAAAATCCACTGCTTCCCACTGCTAACTACAGAGTTTGCCTCCAACTGACATTAATGCCTACTAAGCCTTGACTATACTCTCCCACTACTTCTACAATCATCTTCCTATACTTCTGGTCACTATTTGATAAGTCCTACTAGTTTCGGACAATATTCTAAATACTTCTATCTCTATCATTTCATCATTCTAGCTTGAACTACTATTGCTCTGAATGATTAGAATGAATAATTTTGAGTATTTAGGATAGCTACAGCCTCTGGGAAGCCTTATTCTGTTCTCTTAGGTTTTCTGGAGGTAATTTCTATCTTTAATGTAGTTATTAATATCAGCTTAGGTTTTCTGGAACAAACTCCATGAAATTCTATGAAATTTTGTTAGTTACTCTAAAAGCAGAATGGAATTCTCCCCAAGAGACATCAAGACAGTTTTAAAGTCTGGTGGTCAAGAATTTCCTATTTCCATATATCTTGACCTCTCTCCTCTTTTCTTACTTCTTGAATAATGTTTTTTCCAAGCAACTATCCTATGAATTCTGTCAACACCAGTAAAGCTCTAAGCCTCCTCTAGCAACATCTACAAGAAGTAGCTGAATGTTAGCATATCTTGGAATTTTCAACAAACAATATCTTAGCAAGTTTTGTAACCCAACTTCAGGACTTGCAAGCTCTAATATCCAACTTCTCCTCTGCACCTGTAGATATTTCTCCTTTATCAAGACCTTACTCATTTACTAAAACTTTTATAACTACAACCTCTCTACACTGCTCCTAACCAAATATATCTTTACTCATAGACTTTACTAGAGATTGCTAGTTTGATCAGATCTTCCTGAGTGCCTTCTGTCTCTATATATGACTGTCTATAAACTAGTTTCCATGTAATCAAGATAAGATACTTTGAGTACTATTGTTCTTTAAAAGTGGCATGACTACCAAGTAGTCAGAAGGCCTGTTCAAAAAAGAATCAAACATAGGATTCTTTCTCATCACTACTTAGCTAGAGTTTAAGTAGCTCTTCAGAGAGTACTTTTTTCCTATTAATACTGCTGTAGAAACTATCAATATGTTGAAAGGAATAACTTACTATCAAGAAAGCTATGTGTTATAAGACAAGTGTGTGGACAGACTTTGGCTAGGGTTAGGGTTAGCTAGATATAGATAGTAGTATTATTATTAGTCTACAATGGATAGAGAGTATGTGACCTGGAAGTCATATGACAGAGTCTAGAATGGTCTGGAAAGACTAATGGTCTAGAAGGATTGGAAAGAGTCTAGAAGGAGTTATGGTTAGGGATGATGTCAAGGAACAATGGTTCCTCATGGTATATACATAGTATATACATGTACAGCAGAAATTAAGAGTATAACATCAGAGCACATGTAGAAAGCATGGTGGCCTTAAGGAAAACACATGTGAATGAGTAATAGGACATGAAGACGATGCATGGACATAAGGGCAGGTTAATATTGTTGTAGCATGGACCACATGTAATTTATATAAATAGAGGAGCAATGCAGCGAGAGCTCCTTGTCAAGTTCTCTTGTAATCCCCACTACTAGATAGCCTACTGAGAGCTTTGCTGAAGTCAGCATATCATGAGTGCCATTCCGGTGAGTGGTTGCTACAACACTATACTATAGAGAACTATCTAAATAAGTTCTTTACTCTAATCTCCAAAAAATATTATACTGACCTACATACCATAGTTATCAAGTTCTGCTACAGTCTTTGAACATCAATACGGAACCAGATTGCAACTCTACCAATAAGTAGACCTAAGGATATTAACCCCAATGCTTAGTATAATACCATATGCAGAATTGACCAGACTAGACAAGCCAACAAAGCTTTCCAGTCTACCCAACAAATAACTCCAATATCACATGTCTAACTCCATCTGCCAACTACACAGAGTTTTATCCCCAATCTCCTATCTTACCTACAGTCTCCCACTTCCTTATCAAACCAATGTCAGCCTTCTTCATATTATGAGATGCTTGAACTTGAAACAACTAAAGGAGTACAAGGACAACATTTGTCCAAGCTTAAATGTTGCATTAAGAGAGAGAATTAAGTAACAGAACTGTTACAAACTTTTTTCAGCTTGTATCTTTACAACTAATGGACTAATCTTTACAAACTAAGTTGTACTGAAAAGTCCTAAATAATAGTTATCTACACATATACAGGATATACAAGAATAGCTAGATAGACTCACACAATTGAAAAGTGCTCATCAAACTATTTCTGATAATATATAATATATCCCAAAATAATAAGTATTAATAGAGATATAAGTATATCAATGTAGTGATATAATTAGTTACATTTTAAAATTAGCCTGACATTTGCTATGACAGATGAAAGCTCCTATCAGATATGAGTTTTGATCATGTGATATAAACATCTTGCACACAGACCATTACTATTTTGTATATATATCTTTATATCTAAAGATTAGACTTCAGACTTAACAACATTAATTATTCTTGTTGATACTACTCATCACCTATCATCATTATTTCCTTATACTGAACCTCTGAACCACTATTAAGTTCAAGTATCACAACCAGTGAGTAGCTCATTTGTAGTAGAGACTTAAGAGATTGTTCTGAGATTTTATTTAATTTTTCTGAGATAGTTTTCATTTTCATTTCATTTTATTTTTTTGATGATGATAAAGACATGTGACCAATTGAATAATCATGTCATAGATCTAGAACATTAGAGAAGAAACTAGAAGAAGTAATATCAAGGTATATATCTATAGTATGTCAATCTTATGAAGTATATATGAACAACATATGGACTTTAGGGTAGAGATATTTAATGTTAGCATGGACTATCTATGTATTGTATAAATAGTGTAGAAATACAGTGAGGACTCCTTATCAAGTTCTCTTATAATCTCTATAAGATATTCATCTTTCTAAAAGATTTACTTAAGTAATGTTATTGATCTTTGTGATTAATGGTTGTCACAACACTTCAGTTCTCCTACAAGGTGCCCCCATGGACATTAATACTGTCTGCAAAATCCACCTCTTACTATTGAAAGAGTGCTACTACTGTAGAGATTTAAACTATATTATTTAGGATATTTAGTAAGGCTAGATGTCTGTTTGTTAATGGCTAAGCAATAAGAGAAACTAATTGAAGACCTGAATGCATTGCAAGATATAGAGGCCATCAAATAGTTAGAGCCCATGGAATAAGAAGAATTTGATATCAGTAGTATGGATTTTATATAGAGCAACTAGTGAAGTATATACTCTAGTCACTGAATAATAGGTTCACTATATTACTAGTAGAGGAATATAATAATAGTGACCTAGAAGACACATCTAAGATCCTAGCTCCTTTAATCTCTTTACCTCCTGTTTATTATCCTATATAAGAGAAGAAACTGCTCTTATACCCTGCCATTAGTGTTCTCAATATCTGCAAAGCTTCTCTGTATCTTTCTATTGCCCTCAAAACTATGGACACCTCCAAGACTCTCTTTGTACAAGCTCTTATCAAACCTAGAGCCACTGGTGTTTTTATCAACAAAACCTTTGTTGACAAACACTGTCTTAACATCTGCAAACTGTTCTTCCTAGTACTAGTTTATAATATAAATGGAACTTTGAATAAGGCAGGCCAAATATCTGAGGTGGTCAATATTGTCCTCCAGTACAAACATATATGGAACAGACTCTTCTTACAGTCTTAAGCCTTAATAAGCAGGATCTGATCCTTGGATTCATATAGCTGAAGTCCTACAATTCCAAGGTCAACTGGCAAAAGGAAGAGGTGCTTATGACACACTACTCTCCTACTGCTCTAGTTATCAGGAAGTTTTTAATGTCAACCATTTGAAAGTATGAGTTCTCAATACATGTCACTCTGGTTCTTTTCCCAAGATAATAGAAGACTCTGCCAATAATAGTATACTGACCTCTTCAGACTTTCCTATTGAGAAGGTTAACTACTTGTATCTGACATGACAGCTTCCCAACTCCAAAACACTAAATCTCTGTGCTACTTCTATGATCTCTCAACACTTCTCTTTGGTATTTCAGCAGACTCATGCAGCCTTAAAGAATACTCTGTAACTCCTATAGTATATTCAAGACTTTGAGTTGGTATTTGCCAAAAAAGACTTCAATACTCTCCCTGACCACCACCAATGGGATTATACTATCAAACTGATACCTAGTACAGAGCTTAAACCATTGAAAGTCTATCTCTTATTGCTAGCAAAGTAGTCAAAGCTCAATACATTTCTTGCTGAGAACTTTCATACCAGTCATATATGCCCCTCCAAGTCTTTAATGGCCACACTAGTGTTTTTCATCAAGAAGAAGAACAGTACCCTGTAGTTGGTTCAAGATTATAGAACTCTTAATGCTGTCATAGTAAAGAATTAGTATCTCTTTCCACTGATTTCTAAGCTAATCTCCAAACTCCAAGGTGTTTGGTATTTCATAAAATTAGATATATACTGGAGATTTAACAATGTCCACATCAAGCCTAGAGATAAGTGAAAGGCTATCTTCTACACTAACTACAGTCTTTTTAAACCTCTAGTAATATTCTTTGATATGACTAACAGTCCTGCTACATTTCAGACTATGATAAATGACATTTTTTAGGATTTCATAGCTGACAGGATCATGATAGTCTACTTGGACAACATTCTCATCTTCACTCAGACCTTGTAAGACTACCAAAAAGCCATACATAAGGTTCTCAAAGTTCTAGCCAAACATAAGCTGTTTCTATACCCCAAGAAGTGTGAGTTCAACAAGAGGCAGATTGAGTATCTAGGATCAGTAACCCCTGTCAATTCAAGTATAAACTATACTTGATAACTAATCTTGCATACATATTTAATTTGCTTTTCTATACTTCAAAATTTTGTAGTTTATACTCTGCTATTATTACTAGTTTAGTCTCTTTATTTTTAACAGTTTCTGATTACTAAAGCACCATTATTCTATGCTTAGATAATCAAAATCTCTAACATATCAAAATAAACTAGATAGTATTGAAAGTAGCTGTTACTTTTAAAAACTTTATCTTATTCTCTTAGGATTTTCTGAAGGTGAGTTGTGTAGTCACTTAGTGTTAGAATTTGGCAAAGTGAAATTAGTTGTTTCATCTCATCTCATTTATTTTTCATTTTCCTTTATTTTATCGTTTTGTTTTGTTTTGTTTTCTTATACAAACTTAGACTAAGAGATGATATGATATTATACATAATGGTCATATGAATATGTGACCTAATAAAATATTATAAAATCTAGAAAGACTTAGTCAGTATTTTAAAATAGGTTAATTGAGTTCTCTTATGTACTCAATAAATGAGTTATGCTTTTGTCCTAACACTTTGGTTATAATATTTGGATAGTAAATAAATTTAGGATTTTCCAGAGCACAAACTCAATAAAAACTCCACATTTTTGCCTAGTTGTCCTAACATTAATAGCATTTAGAGTAGTTATATCAAGTACAGTTCTCACTTTAAGCAGTTATCCATAGTTAGTTATTTAGGAGATGTTAGAACAACTGAGTAAAGTCTATAAAACTATGTGGAGTTTGCAACATTAGGAAATCCTAAGATTATATTGCAGTAACTAGTGACCAAATATTACCCACTTTTAGGTAAACCTAAGAGAATGGAATAAGATTTTCCAAAAATGACTAATATTCTAAATATTCTACTATTTATTGCAATCTAGTAGAATAATACTAAGCTAATTATCAGAATAATGGTATATAAATAATCAAGAACTTGAATTGAAGTATCTAGAATATTGCCTGAAAAGACAGGATATAAGCACGGAGTTTTAGATATAGGGTGGCAAAGTCTGTAGGTCTGATAGTAGTATTTGAAATGTAAAATTGTAGTAGTAAAGCTTGCAAAGTATGAAGAAGTTGTAGAAAAGCCTATGAATATATAGTTGAGAAGACTTGCTTGGCTAAGTACAAGGAAAAGTCAGATAAAAAGCTAAATTCTCTTATAGAAGAGAGATGTTAAATCAAGTTTAGAACTTATCTAAAAATGGATATAAGTATCCATGAGATGAGCAAAATGAGTTACAAATCAAACATGAAAGTTTATCTGTGAACTTATGACTGACTATGGATAATAGCCTTAGCCTTAACTTATATATTGTACCACCATCTGTTATGTGGTTATAATTCAGACAAGAGATAAATATTATGACTTAAACCTTAAAGTATCAAGATAAAAGAGAAACATTGTATTGGGTTAACTATTACAAACTTCATTCAACTTGTATTTCTACAACAAGTGGACCAATTCTTACAAACAAAGTTATACTGGAAGCCTCAAATGAGAACTATTTATATATATATGGAATGTATAAAAGTGATGGTAGATTACTAAGATATTAGACCATCAGTGATTATAAGTATTATTGGCTATTATCTCAAGAATAACTAAACAGATTCCTATAATCAAACTTGTATTGGAAAGTGCTTATCAAATGGTTTTAATGATATATCACATATTATATAAAGATAAGTATTAGTTATGGAATGCTTGAACACTAACAATTTTTCTTTTCTTTTCTTTTCTTTTATTTTATATTGATTTTATTTTATTTTTATTTTATTTTTCTTTTGGACAATGAAGAAGCAAGTGACACCGCAGTTACATGACAGGTCACATGATGTGACATCATAGGCCTAGAACATGGTAGAGGAATCTGGAAGATGATATCAGAGCACATGTATACAACATGGTGGCCTTGAGTAGGGAATGAGGTGGACATGAGGTTGTAGCATAGACAATAGGACAGGCTTAATTATTGGTAGCACAGACCAGGCATATTTTGTATATATAGAACTCTAATTTAGCAGAGACTTCTTGTCAAGTTCTCTTGTGAACTTTCCATACTATATCCACTTTAAAAGATTTACTTGTTTGTATTATTATTGGTCTTTGTGACTAGTGGTTGCCATAACAGTATTCATAGAAATACAAGTATATCAATCTAGTGATATAATTAGCTCTACTAGATATGAGTTTTAATTATGTGATAAAAATAGCTTGTATACAAACCATTACTATTTTTTATAAATACTTTTATATTTAAGAATTAGATCTCAGACTTAACAACATTAATCATCTTTCATCAATTATTATTGAACCTTTAGCTCACTTCTAAACCTCTAAGAGTACATCTAAGATTTATGTTGTGGTAACCACTAAATGCAATGTCCAATGATCTTACTAATGAGTAAACCTCAAAGAAGAAGTATAATGTGGGAATTCACAAGAGAACTCAACAAAGAGCCTCTTCTTAATTAAGGTTCTATTTATACAAATGGTTCATGGTCTGTGCTACTAATAATTAACCTGCCTTATAGTCCATGCTTCATCCTCATGGTCATCTTACTTCTTACTCAAGGTCACCATGCATACTTCATGTGCCCTGATGTCATCTTCTAGATTCTTCTACCGGGTTCTAGGCTTATGACTTCACATCATGTGACATGTCATGTGACTTCGATGTCACATGCCTCTTCATCGTCCAAAAGAAAAGAAAAGAAAAAGAAAATAAAATTCCTATAAAGTCAGAAAATAAAATAAAAATAAAATAAAAATTGTTCATGTCCAAAGTGTCTCATAACAATTTAGATATTACAAATAAGTGAGTAGTTCATTTTGTGATAGTGAACATAAAAGAACTTAATAGAGTTTCTAGTACAGAGTATTTATCTTATATGTACTAGTTAGTGGTCAGTGCAAAACTAAACCTAACCTACTCTAAAGGTCATTCATTATTCATAAGGTCAACATCTGTATTAAACACAGTTCACATCTTATTATCTGAGATCTAATAAGGCATCTTAAAAGTCCAGATAAGTGATTAATACATTATCTGAGAATATAGAAGCTAGGTTGGAATAACCTTTGACTTCAGCTTGTGTGTTGTACCTCTACTAGCCACACTAGTTGTATATTTCAAAAGTAAGCTTGGAAAACTTAGTAGGTAAAAACCCACCAGAGAGTGGCAAGATGTGTTGTTGCCAATACTAGAAATGAGTGTTAGTTTCAGTCAATTTTCAGAATAACTACTGTAATGTAAACTACTGGATTATATACAAGGTATGCTATCTAGGGTAGTTATCTGAAATGGAGGCTATTAAACAAGTTACCTTGATTTCTAGTGATTCTCAGATGTCAGAGAATAAAGGTCCATAGAGTTAACAAAGGCCAGCAAGGATATCTGAGATGAAATAGGAAGGTATAATCTATACTGGAAGAGATTGAAAAGTGTAAATGAGGAAAAAGAGATTTTCTGTATATTAGAGCAGATGTGGTTGGAATGGGATATGACAATGTAGTGAACATACTATATAACATTATCATTTCAGAATCTTTTATATTCTCTTATATGTCAAATGATCATATGACTGTGATTGTAATTGTTATAACAGTTATGTGTGATATTATACTATAATCCTAACTCTAAGTTCAAAATAAGAAAATAAATAAAAATGAAAATGAAGAAAATAAAGTCTACTGTCTTCAATTCTAACAATAGAGATGATAAAGAAACTAAAAGAGAAAGTAAGTCAGTTGGTTTGCTAATTACTAGACTAGAAAGACTACAAAATATTTATTTAGTTTTAAATACTGAGTTCTGTATACAGAAGTATAATTAAGAGAATGGTAGTATAGAAAATAACTAAGGAGATATTATAGAGTATTTCTAAAATTAGTAAGTATCTTATCTAAGATTGTGAAACAGAAATTTGTAAAAGCCTTGGAAATTTAGTTTATGACAAGTTATTATCTTTAGAAATCTTATTCTATTCTTTTCTTAATGGAATAACTATCAAGAATCATTATCCAATTCCCCGAATTGCTGACCTAATTGAATCACTTAGTCATGCCTCAATATTCACAAAAATTGACTTAAGATGGGGATATAACAATGT
>Ga0157367_1000487_pt1 | contig 19425 bp, 18 predicted proteins | sample AttbisABBM2_FD_113142 | JGI IMG/M metagenome (GOLD analysis project Ga0157367, IMG submission 113142) | Fungus gardens microbial communities from leaf cutter ant in Botucatu, State of São Paulo, Brazil - Atta bisphaerica ABBM2 | ecosystem: Host-associated > Fungi > Mycelium > Unclassified ... | reverse complement strand
TTGATCCGTCCTTTCGGGAGTGATCGCAGCCGTGGTGGTCGCGCCCATGCGAGCGCGATTGGGCAAGCCCACCCCTAATCCGTGCTCGCGCTCGCAGATCATCAGCGGACCGGAGTCGACCCGATGGAGCCACTCGGACAAGATTTACCACCGTCCGCTCCGGGGGCGACATGAGACGACCGCACGGAAAGTGGCGGATCGCTGACGCGGTCCGACCATACCGCGACCCGACGGCGTGACTCCAAAAACGTTGGGAGAGCACCCCAAACCGATGCAGACGCATCCGTTGACTTAGCAGACACCTCGTTGACGACCCACAGAATTCGAATTCAGGAAAACAGGTCAGTCAGCCTTATGCACGCACGCTCGACGCAGCCGATGGAAAGTCTTCACGGCGCTCCGCCCATTTCAGGATCGCGTCCAGTGCCGGGCACAGCGCCTGCCCCCAATCGGTCAGGCGGTAGTCCACCTTCGGCGGCACCTGGTGATAGACCGTGCGCGTCACAATGCCGTCCTCTTCGAGGCGGCGTAGCTGCTGGGCAAGCATCTTTTGCGTGATGCCTGGGATCAGCCTCTCCAGGTCCGAAAAGCGTCGCACCTGACCACCGAAAAGGTGAAACAGGATGACCAGCTTCCAACGTCCTTCCAGCAGCTTGAATGCGGCTTCGACGTCGATCGCCGCGGTCGTGGGCGTGTAGGCTTTTCGGTCGGGCACGGCTTACTTACTTTTTAGTGCGTTCTTGCGATGTGGTAACTATAGCGCCATCATTGGGACATGCAAACGTGACGTTCAGGAAAGGTCCGATGAACATGACCCTGCCCCCGCCACTGGATGTCTATCTGAACGCGGAAGCCACCAGCGACACCGCTCCTCTCGCGAACTGCTTCGCTGCCGATGCCGTCGTGCGCGACGAGGGCCGCACTATCGAGGGGCTCGAAGCCATCCAGGCCTGGAAGAAAGACGCCAAATCCCGGTACCAATACAACGTCGAGCCGTTGGACCTGTCCCAAGATGGCGCCGCCGTGACGATGCGCGCCAGGCTCACCGGCGACTTCCCCGGTAGCCCGGTCGAGCTGACCTACACGTTTGTCCTGGCCGGCGGCAAGATCGCGTCTCTGGAGATTCACTGATGAGCGCCGTACTCGAACTTCAGGGCCTTCGGGCGCTTGTCACAGGCGGGACCAAAGGAGTCGGTAAAGCCGTTGTCGCGCAACTTTGCGAGGCCGGCGCGAACGTCCTTGCGACGGCACGTTCGCGTCCCGATGACCTTTCCGAAGAAAGGTTCATCGGTGCGGACATCACGACGGCCGAGGGCTGTAAAACCATTGTCGATGCCGTGCTCGAACGGCTCGGCGGCGTCGATATAATCGCGCACGTGGCGGGTGGCTCATCTGCGCCGGCGGGTGGCTTCAGGGTGCTCGACGACGACGAATGGAACAAGGCATTGAGCCTGAACCTGTTCCCGGCAGTGCGCATCGATCGCGCGCTGTTGCCCTTGATGGTCGAGCAGCGCTCGGGCGTCATCGTCCACGTCACGTCGATCCAGCGGCAGTTACCGTTGCCGGAGGCCACGATTGCCTATGCCGCCGCCAAGGCTGCCCTGTCGAACTACAGCAAAGCCTTGTCCAAGGAAGTCAGTCCGAAAGGCATTCGGGTCGTGCGTGTCTCCCCAGGCTGGGTCGAGACGGATGCCGCCGCGAGTCTCGTTGCTGAGATCGCCCGGCAGAACGGCATCGACACGGAAGGCGCCCGCAAGATCATCATGGATTCGCTCGGGGGCATTCCGCTCGGCCGGCCATGCTCTCCCCGAGAAGTCGCAGAACTCATCGGTTTCCTCGTCTCTGCGCGGGCCAGCGCCATCACCGGCACTGAGTACGTCATCGACGGCGGAACCGTTCCAACTGCGTGATTTGAGCCGCTTGTCGGTGGACCTCGACGTGCTTGGCGTACGCGAAGCGCGTTTCGCAGGTAGCTGTTCGCGGTTCCCGTTCAGGCGCCGGCCTTCACGTGGTGTGCCCGCCCAACGAACCTCTGTTTTTCCGCAGCACGGCCTCCCGTGATGGGCCGGGCATTATTCACCGGCGTCGTCGCACCTGGACGTCAGGTCACACAGCAGGTCACCCTTCGTCCGCAATTCGCGACGCCCTGGAATGGCGGACGGCAAGCTCAGAGCGCGATCAGCGACCGTCTCATGTCGAGCCGGGAGCGGACCCGCGAACGCTCCCTCTGAATGGCCAAGCCAACCCGCCACGCCGCCCTTAGTCGAAATAAGGCTCCAATACCCCCTCGATCCAGTCCATGAACGCCCGAACGCGCGGCGACAGATTGCGCCGATGGGCCACGACGAGCCACGCGGCGAGCGGCTCCGGGCGCAGATCGGGCAGAACCTCCACCAGCGCGCCGCTTTCGATGTGATTCGCGACCCCTGAATAGCCGGCCTGGATCAAGCCGATGCCGGCCAGCCCGGCTGCGTGATAGGTCTGCACGCTGTTGACCTGCATCGCGCTCGGCAACGGCAGCAACGCATAGCCGTTGCCGTTCGGGTACTCCCATCCCGGATGACGCGCCCCGAGTGTCAGCGTGTAGTGAACCATCCGGTGTCCCTGGCCGAGCAGATCGTCGAGCGTATGCGGTACGCCGTACCGCGCCAGGTAGCCGGGGCTCGCCGCATTGATCATGCGCAGCCGGCCCAACGGTCGCGCGATCAGCGTCTCGTCCACGATCGGGCCCAGACGGATCACGCAATCGAAGCCTTCCTGGACGAGATCGACACGCCGATCGGTGCTCGAAAGCTCCAGTTCCAGCTCCGGATGCGCGGCCATCAGTTGCGGGAGTGCGGGAACCACGACGCTGCGGGCCAGTTCGGTCGGCATGTCGACGCGCAATCTTCCCCGCAGTCGCGTGCCGTTGCCGGAGAACATCGATTGCACTTCCTGGACTTCGGCCAGCAGGTCCCGGGCGCGCGAATAGAACGCGCGTCCGTCTTCGGTCAGCTGCACGCTCCGCGTCGTCCGATGCAACAGCGCAACGCCCACGTCGTGCTCGAGTCGGCGGATCACCATCGAGACACGTCCTTTCTGGATGCCCAGGCTTTCGGCCGCCCGCGTGAAGCTCGCCATTTCGGCGACGCGGGCAAAGATCAACAGCGCATCGAGGTTTTGCATTGTTCACTCAACGAGTAACAGAACGTTCAATCGGCCGTCATTTATAACTCAATCGCGACTCAGTAGAGTGCTTTCCGATGTCGTCTCCCGACGGCCACCTGAACGAAAGGGCGCAACCATGACACAACAGATCTCTCCGGTAGTGACGGCCGTTGTCTACCACTCCGGCTATGGGAATACCCAACGCATGGCAGCGGCGGTCGCCGAGGGCGCCGGCGCCGTCCTCGTCGCAATCGATGCCGACGGAAACATCGCACCGGACGCGTGGGACACGCTTGCGGGCGCCGATGCCATCCTGTTCGGCTCACCGACCTACATGGGCGGCCCCAGCTGGCAGTTCAAGAAGTTCGCCGATGCATCGTCGAAGGCCTGGTTCGACGGCCGGTGGCGCAACAAGATCTTCGGCGGCTTTACCAATAGCGCGAGCGTCAACGGGGACAAGCTCAATACGCTCGAGTACTTCGTGCTGCTCGCCGGGCAGCACGGCGGTGTCTGGGTGAGCATGGACATCAAGCCGGCGAACGTGAAGGCGTCGATGCGCGACGACCTGAATCGCATGGGTTCCTATATCGCGCCGATGGCGCAGACGCCGGCCGACGCGTCGCCCGACGAGATGTCGCCCGGGGATCTCGAGACGGCACGCCGCTATGGCGCACGCGTCGCGACGATCGCCGGACAGTTTCGGGCAGGACACGCGCGAATCAGTTGAAATTCCGGCGTGCGGGGCGCGCCGGACCGGACGCCACCGCATGCTTTCCAGCCGACCACGAAGGAAACGACCATGAAATACAAGCAACTGGGCCGCACCGGCCTGTATGTCTCCGAGCTGTGTCTCGGCACGATGACGCTGGGCGGCAATGCCGATGCCGGCATGTGGGCGTCGATCGGCGCGGTCGGCCAGGACGACGCGACCCGGCTGATTGCCCGCGCACTGGCCGAGGGCATCAACTTCATCGATACCGCCGACATCTACTCCTTCGGTCAGTCGGAACGCCTCGTCGGACAGGCGCTCCGGGACCTCGGCGTCCCGCGCGGCGAGATCGTGCTGGCGACGAAGACGGCGGGCGTGATGGGCCCGAAGCCCAACGATCAGGGGGCATCGCGCGGCCACATCATGGATTCCGTGCAGAGAAGCCTGGAACGGCTCCAGGTTGACCATATCGACCTCTACCAGATACACGCGAACGATCCCGTCACGCCGATCGAAGAGACGCTGCGGGCGCTCGACGATCTGACGCGGCAGGGGCTGGTTCGCCATGTCGGCGTCTCGAACTGGCGCGCCGGAAAGATCGGCAAGGCGCTCGGGCTCAGCCAGGCGCTCCATGCGACGCGCTTCGAGACGCTGCAAGCCTACTATTCGATCGCCGGACGTGACGTGGAGCGCGAACTGGTGCCGCTCGCGATCGACGAGCAGCTGAGCCTTCTCGTCTGGTCGCCGCTCGCCGGGGGACTGCTGTCGGGGAAGTTCGGCCCCGGGGCGCCGGCCGAAGCAGGGTCGCGGCGCAGCCATTTCGATTTTCCGCCGGTCGATCTCGAGCGGGCCTGGCCGTGCGTGGCCGCGATGCGCGCCATCGCCGACGCGCGAGGTGTCTCGGTCGCGCGGATCGCGCTTGCGTGGTTGCTCGCCAAGCCGCATGTCACGAGCATCATCATCGGCGCCAAACGGATCGAACAGCTCGAAGACAATCTCGGCGCGGTCGATGTCGCCCTGACTGAGGACGAGCTCGCGCATCTTGACGCCGTCAGTGCGGTGCCTCCCGGCTATCCCGACTGGATGATCGATCGTCAGGCGGCGGGCAGGCGGCCGCAGCCTTTCACGCGCGTCGCGTCGAAACAGGACCGGTGACGCCGCGTCGCGCTGCTCGGCGATTGGCCTGCGCGATGCGGTCGCCGCGGCGGTAACGGCTAGAATTGCGGTTTTAGCCCGGAACACGTCCATGTCTTTTGCCTCGCTAGGCCTGATCGATCCCTTGCTGCGGAACCTGCAAGGCCTCAATTACCAGACACCGACGCCGGTGCAGGCCAAGGCGATTCCCGCGGTGCTCGGTGGCAAGGACGTCATGGCTGCGGCGCAGACCGGCACCGGCAAGACGGCGGGTTTTGCGCTGCCGTTGTTGCAGCGGCTGGTGCAACACGGGCCGGCGGTGTCCAGCAACCGCGCGCGCGTGCTGGTGCTGGTGCCCACGCGTGAGCTGGCCGAACAGGTGCTGCAGAGCTTCATCGCGTACGGCGAGGGCCTCGACTTGCGGTTTCTGGCCGCCTACGGCGGTGTGAGCATCAACCCGCAGATGATGAAGTTGCGCAAGGGCGTGGATGTGCTCGTTGCCACGCCGGGCCGGCTGCTGGACCTCAACCGGCAGAACGCGGTGCAGTTCGATCAGGTGCAGACGCTGGTGCTGGATGAAGCCGACCGGATGCTCGATCTGGGCTTTGCGCGCGAACTCAACGCGGTCTTTGCTGCGTTGCCCGCCCAGCGCCAGACGCTGCTGTTCTCCGCCACGTTTACCGACGATATTCGCGCGATGGCGGCGACCATTCTGCGCAGCCCGGTCAATATCAGCGTCAGCCCGCCCAACGTCACGGCCAGCAAGATCAAGCAGTGGGTGGTGCCGGTGGACAAGCGGAACAAGCCGGAGCTCTTCATGCACCTGGTGGCCGAGAACAACTGGGACCACGCGCTGGTGTTCGTCAAGACCCGCAATGGCGTGGATTACCTGGCGGCGATGCTGGATGAAGCGGGCTATGCGGTTGACACCATCCACGGCGACAAGCCGCAGCCCGCGCGCCTGCGTGCGCTGGAGCGCTTCAAGACGGGCGAAGTGCAGATGCTGGTCGCGACCGACGTGGCGGCGCGCGGGCTGGATATCGACGATCTGCCGCTGGTGATCAACGTGGATCTGCCGATCGTGGCGCAAGACTATGTGCACCGTATTGGCCGTACCGGCCGCGCGGGTGCCAGTGGTGTGGCGGTGTCGCTGGTGTGTGCCGATGAAGCACCGCAGCTGGCCGCGATCGAAGCGCTGATCCGGCAGACGCTGCGCCGTGAAGAAGAGCCGGGTTTCGAAGCCGAACACCGCGTGCCGGAAACCAGCGCGACGGGGCAGATCATCAAGAAGCCCAAAAAGCCTAAGAAGCCCAAAGTGCCGCAGGGTGGGGCGGGTGCCATGCCGGCGGCCGGCAAGAAGCCGAAACCGCAAGGTGGAGACGGCAAGCGCAAGGCCGAGGGGCAGCGTGCCGGCGCCTCGGGCAAGGGGGCAAGCGTGTTGAGCGGTAGCCCGTTCAGCGTGCAAAAGCCTCGCGGCAAACCCGCCGGCAAGGCGGCTGCGGGTTCACGCAAGCCGGCCGGGAAACCCGCTGGTGGTCGCGGCAAACGTCAGCCCTGATCCCGGGGGATGCGGCGTGCCGGCCATGGATCATGGCTGGCGGCTCGGGGCCAGCGGGCAGCGGCGGCGCTTCGGCGTGAATCAGGTCAACCGCAATCTTCGACGTTCAAGGCGGTTGCGCAACAGGCCCGCGATCAACGCGCTGATGATCAGGGACAAGTAGAGCGTGACGAGATGGTGACGCCAGGCGTCAAGGGCGAGTTGGTGTGAAACCAGTTTCGGATCGGGGGACAGAAACACGGAGCCCTTCGCCTCGACGACGCGCATCATACGGACAAAGCCTCCTGCGGAGAGCAATGGCAACAGGGCGACGAGTGCCAGCAGCGCGGGTTTCGCGCGGCACGCCAACGGATGATGGCGCAACCGGAACCACAGTCCGAGGCATCCGTGTATCCAGCCGGGCGCGAGCAGTGCCAGTTGAAGGCCCTGCGTGCCGCTGGTAAGCAGCACGGTGACGACACGCGTGTAGTCAGGCTCGAAGCCATAGAGCGAGGAGGCGAGCCGGGTTGTCACCGCGTGGCGGATCAGCAGCAGCGGCAGGCTGAGGCCTGCCCAGAGGCGGAGCCATTCGGCGGGCGGTAGTGCCCAGTGGCGGCGCCCGTAGATCGTGTGCAACGCCAACGCAAAATGAAGCGAAGCGGCGCCGTACAGCACGAACGTCCCCGGTGCGCTGCGCCAGAGCCGCAACGCCAACACGAGACCGCGTCCGGCCAGTTCGAGTGACCAGATTCCGAGTGCGTGATTGATCAGGTGGAGAAAGAGATAGATCAGCAGCACCACGCCCGATCCGAGTTGAAAACTGCGCAGAACGGATTGCATCCGAACGCTCGATTCACGGTGCAGTGTGCGCACCGGGGGCGATTCCTGTTTGATACCCGATGCATGGGCCGTGTCGATGATGTCCATAGCGGTCACCCGGTTCGTGTTTCCTGCAATACCGTGAGCACACGACGGTTTTCCCGGATTCGACGGGGAGCGCCGGGGGAAGGCAACCCGAGGGGCGACCGCGCTCCACACGCGCGAGCACGTTGCGGCGGCGTCTGGCGAACGCTTAAACCGACTCATGATCGGCTCTTTGCGAATGAGGCTCGACTTCTTCAGCCGCCATCGACGACAAATCCCGATCGGTGGGATTTCTCGGCCCTGATCAGCTATTCACAAGGCATGGGTTTGATTTCGGGTGATCGGGGCATTTTTGATTTTTGACGTCTGCGATTTTCACCGGTTGCCAGTCGCCAGAAATATTCCTTCTATCGATCGCGCGATCCACTTCGATTTATTGCCAAACCATACCCTAAAAAAATCCGGGTCATCCGATTTTTGTCGTGTCGGCCCGGTCAGCGTTGGTTCTGGCGCTCAGCCCCGCCAGACGGGCTTGACGCGAGGGAAGAGACGGGAGATCTCTCGGCAAATCGCGCAGATTTTCAGGTGCTGATCGGTGCATCAATGCCCGATGCTGTCGGCGTTTCGTCTGAGAAAATCGATGCTCGACGTTATTCCGAGTGGTCGAAAATCTCCCTATTAAACATATGAAAGTTTCGCAATATGCATTGCGAACTGCGACCCCTTTAGTATTTGCTGCCTAAATGTAAAAAGACGTGACCCATCAATAAGTGCCAGAATCGAAGTCAGACCAATTCCGCATACTCCGTATCAGCGGTAATCGCGCCCGGTCCGACCCTTCTCTCAGGCCATTCAGCGCTCGTTACGCCATTTGCATTTCGTAACAAGTCGGGTTGATTCGTCAGGCCTCGCTGCTTTAAATTTCGCCGGTCGCTCAGCAGCATCCGGCAGTTGGGCGACCTTTCATTCTGCAAGTCACGACATGCCGGATACCCGGGTGGCCAGCCATCCGACACTGCAAGTCCGCACGCCGTGCGGGCTTGATCAAGTGGTCGAACTCGCGATGGGTATCGATTCGACTGCACGCAGCCCGTTGCGACCCGACGCACCGGAATGGGCTTTCCGAGTTGTTCATGTCATGCCGAACTGGAGCCAGCTTGATAGCGGAATCCATGATGGAATTTTGATGTTTGCGTCGCAATCCTAACTGTATCGACGGAGTTCACCCAGATTCACGACGGTACAACTTAACTTTGCGCACCGCGCCGATAAAGGACAGAAAATGGAATTCGTACGAATGGGAATTGTCTATGTGCATCTCATAGCCTGCTGTGTCGCGATTGGTCTCGTGCTGACCAGTGACATTGCCATGGTCAGGCAACTGTTGGATACCAATGCGCCTACCGATCCTGCCCAGGTCCATCTGGCCAGCCTGCAGCGCACCGTCACGTTGGCGCTGACGATTCTTTGGATCACCGGCATCGCGATCATTGCGTTCGATATGCGGACGCAGGGTCTCCGGTATCTCGGCAATCCCAAGCTGCAAGCCAAGATCGGCATCGTCGCATTGCTGACCTTCAACGGTATCGCGTTGCACTCCGCGGTCCTCCCGGCATTGCAGAAGGCCGGATCCTTGCTGAAGCTTTCCTTCGAACGGCGCATGGTTGCCATTTTCGCGGGCGTGATTTCCGCCGTCTCGTGGTTCTATGCGGCAATGCTTGGCGTCGGGCGCCCGTTGAGCTGGAAGTATTCGCTGATCCAGATCCTGGCGGCTTACCCGGCACTGATTGCGGGCGGCATCGCCACCATGTTCTTTATCACGGCGGTGGCGAAATCCAGGGCGCCGGTTGAGCGACGGAATACCGAAAAGGTGGCGGCCTATTGATCGCCGCCCTCCGAGGGATGCGCGCCGCTAGCAGCAGTGTGCATCCTCTCGTCGCACATGTCTGCGTGCTGGCCAGCGTCGAGTTCCAGATTCAAAGCGACGCACCGCCACACATGACGATCTGCTGGCCCGTGATCGCGCTCGCGTCCGCGCTCAGCAGGAAGCCGGTCAGCGCGGCGACCTCCTCGCGCGTGATGAATCGCCCGATCGGCGGAACCTTGGGCGGCGTTGCCGCGCGTGCCGGGTCCCGCAGGAAAGGCGTGTCCGTCGCGCCGGGCGCGACGACATTGACGGTGATGCCCTTCGGTGCAAGTTCCGCCGCCCACGAACGCGCCAGACCCACCAGCGCGGATTTGGTCGCCGCATACTGGCTGCGCGTGGCCGCGCCGTTGGCGGTGCGGCTGCCCAGCAGCACGATACGTCCGCCGGCGGGCATCCGCGGCACCAGGCGGTCGGCGAGAAAGGTTGCGGACTCGACGTGCAAGCGCCACATCGCCGCTCCATCCTCGTGCGATAGCTGACCGAGCGGCGCGGTACGCATGAAGCCGGCCGCATGCACCAGCGCGTCCACCGAGCCCAGTTCGTCGCACACGGGCCCGAGTGCCGTAAAGTCGGTGACGTCGACCGGGACGATTGTCAGCGCATCGCCGGTCGTCGCGATGCGCGAGCGGCACAGCCCCGTGACGCGCCAGCCATCGGACAGCAGACGGTCGACGATCGCTCGTCCGATTCCCGACGACGCGCCCGTGACGACGGCATGGCGCGAACCCGAACCCGAACCCGACTGCTCCCATTGACCCACGATCTCTCCTGCTACGTTTGATCCTGCGATGAACCACCGGATGCCGACGTCGCCCTCGTGCTGACGGCATGAACCGTGATCCGCGCTTGCGAATGGAACGGTTCGAGCTGTTCGTGCCGGGCTGCGTCATCCGTCACGAGCGTCCAGTCGCGCTCCAGCGGCGTCCAGTGCTGCTGGCTCGCGCGCCCGAGCTTGTCCGCGGTCACGAGCACGAAGACCTCGGCGGCCTGCCGCGTCACGCACTCCTTCAGATACGATTGCTCGCTGCTTGCCTCGCACAACCCCAGTTCGGCGACCACGCCGTCGGCGCCGAGGAACGCCTTGTCGACGCTCAGGCGGCTCAGCGCGATCTGCGCGAGCGGCCCAAGCGTGCTCATGCTGGACGACCGGACGTCGCCGCCGATCACCGTCACCGGAACGCCCGACGATGCGAGCGGGCTCACGACCAGCAGGTTGTTGGTGACCACGTGAACGGTCGTCCGGCCTGCAAGCCGGCGTGCAAGCGCCGCTGTCGTGGTACCGCCGTCCAGGAACACGGTGTCGCCGTCTTCGATGAAGTTGCTCGCCGCGTGCGCGATCGCTTCCTTCTGCTCCTGCGAACTGACGCGTCGCTCCTCGAGCGAGGGTTCCGGCTCATGGCCGCCGACCGCGGCGGCACCGCCGTACGTGCGAAGAATGCGCCGGTCGCTCGCCAGCGCACGCAGATCGCGGCGCACCGTCGCCTCCGACATCCCGAAGTGCTCGCACAACGTCGCAACGTCCGTCATGCCCCCGAGCACGGCCTGCAGCATCGCCTCCCGGCGCCTGATCACTTTCATATGCGTGAATTCCTGGTCTGATCGAATGGGCGCGCAAGTCTGCGCCTCGCGACCGACAAGTTTATCCAATTGCCGCAGTGACCGGCCAGTTGCACCGGCGGATATCATCGACCGCGAACCCACGCTTCGTCGACGCGCACGTATTTGATCTTCTGGCGGAACCACGTGAATGCAATATGCAATGCGCCGTCCCGCGACTGCACGATGGACGGATACGAGTATTCGCGGTTGCGCTGGTCCACGGAGTTGTTCGTCATGCAGTACCCGTCGCCGATTTCCAGGTTGCGGCGGCGGCGCCATGTCCTGCCGCCGTCCTCGGAGATCGCCAGCGACATCGGCGCGCGCGGCGCGCCCCAGAAAGCGGTGCCGCGCGCGGACGCCTTCTGGTCGTGCAGCTCGCCGCTGTCCTCGGAGTCTTCGATGTCGTCATACAGGGACGCGCGACGCGCGTTGCCGTGCGACGCATCGCTCTCGTTGAACACGAGCGCGAGGTGACCGTTCTGCAGTACCGTGAACTGGACCGACGAGTTGTTGTTCGGCACGTCGGTCGGTTCGGGCGCGCTCCACGTGCGGCCATCCGTCGAGCGGCTCGCGTAGACGAAGTCCGCCCAGCGGCTGCGGTAGAGCGCCAGCAGTGAGCCGTCGTGCAGCACGCGAACGTTCATGTGCACGCACCCGACGCTGTCCGGTACTTCATGCAGCGTCCACGACACGCCCTGGTCGCCGGAGACCATGACCGCGCTGACGTCGTCGTTGCCGACCCATCGCTCGCCGGGCTCCGTGCGGCACAGGAATACCGGGCAAATCCACGTGCCGCTGTCGAGGGCGACGATCGGTTGACGGACGAAGGTCCCCGGACGATCGAACAGCGTTTCGACCGGGCCCCACGTGACGCCGTCGTCCGTCGACACGCGGCGGCGAACGATCGCGGTGTTCTGATGGCCGGACAGCTGGGCGGTATAGATCAGCCACAGGCGGCCGTCCGGCGCGCTGAACAGCACCGGGTTCTGTTCCGAGCGGGTCGGATCGTCCGATAGCTTTTGAGGCGGCGACCACGCGTTCGTCCCGGCCGCGAGACGCGACATGTAGATGGAGACGTCGGGAATGCCTTCCTGGGTACCGCCGAACCATACGCACAGCAGGTCGCCGTTGTCGAGGGCGTGCAGGTTGGCCGCGTGGTTCTGCACGCAGGCGGTCGGCAGAAACGCTTCTTGCCGTTCCGCGTCGGCATATGCCGTATGAACGCAATGATCCGACGCGGCGCTCGCCGCTTCAACGAGGTTCGTGCTCATGAAATATCTCTCGAGTGGCGAGGTCAGTGCGATTCGCGATGCGTGAGCCGCTTGTCGCGCAGGTTCGAACCCTCGCCATGAAACAACAGCTTGCCGATCACCAGCACGATGGCCGGCGTCACGAGTGCGACGTACATGTTGTCGATGCCGAACGGATTGCCGAGCAGGTACCAGAGCGTCGTGGCGAGCGTCGCGACGATGAGGGCCGACACGGCGCCGCGCTTGCCGCTGAAGAACGGCAGATAGATACCGATCAGTGCGACGACCGACACGGACAGGCGAAGCGCGCGGCTGAAGAACGACAGCGCGAGGATTTGCGGGACGAACAGCACGAAGATCAGCGGCAGGAAGCCGACGACCAGCGAGATCCAGCGCGTCATTCTCAGTTCGACGTCGGGCGTCGGGTTGAAGCGAGGCACATAGAAGTCCTTGACGATCAGCGACGCGATGGCCAGCGCGACGGTGCAGACGCTCACGAAGATGGATGCCACGAGCGACGTCGTGACGATGCCGGCCAGAATGGGGTTCATGTGCTGCAGGAACACCGGTAGCGCGTACAGGCTCTTGATGTTCGGATACAGGTACTTGGCCGTCACGCCGATGAAGCCGAGTGCGATCCCGATCGGCACGCACAGGAACGCGGCGATCAGCGAGGACGCGCGCGCGCCTTCGGGGCTGCGGGTTGCCGAGATGGCCTGGATGATGAACTGCGTCGAGAAGATCGCACCGGCCGTGCCGATGATCCACGCGCCGATCGTGCCGCCCGACAGCGCACCGCTCCACGTGAAATAGTGCGCGGGCATCTGCTGCACCATCGGCTTGACGCCGCCCGACAGTTTCCACGCGACGCCGACCAGAATGGCGATGCCGAGCAGCTTCACCGCGCTGTGAACGACCGTCAGGTACGCGACGCTCTTGAGGCCGCCCCAGACGAAGTAGATGGTGCTGACGATGGCGGTGATGACGGCGGCCGTCGGCAGGTTGATCCGCATGACCGTGGAGATTGCCGCCGCACCGCTGACGTAATTGCCGACGTTCACCACGAACAGCGCGTAGATCATGATCGCGGAGACGGCGAGCTTCGCACCGTGGCCGTACCGTTGCGCGATGAATCCGGAGATCGTGAACTCACCGGACGCATACAGGCGCTTGGCCATGAACAGGCCGAAGAGGAGAAAGCCGATGGCTGCCGCGAGGACCGACCACGAAGCCGCGATGCCGGCCGAGAAGGCCTCCTGCGACGTCCCGACCGTCGATTTGGCGCCGATGAATTCGGACATCAGCAGGATGGCGACCACCAGCGCGGGCATCGACCGCCCGGCCACCATGAACTGTTCGGAATTGCGACTGCGCAGGCGAATGCTGATCAGGCTGGTAATCACAATGTAGGTGACAACCATGCCGATGATGGTGGCTGTATCCCAATAACTGAAGGTGGCCATCGCTTGTCTCCACGTTACCTTCGGTTGATGTACGTTCGGGTGCGTCGAGCGATCCGGCATGTTCCTGCCGGTAGCGCTCCCGGGTCGATGTGTGTCGTTGCGTATACTGCTTACGCGGCGCTGGCGACGGGCGACGGCTCGTTGCGTCGCGTCGCGAGGTCCACGGCCTGGCGGAAGGCCTCCAGCAGGCTGCGTTCGTCGGCGATACCCTTTCCGGCGATGTCGAAAGCGGTGCCGTGGTCGACCGACGTGCGGATGACCGGCAGGCCGACCGTCACGTTCACGCCGGCTTCGAGGCCCATCACCTTCACCGGCCCGTGTCCCTGGTCGTGATACATCGCGACGACCACGTCGAAATCGCCGCGACCCGCGCGGAAGAACAGCGTATCGGCCGGCAGCGGACCTTCCACGTCCCATCCGCGCGCTTGCAGGACCTGGACCGCCGGAACGATCTTCTCTTCCTCTTCGCCGTAGCCGAACAGGCCGTTCTCGCCGGCATGGGGGTTGATCCCGCACACGCCGATGCGCGGATTCGCGATGCCGGCGCGAACCAGCGTGTCATGCGCACGTTCGATCGTGCGTTGCACGAGGCCCGGCTCGATCTTGCGAATCGCATCGAGCAGGCCGATGTGCGTCGTCACGTGAATCACGCGAAGATTCGGCGCGACCAGCATCATCGACACCTCGTCGATGCCCGTCAGGTGCGCGAGCATTTCGGTGTGGCCCGGGAAAACATGGCCGCCGGCATGCAACGCTTCCTTGTTGAGCGGTGCGGTGCAGATCGCGTCGAGCTCGCCTTTCGACGTCAGCTCCACGGTGCGGGCGATGTATTGATAGGCAGCATCTCCCGCGACGGGCGACAGCTTTCCGTACGGCAGGTCCGCCGGAATGAGCGCGAGGTCGATGCAATCGACGACCCCCACGCGGAATGCGCCTTCGGACGGCTGGCCGACCGTGCGAACCTCGAGATCGACGCCCGCCCGGCGACCGGCGTCCCGCAAGCGCGCGGCGTCGCCGATCACCACGGGGCGGCACTGCTCGTACACGGACGCATGGGCGAGGCTCTTCATGATGATTTCCGGTCCGACGCCGGCCGCGTCGCCCATGGTGATGCCGATGATGGGACGATTGTCCATGGCAGTTCCCTTCACAGATTGATTGGAGCCGTATTGGCCGCCTTGCCCGCATTCGCAAGCCGGCGCCACGCGTGATGGATCGATTCGGGCTGGCCGAAGCCGCCCGCCTTGGTCACGACGGGGAGTGTCCTTCCATGCAGGCGGCATTCGAGCAGCGGCATGCCGTCCTCTATTTCGTCGACCACCCGCAAGGCGCTCGCGCCGGCCGTGGTGAGCAGTGCGCGCGCCGTTTCGCCGCCCGTCGCGATGATTCCGCCGGCATAAGGCACGGCTGGCGCCAGCAGGGTGGCAAGGCGGTTGCAGAACAGCAGGCCGTCCTTCACATCGCCGCGCTGCGCCTGACTCAACGAGACGACCACATGCCGGCCGCGACGAAGGGCCTCGCATACGACCGTCGTCACGTCGCTGCACGGATCATCGAGCGCGGAGAGCGCGACCTCGAGCGCAACGAGATCGGCGCCGGCGTTCGTCTTGAGGCAGGCCAGTTGCGCATGCGAGATGCTCGACATGCTGCCGACTACCGTGAGTACGGGCCCTTGCGGCGCCTGACCGTCGGCCGTCGAGCCGGTCAAGCCTCGCGGCGGCGCCAGCGCTCCGATGACAGCGGGGGCAAGGCCCGCCGAGCCCACCCAGAAGACGTCGTCGAGCCCGGCGGACGCGCGGGCAATGCGCTGCAGATCCGCGTCGGATTCCGCGTCGCACACGACGGCCTGCACGCCATCGGCTTGCAACTGCCGCAGGTGTGCCGTGAGCGTGTCCGGTGCGCTGTGCACCGCGCTTAATCCTGCATGCCCGACGTGCAGATGCTCGACGGACAGCATCGCAACAAGGTCGGCTTGGCCGGGGATGTTCTCGTTACGCCAGTATTCGCTCGCTTCGACCGGCACGCCACGCACCCATTGCCGCCCGTCACGGGTGGTGCGTCCGGATGCCGGATAAGCGGGGCAGACGATCGCCGTGCCACGACACGACACCAGCGCGGCAACCTCCGCTGCGAAGTTGCCTCGCAGCGTCGAGTCGATCTTCTTGTAGAGGCGCGTACCGGCGCGCGACAGCGATTCGACAGCGGCGACGTTGCGTCGCGCGGCGACTTCCTTCGATGCGCGGCGCGAGTCCACGTCGACCGACAGAATGTCCACGCCGTACGTCGGCGCCGGTGCGTGCTCCGCGTCGAGCAGGACCATCGCCGTCAGTCCGTGACGCAGCCCGGCCATCGCGCAATCGGCCGCGCCCGACAAGTCGTCGGCGACGATCAGGAGCCGTGCAGCGTTCGGTGCGACCGCGTTCATGGCAGAAGGCGGCTGTAGATGGACTTCATGTCGTCGAGCGTCAGCGCCTTCGGGTTGTTGCCGAGCAGGCGCTTGACCTTCGATGCGGCGACCGCGAGCGCGTCGAGATGTTCTTCGGACACGCCGAACTTGCGCAGATCCTGCGGAATGTCGACGGCCGCCGTCCATTCCTCCATCTTGTCGATCAGCTTGCGTGCCGCGACCGCGTCCGGGTCGGATTTCGACGCCAGATCGAGTGCGCGTGCAACGTTCGACAGCCGGCCTTCAATCGCATCGAGATTGAACGCCATTACATGCGGCAGGAGCATCGCGTTCGCGACGCCGTGCGTGACGTTGAACATCCCGCCCAGCGGGTAGGCCAGTGCATGCACAGCTGCCGTGCCGGCTGCGGTGAGTGCGAGGCCGCCATACATCGAACCGAGCATCATTGCTTCGCGTGCCTTCAGCGAATCGCCGTGTTCGTAGGCTTCGACGATGTTCGCGCCGATCAGGCGCATCGACTCCATCGCATACATGTCGCTGATCGGGTTCGCCTTCGTCGAAATGTATGACTCGAGCGCGTGCACGAATGCGTCCATGCCGGTCGCGGCCGTGATCGGCTTCGGCAGGCCGAGCGTCAGCTCCGCATCGAGAATGACGATCTGCGGCAGCAGGTGACGGCTGACGATCCCCACCTTCAGCGATTCGTCCGGCAGCGTCACGATCGCGTTGGGCGTGACTTCGGAGCCGGTTCCGGCCGTCGTCGGCACCAGAATCATCGGCACGCCGGGGTGCTTGATCAGGTCGATGCCCAGCCAGTTGCGCAGCGGTTCGTCGTTGGTCAGCCGGACCGCGAACAGTTTCGCCGCGTCGAGCACGCTGCCGCCGCCGATGGACAGAATTGCCTGCGGCCAGAAAGGCTCGATCTGTTCCTTGAAAACCGTCTCGACGTTGCCGATGGTCGGCTCTGGCTCGACGCCGCGAATGATGCGCACCTCGACGTCTTTCGCCTTGAGCGATTCGATCACGCGATCGGCGATGCCGAGCGCTTCCATCGCGGGTTGCGTGATCAGTGCGATGCGCTCGACCGGCGTATCGAGCAGCGACAACTTGTCAGGAAGCGTGGCGAGACTGCCGGCGCCGTGGACGATGTGCTTGACTGTCTGGAAGTGGTAAGTCGTCATGCTGAGGCCTGTTTCAGTTGCCGCGCGCGGCGTCGCGGTAGATGGAGAGCGCTTGCGCGAGGCGTTCGCGCGCGTTGTCGTCGAGCGGCTGCGCGGGGGACCGCGCGGGGCCGGCCGGCCTCCCGAGCATTTGCGCGGCCGTCTTCAGAACGACGGGCATCGTGCCCAGCGCGAACGCATCGCGCAGCGCACGCAGCGATTCCTGGGCGGCGCGCGCGCCCGCGATATCGCCGGCCATGAACTTGTTCCAGATCGACATGACGACATGCGGGACGGCATTGGTGGTCGCGGCGACCGCGCCGTCGCCGCCCGCGATCAGCGTCCAGAGAATCATCGAATCGGTGCCGGTGAAGACCGAGAAGTCGTCGCGCCGCAGGTTGATCAGTTGCAGCAAGCGATCGAAGTCGCCGCCGCTGTCCTTGATGCCGCGGATGTTCGGAATCTCGGAAAGGCGACGCACGGTATCGACGGTCAGCGTGACGCCCGCTTTTGCGGGAATCGTATAGAGCATGACCGGAAGCGGCGTTGCCTCGGCGATCTTCTTGTAGTGGGCGTAGAGCTCCGGCTGCGTGACACCGTTGAAATACGGCGTGATCACCGAGACGGCGTCCACGCCGACCTCGATCATTTTCCGGTTCAGGTCGATGACGTCGCGGGTCGCATACGCGCCGGTGCCGGCGATGACCGGCACGCGCGAGCGGACCTGGCTGACCGCGATGCGCGCGATGCGCAGCTTCTCCTCTTCATTCAGTGCGATGAATTCGCCATTGGTGCCGAGCACGAAGAGCCCGTGCACGCCCGACGCGATCAGCCGCTCGACCAGCGCGCGCAGGCCGTCTTCATCGACATTCTCGTCCGCCGTCATCGGCGTGATCAGCGCGGGAACGATCCCCTTGAACGAAAGTGACATGCATGCTCCATCGAGGAGGGGACAGCGGGCGAGATCGCCGTCTCCATGGGTTAGGCAAAAATCAGCGGGGACTGCGTGCTGGCGGGCACGCCCGCGCTGCCATGCACGCCAGCCTGCGCAACGCGTATGAGGGAACGCGTCGTCCAGCGGCTTCACTCAGTGGAACTGCTCGTTCCGATCAAAACTGTTGCGCGATGTGTGCATTCTAGCCGAACTAATGACTGATGCAGTCAATGAAAACCCTGATGTGATCGGAGCGATCATTTCTGTTTGGTCAGCGCTCGAGAGCGAGCGGACGGTTCAGTTGCGTCGGCGTGTGCCGCGTCTCGCGGAAACCGGGCGGTGCGCGGCCGGCCGGCGAGGCCGGCAACGTTGGCGGGGCGCGGGGTCAGCGGAGGAGTTTGATCCGCGAATCCCGTCATTGGCCGGGACGAGAAGGGTGGGAAGGGTTGGGGGCCGGGACATGCTGGCGCGCGGGCGACGGCAGCACGTCGGTCATCGTCTGGATGCCGTAGAAACCGGCCACCGGCGACGCGGCCGCCACACCGTCCCGGCTACGCCTTTTTCGCATACGCGCTGCACCAGCCTTTTGCATTGACCTGCTTGCCGCCGAAAATCGTGCACGGTGCCATCGCGGCGCCGGTCTTGCCTTGGAAGAACTGGCAATTCGCACAGGCCTCGCCCGCGTGGAATTTCGGGAACTTCGCATGGTCGACCCGGCTTGCATCCGTCTTGTAACCGAGGGCCTGGGCGTTTGCATCGGATTCCTGCACGGCACCGGCGCCGGCCTCTGCCGCCGCCGCGCGGCGCCCCAAGGCCAGCGCGGATGCCAGAACGGTGGTGGCTGCAATAAAACGTCGGCGTGAAAATTTCATGACGTCCTCCTTCATGTTGGCGTGAACGGATGCCTACCGTGATACGAATCGTTCGCCGCCCGACGAACGGGCGCCGAACGGATCAATGAAAGAACAGTTCCCGCATACCGAACGTGTGATGCGCTTCGGCCGCCATCAGCACCATGAGCACCAGCAGGCACAGCGGCGGTATCAGGATCGCGTACACCAGCGCCAGCCGCTCCCACATCATGTGCATGAAGATCGACACGATCAGCCCGGCCTTGGCGATCATGAGCACGACGATCAGCACCCACCGCATCAGGCCCTGCACGTTGAAGTAGTCCACCAGGTACGACAACGTGCTCAGGACGAACAGCAGGCCCCAGATTTTCAGGTAGATGCCGATCGGATGCTGCTGGCCGTGCGCGGCATCGGGTCGATCGGCGGGATCGGTGTGGTCC
>Ga0157367_1000485_pt1 | contig 19447 bp, 25 predicted proteins | sample AttbisABBM2_FD_113142 | JGI IMG/M metagenome (GOLD analysis project Ga0157367, IMG submission 113142) | Fungus gardens microbial communities from leaf cutter ant in Botucatu, State of São Paulo, Brazil - Atta bisphaerica ABBM2 | ecosystem: Host-associated > Fungi > Mycelium > Unclassified ... | reverse complement strand
GATTTAAAATCCCTCGATCGCAAGGTCGTGCGGGTTCAAGTCCCGCCCCGGGCACCATATTGAAACACCAATAAAATCAAGTAGTAGCAATGTCGTTTAAGCCGCCTCTTTGGGCGGTTTTTTGTTTTTATTTCTGCTTTTCAGAATATGGCTTCAGAATATGAAGCGCTTCCAGCTCTGCCCCAACCACCGGAACCACAGCGATTTTCCTGTCATATCGTGCCGTCTGTTCGACATTCTTGTGACCCGAAATTGCCCGCTTCTCGTAAATATCAACATTCAAATCTGAAATCCCTTTTGCCTTCAAATCATGAAACGTAAAGTTGAAATCAATGTCAGGGAATTTATCCTTTGCTTCCTGCTTCAGCTTCCTCCATCTGGCATTAAAACCATCTCTTGTATAACCGGCACCGGAAGGCTGGTGGATGATAAAAATACTACTCATTCCTTTATTCAGTGGTAACGACTCAGCCAGGGCAATGACAGAACGGAGTCTTTCGCTCCAGCCCTTTATCTGAGCTACTGAAGTTTTGCTTTGCTTGATCAATATCCCTTGCTCAACAAGCTGAGTTTTCTTCATTGAGAGAACGTCAGCCTGCCGCGCCAGACACAAATAGGCCAGCTCCATGGCTATCTTCTCAACGGGCGAAGCGAGGCTATACAAGGCTGCATACTCCTCGTGCGTAACATAACGGTCGCGTGACTTCTCTTTGTACTGTTTGACCCCTTTAGTAGGATTTCCCTTCACCAACCCACGCTCATATCCCCATCGATAAACACGTGAAATAAACGCCTTCTCACGGTTAGCCTGAACACGGCTTTTCAGGCCGCGTTTATCCATATATTTACGGATGTGTTCCGGTTTAATGGAGTCAGGTGGCATCTTCCCAAAGACGGCCAAAACTTTAACCGAGTACTTTCGGTAGTCTTTTTGCGTTTCTTTAGCTAATTCAAAAAAATCTGGAGAGTTAAAAAAGGATTCCGCTAGGCCTTCGAATGCATCTTCACGCTTACGTTCGTTAATAAGCGCTTCGTATGCTATCCAGACCTGAGCCTTCGTACTGTTTATGTCGCAAAGCCGCACTGTGCCGCCGTTTTTAGGCTTAAATTCGTAAGCAGAACGGCCCCGATAAACGCGGGGAGGTAACCAGTTGTCTTCCTTGTTTTGTCTGACTCTTGCCATCAGTCTAACGCTCCAAAATCTGGCTCATTCATGTCATTGGTGGTCTTCTTACGCGATGCCAGTGGATCATTGAAATGCTGCCATGTGGTTCTCGGTCTGCCATCCCTTCGCACCATAAAAAATATTCCTGCATTTTTAAGACACTGACATTGCTTTGAAGGCGTTTTATAGCCTGTCAGTTGCTCAATGTCGGCATCGGAAATAATTTCGTTATTGCTCTGGTTCATACCCCACACACTCCCGCTGCAACAGGTTTGAACAGCCGTGACAGGTCACGGCGCTATTACCAACTTCGTTTCATGCCAGCCAAGGCGGACCCAACAGGCTGACTCTTCTTTCAGTGGGCAATCTTTCACAGGCAGGCAATCACCACACTTACCGCACTTGCGCTTATTCATCGATTTGAACCGGTTAATCACAAAGCACATGCGATTCCTTGCGAATGTCAGCGAAAACTGCGCGACTGTCGTTCTTGTCCAACCAGAACATTTTTGATCCGCAGCACATGTCGAGGATTGTGTGTTCCTTCATTCGCACACCCCTGCATATACGCTGTTACATACAGATTGTTCGTTTTCGCCTGATAGCAAATCGAACTGTCTACCGCCGCGGGTCGTCATCGCCCAGTCGCGGTAAGTCTCTATGCCATGGGATTCCACGGATATACATTCGATACGACGTTCTGACTTATGAGGGTCTTGGGTCGATGGAAAGAACGTTGAGTTTCCGCGTCGAGAACAGGCCGCTACAAGTTTTTCCCATTCAGCTACCCGCGCTATTTCTTCAGGCCAGCGACTAAAAATTTCTCCTAACTCTGATTTGCGCGCGTGTATGCAAGGCATGCAACCAACTCGACTGCATCCCTGTTCATATAATGGATTAGGTTTAATGCCATGGCGGCGGGCCATCGCAAATACATCCTCATGCTTCCATTTAAGGATAGGGCGATAGATCGCCAGTCTCGGGCCAATGTCCATTCCTTCTTCCCATTCTTCAAGTAATGCTCGTGATGGGGACTCCTGAGCGCGAACACCTTGCCATGAAATAACAGTTCGTCCCGATTCAATTATTGGATCGACTACCTGAACCTTAATAGGCTCATGCTTGAGTTCGAATGAGCAAAACCGGGCGCGAGTAGAAGGGAATCTTCCTTTCCACATACACAAATCCAGAAATGGATTGCCCGAGGGTACTAATGCATTCAAAGCTCTCTCGATGGCTTCCTTAGCCTCTGAATCAGTAAAACCACACTCTGAAACCAATGACTCAGGCCATTTTTCAACAACGAATTTCCTTTTGCTTTCAATCCGGTCCTTAAAGTCAGCCTTAACGCGATAAACCTTTCCAAGGCGATCCTCAAGATAATTGAGATACTCAATAGTCTGGGGATGTTCGTGCCCGGTATCAGCAAATGCCGGAATAATTTCAACGCCTGATTCAATTGCCAGCAGCCAGTCAGCCAGGCTATCTTTTCCGCCTGAAATGCTAACCACGTTCATTACGTTTTGCCCAAAGCAGCGGGGATCAATAATGGTCATCACACACCCGCCTTATCCGCAGTGTCATGGGTGCCGGATGTTATTTCTTTCAATAGCCACTGCAGTGACATCACGGGAACGCCTATCATCCCGGTACCTTCAAACTTATTCATCAGATGATTGATAGATGCTGCGATGCCTTCTGCGCGATATTTATCGCGTGCCAAATCCAGCTTCTGCTGCAGTTCATCACCACGGACGATCGCGCAATCCAGACGAGTAGAAAGGGCAGAGACAAGCTTTGCGATTTCAGTAAGTGTCATATCAGCATCAAGCGCTTTAGCGAACTGATGACCGGCTTCAACAAGCTCTTTGTTTGATTTATTCGATAACATGCTGGTGGCCCTCAGTGAAAAACGATGTTGCCGTTAAGGCGCTCAGCTTCGTTCTGCGCCCTGATAGGGTTTTTGATAACGGTACCGTCAGGCATCAGCCAGCCATTGAGCAGATGGCTATAGGGCAGGGTGATACGTCCAACGGTGATAGGGTCGTCTGACTTTTCCATGAATACTCCACACACGATTTTTGGTTGCACTAATCCCTTGCCCTAGATGGCAATAAAACTTTTGGGATTTAGTTAATTGGCTGCTGGGTTACTGCAACAACCCAGAGCCGCGCCTCCACACTTGAAGGTTGTTGTGACATGTCAAAACGAAGAGAACACTCAGCGCCTCTGAGGCACGGCCTTATGCGCCCGCCAAATGATCTCATCGTTGTGCAAAAAAGTGTGGTTAAACCGGGTGAACATTACCTTCGTTCTCCTTATGGGATGAAAGCCCCGGAGTAACCGCCAAGTACAACACTCTCTCTTTCCTAACTTTCACAGCTACTGCATCTTTGAAAAAGCATCTAACTAAATATCTTGCATCTAATCTAAGTTAACTTAGATTTTAGGTCAAGAAAAAAGCCTAAAATTATTTAGGCTTCTTCGTGGGTGTTTGTTACCTTAACGGCGCATCAATCGCCTATGCTCGACTAAGACCCCGATAATATTGATCTTTTCTTTGTCTGATCTTCTTACTGCAAAGTCGTCGTTTAATGGGACCAATTCAAAAATATCATTACCTTCTTGATTGACTCCTCGAGCCCTGTATTTTTTGAAAGTAGCTTCATCTTCGCCGTTTTTTGCAACCACGTAATCACCAGGCTGGGGGCTAAGTTCTGGATCGACAAGGATAAGATCACCCTCGACAAACTCAGGCTCCATCGACTTTCCTTTAATTTTTAAGGCGAAAGTGCCTCTTGAAAAACTTCCGGTACTAAGCACGTAATCAATATTCCCTTCTAGATTCCGCGCATCACTCTCCGGGCTCCATTGACCGGCCTGTACATAACTTATTACCGGCACCTTGAGAGCTCCGACTGGTGCTGCAGCAACGTTGGATTCATCTTCTTTACCGTACAACAGATATGCTTCGCTTACCCCTAGGTAAGAGGCCAGTTTAGAAAGTGATTTACCCCCGGGTGTGTTCAAATCACGTTCCCAGTATCCCACTGTGACGTCAGAAACACCCACCGCCTTTCCAAGCTGGCCCTGAGTTAACTTTCGTTCTTGCCTTAGCGCTCTTAAACGCCCGCCTAATGAACTCACCACCATCCCCTAAGAAAATTTAACTAAGTTATCTTAGTTTTTATTGACCAAAGTAAAATTAGAAAATACTATCTAAGAAATCTTAGGGGGTAGGTATGACAACAACTGATTTAGAAAACTATTTCGGCTCACCAAATAATGCAGCGGCCTTCTTTAGCGTTTCACCAGAAGCTTTTTATCAATGGCGTAAACGGCCTGGTGGCTTGATTCCTAAAGGTCGTGCAACTGAAGCGGCTTTACGAACTGAAGGAAAGCTTAAATTTGACCCATCCCTTTATGGGAAGACTACTGATTCGTCAGTTAAGTCGTAACTACCTAAGGATAATAAAAATGGTAGACACGATTAACCAGGCAATTAGCCAGATGTGCAAAGCGCATAAGTACGGTCGATTAGGTATGGCTGCTGATTTAGGCATGAGTATCGATCAGTTCCATAACCATCTGTATCGCAAGTGTGGTAGTCGCTTTTTCACCCTAGATGAGCTGATGCAAATGGAGGTTATGTCCGGCACCCATTGCGTAGCAGAGTTCATGGCCGTTCATCATGGAATGCTGCTGGTGGACATCAAGGCCGCTGGCGAAATGGACAAGGTTGATTTGTTCGATACGCAGATAAAGGCCAAGGCCGCAGAAGGTGAGCTGGCAACAGCACAGCTTGCAGCTATGGCAGACGGAGTAATTGACCATCACGAGCGCAAAACACTGTCAGCGCTGTTCCGAAAAAAACTCACTCACCAGGTTCACGGATTCTTTGGACTCATTGCGCTCTTTAGCGCAGGCACAGCAGATCACGCCGTAGACATGTTCGTATCAACCGGGAGAAAGGCCGATGTTGCTGGAATGCAATTCGAAGCGCAGGACATTTGAAGTGATTACAGATTTAAAAAGGTCAGAAAAGGTGAACGCCCCGGGTTGCAGCCTAGGGCGTTCGGTGCGAGTAAATCAACGTGTGTGGAGACTCATCGCATGAGCATTGTAAATCACAAACGGTTGTCAGGGCAATTCCGCTGCCGATATCAAGCTGGCGTTCCTGTCTATGAGCAAATCATATCCTCAGCGGATAAGGCCCACAACTACCAGTGCGTGCCGCGTTTGGTAGTCGAATCAGCCTGGGCAGAGTTTTATCGTCGTCCCGCAGATGCCGGGGGAAACCATGGAAACTGAAATCATCAAGCCTTGGGTAGAACGCTACATCGACAATCGCGGTGTTACGGTCACAACTGTTGGCGTTGATACGGTTAATCATCGTGTGATCTTCCGCCGCCCTAATTATCCGCATGATTGCATGCTGCCGCGTGTGTTGTTCAGTCAGAAGTTCAGGAAGGTAGCACCATGAGTAATCTTATCTCGTTGCTTGATAGGCCAATCGCTTATCAGGCGTGTTTCGTGCGCTTTGGTGGTGTTACCGGTGCTGTCCTGCTGTCTCAGTTGGTCTACTGGCATAACCGTATGGATGGCTCCTGGTTCTACAAAACTCAGAAGGAAATCAAAAGCGAAACTGGCCTGTCGCGTGAAGAACAGGAAACAGCCCGTCGCCGTCTGATTTCAGCAGGAGTGCTTGAGGAAGAACGCCGTGGTGTGCCCGCGAAACTATTTTTCAGAGTCAAAGCAGACCGCTTAGAGTCGCTGCTTCTCAAGAGTGAGGGAAAGCCTCAATCCAGTATGCGGGATTCCCGCATTCAAGAAAGCGGAATTGGCTCAGACAAGAATGCGGATATGTCGCAGGCAAGTTTGCGGGAAATCCACTCGCCAGCGTGCGGGAATCCCGCATTCATTCATACAGTAGATTACCAAGAGACTACTACAGAGATTACAACAGAGAGTTCTTGTCAGGTTGCTGCGCAACCCGACCTGGCTGTTCAGATAACTGACATGGCCAAACAGGTTCTCAAGCACCTCAACATGACCACAGGCGCTAAGTTTCAAACATGCCGTTCGTCTCTGGAAAACATAAAGGCGCGTATTTCTGAGGGCTACGAACTGTCAGAACTTCTGCTGGTGGTCGATTACAAGCATGAGCACTGGAAAGATACCGAGCAGGAGCAGTACCTGCGCCCGGCCACGCTGTTTATCCCTAAAAACTTCCCTGGCTATCTCCAGTCGGCCACCAAGTGGAATAAGTCTGGTCGTCCTAAATGCGTCAACGGCAAATGGGTGCGTGACGTGATGGCTATCCCGTCAACCGATTACGCCATCCCTGATGGCTTCCGTGGCGCTTAAGGGGGATTCATGGATAACGTTGAAATTATTCTCGACTGCCTGCGTCAGCATGGCTCTATGACCATCACTAAGATTTGCGCGAAGACAGGACTGTCCAACGCCGCTGTCAGGTATTCAGTAACCGGTCTTTACGAGCAGCACATCCTGAGCCGCAACAAGGACTACACGTATTCGATAACGCCCTATGAGCGCCCGCCAGAAAACGCTGGTTACCTTGAGGCAGTAAAGACAGCCACAGAGTTGCAGGCTAAAGGCCTCTGGCAGAGAGCAAGCCATAACTGGTTACGGGCAATGGTCCTGGCAAAGTTCGATGACAACAGGCAGAACGCCAAGGTAAGCCGTGACAAGTGCATGTCCAGGGCAAAGATGCGTTGTGGTAACTACAGCGGCATAGCCAGCGGCAGGGTAAGCGATGCAGGGCTGAGGGAGCTGAACCGATGAAATCATCCCTAAAGCGCCACTTCGAAGAAAACGAATATTTCTACAGGTCATTGCCGGAAGTGCTGGTGATCATCCTGGTTCTGATTATCACTCTGGTTATGGAGTTACACACAGTATGACTAACTTATCTCAGGTTTATAAAGGCAAAGACGAAACTGGAACCAACATCACTACGCGCAAAACCTATCTGCTTAGCGTGAATGAGCTTTACGTGGAACCGGGTTACAACGTTCGCGAAATTGACCAGACCCACGTCGAAGAATTCCGTGATGCGTTTATCGCGGGTGAGCATGTGCCGCCGCTGGCCGTTCAGGTTACCGAGCAGGGCATCAAGGTTATCGACGGGCATCACCGTTACTTCGGCGCAAAAATGGCGCAGGAAGCGGGCCATGAGTTGCGTCTTGAGTGCAAAGACTTCGTTGGCAGTGAAGCAGACCGCATCGCCTTCATGGTGACAAGCAGCCAGGGCAGGGCCTTACTTCCACTGGAACGTGCCGCCGCCTATCAGCGTTTAGTGAATCAGGGCTGGGAACCGGCAGAGATAGCGAAGAAGGTTAAGCGCTCGGTCACTGACGTTGAGCAGCACCTACAGCTTCTGACCGTTGGCGATAACCTGATTGATATGGTCAAGTCCGGCGAGGTTGCCGCCACAACTGCGATTGCCCTTCAGCGTGAGCATGGCGCAAAGGCTTCAAGCGTTGCTCAGCAGCAGATGGAAAAAGCCAAAGCTGCAGGCAAAAAGAAACTGACCAAAGCTGCTGCAATGCCTCAGTTCAGCGCTGCTAAGGCCCGTCGGCTGGTAGAGCTGCTTTGCGATGCTCAACTAGGCGACGAAGAAGACGGTATGACAACGCTTTACCACAATTCCAGCCACACCGATGAGATCATGTCTATCCTGGCTGAATATCATGAAGGCATTCAAGGTGCTAAGAGGAATTGAAAGCGAAGCTACTCTAATTGCAGTATGGTAATGAAGAGATACAGGTTAATAATGCTTATCTACGAAGGATCGTAAATATATAGTTTTTAATTTTTACAACCCTAAACGTTGATAAGTGGAAAAAGAAAAGCATCTAATTGGATATAAATTCAATTAGATGCTTTTCTTATCGGGATATTATTTGTATTTACCTTTCAGTAACTTAACAACTTCCATAAGAGATGGAGTGCTGAGCAAAAGCTTTTCCAAATTAGCGCGTTTAGCATACCGTCGAGCCATTTTTCCATTTGAACTTGAGGCGAGGATTAAACTGTGAATCTCCTCAGTTGACACGTAGTTCTCTAGCCAGTCCTCTAATGTTAGCGGTAATGTAATAATTTTAACTCCCAACGATTTAATTTTATTAATTTTAGTTTTAAGTGTCGAATCAATATTTCCTGTAAAGATGGCTGTAATGTTTTCATGGCCTGAGTTGGACAGGTTCTGTGCAAGAGAGAAAATTGCTTTTTTACTTCCAGAGGGGATTATGGTAAATCCCTGAGGGAATTCAAAGCGTTCAAATAAGCGGTCTAAAGTACGAGCATCCATTTCATTTTCAACGATGAAATTCATTGAATGATTAGGATTTATGCCAATCTCCTTTAGTTTGAGTTTAGCTAAATGCGTTCTCAATGAATAAAATGGGTGACCGTATTCACTTGCGAAACGAAGTTTCGCTAACATGGCTGCACGTATGCTTATTTTTTTTTCTTCAATCAAAAAAACATCATCGCTTGTGAAAAAAATTATTTTCAATTCCTTTCCTTTGGACACTGCATTTATTGCATTGGAACTATAATCTGACATAGAGAAAAAGACCCCAACAGTCCCTGATAACTTGCCATCAATCTTTCCTCTGAAAGAATAAACTTGAGATGCAATGATTGATTTTTTATGCCATTTAGCTTCCAATAAAAAAACACGATCATTTATGACGAATGAGCCGTCGATTTCCTCGCCTTTAGGTCGTATGTTTATTTCTGGTTCCATACCATCAGCTGACAGCAGCTTATGTAAAATACCTTCAAATGCCCTACCTCTGTCTTGAAACCAAAGTTTATCTGCTGATGGGGGGGGAGTCAGCCAGTCCTGAATTGTTAATTTTTTCATTAATCCCAATCCTTATTAACCTAATAAAACGAATGCTGAATTCATTTGCTTTTACCATGTCTGAGTAATCTGGGGATTGTTCTAACAAGATTTTTAGTCAGTTCAGAGTCAGACTTAGCCCTTTCAAGTTCGACAGTGGTTTGTCCTTTCTCTAGTACAAAGTTACGTTCAGTTTTAGACAGCGCTTCAATTGAAGTTTTTAATCCATCAGTATTGCTTGTTATGAAAGAAAACTCTACAGCTGCTAATTTTGATTCAATATTTGTTAGTTCGTTTTGAAAATACTTAATTTCATCAAGCCCGTTTTTGTATAGTCGTAAGAAAAAATAGGCAAATATTTCAATAAAAATTACCAGAGAAACTCTTGGGATAATGGGAAGTGTAAGGCTTTTGATGAATTTTACATTAGCCTCGTTTCCTTCTGAAGCTAGTTCTTTTAGAAGTTCTGAAGTATCAATCATAGATATTGTAGACCACAATAAATATAGCCCCCCTGCAGTAATAGACATGCCAATAAGAAGGTTTATATTTGAACGGAGTCTCAAGTCTGTTATTTCACGCCTCAATCTGAAAATTATATGTTCTGATGCGTTAGTTAATCTTTCAAATCCTAACTGTTCCTTAATTTTATTTTGCAGCTCATATGTCTCTTTCTCAAATATTGTCTTTATGGCATCTTCACTAACTTTGGCTGCGGCATTGCTTATGATTGTTTTTTTTTCATCAGCACTTAGCCCCTTATCAGACTCAAATATTTTAATTTTTTTATTTAAACTAGCAACTTCTGCAATGGCCCATTCTTTTTGATTCGATAACTCCTTTAAAATTTTTTCAGAGTCTAATAGCTCTGGGGTTGCCTTCCTGGAAATAATCTTTCCACCAGACTGGAGATATAAGAATGAGAAGATAATAAAAGAAGTAAACGAAAAAATTATAGCTACGCCAGTTTGATTAAAGCTTAGATCGAATGCTCGGTCAATAAAATTGTAAAAGTCAAATGAGATAAAGCTAAGAACGGCTATCAGACCACTTGCTACTGCAACTGTTTTAAGTATTTTTTGTGATGATATTTTTTTAAAGTGAAGCTCATGTTTGTTTTGAGAATCAGACATATTAAACCTCAATGAACTTAATGAAATATTGTCGCGGTTTTTTATTTAAATTCAGATGAAATGATGAAGTAACCCCGCTTTTGTGTATTTGCGAATTTAAACTGTATTTAAAATAAGTTCAATGTTTTTTTTAAATTATTGTGAAATATTAATTTTGTTGAGTGTGTTGTGTACAACGTGTTTTGTGAAAATTTGGAAAGTTGGTTCCAGTAAAAAATGAACTGTAGCCAAACTCTGTAAGTGAACACTTTTAAATTAGTTATAACATGTTAATAAAATTAGAGAAAAATAAAATATAGATTTATCTAAGATCATTTTTATTGCCGTGGTAATTTGGAAATAAGTAGCTGATTCTGGCTGATGTTCCGTCACACTTTCGTGGTTGAGCTTAGTCACAAACATGATTTAAGTGAAATGAACCCATATAGAGTTTTTAGTGAGAGTGCCGGTCGCATGTTTCAAATGATATTGTTAAAGGTTGGTCCCATTCGCTTGCAGATGCAGGGTCTGGTCCATTGAATTTTATTGGTAAAAGTAATGCCCTGTAGCGTGGAGTATCTGGTGATTACCTACGATTTTTTTGAAGGCAATGGGGCTTAAGATGCTGATATTGAAATTTGCCTACGCGATCTTACCGTTCGAATGCAATCACACAGTCTTCCTATAGAAGCTAAAGCGCTGTCTTGAGACCAATACAGGAACGTTGAAGCTACCGTGTTGCTGTTCCCGCCAGACAAGCGCTGAATCGCGACCTTGATAACTACCAGAAAGCACTGTTTGACAGCCTCACGCACGCTGGCGTATGGGTGGATAACAGGCAGATTAAGAGATTCACTGTCGAGTGGGGAGACCAGGTTAAGCAGGGAAAAGCAGGGAAAAGCAGAGGTGACTATCACCCCGTTCACGTCGGGGGGGAAATGATTTCAAATAGCGGTTATAGTGCGAATACCGGGGGCATGTTGCAGATGCCGTTGGTTAAGGTTGGTCCCGTTCACTTGCAGGTGATGGGGCGGGACCGTTCAAAAACAGTGTGTGGAGTGTTTAAAATGCATAACCAGATTTCTGGTGGCTTAGCGCCATCATCACGTCCTTTCGCGGCAATGCCAGTTGTAACCAGCTATGAAATTGCTGAGCTTGTTGGTAGTCGTCACGACAAAGTGAAGCAGTCCATTGAGAGGCTCTCAGAGCGCTCAGTAATATCTTTACCCCCAATGGGGGAAAAGGCTACAGCAGGCCGCCCATCAGCATTTTATATTTTCGAAGGCGAGCGCGGGAAGCGTGACAGTATCATCGTTGTTGCTCAGCTCTCTCCCGAGTTTACTGCACGCTTGGTTGATCGCTGGCATGAACTTGAAAGTGCAGTATCTAGGCCAGTAAAAATCCCTCAGTCATTCGCCGAAGCTCTTCGCATGGCTGCTGACCTTGAAGAAGAGAAAGAGCGTCTTCAGCTTCAACTCACAGAAGCCGCACCCAAGGTAGAATTTGTTGATCGCTATGTTACAGCCAATGGTTCAATGACATTCCGGCAGGTGGCTAAGCTGCTGGGGGCTAAAGAGCCAGAGTTTCGTTTGTTTCTTATCGAAAACCGCATCATGTATCGCCTCAGCAATGTACTGACGCCATTCCATCAGCACATCGAAGCCGGTAGGTTTGAAGTTCGGACCGGCACAACCAACGCCTCAAATTACGCATTCAGCCAGTCACGCTTCACTGCCAAAGGCGTTAAGTGGATTGGCGGGCTCTGGACGGCTCACAAAGCGGAAAGGGGTGATGAGTGAGAGCACTGCTAACGCCCGAGGTTGCTCCGCGCACAGGGATAGTGCTGCTCAAGCCTGGCTCAGACCTGATGGGGATGTTTCGTGGCCGCGTTCTGGTGAGTACGCCAACACCGGATATGGCTGACCTTCCATCGGGCAGGATCAATGACGGCACACAGCCGCTACTTGATGAGCCATCCCTTACCCCGTTCTTCAATCATGATCGCGTTATAGCTGCCGCTGGTGGACCTAATGGCCTGGCTGGGTTTGTTCGTGGCTTTGGCTGCTGCCAGTGGCATGACGATGCAACATGGCATCACCATGAATACACGCTTCACGAGACTGAATCCGGCCTGGTGTCATTGTGCTACAGCCACGATAATCAGTTCAGGGAGCATGGCACACCCGGCAAGATGGACAACATCGCCAAGGGAAACACAGCGCTGTGGATAATCAGGATGGTTTGCAGCCAACTCGGTTTGCATGGGGAGCATCAGCTTACTCTGCCCGAGCTGTGCTGGTGGGCCTCAATGAACGACCTTATCGACCTGATACCCGAAGCACCGGCACGGCGTGTTCTTCGTATGCCAGTTAAGATTATCTCAGGTGAGCTTAAAGAATCGCATATCGCGCCAGAACGCCAGCCACAACAGGTCATTCAGCAGGCCGCTGAGCAGGTCAAAAAGGTAATCACCCTCATAGCTGACCCTGAATCCCCAGAGTCATTCATGAGACGTCCTAAGCGCAAGCGCTGGGAGAGCCAGAAATACACACAGTGGGTTAAGGCGCAGAAATGTGCATGCTGCGCTAATCAGGCAGATGATCCGCATCACATCATCGGACACGGTCAGGGAGGTATGGGAACAAAAGCACATGATTTATTCGTGATTCCGCTTTGCAGGGCGCATCACGACGAGTTACACCGCGACCCAAAACTTTTTGAGTCGAATTACGGCAGTCAGATTGAACTGTTATTCCGTTTTCTTGATCACGCTATTGCAGTTGGCGTCATTGGGACAGATAAAAAATAAAGTGTGTGGAGGGGATTTAATATGCGTGACATTCAACTGGTATTAGAGCGTTGGGGTGGCTGGGCTGCATGTGAGGGTACTCAGGTGGGCTGGAGTCCAACAAGCCCCATGTTTATTACACTGCTGCCAAAGAGCACCAGTAGCCGTCCTTCGTGCTGTGACAATGACGGCATGATTATAGATACCGCTGTGGGAATGCTCAAAAAGGTTGGCCGCCTGGATGAGCTGGATTTAATTATGGCGCACTACCGTTATGATGTTTCCAAATCAACAATTGCCCGCTGGCTTAAATGCTCAGAGGGTAAAGTGCGCCAAAAGCTGATGATCGCTGAGACGTTTATTGATGCCTGCATACTGATGACAGATGCCCGGCTTGAGATGGATGAAGCGACTCAGAAAACTATTTTTCAAAAAACCGCTTAATCTGCTTTTCGTTACGAATTTCTCTGTGTAATCTGTTAAGAGTGGTAACAACGCATAGCTTCTTAAATTAGAAACCTCGCCAAAAGGCGGGGTTTTTTCATTTCCACACAATACCAAAGGCACTGAGCACAGACGGGTTAACCGCTCTGTCCAGGACTGCAAACCTGTAGCGCCTTTCATATTGTGATATTCACAGCAAAATTAACCCTGTTGCCGACGGGCAAGGAAACTATCGCGGAATGCGTCAGGGATTTTTTACAGAGGGGTTTAAGAAAGGTAGAAGCCCAGTCTGCGGTAACAAACTGGGCTTCAAATTTGCCGGTTACCTTACCGGGTAGAACCAACGCAGCAATCGTAGCCAAACGCAAAAGTTCTGCCAATTCTTTTTTAAGAGCAGGACTATTTACTTTGCTTCAAATTGTTTCATGCGTTTTTTTTGCATGTAACTCACGAGTATTTTTACGAAAGGTCGCCAATGAGCGGCCTTTTTTCGTTTTTGCGCTCGCCAATCAGCAACCACTTACCCTTTGACGCCATGGCGATGCGCAATCTTTTCCTCAACGACAAGCCGCCATCATTCCGGTGGCGGGAACTAAGCGCATGCCTCCAGAAAAAGACCCGGGCTTTTGGGCCACAGTGCTGCTGTGGCTGTATGCCCACAAAACAGAATGGGGATATGCCGGGGTAGCAGGCATGTTTTCACTATTACGCAGTGCCTATGCAAAAAGCCCGTGGAGTAAGCGGGTTCTCGACGCTGTTTCCTGTAGTGCGCTGGCGTTCTTCGCTGGTCCGACGCTTCAGGTAATGGGCGCTTTATTTAACTGGAACATCCCTGACGCTGCCGCACAGGTATTCGCGGTTTATATCGGGTATGTGGGTAATGACTACATCAGCGACAAGTTGCGCGGGTGGATAGCCAGAAAAACAGGGGATACTGATGCAAACCAGCAATAATGGCATGGACCTGATTAAGCGCTTCGAAGGCCTGAAGCTTGAGGCATATCGCGACAGCGTAGGCATTCCCACTATCGGCTACGGGCATACCCATGGTGTAAAGATGGGTGATGTGATTGCCGGCGAGCAGGCTGACAAATATCTGCGTGAAGATTTGCTGGTGGCAGAGCTGACCATCAACACCAACGTTAAGGTGAAGCTGACACAAAACCAGTTCGATGCGCTGGCGTCATTTGTTTTCAACCTGGGTTCCGGCAACTTCGTTAAATCCACTTTGCTTAAAAAGCTTAACGCAGGTGACTTCGCTGGCGCAGCAGATGAGTTTGGCAAATGGGTTAACGCAGGTGGCAAGAAATTATCTGGCCTCGTTAAACGCCGCGCCGCAGAGCGAGAGGTATTCATCTCATGAACCCATTAAATCTCGTCAAAACTTTTTCACCTGTCATCTTCATTGGCCTTATCTGCCTGGCTCTCTGGATGCTCAATGCCCGTAGCTCACAGCTTGAGGCAACTAATCAGCGCCTTGAAAAGCTGGCAAACAGCAAAGACGAGCAGATTAACGACCTGCGTTCCAAAAATGACGGCCTCGCTACCAGCGTTAACGAGCTTGTGACAGCCGTTAAGCACCAGAATGAAGTAATGGGTCAGGTCACCGAACAACGCGCCGTAACAGCACAGCAGAACCGGAAACTACAGAATGAAATCAAGCAATATCTTGCAGCGGATAAGTGCGCTGTTGCTCCTGTTCCCGCTGATGCTGCTGACAGGTTGCGGAGTGCAGCAAAAGCCGCAAGTGGAGTACCGGACAATCAGCCAGCCACGGCTAAACCTTCCGGCAGAACTGACAAACCCGATTGAAGCGCCAGCGCCGCCCGATCCAATGACGTTCGGTGACAGCGTGAGTCTCAATGCAGAGCTATACGGCGTAATGGCTCAGTGCAATATCGACAGGGCTGCAATAAGGCAGATTGAATCATCCCGATAATGTTAATGAAATAGCAGGCACTCATGCCATAGAAATTTTTTCATTTATTCTCAAGAGGGCGTAGGTCAATCTTGATGGCGTATTTAGATTTAGGAATGTTAGGGAATTGAGCAACTATCATGGTGTCATCCACAATCCAGTTATCGCCAGGTTTCTTGGTTGCTATCCGGTCTCCCTTTTCACTAACCATTACAACCAATCGGTGATCCTCTGGCTTAATATTTTCACTAACGGCGCTTCCAATCCAAAAGATCGGTCCACAAGCGTGAACCGTTGAAGCCATAAATGCTACTGCTCTCATTTCACCAAGATCCATATGTACCTTTTTGAGTTATGGGAAGCGATTCGAAACTGAAATCAGCTTGAAAAGAAACTGCAGGGTCTCTTCATAAAGATATCATGGCAAGATGCGCTGTGAAGAATTGTGACATCGTCAATATCACATTATCTACTTTGCAAACTACGTCACCCATTGGAAGTGATGCTAAATTACCCTTACATACAAAAAGGGGTAAGACAGTGAAAATAGACCATGAATATCTCAAAGGGCTTTTAGAAGCGTTTGAAGCCTCTGGTGAGCCTCAAACTGACATTTTTAAACTTCAAAGTCTTGGGTTCGACTACCAAACTCAGGAGTTTTTATTCCATATGAGATTGCTAAAAGATCGAAACTTAATTGCCCGAACTGATGGGAGTTATGGGTTTGGATTTTCTGAAGCTGCTGATGGTGGTGGTTCATGGGGAGCGCTGCCATTAAGATTAACTGCAGGTGGTCATGACTTCCTTGAGGCTATTAGAAACAAAGAGGTCTGGAACACCGTTAAAACCGGGTTCAAGGATGCAAGCATTGGTACTTTAGTGGATGTTTCAAAGCGTTTACTTGATGGGTTTTTGCAGAAAAAAATTGATAACATCTTGGGCTCTTAGCATGAGATAGAATGAAAAAAAATCAAGCCTCGTAAAAGCGGGGCTTTTTATTTTGTTCTGAAAACTGAGTTCTATGAGTTCATTTTTCAGCACAAACACAATGAATAATCGGCTGGTGGTATCACCAATGCCGAGGTTTATATCTATCTGACCAGCAGGAAACTCTGAATGGAAGTCGTGATTGATGGAATTGCCTATGCGCCAGTGACTGAACGGGCATCAAATATCGGTATAGCCATCAGCACACACAACCGCCATGACGTTTTATCCCGCGCTTTAGAACATCAGCTTAAGTTTTTACCTGCTGGCGCGCTGGTGGTTGTGATAGATGACGGTTCAACCGTTCCGGTAACTGTTCCGGCTGGAGTCAAACTTATTCGCCGTGACGTGTCACGCGGAATCGTGGCATCAAAGAACGCCAGCTTACAGACTCTGATTGATGCGGGATGTGAGCATCTTTTCCTTTGGGATGATGACGCATGGCCTGTAGCTGGTGGATGGGAACAACCTTACATTGCTTCACCGGAACCGCACCTAGCCTATCAGTTTCAGGACTTCGCCACAGGCCAGAAGCTCAACGACATAGCCGTGTTGTACCGTGACGATAAGCACGTTGCCTATACGGGCCAGCGCGGCGTGATGCTTTACTACCATCGCAGCGTGATTGAAAAGGTGGGTGGCTTTGACCCCATCTATCAGCGCGGCATGTATGAGCATTCAGATTTAGCGTTACGCATTCACAATGCCGGCCTCACTTCATGGGCGTTCGCTGACGTTGTAGGCTCGGAAAAACTTATTTACTCGCTTGATGAGCATCAGGCCGTTGAGCGTTCCGTACCAAAGCCAGACCGTGAAGCACAGGTAAAGCGCAATGTGACTATCCACAATGAGCGCCGTAACAGTGGCTACACCGGATATGCAGAGTACCGCGACAGGCGCAATGTCGTTATCACCACGTTACTGACCAGCCAGCCGGACCCACAGCGCGGCACAAAGATAACACCTTCACCTGACCTGCTGGCTAAGTGGGCGCAATCGCTCAGTGGTTGTGGCCGCATCGTCCTGGCTGATGAGATGGACACTGTTCCGGCAGATGCCGAGTTATTTCGTGTGCCTGATGTGAAGATGAATGTCTACTTTCTTCGCTGGTTGCATATCTGGCAGCACTTACGCGATCACCCTGAATATCATTTTGTCTGGTGCACCGATGGCACTGATGTAGAAATGCTTCAGGAACCATGGCAGGAAATGGAAGAGGGCAGGATTTACGTTGGCTCTGAACCAAAGACTTACGCCGACACCTGGGCTAAGCAGAATCATCCCGAAGCTATCTGTCAGGCATTCATTGATGAGCATCGCAACGATGTGATGTTAAACGCTGGCCTGCTGGGTGGCACCCGCGATGATGTGATGACAATAGCGCATGGCATTGTCCGGCTGTATTACCACATCGAATCATTGCGGTTCTGGGGCAAAGAACAGTCAGCATTGTCCGTTGGCGACATGATCGCTTTCGGCATAGTCGCTCATCGTTACCGTGACCGTCTGATGACAGGCCCGCGTATCCATACCGTGTTTAAGTCTGACGGCCTTGGTAAGGAGTTTGCCTGGTGGAAGCACAAATAAAGTTCGCCATTGTGGCGCATCACTCACGATTAGAAGCAGTGATGAATCTGAAGCGCGTGCTTAACGCTCACTTCCTGCTTGATGATAAAAATGGTGGTGCCAATGCCAATCACCGCCGCGCTATCGAGTGGGCCAGCCAGCAGGATTGCCGTGTAGTGATAATGGAAGACGATGCACTGCTGGTAGATGGCTTCACCGAAAAGGTGGCAGCCTGGCTTGACCGATTCCCTGATGATTTGCTGTCTTTCTATTTAGGCACCGGCAGGCCACCACAGTATCAGCTTGAGGTGGCAACAAAGCTTATTGAAAGCGACCAGCGGCAGACAGACTACATAATCATGAGCAGGCTGATACACGGCGTCTGTTACAGCATACCGCAACATCGTATCAGTGATGTTCTTACAAGGTGGGACAGCGCAAAGCCAGCAGACTACGCCGTTGGTGATGCCTATGGCGCCGACGTTATCTATCCATGCTATTCACTTGTTGACCATGCAGACTCGAACACCGTTGAGCGGCACCCAGACAATGAGCAACGCACACAGCGCCGCAGGGCGTGGAGGCTTGATGCCAGCATTGATCCCAAGAGCATGCAGGAAGCACGGCTGTGCTAAGACCACAACTGACCGCTCAGGTTACTGTGAAGCTCACCGCAATCATGGTTGGGAGCAGCATCAGCAGGGGCAGAGCAGGCATGAGCGCGGCTATGGCAGCAAGTGGGATGCGATAAGGGCCCGCGTCCTGCAGCGTGATCGGCATCTCTGCCAGAACTGCCTGAGAAGCGGAAGGCCAACAGCATCCAAGACCGTTGACCACATCGTACCCAAAGCACATGGGGGTACCGATGATGACACCAACCTTGAGGCCCTGTGCTGGCCCTGCCACCGCAGCAAAACCGCAAAAGAAAGGCTCAAATGAGAATCAATATCATCAAAGTGGTTTCAAATGTAACTATCTCGCCTCAAATGAGAGCCATTATCATTTGTCAGGGGAGGGCGGGTCGAAAGTTCACCCCTCTCGCCTTTAAGGACCGCCGCCTAACCTTTTTTCGCATCGCCGCAGGTTAGAAAACTTTTTTTGGGGTGACCCAACCAGTGATTAATAGGAGTTTTCGATTATGCCAGGACCGCCGAAAACCCCGACACATCTGGCTTTGGTGAAGGGGAACCCATCAAAACGCGCTATAAACAAAAACGAGCCAAAACCTAAGTCAGGGGTACCCCCAATTCCAAAGCATCTGGATAAGATGGGGAAGTACTGGTTCAAGCGAATTGGCGAAGAGCTTGATGCAGTTGGTGTCATGACCACGCTAGACGGGAAAGCCCTTGAGCTGCTGATTGAGGCCTACACCGAGTACCGTCAACACTGTGATGTTCTGGCTGAAGAGGGCTACACCTATAAGACGGTGTCAGCAACCGGCGAGGATATTGTTAAAGCTCATCCGGCAGCAGTAATGAAGTCCGATGCGTGGAAGCGCATTCGGGCGATGCTCACTGAATTTGGCATGACCCCGGCCAGCCGTTCTAAGGTTGGCGCTAAGGGCCCTGCTGAAGCCGATCCCCTTGAAGAG
>Ga0157367_1000482_pt1 | contig 19565 bp, 19 predicted proteins | sample AttbisABBM2_FD_113142 | JGI IMG/M metagenome (GOLD analysis project Ga0157367, IMG submission 113142) | Fungus gardens microbial communities from leaf cutter ant in Botucatu, State of São Paulo, Brazil - Atta bisphaerica ABBM2 | ecosystem: Host-associated > Fungi > Mycelium > Unclassified ... | reverse complement strand
GGCGAAGGCAGCCTCGAGGTCGAACGATTCGGCGAACGCAACGGCGGGAAGGGTCATCTCGTCTCCAGATCCAGTGGTGGTAGGCAGGATCGAAACCGGCACGTTGCCGATTCATCGATATGTGGGGGCCACGCCGATTATATTGACGCCGCCGTTACGCTGCACGACGGCGCCGCGCCCGGGCCGCGCCGCGCTCAGCGGACCAGCGCTGCCGCGAAGTCGCGGTACGCATGCAGCGGGCGGCCGAGGATCGCGGTCAGCCGCTCGACATCGCCGGCCTGAGGCACCATCCCGTCGCTGCCGTAGCGTTCGGCCATCAGGCGCATCTCGTAGGCCATCCATTTCGGGGTCCTCATGATTTCCGTGCAGTTTACCGGTGTAGGCCGGTCTAGCTGCGACAAGGCCTGGCACAGCGCGGCATCTGCCGGCAGGATGTCGGTCATGCCTTTGACGCCGGCAAGCTTCTCGAGCTTTCTCTTCTGTTCTGTCATTGTTGTTCGGTTGACTCGTTAATTCGCGACGCTCGCGCGGCCGTAGCGGCGCTCGACGTAGTCGCTCACGATTTGGTGGAATTCCTCGGCGATCCGCTCGCCGCGCAGCGTCTTGACCTTTTCGCCGTCGATGAAGACGGGCGCGGCCGGATTCTCTCCCGAGCCGGGCAAGCTGATGCCGATGTTGGCTTGCTTCGATTCGCCCGGCCCGTTGACGATGCAGCCCATGACCGCCACGTGCATTTTTTCGACGCCGGGATATTGATCGCGCCAGACGGGCATCTGCGCGCGCAGATAGTTCTGAATCTGCGACGCGAGCTCCTGGAACAGCGTGCTCGTGGTGCGGCCGCAGCCCGGGCAGGCGATGACCATCGGCGTGAACGAACGCAAACCCATCGTTTGCAGGATTTCCTGACCGACGATGACCTCACCTGTACGCGAAGCGCCGGGCTCGGGCGTGAGCGAGATACGGATCGTATCGCCGATGCCTTGTTGCAGCAGCACACCGAGGGCGGCCGTGGAAGCGACGATGCCCTTCGAGCCCATGCCGGCTTCGGTCAGCCCCAAGTGGAGTGCGAACGCGCAGCGGCGCGCCAGCTCACGATACACGGCGATCAAGTCCTGCACACCGCTGACCTTGCACGACAGCACGATCTTGTCGCGCGACAGGCCGAGTTCGACGGCGCGTTCAGCCGAGCCGATCGCCGATTGGATCAGCGCCTCGTACATCACACTTTGGGCGTCCCACGGCTCGCTACGCGCGGCGTTTTCGTCCATCATGCGCGCGAGCAAATCCTGATCCAGGCTGCCCCAGTTCACACCGATGCGCACGGGCTTGTCATAACGTGCCGCGGCTTCGATCATTTGCGCAAACTGCGTGTCGCGTTTCGCCCCTTGGCCGACGTTACCGGGATTGATCCGGTATTTCGACAGCGCCTCCGCGCAAGCCGGGTAATCGCGCAGCAACAAGTGGCCGTTGTAATGGAAATCGCCGACGAGCGGCACTGTCACACCCATGCGGTCGAGCTGCTCGCGGATCGCAGGTACGGCTTGCGCGGCTTCGGGCGTGTCGACCGTAATGCGAACGAGTTCCGAGCCCGCCTGCGCGAGCTCCTTCACTTGGATGGCGGTGCCGATCGCATCGGCCGTATCCGTATTCGTCATCGACTGCACGCGCACGGGCGCATTGCCACCGATGGTCACGAGCTGACCGCCCCAGCGGACGTCGACCGCGTGCGAGACGCGACGTTTCGCGGGACCGCCGAAAATTGGCAGGGGAGAACAAATCTGACTGCTGCTGTCGGTAGGCATCGAAAGACCCATGAGTCCTGGTTACGCTGCGCCCGGCGCTGTTTGCGGGACCGTGCTTCCCCTTACGCCCGAACGTCCCCGTTCACTTGCGTGCCTTCTGCTTGCAAGGCACGGTCGCACTTCCTCCGTCTTCGAGAGCATCCAAACCCCACGCCATCAAACCCAATGGCCTCCGGCGTACCCGGCGCGGTTCAAATCCTGTCGTCTGCTAACGACGCAAAACCTCTGAGGCGCCGTTCACCACGGATCCTCAGAGGTTGCATCCAAGCTCTGCTAGGGAGCTGCTCACTCAGCCTATCGGCTGGGATTCGTAGCCAGCCGCACGAAGCGTCTCCGCCGCCGCAGCAGCATCGCCTGCCACCGTCACTTCCCGAGAGGCCAGATCAATAGAGATCTCGGTCCCCGGCATAGTCGTCGCGAAGGCCTTGCGTATCGTCGCAGCGCAATGGTCGCACGTCATTTCGGCTACCTTGAAGCGAGCGCCTGAAATGGCGGCTTCGCTAGCGCCGTGGGCTTGATCCTGATGCTTTTCGCACATGAAACTTCTCTCCTGGGTTTTGACGAGTTGACATGCTGGCGTTTCCAACCGTTGGAACGTCAAGTGTTTTTTTCCGCTAAACCCGAGGCAAGAACTTTTTTTTGGCGACTTGACCTTCCAATCGTTGCAATGCCTGAAATGGTGGCATTCGCACAATTTTCACAATTCTTGAAGGAGCGTCATGACCCCCGTGACTGCCACAGGTCCAGCTGAGCTCGGTATCCATGTCGAGGGCATGAGCTGCGCGTCTTGCGTCAATCGCATCGAAAAGGCCATTCGCACTGTGCCCGGCGTGAAATTGGCCGTCGTCAACCTGGCGACTGAGCGTGCCAATGTGACCTTCGCCGGCCCTGCCGATCTGGATGCCGTCGTAACGGCCATTCGGCACGCCGGTTATGACACGAAGACGGAAAGCATCGAACTCGCGATCGAGGGCGCGACCTGCGCCTCCTGCGTGAATCGCATCGAAAAGGCGCTGAAGCAGGTACCGGGTGTTCTCGATGCCAGCATGAATCTCGCTACCGAGCGAGCCTCTCTGAGGGTGGCCAGCGGCGCTGCCAGCATCCAGGACCTGGCAGCGGCTATCGAGCAGGCGGGATACACCGCCCGATCCGTCGCAGCAGGGAATCCAGAGGACGCACGGGCCGAGGCCCGCGAGCAGGAGGCACGCAGTCTCGCGCGTGCCCTGGGCCTCTCGGCTGCGTTCACGCTTCCCATCTTCGTGGTGGAAATGGGCTCGCACCTCGTGCCGGCGATTCATGAATTCGTCATGGTACAGATCGGCATGCAGACAAGCTGGTACCTGCAATTCGTCCTGGCGACCGTCGTGCTCTTCGGGCCGGGTCTCCGCTTCTTCCGCAAGGGGGTGCCCGCCCTCCTGCGTGGGGGACCGGACATGAACAGCCTCGTGTCGCTCGGCACGACCGCCGCGTGGAGCTACTCCGTCGTTGCCACCTTTGCGCCGTCGGTCCTACCCCACGGCACGGCCAACGTCTACTATGAGGCAGCAGCCGTCATCATCACGCTTATCATGCTTGGTCGATATCTGGAAAACCGCGCCAAGGGCCGGACCTCCGAAGCGATCAAGCGCCTTGTTGGCCTCCAGGCCAAGACAGCCAGGGTCGTACGCGATGGCGAGACGGTCGAGATTCCGCTCGATCAGGTGCATGTCGGAGACCTCGTTCTCGTTCGACCGGGCGACAAGGTGCCGCTCGATGGTGAGGTGGTGGACGGTTCCTCCTATGTCGACGAGTCCATGATCACCGGAGAGCCGGTGCCCGTCGCAAAGGGCTTGGGGGCGGAGGTGGTGGGCGGCACGATCAACAAGACGGGCGCTTTCACCTTCCGCGCCACGAAGGTCGGTGCGGATACCGTGCTGGCCCAGATCATCCGCATGGTCGAACAGGCCCAGGGCGCCAAGCTGCCGATCCAGGCGCTGGTGGACAAAGTCACGGCGTGGTTCGTGCCCGCAGTGATGCTCGCGGCCGCGACCACCTTCCTCGTCTGGCTTGTCTTCGGTCCGACGCCGGCGCTCAGCTTCGCGCTGGTCAATGCGGTGGCGGTGCTCATCATCGCCTGCCCCTGTGCGATGGGCCTCGCCACGCCGACCTCCATCATGGTCGGCATGGGCCGTGCGGCCGAGATGGGTCTGCTATTCCGCAAGGGCGAAGCGCTTCAGACGCTCAAGGGCGCTGATGTGATCGCGATGGACAAGACGGGCACGCTGACGAAGGGGCGGCCCGAACTCACCGACTTCATCCCTGCCGACGGTTTCGAGCGGGATGAGGTGCTTCGGTTGGTCGCCGCCGTCGAGACTCGCTCCGAGCACCCGATTGGGGAGGCAATCACAACCGCCGCCAAGCGCGAGAAGCTGGAATTGCCAGCGGTCGAGGATTTCGATGCCACGCCTGGATTCGGCGTCAAGGCGCGGGTTGCGGGGCATACGGTCCAGGTAGGGGCGGACCGGCTGATGGTGAGGCTCGGCTTCGACGTGTCAGCCTTTGCGGACGAAATGGATCGGCTTGGCGAGGACGGCAAGAGCCCGCTGTTTGCAGCCGTCGACGGGAAGATCGCCGCGCTAATCGCGGTGTCGGATCCGATCAAGCACACGACCACCGAGGCGGTCAACGCGCTGCACGAACTCGGCGTGAAAGTCGCGATGGTTACCGGTGACAATCGCAAGACGGCCGAGGCCATCGCTCGCCGTCTGAAGATCGACGAGGTCGTGGCCGAGGTGCTGCCCGACGGAAAGGTCGACGCGCTGACGAGGTTGCGCGCCGGCGGCCGAACGGTCGCTTTCGTGGGCGACGGTATCAATGATGCTCCGGCTCTGGCCGCCGCCGATGTTGGCATCGCCATCGGCACGGGTACCGACGTGGCGATCGAAACTGCCAGCGTGGTGCTGATGTCCGGCGATCTGCGCGGCGTGCCCAACGCCATTGCCCTTTCAAAGGCGACGATCCGCAACATCAAGGAGAATCTCTTCTGGGCCTTTGCCTACAACGCTGTGCTGGTACCCGTAGCGGCGGGAGCACTGTTCCCTGCCTATGGTTTGCTGCTTTCGCCGATCATAGCAGCCGGCGCCATGGCGCTCTCCAGCGTCTTCGTTCTCAGCAACGCACTGCGGCTCAAACGCTTCCGAGCCCCTATGAGTTTCGATGCGGTGCGGCCCGACGTGAATGGCCGCCTCGTGGCAGGGGAATGAGATGCGCAAAGAGGCTCACATCGAAACGTCAGTCCATATCCGTCAGGCGGGTCGGGAGATTGCGGTAGCGCAAGGGCGCACGATCCTGGAAGCGGCGCTTGAGCAGGGGATTGCCTATCCCCACGGTTGCCGGTCCGGGCGCTGCGGCTCCTGCAAGTCACGCCTGATCGCGGGTGAGGTCGACCTTCTGCCGCATACGCCTTTTTCGCTGACACCCGAAGAGCGGGATATGGGACTGATCCTTGCCTGCCGTGCGCAGCCGAAAACCGATGCATCGGTAGCCTGGCTGGGCAAGGACGATGAGCTGGCGGACCATCCGGTGCAGGCCTTGCAGGCGCGCGTCATTGCTTTGGACGACGCAACGCATGACATCAAACGACTGAGGATTGTGCTGGAAAGCGGCCTGCCGCTCTCGTTCAGCGCAGGGCAATATGCGCAGCTTTCCTTTCCCGGCGCGCCGACGCGCGACTATTCCATGGCAAACCAGCCTGGCGAAAGGGAACTCGAATTCCACATACGCCGCGTGCCCAATGGCGCGACAAGCGAACAGGTGGCCACGCGGCTTGCGACCGGAGACGAGGTGACGGTCCGCGGCCCGTTCGGCAGCGCTTTTTTGCGCCACCGCCACACCGGGCCGATACTGGCAATTGCCGGAGGGTCCGGCATGGCGCCGATGAAGTCCATCGTGGAGACGGCGCTGAGCCATGGATTCCAGCAGCCAATCCACTTGTACTTCGGGGTACGCCAGGAGCGGGACCTCTATCTGGTGGACCATTTCCGAACCTTGCGCGAGCGCCACCCGAACCTGACCTTTATACCGGTTCTTTCGCAGGCAGATCGCTCCGCCAGCTACCGCACGGGCACGGTCATTCAGGCGCTTGCGGAGGACCTGCAGGACCTCGACGGCTGGCAAACCTACATGGCGGGTCCGCCGGCGATGACCGACACGGTGACGCCGATTCTTCTCGAGAGCGGTCTTCGGCGGGAAGACCTGCATGTCGACGTGTTCTTCACGCCTGAAATGACCGAGCGACCGGAACAGCAACTGGAGGACCCAAGATGAATATCGGTGATGTCTCCCAAGAGTCGGGTGTGTCCACCAAGATGATCCGCTATTACGAGCAGATCGGGCTCATTGCGCCCGCGCAGAGGACCGAATCGGGCTACCGCATCTATTGCGACAATGATGTACATACGCTGCGCTTTATCCGCCGGGCGCGGGATCTCGGCTTCTCGGTGAATCAGCTGGTTGAGCTGCTGGCGCTGTGGTCGAACCGTGGTCGAGCCAGCGCCGATGTCAAGCGCATTGCCCGTGAGCACATCGCGGAGCTGGAACGGAAGATCCAGGAACTGCGGACGATGACGGACGCGTTGAAACATCTGGCCGAGCATTGCCACGGCGATCACCGGCCGGAGTGCCCGATCCTCGAGGATCTGGCCAGCGCCATCAAGGCCGAAGCCAGGCACACGGACTTGACGCGCTTCGGAGCAGGCGGCGTGGACCCCGTGTGTCGGAAGAAGCATGCCCCATGAGCGGCTGCACCGGACACGCAGCCTCACCCCTACCCACTACCAATATGATTGGAGAATAGGATGCTTCGACGTCTGTTGATCTTGGGCCTATTGCTTCTTGGCGTCTCGCTCATCGCTTTTCTCTTGCCGTATGTAAGCGGCGGCGATCCGGTGCGAACGATCCTGATGTCGCGGGTCCACGACCTTGCTGTCGATCCTGCCGCCGTCGAGGCGATGCGCACACATTTGGGTCTTGATCGTCCGCTGCCAGTGCAGTACGGCGCCTGGCTGTGGCAGGCGCTGCACGGCGATCTCGGCTATTCATTCACGAGCGGCAGGCCCGTTGCCTCCGAGATCGGGGGGGCGCTCGACGTCTCGGTAACATTGGCGCTGACGGCGCTGGGCATTGCTGCGGTCATCGCCATACCGCTGGGCACCTGGGCGGCAACGCGGCCAGGCGGAACGGTCGACAACGCCACGACACTGATGATCCAGACCTTCGTGGCGACGCCGGAATATTGGCTGGCGCCGATAGGCGTGCTTGTGTTCGCGGTTTACCTCCGATGGCTGCCGTCGGCCGGCTGGGGGAGCTGGGACTCACGCGTGCTGCCGGCAATGGTGCTCTCGCTGCGTCCTATGGCCTATTTCACACAGGTGACGCGGGCCGCGATGATGGACGTGCTGCAGGCCCCGTACATCACGGCAGCGCGTAGCCGCGGCCTTAGCATGCGCCAGACGGTAATGCGGCACGGCCTACGTAACGGCTCGATGCCGGTCGTCACTTTCTTTGCACTTTGGCTGGCAGGGCTCCTCGGCGGCTCGGTCGTCATCGAGGTCATATTCGCCATCCCTGGCATGGGGCGGCTGCTCTACGATGCTGTCATCAATCGCGACATTCCGGTGCTGCAAGGCGGTTTCGTCTCCATCGTGGCGCTGTCGGTCCTGATCAATACGGTCGCCGACAAACTCTATGCCGTACTCAACCCCGCAGTGAGGTCCGGCTATGAGCATTGACCACGTTTCGCAAGAAGTCGCCGCCAGTTCGCTTGTGCTTATGTCGCCCAGTCACTCGGCCGCGTCGCGCCTTTGGCGGTTTCTCTGCAGACGCCACTGGACCTTCCGCGCGGGGATCGTGATGCTGGTGGCGCTCGTGCTCACCCTCATCGTGGCGCCGTGGATCGTTCCCTACGATCCGGCCGCGCAGAACCTCCTTGCTCGGCTTTCCGTGCCGAGCGCGGAGCACTGGCTGGGCACGGACCAGCTCGGGCGCGACACCTTCAGTCGCCTCCTTGTTGGCGGCCGCTTCGCGGTCACGATCGCCCTGATCACGGTATTGCTGTCCGTTGCCATCGGCACAGTGATCGGCGTGATCGTCGGGCGCGTCCAAGGCAGCCTGCTTGATGAGATTACGATGCGCGTCGTCGACGTCCTGATCTCGATTCCGGACGTCGTAGTGGCGATCTTCCTCGTCGCCATTATGGGCCCAGGCTATTTGACGGTAATCGCCTCGCTCACGGTCGTCGGCTGGACACCGTTCGCGCGGCTGGCACGCGCGTTGACCCTGGCAATCAACGCCCGGGGTTTTATCCAGGCAGCGGACGTGCTGGGCTGCAGCCGCTCCTTCATCATCCTCCGCCACGTCATTCCGAACATCATCGGGCCGATCGCGGCGGTGAGCTTCCTACGCTTCGGCCACAAGCTGATCACAGTGGGGGCGCTGTCCTTCCTCGGGCTCGGCGTGCAGCCTCCGGCTGCAGACTGGGCGCTGATGATGGCCGATTCTCAACCCTATGTCGAGCGGCTGCCGATCCTGATGATAGCGCCGGGCCTGGCGATCTTCCTTGCCGCGCTCAGCGTCACCTGGATCGGGCATGGTTTGGAAATCAAAGTCAAGGACGGAGGCTCGAGCAATGAATGAATGCACCCAACCGTTGTTGGCGATCGAGGGCCTCAAGGTCGCCTTTCCGGGCCAATCGGCACCCGTGATCGACGGGCTCAGCCTGACGCTGCACCATGGCGAGGTGCTGGCGCTTGTCGGTGAATCGGGTTCGGGAAAAAGCATGACGGCGCTGTCGCTGATGCAGCTGCTACCGGCCGGCGGCGCGATTACCGGCGGGCGCATCCGCTTCAACGGCGAGGACGTCCTCTCGCTGTCGGACCGGCAGATGAATCAGCTGCGCGGTGCGCGCATCGCGATGCTGTTCCAGCAGCCGCAGGCCATGCTCGATCCGACCTCGCGGGTCAGTGCCCAGATTGCCGAGTCATTGCGGCTGCATCGGGGTTTCGGCCGGCGCGCGGCCATGGAGCGCGTGCTCGATTTGTTGCGCGAGGTCGGCATTTGCGATCCGGCGGTGCGGGCGCGAAGCTTCTCGCACGAACTGTCCGGCGGTATGGCGCAGCGGGTCATGATCGCCGCCGCGCTCAGCGGCGATCCCGAAATGCTGATCGCCGACGAGCCGACCACGGCGCTCGACGTCACCGTGCAGGCGCAGATTCTACGTCTCATTGATGAGGAGAGGCGCAAGCGCAATCTGGCGACGCTGCTCATCACGCACGACCTCACCGTCGTCGGTGCGCTCGCCGACCGGGTGGCGGTGATGTATGCCGGGCGGATCGTCGAGGAAGGGCCGACAAAGGCCGTGCTCGAGGCGCCCCAACATCCCTATACGCAGGCGCTGATACGTTGCTCGCTACTCGTTCCCGAGCCGAGTGGGCAGTTGCTGTCGATCCCCGGCTCGGGGACCCACGCACGTAAGCTGTCCTGTGGCTGCCGCTTCCATCCGCGCTGCAGCGCGGCGGCGCAGCACGACATCGAGAGCCGCTGCATGCGGTCCGAGCCGGAGCTTTCAACGGACGCGGATGGTCACAAGGCGCGTTGCTGGGCGATCAAAACAGAAAAGGAGGTGGCCGCATGAGCAGCCACAGGCTCTTCCGGGTTGTAACCGCAGACAGCCATGTGCCCGCCACGCCGGCGCCGGGGCTGCCGCTCGTCGAGGTCGACAGCATCGCCAAGCACTACGTGTTACCGGGCCTTGGCCGGTCGTCCTCGGTCAAATCGGTCGACGACGTCTCCATCGCCATCGGACGGGGCGAAGTGCTCGGCCTTGTCGGCGAATCAGGCTGCGGCAAGAGCACAATCGCCCGCCTGCTGACGCGCCAGACACCGCTGACGAGCGGTCGCATCAAAATAGCCGGCCAGGAGATCACCGGTCTCAGGGGCGAGGAACTGGAGCGTTTGCGGCGCACCGTGCAACTCGTCTTCCAGGATCCGTTCAGCGCGCTCGACCCGCGCATGCAGATCGGTACGAGCATGGAGGCGCCGCTGGCACAGCACCGCATCGGCACGCGCGAAGAGCGCCGCCAGAGGGTCATGCGCATGCTCACGGAGGTCGGCCTCGACGGGAGCTTCTACGGACGCTACCCGAGGGAATGCTCGGGCGGGCAGTTGCAGCGGGTCGTCATCGGTCGGGCGCTTCTCCTCGAACCCTCTTTCCTGATCTGCGACGAGCCGACCTCGGCGCTCGATGCCTCGATGCGCACGCAGATCCTCAACCTGCTGACGGATCTGAAGCGGCGCCACGGCCTGACCATGCTGATGATCTCTCACGACCTCAGGGTGGTGCGCCATGTCTGCGACCGCATTGCCGTGATGTATCTGGGCCGGATCGTCGAGATTGCCGACAGAGATGCACTCTTCGAGGCACCGCGTCATCCGTACACGCGAGCGCTGATAGCGGCTTCGATGCTCGACCAGACCGGACTCTACGCGCCGGAGGTGCAGCTGCGCGGTGACTTGCCTAGCCCGCTCAACCCGCCCCTCGGCTGCCGTTTCCACACTCGTTGTGCTTGTGCGCAGCCGAAATGCTCCAAGGCGGAGCCGAAATTCGAGGCGGCGAGCGACGCGCATCAGGTGCGCTGCCACTTCTGGCGGGAATTGCGGCCGGAGGGGCAGGCGGGCTCGGCGCAGAACACGAAGACAAGAGTCAACTAGGAGGTAGACAAGCGAAAAACGTTTCAGTGCGACAGGTCAAGTCCTGTCCCCGCGCAAGCCCCAGGGTGTTGGTTCGCATGTCGTAGGACGCCCGGCGGAACAGGTCGATAGGAAAACTAAACAAGAGTGAGAATAGACGATGAAGAGATATGCTCTGGCAGCAATTTGCGCGACGGCTATGTCCACGAGTGCGATTGCACAGGAAGGCAAGACGCTGACCTATGCCGATTTCCAACAGGTTCAGACCAGTTGGCAGATGGCCAGCGACGACGCTTATTTGGGTAGCCGTGCCGGCTGTTTCGAGACGCTTGTGCGTCTCAATTCGCAACTGCAGCTCGTACCGGGGCTCGCCACCGCATGGAAACAGGTCGAGCCGACGATTTGGGAGTTTACGCTTCGCGATGGCGTTAAATTTCAGGACGGCACGCCGCTAACGCCCAACGCCGTGGCCGGCGCGCTGAATCATTTGCTGACCGCGGAAATGCCGGCGCGGCCCTTCTCGCCCAAAATGATCAAATCCGTGGAAGCGGTTGGGGGAAAGGTGGTCCGCATCACCACCCGTGACCCCTTGGTTCTGCTTCCGGCGCAGCTGGCTGCGCCCAACACCGCGATCCTGTCGCCGGCTGCCTATCAGGGCGCGACGATCAATCCCGTAGGCCATTGCACCGGCCCCTTCGAGATGACTGAAGTCAAGCCGAAGCAGTATCTGAAATTCAAGCGCAATGACAATTATTGGGACGGCAAGCCTTTGCTTGCCGGAGGCAAGGTGGTTTTCATCCCCGATGCCAATACCCGCATGACGCAGGTCCGCAGCGGCGAGGCCGATATCGCGCGCCTGATTCCGACTTATGGCGTGAAGAAACTGGCGGGGGCGCACGGGATCGATCTGATACGGCAAAAATCTCCTCGGGTAACGGAGCTGCTGATCAACAATAAGAAGAAGCCGCTCGACGACATCCGCGTTCGCCAGGCCATTCAAGCCGCGATCGATGGCAAGGCGATTGCCGCCAGCGTGTATGAAGGTTTGGCAACGGCGGCAGCGTCGGCCTTCTTGCCTGACGATCCCTGGGCGCCGAAGGGCATCGCACCGATCTACGATCCGAAACGCGCCAAGGCGTTGCTGACGGAGGCTGGCATCAAGCCGGGGCAATTGCAACTACAGCTTCTGGCCTATACGTCGAGATCCGAACTCAAGGATGTTGCGGCCATCATCCAGGCGGAGCTTGGCGAGATCGGCATCAAGGTGAATGTGCGGGTGGCCGACTATGCCGCGATCGAACCCGAAATGATCTCCGGCACCTATGACATGGCGCTGATGTCGCGCGGCTATCTCACCGACGTTGCCGACCCAGCTGGCTTTTCGGCAGCGGATTATTCGTGCAGCGGAAGCTACAACATGTCGCATTACTGCTCTAAAGAAGTCGATGCGCAGATCAGCAAGGCCGCTTCCCTCAGCGATCCGCAGGCGCGTTACGCGATCTATGCACAGCTCGCCAAAAAATTATTTGACGATGCGATTACCGTCTATCTGGTAAACGAGACCTCTGTCGATGCCGTCAGTGACCGTGTGAAGAATTACAAAATGCATCCTCTTGCCTATTACCTGATGACCAAGGACTTGACGGTCAAGTAACCGTCGTTTCGGGATCTCGCGGGCTTATTTGGTCCGAGCGATTCAAAAAAGGAGTCGCCCAAGGGCAGATCGCGTGACTTCGCAGATGCGGAGCCGTCGGTTCGATGGCGTTCCTGTCGAAAAGAATGGAGTGAGAGAGCGAAGAAATTCTTCTCGACGCTGTGAATAGATAGGATTCCTATTCGAAGTGCCTCCCGGCGTGCTCTGGTGACGCATGACGAAGGTCGTTTCAATTTATTTTTTCATTCAACCGTCAGATATTCATATGAAAAAGTCCTTGATTGCGGCGGCCCTCGTAGCCGCCTCGTTTGCAGGTACCGTACGTGCTCAGAGCAGCGTCACTCTCTACGGAGTGATTGACGTCGGCATTGCCTATGTGAACAACGTTGGTGGTCATAGTCAGTATTCGATGGCCAGCGGAAATCTCAGTGGCAGCCGTTGGGGGCTGCGAGGCGAAGAGGACCTCGGCGGCGGACTGAAAACACTTTTCGTGCTTGAAAACGGCTTCAGTATTGTCAACGGAAAGCTCGGTCAAGGGGGCGCCGAGTTCGGACGCAAAGCGTATGTCGGTCTTTCATCGTCGACCATCGGTACCGTTACGTTCGGGCGTCAATATGATTTGATCAATGACTTGAACTACATGTCCGTGGCGGCACAGATGTGGGCCGTATACACCGCCGCTCATCCTGGCGATGTAGATAACACAGATGGAACCAACCACGTCAACAACTCGATCAAGTTTCGTAGTGTGTCGTACGGTGGCTTCTCGTTCGCCGGCTTCTACAGCTTCGGCGGTGTCGCTGGGGATTTCAATCGAAACCAGATCTGGTCAGTCGGGGCGAACTATAATTCGGGACCGCTCACGCTTGCTGCCGTCTTCCTCGACGCGCAGGAGCCTAACTTCTCCTATTTCGGCAGCAACCCGGCTTCAAGCACGACGGGGTCCAACATGACCACAAGTCGCGTGTATTCCGGCTATGCGTCCGCGAAACGACAACAGATCTTCGTCGCAGGCGCATCTTATGCCGTTGGTGCCGCTACGTTCGGCGTTAACTACAGCAACACGCAGTTCAAGGATATCGGGACGCTGCGGGGTCTCCCGGCTACCGGCGCAGGCGGCGATGCAAGGTTCCACGACATCGAAGTCAACGTCGGCTATCAACTCACGCCCGCCGTCCACCTCGGAGCCGGCTACAACTACTTGAAAGGCTATGGCGTCAACGGTGCAACATATCAACAAGGCGTGATCGGGGCGGACTACCTCCTATCCAAGCGAACTGACTTTTACGCAGACGCTGTTTACCAGCATGCGTCCGGCACCGATTCGACCGGTGGGAAGGCAGTCGCAAACCTCAACGGCCTGACTGCCTCCACCACTCCGAACCAAGTGCAAGTAGTTGTAGGCATGCGGCATCGCTTCTAGCAGAGTTTGAAGCAGGCTCAAGTTTGGCGAGTTGGGCGCCTTGAAAATGAGTCTCGTACGCGATGAGATCCGCCGGAAAAAATGGAAGCCAACGTTACAAAAAAAGCGCCCGGCCGGGAGGGCCGGGCTGCGAAGAGATGGCCTGCTCACGAGCAACTCGCACATGAGTGACAGACCACCTGCGTGGACGGACAGGATGAAAGATTACGTCGTTCCCGGCAACGGACTCGATACGAGCACGGCGGCCACCATCAGGACGCCAAGCAAAATCAGCGACTCGACATGGAGCACCGTACCGAAGCGTCGAAGAGGCCCGGTCGGGACTGCTTGGGTGGGGTTCTTCAGCGTCGACATCAGCGTCGGCATTTCAAAGAAGCGGTTGTGTCCTCCGAGCGCGGCAGCGATCAGTACCAGCACGAACTTGAGCAGAAGGATCTGTCCATACGTCGATTCCCACAGATTCACCGGCGTATTGACGCCTCGCCATCCGTTGTATGCGCCGGTGCTGAACAAAATCACCAACGCGTATGTCGACGCGTCGGACAGCGACTGCACGAACGACGCACTGGTCTGCCGTTCACTTCCGGGCGCATCGAGCAGCCGCGGCATCACGACGTAGGTCGTCACGAGAACGAGCCCGACCCACGCGCTGATGGCAAGCAGATGCAACCAGTCAACCCAGACTGGAAGGCTGAAGAGCCCGGTATCGACCGGATGCCCTCCATTGCTACGTGCCAACGCAACGCCGGCCAATGCAATCCAGATTCCGAACGGGAAACGTGTGTCGTTGCCCGACCGCACGAATGCCAGGACGATCACGCAAAGCATGAAAGCCGCGCCGACCAGCCACGCATGTCCAAAGCCGGTTCCCACGAGCATCGACCAAACGGCGGGCCCGGCCTCGAGCAGCGTTGACTCGCTCATCAGCGCGCAATGTGCCCAGAACGACAACACGCTCGCCAGCAGAGAAAGAATGGACGCCATCCGGGCTGTCAGGACGAGCCGTCGGCCAACGTTGGCTTGCCACGTGGAGTCTCCGCGCGCAAGCCACTGACTGCTGAGCAACGCGCCCACGATGACGGCGAAGCCAACGTTCTGAACCGCTACGGCGATCAGACGCAGGATGCCCAGGAACCCGTCGTTCATTACTTCACCTTGAACGTGTACGTGCCCTTGGTCTTGTGCGCGTCCGCGGTCATGACGGCCCACTGAACCGTATATGCGCCGGACGCGAGCTTCGGTACGGCGAGTGTCATGACGCGCGGATTCGATGCATCGATCTTCGCTTTTTCCTTCGTCACCGACGCACCGGTCGCATCGGCGATCTTCACCGAGCTGAACGTCGATTCGAGGTCTTCATTGAAGGTCAGGCGCAATGCGTCCGGCGCGACGTCGACGGTACTGCCCGACGCCGGCGTTGCGCTTTCCAGCTTGCCGTGCGCGAGCGCGGCGATGGGCGCGAACGCCACGGCGCTGGCGACGGCGAGGCCGGCGAAATGTCCCAGGGTCAAAGTCTTCATGTTGTTGCTCGTCTCGAAGAATGAGACGGGGACCGCGGCGTGCGCGTCCCCGTCGATTGTCGTCACTGCTTCTGCAGCTTGACGACGGTCAATGCGCCGTTGACTTCCTCGGCGACGAAATCGATCTTGTCGCCGACCTTCACCTGCGACAGCATCGCCGGATCCTTGGCCTTGAACACCATCGTCATTGCTTCCATGCCGAGGTTTTCGAGCGGACCATGCTTGATGGTCAGCTTGCCGGCAGCCGTGTCGATCTTCTTGATCTCGCCGTGCGACATGCTGTTCTTCGCGTCAGCGCTTTGCTTTGCGCCACCGCTCATGTCCATGTTGCTCATGTCGCCTGCCGCGTACGTCGACGCAGAGAATGCCAGGGCGCAGCCCATTGCAATCGAGAACAGTGCTTTCTTCATCGTGCTTCTCCAGAGTTGAGGTGATGAAACCGACGGTCGGGTGTGGCCCCGACCTTGTTGTGTGAATCAGCTGTCCGGCAGTTCGCCGGTGTATTCATATGCGACCGTGCCCTTCGGATGCTTGAACCAGCCCGGGTCGCGGTAGTCGTTCCGTCCGAGCCCCTGCCGGACCTTGGCGACAGTGAACATGCCGCCCATCTCCAAAGGCCCGAACGGGCCCGTACCGGTCATCATCGGCAGCGTGTTGTCGGGCAGCGGCATTTCCATCTCGCCCATTGCGCCGCCGGTGCTACCCATTGCCATGTAGTCGGGCACGAGCTTGTTGATGCGTTTGGCCAGGTCCTTCTGCGGCACGCCGATCATGTTCGGCACGCTGTGGCCCATCGCGTTCATCGTGTGGTGCGACTTGTGGCAATGAAATGCCCAGTCGCCCGGCCGGTCCGCGGTGAACTCGATTGCACGCATCTGGCCGACCGCAACGTCGGCGGTCACCTCCGACCAACGAGCGGCCGGCGGAATCCAGCCGCCGTCCGTACCCGCCACCTCGAAGTGGTAGCCATGCAGGTGGATCGGGTGGTTCGTCATCGTCAGATTGCCGAACCGGATACGCACACGATCGCCGGCCCGAATCGGCAATGGATCGATACCGGGGAACACGCGCGCGTTGAACGTCCACATGTTGAAGTCGGTCATCTCGTTCACACGCGGCGTGAAGCTGCCTGGGTCGATGTCGTAGGCGGACAGCAGGAACACGAAATCGCGGTCGACCGGCATCACGCTGCGATCCTTCGGGTGCACGATGAACATGCCCATCATGCCCATCGCCATCTGCACCATCTCGTCCGCGTGCGGGTGATACATGAACGTGCCGTGCTTCTCGAGCTGAAATTCGTAGACGAACGTCTTGCCGGGCGGGATGTGCGGCTGCGTCAAGCCGCCGACACCGTCCATCCCGTTCGGCAGCAGCATCCCGTGCCAGTGGATCGTGGTGTGCTCCGGCAGCTTGTTGGTGACGAAGATGCGGACCTTGTCGCCTTCGACGGCCTCGATCGTCGGACCTGGCGCCTGGCCGTTGTAGCCCCACAGATTGGCCTTCATTCCGGGCGCCATTTCGCGCACGACCGGCTCGGCTGTCAGGTGAAACTCCTTCCAGCCATTCTTCATGCGCCACGGCAACGTCCAGCCGTTCAATGTCGCGACCGGCGTGTAGGGGCGGCCATTGGGCGGCACGAGCGGCGGCTGCATCGTCGCCTTTGCCATGGTCGGCGCTTCCGGCAACGAAGCCGCTCCGGCCTTGCTGACCATCGCGGCACCGAGGATTGCGGCCCCCGAGCCGCTGATGAATTGTCGACGGGACACCATGTTATTTACCTTCCGAATGCGTTTCGTGCGCCGGTTGCGCTGTGGAGGCAGGCGCCGGCTGGGCTGCCGTGGTCGGGGCGGACTGGGGCGCAGAATCCGGGCCCGGAGGCGTCGACGCCGCTTGTGCGCCGCCGACTTGCGGCAGACGTCCGCCCAGCGCCTGCTGGAGATCCGTTTCCGCCAGCCAGTAATCTTTCAGCGCGTCGATGTAGCTGTTCACCGCCCCGACTTGCTCGCGCGAGTCGGCGAGCAGTTCGAAGACGCTGGCGAGCATGCCGTTGTAGCGAAGCAGCAGTTCGTCCGAGATCGTCTTGCGGATCGGCACGACCTCGTCGCGATAGTGTTTCGCGACGTCGTAGCTGCTCACGTACGCGGAATACGACTCGCGCACCTCCGATCGTGCATCGATCGCCGTCTGGGCAAGGCGGTTCGCCGACTGCATGTAGATGGCCTCCGCGCGGGCGACCTTGGCGCTGCCGAAATCGAAAATGGGAATCTCGATACTGATTTCGTAGCCGTGCTCGTGGCCCTTGTCGGTCTCGTAGTTGTTTTGGTAACCGACATCGATCGCGTTGATGAACCGCGTTGCCTTGCTGAGGCCCAGCGACGACGCGACGCCTTGCGTCTGCAGCTTCGCCGCCTGAATGTCGAGCCGGTTCTGCATCGCGAACTGCTCGAGATCCTTCAGTTCCGGACGCTCCTTCGGCAGGTCCGGCAAACGCTCAGGCAAGGTGTACTGCGTGCCGGTACCCCACACGCCCATCGTGCGTGTGAGTTTCTCCCTGGCCGATACGGCTTGCTGCCGGGCCTTGGCGGCTTGGGCGATCGAGTCCGCGTAGAACGCTTGCTCCCGCGCGTAGTCAAGCTTGCTGAAGTTTCCGGCCTGCCGCATGCGCGAAGCCAGTTCTGCGCCCGCGTCGGCCGAGTCCTTCACCTGGTCCGCGTACTTGGTAGCCTGCTCCGCGGCCACCGCATTGACGTATGCACGACGCGCCTCGGCAGCGAGCTTCAGCATCGCATCGGCAGTCTCGAGCTTCGTCTGTTCGAAACGTCGGCCCTCGATGCGGGCAGCGAAAGGCAGCGTCAGAATGCTGAGTACGTTCGCCGAGAACGTACGGCCGATGCTCAGGTCGCCATTGCCCGCTCGCGTGCGGCTGAACGTGAAGCCCGGATTCGGCAGTCGCCCGGCCTGCACCAGATCGGCTTCCGACAGCCCCAATTCCGCATACGATGCCTGCAGTCCCCGGTTGTTCAGCAGGGCGACCTGCACGGCGTCGTCCATCGACAGCGGCTTGGCGAGCAATTCCTGCGTTCGCTTCGCCACTGCATCCCGATCGGCATCGGTTTTGACGATAACCGCGTCCTTACCGAGCCGCTCCGTGGCGGTCGACGACACCGTACCGAACCCGCCGTCCTTCGAGAACGTGGTGCAGCCAGCCAGAAACACCATGATGGCAACGCCTGCACCCACGCGCGTTGAAACGAATCGTTGCATCATTTGGCGGGCTCCCCATGCTGCGAATGATTCGACTGATGATTGCCAGCGGGCTTGTTCATGGCGCCGCCATGCGTCATGCCGCCCTTGGCTGGCTTCTCCTGGACCGCTTGATTGAGTTGTTGCCAGGTCGGGTTGTCGGCGTCGTTGTAGGGGCGATAGCCGTCGAAGGTCGCCGGAGCCGAGATCGCCGGGACGGAGGCTGCTGCATCCGTCGGGTCGGGAATCGTGATGGTGGCGTGCACGAGCGTCGGCAATGAAGCCGCCGCGCCGAGCAGCGCCGCAGAAATCAGTCGCATAAATTTTCTCGTCGTAAATCACCTGCCGGGTCTACGCAAGACCGTCAGTACGAATGGCACATCGCGGGCGTTACCCGCGGTGGAGAATCAGACGAGGGTGTGGCGAGGAGGTCGCTCGATGCCGTCAGTCAGGAAAGACACGACACCGGCAGAAGGCGGAATGGAGGTGGTGACGCGTGTTGCGCCCGAAGATACGACGACGGCTGGAACCGCTGGTAGTCCCGTGCCGAAGCAGCAAGCTGCGCATGTCGAACATGAATGCGCGTGATGACCGCCGCCGTGATGATGCGTGTGATGGTCGTCGGCCGCGATCGCCGTTCCATGCATGTCGTGATGATGCTCGGACATGCGTTGCTCGGCATGGCCGATCGGCGTTTCGCGGGCCTTGGCATGCGAGGCGACGCATTTCATCGAGATAGCCGCAAACGACTGAACCGGCAGGCTCAGCGCCAACAGCACGACGATGAAGAGTTTGCGCCAATATGACATGGTGCGGAGTCTAGCACGAGCAATTCGAAACGATAACATCGAGAACGTGTCCGGGTGTAACCACAAGCGGTATACGTTTCCGTCGGGCACCCCGCAAGAACTGGCCGCCTATATCGACGCGCAGCAGTGACACCGCGCCGCGCGCGGTGCGGGGTTCGGGATACCGCGGCGGTGCGCGTGCGCTACGTCCGGTCGCGGGTGCGTGCGCGTACCGCGCCCGTGATCACCGCGATGCCGAACAGGATCACGGCGACGATCTCGATGATGTGCTGCGACACGTGCAGCGTCATCAATCCCCATGCCACGCCGCCGATGAAAATGATCCATCCGACCAGGTAGATAAGCAGAGTCATCGTTTTTCTCCTTGCGGTTCGGGTTCATCGCCCG
>Ga0157367_1000480_pt1 | contig 19577 bp, 18 predicted proteins | sample AttbisABBM2_FD_113142 | JGI IMG/M metagenome (GOLD analysis project Ga0157367, IMG submission 113142) | Fungus gardens microbial communities from leaf cutter ant in Botucatu, State of São Paulo, Brazil - Atta bisphaerica ABBM2 | ecosystem: Host-associated > Fungi > Mycelium > Unclassified ... | reverse complement strand
GTGCTCTCCATCTGTTGTAGACTAATAATTACTACTGTCCTATATCTGTCCTAACCCTAACCCTAGCAAAGTCTGTCCACACACTCGTCTTATAACATTACTAGTCTCAAATGCTAAGTACTAGTCTTTAGAATAATATAAGAAGACCTAACTTAGATATAAAGGAGTTATATTTTATGCCACTAATAACATTCTCAAACCCCACTGTTATCTGTTGTCAACCCTACAGAGTTTGATCAAGACACCTTTACTGCTTCTGTTCCCAAACTCTGTTGAGTGCTAGTATATGATTATTAGAGTTTCTAACTACCTGATACAATCGTTCTAAAGTTAGATCAACAATGTTCTGCTTAATAGTTAATCTAATTAGTATAGACTATCCTAATATTTAGGATAATTATCATCTTGTTTTGTTCTTTAGGTTTTCTCTAAAGGTAAGTTATGTATTATAAGTAATAGACTTAGGTTCTCCTTGGAGCTTGAATCACATGCTCTATACTTCTGCTACAGTCATTCTAATAGATAATTAAGTAGGGAATAATTATAGAAATATAAATATGTGACCAATGGTGGAAAAATCAAAGTAAATAAGAATTCTTGGATTGATACAAGCTATATCTGTTATAGAAGATAATTAAATACAGCTGTCTTGTGAGACTGTCTTTTATATTCATAAATTGTTAGATGTGGTTCACATCTCAGTAACTGAAGTTTACAGAAGACACTTAGAAGATGAATAATATATTTTACTTATCTATAATGTAAAAATGCAGAAGATGAATGACCTTTGGCTTTGGCTTATGTGCTGTGCCTCTGCTTGTCATACTGGTCATATATTTTAGGGGGTGTACTTAGAGAGATTATAAGAGATAATCCACCCAAAGATGGTGAGGTATGTCACTACCAACACTAGAAAGTGCTAGTTCTAGTTGATTTTCAGGATGAGGTTTACATAGTAACTATCTGACTTATATACTAATGTACCCTGCCTAAGATAGTATCTGGGGAAATGAGACTGTAAGCAATTATCAATTATCCTGGGTCTGGATGATCCTTGGATATTGAAATGGAGTTCCACAGAGTTGCTAGGAAGTCTAGTGAGGATATCTGAGGAGTGATTGAAATGAAATGAGATAGTTGATCTGCATCGGACGAGGTTTGAGGGCATGGATGAAGAAGGAGGACTATCCGTGATGTGGCTAGATTGGCATACGGCATATATGTAACTTTCTTTTTTTCAAGTTCGACATTTGTATACTATTACAAGCAATCCAGTGCTAAGATGTGGTCTGAATCATAAGAAAAGGCAATGGTGTAGCAGATATGTATGCGAAGTTTTTTTAGTCAAGTTTGATGGTACATAAGAAAAATAAATATAGCAATCAATGTTTCTTGGCCAGATCAACTGTTTGTCTGAAGCCTCTCAACGCAATATGAGCGGGCGCGCTACTTTCGTGTCCCTTTGTAGATGCGAACTACGTTCACTCGTCTCCTTTACTGAGCCTAGTGAGTATTAAAGCTGATTTCGAGGCGCATCTCTCCTAAATTGCGGGTTCTCTTGAATGGATACCCCTTTTGTTCTCCGTTTTGTAGCCCTGTATCGACGGTGCAATGGACAACGGACCCTCCCAAAATTTGGCCTGGAGTCCATCAGTACTCCGCGTCTTTTCCACCTCTCCCATCGACGGGGGGGATGGGTAAAAAATGATCAGCCAATACGCATCCCTGAGACTAAAGAAGAGAAGAAACTCAAAGAAAAAAAGCTCAAGGAAATTGGTCTGAAGGATAGTGCTATTCCTTACAAGAATGTATTTGTTCGCACCCCCCTGGGGTTGAGTGGGTCTCGCCTGTTGATGGATGTTATTGCAGAGTCTGAAAGTCTTAACGGCCGCGACAAAAGCGAGGCTCCTGGGAAGAGAATTCTGAAGCAGTACTACGTGCAACTCGTTGCCAACGAATCAGTGCCTATCGTAGCGATTATAGACTCCAAAGAGAAGTTTCAGAAGCAGAAGCAGGTCCAGGAGAGAGCCAAGAATAATGCCGCTCACCAAGTCAGGAAAGAGGTGCAATTAACCTGGGCTTCCTCTCAGGCCGATGTCGAGACGAAGCTGGAGAAGGTAGAAGAGGACGTAAAGAAGGGTTTCAAGGTCGATTTGGTGATTATGCCGAAGAAGAGCATGTGTCCACCAAATCGCAAAGACATGCAGCAGCGGGCGGATGACCTGGTTAGACACTTCTCAGAGATTGCAAAGGAGTGGAAGGCCCGAGACTACACGAAGACTACTGTTATCATCTATTTCCAGGGTGCCTCATCAACTGTAACAGTGGTTGACGAAGGAAGCAAGAAACCGAAAAAACAACTTCTTAAAGAGCAGAGGAGGCAAAAGGAAGAAGAGAGGGCGAGGAAGAAGAAAGACCTTGAGGAAAACTAAATTTCTGGATGATTCTATGGTTTATCTATATCTACATACTGGCTCTGTATCTCTTTACCTCTCTCGATTTATAGATGCTGATAAGAGTACGGCGACGAAGACGGAAGGGGTATAATTTTCGTGCAGAAACAGGGAGAGTATAAGGCGTAATATTTCTTGATTCTGAGTAAGCTATCGGATGTCTGTCGAGTTCAGGTAACTTGTAAGAGCCCTCCAATATACCAATGCCATCGGTTAGAAATAGGTGATGGAACCCGAGGGGAATGGAATAACCAGCATGGGTCATGTCGGCAACTACTTCCTCCAACAAGGGGACTCGACCTCGGTTGTCAACTACACCGGTCCTTGCATACTGACGGCGAATCGCAGCGTAGCGTTGTCTGGCCTCACGGATAGAGTAGCATTTCACAGGCAAATATTGGACAAGAAACTTCAAAAGTGCATTGTAAAAACGAGAGTCAAACCTTGTCATTGGAGATGGACCTTGGGACATAACATTCTTTGCTGCTCGATACAAAACCTCCACACGGCGGAAAAGGACAGATAGAACTTCAGTATTGGGGGTCATACGTCGCCGACATAATCTGTGTTCTACCCTGTATGCTTCCAGCATTTGTGTATACATAATAACAGGGACATGCCAGCGATGGCCTGTTGTCCTAGTCCGTTGGCTAGCACGGCTTGCCCAATTGATCAGTGCAAACAGCGTATGTGCCTCTCTCGAGATGCCTCCTTCAATCAGCGCCTGGAAGAAGACGCTGAGAACGTGAGGGCCGAGCTTCGTTGCATTGGCAACAGACTCATTCCACTTCTGCCTCATTGCCTTGTCAAGTTGTTCTCTTCGTCGTACGTGATGAAACTGGAAGAAAGGAAGAAGGAGGCGCATAACTTGAATCACAACTCTGGGCCGGCCACCAGATGCAAGAGTCGATAGATACGTTGAAAGAGCGAAAGGATCATGCAGCATTTGATTTAGAGTGAGATCTGAAGGTATTCGAACCTTGTCAATGAATTCTTTCAAAACGCGGAAGTTAGACGGAATAGATGGGGCCCTTATCATGATAGGGTCTTGGTCGACAATACCTGTACCATCCAAGCGTAAGTTTTGAACAAGACCGCTGACGTAATTGTTTTGTCCGTAAAGAGAGGAGGTTCGAAGCAGGATATTGAGAGTATCCTTATTTGTGGAGATGGGTGGTACCCGCTGGATGGTCATATGCTCAATGATCCGTTTGGCTAAGGCCGGAGATAATCGATGTCGGAGCGCATAGTGTATCAAGGCATTGTATGAATTCACAGTCATGGCAGGTTGCATACGAGCTTGGGGGTGAGAAGAGGTGAAGTTGAACGCTCGGATTAGTCGGACACCATTCCAGTAGTCGATACCGGTGCCTCGGAATGGGGTATATCTTAGAATGAAGGTGCGTTTCGGCCCAGCACAGTGGGTAGGGGGCTTTTGGGACAGATAGAGGAGAGTCCGGTGAAAATATTGATACGCGGGGACGTGCACCGCTCCTGTGGTTCCCTTCACCCAAATCCAATTATCTACCTTCGGGCAAGAATAGAGTGCTTTGACGAGGGTCTCCATTCGTGAAAAAGGAATCTGTCGGTTGTTTAGCAAATCTCCTAGCACAGCAAGTGCCTGAAGTGCCTGCTGAAAATCTGGATCATTTACATCGCGAGGAGTAGCTTCCTCAAGCTTCTTCTGGATGGGCAATAGAAGTTTGACTAGTGTGTCTGGCAGCGGTCGCAAGTCTTGAGTAGACACATGCTTCATATACAATGCTTTTGACGTCTCGAAAGACGACTTTCGCGATTCCTCCAGCTGGCAATATGTAGTCAAACTATTGGACCGTTGTTCCCAATCCTTAACCAAGAGGCCAAAGAGAAGTGAGGCAATAATTATCTCGCCATTGATCAAACAAAGTGTGATTAGGGTATTAAACATTGCACGCGTGCGCTTGCTCTCGCTCTGCCGTGCGGTAAGCCACAGCCGCAGGGCGAGCGCAGTGTTTGGATTCGATGGTTTGTGATGTTGCACAAAAAGCACATTTGAGTCACCAAGGAGTTTTTTCATATGACGCTTAATCCGAGCATCCCTTGTTTTACTAACAGCACTCTTGTCTGTCGCTGCTTTAGCAAGGCCATCTGTAATGCATTCGAGCGTTTTCCCGCGCACCCGGATATGACTTTTCATCAAGGAAATTGCAAAATGAGATGCTTGGTGAAATAACCCATGACGTACGAGACCGTGAATCAGGGCATGTGCAGGAAGTCGTGGGGAAACGCCTGGAGGGATAGTAGCCGGGAGTTTTTTGATAGACTGCCAAAATTTGAGTTGACATATTTCTTGAGGAAGGGCAGCGTAACGGACAGTATTGACAATAGTCATAGCACCCTCAAATTTATGTTCTTCGAGAGACATGTGGACAGCTTTGGTGACAGCTAATGTTAGACGTGAAGGCCGAACCAACTCAGGGGTTTGAGGAAGAAAAGAAGCAAAATCTGCAGAGGAACACTCTGAAAAGCCCATGGTTGCTGAGGTAAAATGACGAGGCATATTGACTGTGATTGTCGAGAGACATGAGAATTTTTTATGTGGGGTAATCCTGGACGCAAATGGCCTTGCGGGTGGAAAAAGGGTGTGGGTGCGCCCGAGGTTAGCTAATGAAGACCTGGCGATACTCTGCCAGATGCATTGCATGTAGTTCACATAACCTGAAAAAACATTTTAACACAACATTGTATCTCATCATTAATACGCACCCGGGATTTTCGTGGTTTGAACTTTGAAGAGATAAGGAGAAGGCCGGAAAACGCATCGATGCCTAACACGTGACACAAGGAAGAATTCTTTATATACCGCAACAAACCTAATACGCTGATAGGGTAGATACAGGAGTCCAGAAATATATATACGTGTGGTAGAGGGGTTTGGTTTGCGGCCCATGACATGAGTCACAATACAAGGAGGGTGGTGGATGAAAAAAAAGCATGGTAGTGAAACAAGGAGGCCTCAACATTCAGATTCAGGTCTCCCATTCAATCAGACAGGTCCATCCCCTACGCTGGCAAGCCACGGAAACTCGGTACATACGCGAAGCGTTATAGTACTACAGTCACTTCTCCCCCGCGATATATCTCATTGTTCCCCAGTCCTACGAGTGACCCAAACTCGATCATCGGTGCGCCGCAGTTCTATGGGAAAGTCAGGTGTTGATATTTAAAGGTGGTTGTTTCACAGATAGAAGGCGGTCGGAATTGAGACTACAGATAAGTTGACATAATAAGTGTTAGCGTAATTCAGTGTCGACTTCTTGTACAGAACCGTGGGAAAACGAGCGCCTGACGTTACCCAGGATTTGCAAGACGTTTGTATTGCAGTGGTCATCTTCAGGATCCAGGACCAACGAAGAAATTTGCTTTTATCTGTTGATTCGTGATAATTCAGTCAATTATGAGCTACCGACAAGGAGGCTACCGCAGGCGCTACAGAGGTGAGATGGCGGACACCAGCCACGACCTGGTTGGATTGAGGCAATAATGACCGAAATTTTTGTGTAGACGATTATGATGACCGCAGACGTGAGCTTGTCGAAACCCCGGAGGACAAGTTGCAGACCGCAATTATCAAGTTCGGTGAAGTGGTATGCCACTTCTTCCTTGATCTGACCAGCGCCTCACATGAACGCTAGGATGCTCAAGTGGAGCTGCCTCGGCTAGAGAAACAGATCCGTGAATACCAACCCTTGAATGTTTCAAAAATTTCCGAGGCTTTCAGAACAAGGTATTCTAGTTTCATTTTCATATCTTCTGTTCTCTACTGATGGCTGGGTTAAGTGTAACCGAGCAGCCATATAAAATTCCATTTTATACCGCTCTTCTGCGCAGTCTATATAATACACCTGATTTAGCACAGTCTGGCAAGTTTGTACTGGGTCGACTAATATTGGAAGACTTCTGGAAAGGCTTTCAAGGGTATTTGGATAAAGTAGCATGGCGAGAAACGCGTCTATGTGTAAGTCTTACATCTCTCCTTCTGAATGTACAAAGCTGACTCTCCCATAGATACAATTTTTCGCCCATTTGACCGTTGCAGGTCTCATTTCGCCTGAATCCATGATTTCTCTGCTCCAATCTTTCGTTGCTGTGTTAGATGAGTTCGGCGTCTCTCATGGTCGTGCTAAGAAAGCGGCATTGGCCGCTGGCGAAGGTCTCATTATCGTGAGCCAATGCTACGATACCGGCATTCTCTTGTTCAATCCTTGTTCAGGCAGGGTCGGTTCTCAAGGCGTACTCTTCCTCAAGCGTTGATGATATGATTACCGCAATTCAAGCTTATAGCGATTCAATGATTAGTGCAAAATGGCTTGTAGCTCTCAATAGCAGGGTCTCCAATGATCTAGTCATTCCAGAAAGCGCAAATGAAGTAGGTGTTTCATAGTATCAACCTTCCAGCTGTCATCGAGATCTCCTTTTCTAGGTGCTCGACAGTCTCCTGGCTGCTTTAAATACGCTCAACGAGAGTGACTTTGCAGGAACTGTTGACTGTATTCCACAGCCATATCTTCATGAGGCCATTGATATTACAATATCCAAATACGATCTACCCTCGGTGTTAGTACCCCCGGAGATCATCGAGGTCGAAGGTATCACCTCCGAAACAGGGAGTGAAACTCAGATCAAAAAAGAAGAATGGCCTGAATACTATTTCCGTGTCTTCACAGGCGAAGTGGGTTCCTAAATTTACTTCAGTCTTGAGCAATCCGTTGATCATCCACCGAGGTGTCACCGGACCCAAACACGCCTGCCGGTTACATCATCCGTAGTGCTCTTATTGACACAATTGACATATTTGAAATCAACCGCAAAGAATGTGCGCGCCTTTTATTGGAATATCCTAAATGGAATCTTCCGGGCACATTTAAACCGAAACCTGGCTCGACGGTAGAGCATGAACCTGTCCAAAACAAGGATTGGCAACTCGAAAGCACTGTTCTTGAAGCAAGTTGCTGGGTTTCACTCTTTTCCATCCAGTATTGACTTATCCTGGGAGACAGACTATCCTTGGTGCTTACCTGGTTTTGCCAGAGTCTTCGCAGAAGTCAATATATTATATCAGCCTCATCACGGAATTATGCAAGCTGTCGCCCTCTACTGTCGGACCTGCTGTCGGAAAATCAATACGGAAACTATATGCTGCTCTTTCCGAGTCGTTGGATGTCGAAGTCGCGCGTAGGTTCGCAGAATGGTTCGCCGTACACATGAGTAATTTTGGTTTTCAATGGGTTTGGAAGGAATGGTGAGTCTGCTCGCTGGCATTGACTTTCTACTCACTGACTCCTGCTACAGGGTTCCAGACCTATCACTCGCCGTCCAGCACCCCAAACGTGCTTTCATTCGCCGAGTCGTTGAGTTCGAAATTCGGCTTGCTTACCATGAACGCATATTCAAAACACTCCCTCCGCCAATGCAAGAACCTGATGCTTTTGTCATATCCGAACAGGCACCTGTGCCTGCGTTTGAGTATGAAGACCCATGTAAGTTGATCAGAAACATTTTCAGACCTAACTAGAACTGTGATCGACAGCACATTCCCATTACGAAGCTGCTCAGTCAGTCCTTGATTTATTCCAAGGGAGGGCAAATGCCGAGGAAATCATTGCCTATCTCGATACGCTCAAGAGTCAGCTCAAGGGTTTAGACGATGGCCGGACAAACGTTGATAGTCTCATGCGGTCCATAGCTGTTCAATCCCTCCTCAACATTGGTTCTCGTTCCTTTTCGCATCTTCTCAACGGCATTGAACGATATCTCGCCCTCCTTCGTTATCTGGCTAGTGCAGGCGTCTCCAGTGCCGGAGGACACGGCAATACAGAAGCCAAAAATGATATCTTGACCGCTGTTGCGTCATTCTGGCGGCACAATCGACAGATGGTTGGCATCGTCTTCGATAAATTGATGCAATATCAGATTGTCGATCCTACTGATGTTATTGGATGGACTTTCCTGAATGGTTCGGTCGTTGGACAATTGAGGGAGATCGAAAAGCCGTTGAATTTGAGTGCGTTCGAGTGGGACTTGCTCAAGGCAGCATTAGATAAAGCGAATGGGAGAGTTGTGATCGCCAGGAGGAAGATTGCTACACTGAGAAAGGAAGATGACGATGCTCGGGCGAAAGCAAAAGCAAGTCAAGAAATGGAAGTCGATGGAAATGCAAAGCATGCCGGTAAGTACGAGAATCAGAAATCAGAAGCGACTTCTAAGACCCCATTCTTCTGCTTCGTTTCCTGCTTGGTAATATCTTGATACTTCTGCTCAATGTTCTCCGGGCGTACTCGTTTCGATATTCGATATCAGATGAATTAGAGAATATAGCGCTCGAGACAGCACTCAAGGCTTCGGAATCCCTCGTTCGCGAACAGAAGGCAGCATTATCGCGTACACTTGGAGGATTTATGTCTTGCTTGACACCTTCGTTAGATGATTCGAATCCTAATTCTCACTCAAGAAATGTGATCGGCGAAGAAGCTTGGCAAAATCGCGACGCTTGGGGCCGGGATGAATGGAATACTTGGGAGACTTGGGGTTGGTATCGTCAATTTGTCAGAGCAGTGAGTGGCGCTGTTCCTTTTTCTTTTGTCGTTCCCTTTCTTTTTGGTATGCTGGGATCGGAGTTGCTTGTTGTGTCTCACGCGCTATCTCTAGTATGCACCCTATTTGCGCAAATACACGAATACGCTAGAGACAGTGTCGTTTGTGCGGCTCGGTGGTTTGGACGGTCCAGCCGTAAACCTTTTCAAGAAACTATGGTATATTGCCACTGGGCAAGAATAGATTTCGCGACTATGTCAATCCTCTTTGCTACTCCCTGTGCCTTAACTATCAATAGACTATTTTTACTTACCGGCCGTACAAAATGAAATTAGGCTCTGATGAATGTGGTATTTGATAACAGCGTAACATACATGGATATCATAGGTAGCATGATAGGTGTACGTGGATTGAGATGAGTCGAAAATTTCGATTTGAAACGAGAAAGTAAGATGTGTTAAATTGCCATTTTTGGCGCAGCAGTACGACTCTTCAGTCACCATTGTACCCAGTTGAACAGCATCGGAAGGGATGGTTTCAGTTGAGGTGGATTCTTGAAAAGAGTGGCTTCTGACATAGGAGTCAGGATGCAGGCAAATTTTGTTCGGCTGAGACGCAGTGGGAAGAGTCTGGTAACAGTTTGGGTCAAGCCTCGTCTGCCGGCGACTTGTTGAATTTGAATGACTTCAGTGTTATCTTCGGTGTGAGCGTGCTCGTCTTGGAGATCGGAAACAAAGGAGGAGTTACTCGTAGCCTTGGGTAGGAATTAGATGTTTTTTGTGAGAGTATCAGGAACACATACAGCAATTTGGGCTTGACAGAAGGATGACTGGAGAGCAGTAGAAATGAGCCTGGTGGGTTGAGGCCCAACATCGTTGGAAGGAATCCTAAAAAGCAGCAACATGCAGTGTGGACAACTGGCAGCCTATGTAACTGGGCACCACTCACTTTACTAGGGCTATAACGAGCACTAGTGTACCTTTATACTACTTATTACTAATCTCTTATTGGGTAGCTGCATGAAGACATGTCATATGAAGAGCAGATGGATGACACCATAGAGCGAAATCACTTCAACAAACATGACCGAGCAGGTGTAGAGCTGAAACACGCGGAAGCGACGGACCTGTCCAATACGTGATAGATATGAAAATGCTTCCACGACGGCGGTGTCTGCAGTTGATAAAGATGATGTGATTATTGAACGACATGTAATATCGTGGTGAGCGGCAACACGCTCTTACTCCTCGAGCTCTCTGACTCGTTGCTCCCAAGCTTCCTCTATTTCGAGTAACAGATGTTTAGTTATGAGCGCACCTTTTCAGGACCGGCGGCCAAGAGAGATGTGGATCTTGGCTTATGTAATGATCACATTGCGGACCCGACAGGTTCTTGTCTTTGCTTCTCCATGCCTTCCACACCAGAGACCATAGCAGGTCCTGTTCCCTTGACAAGCCCAGAGGGTCCGAGCGAGGGAATGATCTCTGAAGGGTTTTCTGCCCCGATGCAGTCAATTGTCAAGCCATTGACGCCCGAGGCTCTTGCTACATTCAAGACTGCACAAGAAAAAGCCGGGATTGTGTACATATCTCGGATCCCTCCCGGAATGCGGCCAACCAAGGTACGTCATCTGATGAGCGCCTACGGAGAGGTGGGGCGTGTGTACTTGCAGCAGGAAGGTACGGTCGAGATACTGATTCAAATTGAACTGGCTTCATGGTTGTTCTGCAGATGCGAAACGGGCGTACCTGAGGAAGAAATTTACAACGACAAAAAAGCCGCACTTTACGGAGGGATGGATTGAGTTCAAGGACAAAAAGATTGCGCGGAGCGTGGCAGACATGCTCAATGCTCAGCCAATCGGCGGGAAAAAAGGGACACGGTGGAGAGACGATGTGTGGACCATGAAGTATCTGCCCAAGTTCAAGTGGAGCATGTTGGCTGAGCAAGTGGGTAAGTGAGGCCAAAAACGATGATTTTGGAAGAAACAAATAATGATGCTGCTGTCTAGCGCATGAGGCACAGATACACCGAGCTAAACTACGGGTCGAGCTGTCGCAGTCACGCACGGAGCAGCAGGAGTACTTACACAATGTCGAGCTTGCTAGAGTGCTGGAGAAACGAGCCGAAAAGGGAGACTTCCGCCCCCGAGAACGGACGCTGAAGCGGCGTGCAGATGAGATCCCGGGCCAGAAAAGACCCAAGGACTCGAAATTGGAGGGTGTGCTGGGAAATATCTTTTGATAAATATATTATATTTTTGATAAATCATCAGAGAAAATGACGCACGGGCCGTGGGAGTCGGAGTTTGAAATTGGTGGACTGAGAAACGCACAAGAGGTCTTGGTCTTGGTCACGACCACTGTTGAGCCGTGTCGAACAAGGGCCAATTTGTGCTCGTCGTGATCCTCAGAGGTCTGTGCTTCACTATGCTCGACCTCTTCTCTCCAGCCTCTGATTTCTATTTCTCTGTCTCTTTCTTGGCCTTCTAAGATGTCCTGGTCTTCCTCGCACCCTCCCCCCCCTGGACGCTCCCGCTCCCGCTCCCCTCGCCCTTCTTATCCTCCCAGATCATCCTACCCGGACCATTCTTATCCAGGAGATGCTTATAGTCGGGACTGGGATGGCTATGACCGCGAGCGATGGTCTTCCTACGACCGTGACAGAACTTCATATGACTATTCTCGACGCCGAAGCCGGAGCCCTCCCTCAGACGAAAGTGCGTACATCTATCAGAAAAACTCTTTTTAGTCTTCACAACCAATTCCAGGCAGAAAACGCCGACGTTCCATCTCTCCCTATGACCGTGACAGGGACCGATACGATCCGCGTCCACGTTACAATGACGATTACGGTTTGAAACTTGTCAACTTTTTTGTTCTCGTTTAGATGGCTCACACTATTTCGTGTTTCAGATACCCACTCACGCGGCTATGGATACTCTTCGTCTCCACGTAGAGGCCCAGCCGGCCCCTATCAGTCGTCGCGACGGCCGCCCTCTGATCCCCATACGTTTGAATTTCCTGCGACCCTTAAGCAGTATGCGGAATGGTTCCGTTTTTTCCATCCCCAGGAAGCTTTTGAAGAGGATAACGCTGACAAAGTCGCCGAGCAAGAAGCAGGTGATGGTTCTAAACCTCGAAATGGGATCCGGAGTAAATGGGAAAAGTATAAAAAAGAATTTGCTGCTAATCAGGTTAGCGTCCTTTCTCTCACCTTCTCGCTCTTGCCCATGTTTCTATACTTCCGTCGGAGCATCATGACTGAATCTCCTTTGTTGCTGTACATTAGCTTCAAACTATGTTTGAGCATCATAGGAAATCTCCGTGGTTTGCCGAAAAGTATGATCCTAAATTCCAAAATCTCCGCTTACAGGTGCGGAAGGAGGGTTGGAAAGGTCGTATTAATATTTTTCTTGATGACCTCGAGTCTGGCAAGTTCGACCCAGATTTGAATGAAACTGAGCCAGAACCACCGTCACCTGCAAACGACACTTCACCTATTAACGAGATTGCCGCCGAGACTAATGGTGTTGCTGAGGAAAGCAAACCATCTGGTGGCGATGATGAAATGCAGTTCACTGTTGAAATTGACGAAGAGGTGGTCGATCCTGATGTTAGCAGAGTGGAGACCAATGGTAAACATTTGTCGGATAACAAACGTAGTAACCGCGGGATGGAAATTTCTGTTCCGCCTGAGGGCAATCAGGTCATGATCCGCACCATTCCACCTGATATTGGCCGTGTCAAACTCGAGGAGGTTTGTGTCCGCCCTTTCCTTTTTTGGTGTCTGACTCAACAGCTTTTCTCAGGTCTGCACAAAGATTCCCGGTTTTGTGTACCTTGCTCTTGGTGATCCTCTGCAAAAGCGCAATTTCTATCGTGCAGGCTGGATACGTTTCCAGGATGATACGGACATGAGCTCGGTTGTCGCTGAACTCGGAGACAAAAAGGTATGTCAATTTCAGCTGCCAATAACGTGTTCTATCCTTAGTGTTTCTCAGATTGAGGGATTCAAACTTCATGTCTCCCATGTTGTCAAGCCATTTACTAACCGCGTGCGAAACACGCCTGATGTGGCAAACCGTCCTGAGCGTCTAGAAAAGGATCTTGCCAACGTGAAGACCCTCATAGCGCAGCTGGAAACGGAAGCTGCGAAGTTACGTGCTATGAAAAGATCACAACTCAAAATGAAACCTAAAGCCAATGGCGAGGCAAAGCCCGAAGAAGATGCGATCATGGATCCGCCTGAAGAAATTATAGAGGAAGAGGACCCAGAACCCAGGGAGTGTGGTAGTGAGGCCGTTGGACGGAGGATTGAAAAGATAATGGTAGATCTGCGTGAGCAGGGGTTAGTAGATGTGAACAATGAAGCGGAATATATAGGGAAAAAGGTTAATCTTCTCTTTCTCCCCTTCTGCGTGTATTGCTGATTCGTGTGTGATCTACAGACGGTGATATCGCTGGATTTGTATATCGCTTACCTTCGGGCAGCTTTCCACACATGCTACTATTGCGCTGTAATAACCGATCATCTTGAAGAATTGCAGCGCAAGTGTATCAAACATGAGAGAAAGCCTTTTTCATGCACGATCATTAAGCCAACTGAGACTGAGAACGCTGAGAAGGATAAGAAAGCTGACGAAAGCGAAAAGGACGGCGTGGAGCAAGAGAAGGATGGTAGGGAGAAGGATGGGAAGGATAAGAGAGGGAGTGAGCGAAACGGTGATTTCTTCTGGATCTTCGTTGTCATTTTTGCCCTGCTGATATCCTTTCCTTGGCAGATAGTCGGTGGTTGGAGTGGTTGGACTCCAAGATCGCTTTACTTATCAATCGAGACGGTGTCGACCCCCGCGAGTACGGGGGTAAATCCTATGAAGAGTATATTGATATTTGCAGCCGTCTGCGAACTGTCACTGATGGTAGTTTCAGGGAGCTTGCCAAGGCAGCTGAACCTCACATCAAGCAGGAGGATGAAGGCAAGTTCAGATGCAAAACGTGCCAGAAGCTGTTCAGGGCTTCGTCATTTGTTGAGAAACATATCGCCAATAAGCATTCAGAACTCGTGAAGCACCTTGATGATGTGCGTGACCACCATTAAGGGATCGATGCTACTACTAATGGGGTGTCATCCAGTTAACTTATTTGAACAATTTTGTGCTAGACCCACATCGCATTCAACCGTTCACACATCCTCCTCCAACCATTGGCAATGCTAATCAAGCTCCTCCGCCTCAAGCTTATGGGATTCAAGGTGCAGCTTTTCATGCTGAGTACGGTCGAGCTGGTGGGCATTATTCATATCCACCAGGATCTTACCCACCGCTGCCATATAACGGGTACTGGGATCCCTATGCTGCATATCCATATGGACCTCCGGCCCCTTATCCTCCTCCACCTATGCTTCCACGTCGTGATGAGGGTACTATTACTGGCAGGCGCTTAAGCGAGCGCATAAGCGGCTTTACTGCAGAAACAACTGTACCTGCAGGGGCTGGTCTTCCTCCTAAGCCTTCTCCGGCCGCACTTGACTCTGCGCTGACAAGTGGAAGTGGGGCTGGACGTAGGAACACGAGGAACAATGGACAAGCTAGTGGACTGCCACCACCGCCACCACCGGATGCCAAAGAGGATCCTCGTGCCGCTGCTGGAAGGAGGGTGAGCTATCATGACATGGATCTTGTCGCTGAGGTATGTCATCGTGTCCCCAAAAGAACTGGGCTGTCGTTAATATGAAATCAGGGAGATGTTGAGTTATTTTACTAATTCTGCCGAGTTTTTTGACCTATCATGAGTAATCTTTTGAATGCGGAGATTGTGACATTAATGTTGCCGCGTCTGTTATATGTTTACATACGAAAAGTCGTTTTCTTCTGTTAGAGGGTCTGATCAACTGCAGAAGATCTACGCATGATTGAAAGGGAGGTCTGAGGGAGGTCTGAGGGTGGTCGTAATTCTGAGGGTGGTCGTAATTCATTTTTGAGCAGCAAGCGAGTAGTGCATGTATTTGGTCAGGTTTGAAATACAACAGTTAGTTTGCCTTGAGTATCTCCATTCTTTATACAGACGCCACATCCTATCTTCCTCCATCTCTACTAATCTCCCCCCTTCTCTTGACCTCCTCGGTTAGCCCTCCTCTGTCGCGTCATCAGCTCCACTTGTTGGCATTGCAGTTAAATAGCCCACTATGAGTTCACCAAGGCGGCCGACAGTTCGAATTCCAGGCCTTACCAATTCAAATGGCTCTCAGGACAGTATCATTATGGAAATTCCTTCGACCCGGCGTAGTAATACATTCAGCATCTCGTATGCTAATCAACGACCGGGTAATAGTAGGGGTTCTAGTTCTGGTACGGCTCCACGGCGGCAATCTCTCGATTCTTCCGAAGGAGAGGGTGATATATCGACGTCTAAAGAGGGTCAATCGGAAAACGAAGGTAAATCCCAGGTTCAGAAGATGATTACACCGACATTTACGACGACCGAGGTCCGAGCCCCGCTTACTGCCAGCACCGGTGCTCCTCAGTTCCAGCCTTCACCACACTTTTCGTGCCCAGTGTTGATGTCACCTCCTTCCCAGCTCAGTCATCTTCAACACCCACATAGACATCAGACGCGTTCGATTCATTCGAACCCTGTCACGCCCGTCCAGCCTGCGTCACCTATCGATTCCTTGTCCATTGAGCTTGCGGACGCTTTTCAAATGGTTATCCAGACCATGCTACAAATTTCACCACCGCAAGTTTTAGAATCTGCGAGGGAGCAGTACTCTGCATGCTCGTTGTCTGTTCCAATGCCATCGATGTCTGCAATGTTCACCGCCATGAAGACCCTGAATTATATGTCAGCAAATTTACTCAGGTTTTATAGTAGCGAATCCGGATCTCTCGATTATTCTGATGGGGACGCGAAAGTACAGAATGTATTTGATATTGGGGAGCTGTTGCAGGGCGTTGGAGATGCGTCGAGTGCTATTGCTGCTCATGCTGGTGTTGATTTGGTACTCCACTACGGAGAAGTGGATGCGAGGCATGTTTATGTAAAAGGCGATGAATGTGGAATTGCTTATGCTTTGCTTCATGTGCGTGGTCTCTCGTTGATTCCCTGATCCCACTGTTGACTTGGAGATATTTCACAGATCGTTCGTCAGATACTCGACAAGGCCTTCCCTGGAGATTTGATTGAATTGGGCCTTGCGGTTACCCCTCATGGAGTTCAGTCCGGGAAATCGTCCGTCTGGGATGGAATTGCTGAAGGACGTGTGACGGCTTCTCCAACTGACATGGACTCGCTGCGATGCAGTATCAAAATTGAGCACAAGTATAGTACGAATGTTTCGTCTGAGTCAGATCAAGGTCGTGCAGAGGATTGCAAATTGAACGGCAAAGGACTAGGCAGAAATAAGCAACGGCCGAACCCTCAGCTTACTACCCTGCTCCTTCGCCGCCTCTTACGCCTCATCGACGCTCAATTTACGATCCAAAACCATGTCGAAGATGGTCAAATATATGAAGTGAGCCTTTTTCTAGGCAAGGCTGTCTCTCCGACTCCAAAACTGCCTGGATCCATATCCGGTTGTAATGCATTGGAAGAAGTCTCGGCACTTAACAAAGACCCCAGTGTAGAACAACTGCTGGTTTTTGGAGAAACCCTCAAAGGCCGCAAAGCTACGCTATATGCACGATCGGATAGTGCATTCACCCAACATATCACCAGTTACGTAACTGCGTGGGGCATGGATATCAACCATGTGTTCTCCGATGGTAGGAACGAGAGGTCCACGAGTGAAGAGACTTCGACACCAGTACAAGAAAGTTGGTTTTCAACTCCCGGTGCTTCAACGGTGCCTCCATCTCAAGTTGCTTCAATAAGTGGCTCCAGATCATTCGGGTCAGAGAATGCACCCCATTTATCCTTTACTCTCATTGACGATGACCCCGGTATTTTACGAGAACGTTTACATGCTCTACGAGCAGAACAGCATCCCCAGAACTTTAATGCACGCGCTCGCCCTTCTTTGGTTGCCCTGCACAGATCTAGGTCTTCTCCCCAGCTTGCTCGTGTACTTGGGCAGTCTAATACATTACACCCTCCCCCGGTTGTCGTCTTCCATTTCACGAGCCTTGCTAATTTCAAAGTCACGAAGGATGTCATTCAGTCTGTGATACCGGCGCATGGCTCAACAGTTCACTTCCCAGATGTCATGATTATTCCGAAACCCGTTGGGCCTCGACGATTCCTCACAGCTATGCATACCGCAGTGACTCGGCCAACAATTGACCCCTTCTTTTTCCCCACTGCCACCTCGCCTGGGACACCAGGTGTACAGTCTTCAGGATCACTTTCCCCACCTTCACTTGACCCCAATGCAAGTAATCAAATCCCACAAACAGGCCCTTCGTTCAATCGCACGACGCAACCTCATGGTTCGTGGTCCAACTCTGATCGCTCGACCAAGGAGCACCTCTTTGCCAGTCTGCCGTCTCCATCACCGCTCGTGATTCCTGATAACAATAATGAGTACTTCCCTGACCCAGCTGGGAAACTTGGTTTATCGCCTTCCTCAGGGTATTTAGTTTCAAGTCCTGATGGGCAACCTGCGGGTATCTTCTTCCATCCACGGTCGAAGAAGAAAGCTTCGCCACAACTGGGGGAGCGTATCGGGAATTATACACCCACCCGACGACATTCGTTGATCCCGAGACGGCTTGTAGGAAAAGAAAGAGAGATCAAATCATCTCCCGTTTTACATGAAGCTCAGGAATCGGGAGATGTTGCCGCCGTACCTGTAACTCCTGCAATTCCCGTTAAAGGGAATGAGATATCAACCCCTGAACCACGATCAACCCCTGGATCACGAGCAAAGGAAGGCGGCTCCTCAAAAGCGACCGGGAAACAACCGTCGCAGGAAAAACAAGATTTAATTGACAAGGATGTAGGAGTGGGGCTAGGGAAGAAGAGCAAGAGTATAACTCCTGCAGACGGAAATATAGTCCCTCCAATAAGTGTTCTCATCGTCGACGGTCACTCTATTGTAAACCTTTGCTTGATGAAATACTGATGGAAATTTTCAGATAATCCCATCAATCAAAGTATTCTGTCGACGTTCATGAAACGGAAGAAGATTCGGTACGATATAGCCAATAACGGGAAGGAAGCAGTCGAAAAGTGGAAGACTGGAGGTTTTCATTTGATCTTAGTATGTTCACAGTTCATACCTTGAACATGGCCAATTCTTACCCCTTCAATCAAGATGGATATTCAGATGCCAATAATGGACGGTATAGAAGCTACTCGAGAGATCCGGCGACTGGAGCAACTGAATGATGGCTCCGGGTTCTCCCCAGTAGTGCCTCATCAGCTACCGATGGACATCTTAATCCTTCCTTCTGCGTCTACGAGCGAGATGCGCTCTCCAAGCGGATCTTCTCCTTATCGATCTTCTGTGATTATTGTGGCCCTCACTGCTTCCTCACTACAAAGCGATCGAGTCAGTGCTCTGGCCGCTGGGTGCAACGATTTCTTGACCAAGCCTGTGTCGCTTTTGTGGCTCAACAACAAGATTATTGAATGGGGTTCTATCAAAGCATTACAGATGTGGGCAGACATTCGACCAGAAGCCGTGAGGAATATGTCCAAGGGCCAAGCAGCTCAAGCTCGTGCTGTCGCTGAGCGCCTACACATGCCCAAGAATCGTAAATCCCCTCCGAGGTTCCTGATCACCGAAAAAAGTGCATCGCCACCCGAGCTCTCGACAGCTGTTGAACATCTCACTAAATTTGCAAGGCAAGACGTAGCTGATGGAGCTTCAGCCAGTTCTGTCGACCCTGGAGATGGAGCCGGTCCTCCGGTACCTTTCACTGCTCTGATCAGTAGGACAAGACCACAAAATAACTTGACCGAATCTTCAAGATCGAAAACTGTCGAGGTCGACAAAGGTGAGGGTGAACTGAAATTCTCTCTTTGAATGAAACTAACCAGCTATCGATAGACACTCATGGTATGAGGGCCTGAGCCTAAGGTATCTAAGATCGGTTAGGACTTGCTGATGTGTTGTGATAGGCGCACCTCATGCTTCTTCACCATCCACCAATGTTTCAAGAAATGACAGCATTTGTGACATAGTTTCCGACCCAGGGAAAGTGGACGTCAGGCAGGCTCCTGAACTTACTCAAGCTCCTTTGCAGGATGGCATCGAGCCCATGAGTGTAGCTTCTATCCAATCAGCTAAATCACGTCACGTTGACTGACGGTACGGGGCAGCCTCAGTTGTACTGTGGTGTTTTATTTTTATCGGAGTTGCGCCACATATAGTACGCAAGGTTGCCGACAGTTTTTCTCGTTAACATTCTCGTGGTCGTCACGCCCCTCGTCCATCTCCTCACAGTATCCGTTACTCATTCGATTTCTCTATTCTCATGACTCTTTCAATGATCTCATCTGATCTTTGGGGCCTTTGGTTGCTTATCTCCTTTGTTTTCTCGTACAAACTCTTTTGCGGGTCGTATGGCAATGATCATTTGCCGCGCATTTCATTGTATTTTCTCCTTGG
>Ga0157367_1000478_pt1 | contig 19594 bp, 18 predicted proteins | sample AttbisABBM2_FD_113142 | JGI IMG/M metagenome (GOLD analysis project Ga0157367, IMG submission 113142) | Fungus gardens microbial communities from leaf cutter ant in Botucatu, State of São Paulo, Brazil - Atta bisphaerica ABBM2 | ecosystem: Host-associated > Fungi > Mycelium > Unclassified ... | reverse complement strand
TAAGATTATCCTTCCTGACGAATGATGATTTTCCTTAACATCCCTTATGTCTTTTAACCTGTTTTGACATGGCTCACTTATCAGGTGAAAAGAGGAATTGTCCGTTCTGTGGCAGAAGCGGACATCGTACAGGAAGGGCTTTATCGGGTTAAAGGGAAGTGATGCACGCGATATTGAACAGGGCGCTTTTTTTCAAAGCGCCATAATAAAATCCGACGTTCGTTATATACCCGAGCGTTTTTGGGTAAAAGCCCAGGTGTAATTTTCTTTATTTATGGGCACGTAACCAAATTTTTGATAAAGCCATGGGGCTGTCGATGTGAATAAAATAATACTTCTCAATTTTTCACAAACCGGATGGTTGTGAATACATTGGATTAGCCATCTCCCCAGACCTTTACCCTGGTATTCATTGAGTACCTAAACATCACAGAGATACGCAAACGTAGTGTAGTCGGTTATCAGACGGGCAAAGCCTGTCTGTGATTTGTCGAGATAAACACCAAAATTAAGGCTGTTCGCCGTCGACATTTTAACTGTGTCAAAATCGATTCCTTTCGCCCACGTCGACTCTGTTAAATAATGATGCGCGGCGTGCAAATCCAGTTTCATGCTGTCTGTACTTATCAGATAATCGTTTTACGCCATTCATATATTGCTGAAAGATCCATTTTGATTATTACCCTTATAATTCATTGAGAACGGGTCTGCTGATTATATTCTTACAATTATGATGCCAGAATAAGGTTAACCTCTCAGAAATCTGAATAACCGTCAAGCCCGCCCATGGCGTTCATCCAGCCGTGTCGGGCTTATTTTAGAGCCCATGGTCCCAGCCCATACTGCCAGGGGAAAGTTTAAATATATTCACGTATTAAAGCTGTCACTGATTTATCTCATCCGTTTTGCTTCCGCTCTTCGTGACGAGCTGTACTCGCAACATAAAAATCAAGTTTTCCCTTTATTCGACGATTTAAATATAGCTATGCCTTTTTGTTTTTTTACCACACACAGGGTGAACTATGACCATTACACAGCGACTTTTTCTTACATTTTCTCTTCTCTCGGCATCACTGGTTTCCATGGTTATCATTGCCATCGTGGTCGTCAGCGGCTTTCAGTACCGCTTTCACTACGTACAGATTAACGCCATTCCCTCAATCATCGATTTGAACGTGCTTATTGACGAAAACAATGAACTTATTATTAAGTTGTACAACTATCAGAGCGCAAAAGAGGCTGACAAACAGGCTGAAATTGCGGTGTATATGGATAAAGCGGTCGAACGCCTTAATAAGCTAAACCAGCATTATCTGGAAAACGACATCTCCAGTGATGAAGACCTGCAACTGACCAAAGATGCATTTGTCATGATAAAAAACATTCATGATAAATTGCCTGCTTTTCTGCAGGCCTACAGGCTTCCGGCGTCTTCACTGAGTGCGGATGCCGCTGAAACCAGTCAGAGCCTTAATGACGCAATCCGTACCCTGACCACCAGCTACCGCAAGCAACTGCAGATAAATATCGACATTGGTACACAGCTGGATGAAACCAATACCCGTATTTACTTCATGACGCTCTGGGGACTGAGCGCAGGCTCTGCCGTTGTCATCTTTATCCTGGGCTTCTTTACGGTCAAAACCATCTTGTCTATACGCAAACAGCTGAACGGCATGCGGCAGACCATGGAGCAGGCCAGCGAGAACCTGGACCTGACCCTCAGGGTTGATGCATCGCGTCGTGATGAAATCGGCCTCACGGCAAGTGCTTTCAACCATCTGATTGAGAATGTTTCAGACTCACTGTCAAAAGTCGAAGCGTCTGCCCAGTCGGTCAGTTCCGCTTCGGCACAGATATCAGCCGGTAACGAGGATCTGTCCTCGCGTACCGAGGAGCAAGCCGCCTCACTTGAACAAACGGCAGCCAGCATGTCTGAGCTCAGTGAAACCGTCCGCCAGACGGCAGAAAACACGCGCCTGGCCAGCCAGCTGGCCAGAAACGCCCGGGATATTTCAGAAGACAGCGCTGGTCGCGTGCGCACTCTGATGAGCACAATGAGCGACATCCGTGGAAGCTCTGCCAAAATTACGGACATCATAGCGCTGATTGAGGGCATCGCCTTCCAGACCAATATCCTTGCGCTCAACGCCGCCGTCGAAGCGGCCCGTGCGGGTGAGCAGGGGCGCGGCTTTGCGGTTGTAGCCGGCGAAGTCCGCAACCTGGCACAGCGTTCATCTTCTTCCGCCCGCGAAATCAAGGAGCTGATAGAGTCGTCAATGAGCTTTGTGCAGGCTGGTTCGGAGCAGGCTGAGGGCGTGGGTGCCAATATGTCCCGCATGAATGATGCGGTGAAACAGGTTACCGACCTTGTGGATGAAATTTCAGTCGCTGCCAGTGAGCAGTCGCAGGGCATCAGTCAGGTTCATCAGGCTGTGAATCAGATGGATGATGCCACCCAGCAGAACGCCGCCCTGGTTGAAGAAGCCTCAGCAGCAACTCGCTCTCTGACGGAGCAGGCCTCAATACTGGGCAGGCTGGTGAGCGCCTTCACTGTCAGCGTGTCAGGAATATCATCTGTTAATAAGCGGGAGAACCGTCGCCCCGAAGTGATTTCTGCGCCTGTCGTGAAAAAAACACAAACTGCTGTGGCTGGCGGACAGGATCAGAACTGGGAACAGTTCTGATAACGCAACTCCAGTCATACACTGAAAGGTAAATACTGCCAGACGCCTGACGTTCTGCGTCAGACGTCTTTTAACCGGAGTATAAGTCCGCCTGATGGTGCTAATGTCCCCTTTGTGCCAGATGCGGACGTTAATGCCGAAAGCAAAGCAAGATTATTTGAGTACTAATCAGGACTTATCTGGCCATAAATCGAAAAACGCTTATGACGCTTTTTCATTAACCGTCATGATAAAGCTCAGCGCGTTTTCCCCCCGGTTTGCGTAGAAATGGGGAACATCCGTTTTGGCTGTAACGGAGAATCCCGTCTTTACCTGAAACACACTCTCTTTTATGCCAAGCGTGAGGGTGCCGGATTTTACGTGCAGTAACTCCAGCGTGCCTGATGTGTGCCCCGGTGATTCAAATTTTTCGCCAGGCAGCATTTCCCATAGCCAGAGCTCAAGCATATCGGGCCCACGCGAGCCGGCAAGCAGCCTGGCGCTCCCACCTTTGTCTCCTTTCCAGAGCTCGGTGATTTCAGTATCAGCAATGATGTGTACATCAGGCCTGGCACTGACATCAACAAAATCTGCCACTGACACGCCCATTGCAGCAGCAAGCCGGCATAACAGCGCGATGCTGGGATTAGCCTTGCACCCTTCGATCTCAACCAGCATTCCCTTACTAACATTTGCTTTTCTGGATAACTCATCGAGAGAAATTTTTCTTTGTTTACGAAACTGCTTAATCCGTAGTGATACAGCTTTGTTAACCGTGGTGACATCTGCCCCGGCAAAGGTCACTAAATTGACTTTTTTGGTCATTGGTCGATATCATGAAATAAAATGGTCATTACAGGATTATCGCGTGTTAATCGTTTCTGCGTCAATTTCCCCTGAAGTTTATGAAATAGCCCCTGGCTTTCGGGCGCTCAGCATCAGTGTGCAGGCAGCGCCTGTAATAAATCCGCAAGTCGGGGCAACGGCACTGAAAGCGGCTTGTGAAGCGGTACTCTCAGGTACTCCCTGTTGGGCTGAATCCCATTTGGCCGCATGGGCAGAGGTGTTCCAGAAGTTTGGTGCCAAACCAAAACGCACGCCCTGTTCGGCAGATGCGCTACGAAAACGCGTGCTTCGCGGTGGTGCCATTCCAGCTCTCGATCCGGTCGTTGATCTTTATAACGCCGTCAGTCTGCGCTATGCCGTGTCCGTGGGGGGAGAAAATATTGCCGCGTATAAAGGTGCACCTCGACTGATCGTTGCGACAGGCACTGAACCCTTTGATACCGTAAAGGAGGGCGTTCAGGCAGTAGAGTATCCTTTGTCTGGCGAAGTCGTCTGGTGTGATGATGCGGGTGTAACGTGCCGTCGCTGGAACTGGCGGCAGGGGATCAGAACTCGCTTAAGTGTTGAAGAGCATCACATGTGGTTTATTCTGGAGAGCCTGCCTCAGATGCCACTTGAGCAGCTTCATGAGGCGGGAAAGATGCTGACCAACGGCCTTGAAGAAATGATGCCTGGAGTGCAGTGTAAAGTCAGCCTCATCGGCGAGTAATCTCTTCAACTCTGCTCAGGAGAAACTGAATGTTTACTGGTTTATCTGCTTTCCCGTTAACACCTGTCACCGCGCGTGGTATCGATGAAGAGGGTTTTACAAAGATTCTGGCTCGACTGACGGCAGCCCGTGTCGATTCGCTGGGGGTTCTGGGTTCAACCGGCAGCTATGCTTATCTGAGCAGAGAACAGCGCAAACGCATCGCAACGCTCGCCCGTCAGATTTCCGGGGACATTCCCATGATGGTTTGTGTGGGGTCGATGAGCACCGATGCTGTTCTGCATCTGGCTGAAGATGCGCAGGCTGCAGGTGCTGATGCACTGCTGCTCCCGGCGATGAGCTACCAGCCGCTGCGTGATGAAGAGGTTTGTGCGTTATTTGAGACAGTTACCCGGCATGTTTCCGTCCCGGTTTGTATTTATGACAACCCACGGACCACGCATTTCACGTTCACAGATGAACTGCACGGGCACTTGTCGTCACTGAAAGGCATTCAGTCAGTTAAAATTCCAGGAGTACCGGAAAACCCTGTAGCTGCGGCTGAAAGAATCAATGCATTACGACAACATCTTAATCCTGGCATGACCATTGGCATTAGTGGTGACGCCTGTGCCGGGCTGGGATTAAATGCCGGATGCGAAGTCTGGTATTCCGTTTGTGGCGGTATTTTTCCGGAAACCGCTAAACAAATTACGCAGGCTGCCGCAGTTAACGACCATGAACGCGTGACCGCCTTAACGACCCGACTGGAACCTTTATGGGCGCTGTTTCGGAAACATGGTGGAAGCATTCGCGTTATCGCCGCTGCGGCAGGCGTACTTGGGCTTACCGATTCAGACTGTCTGCCTCGTCCCCTGTTACCATTATCGAAAGAAGATGTTGCCGATGTTTCAAGAGTGATTGCAGATCTGGAACTTAAATAAGGCGAGGACAGGATCTGTCCTCAGCCAATCCCTGGCGTAACTTTCTGGTTCATAACCTTCCTGATGCGCTATGAATTATCAACGCCACTGGCCGGTGAGGTTTCAATTACTCGTGTACTGCGTGAAATCGTCATGTCTGCTACTCACTCACCGCTGATACTGGTCTGTTCGTGAGCCCTCTGTGCCAGAAGGAGATTGCTTTTATTTCCCTCTGGCATTTGAACAGAACATTCATCCAATAGCTTACATCGCCGGAATGGACTATACAGATAAACCGGACTCAGTAATAAAGTCGATAAAGTAGCGGACTCTGGGAGATAGGTAGCGGCCCGATGGCCACACGGCGGAGAAATATCCCTGCTTAGTACAGTAGCCTTGCATCACTTCTTTCAGTTGCCCCCCCGCCAGTGCTTCGCGAACGATAAAATCGGGCAGATAGCTGATGCCTGTTCCTGACAGAGTAAGGCCAATAGCAGCTTCAATATTATTCACTGTCAGAACCGACCCGGCGCTCAGTGTAGCCCCAGATTTCAGACCGTGCAGTTCCCACGGCTGTAGCAGACCCGTTGAGGGTAAACGAAAAACAATGCACCTGTGCGATGTCAGCTCCGCAGGTGACTCCGGAACGCCGTTTGCTTCCAGGTAACCGGGACTGGCGCAGAGAGTGAAACGGAATTCACCCAACTTTCTGGCAGTCAGCCTTGAGTCGGCAAGTTCACCGCTCCGTATTACGACATCAAATCCTTCGTCAATGATATTCACCAGACGATCGCTGAAATCCAGGTCCATTTCGACCTGTGGATAACGTAGGTTAAATGCAGAAAGAGCAGGAAGCAGCAATCTGTAGCCTGCTACAGGCAGGGACACCCTGAGTTTACCAGTGGGTTCAGCGGCACTGTTCGCGAGCTCGGATTCGGCCTCCTGAAGTTGCTCTAAAATCTGTTTGCACCTGACCAGCAATGCCGCCCCTTCCGAGGTCAGACTTACCTTTCTTGTGCTGCGATTAAAAAGCCGCACGCCCAGTTTATGCTCGAGTCTGGCGACATTTTTGCCAACCGCTGACGCTGAAATACCCAGCAATCTTGCAGCCTGAACAAAGCTCAGCGTCTCGGCTGTTCGTACAAAAGAAGTAAGTGAAGTCAGACTGTCCATCGATTATCAACTTTATGTCCATTAACAATGGTAACTCAGTCTATTTATTTAACTTCTTATCCTCAATAGCATCACGGCAGTTTGTCACTTATCCGCTGTCTTGAGTAAGAAGGTCACATCATGTCAACTGCAACCAGCGCGCTCCGGCGCGACCCCAGAACCGCAGCAGCCCTTACCGTTTTTTTGGCGGCACTGATTCTGCCGCTGAGTTTTACCGGTGGGGTGGTCACCACGTCTGCAATACAGCGCACGCTGGGCGGCACTCCCGGAGAACTGTCGTGGCTCACAAATGGATTTATGCTGACGTTTGGAAGTTTTCTGCTGACAGCAGGGATTACGGCAGATGCCACTGGCAGAAAACCAGTTTTTATTACCGGCGCAGCGCTGTTTTGTTTCAGCAGTATTGTCACATGCCTGACGAAGGACCTGATGATGTCAGGCATACTCAGGTCCCTGCAGGGATTGGCTGCGGCCATGTTATTAGCCAGCGGAAGTGCTCTGCTGGCTGGGATCTTCAACGGTGCTGACCGGACACGTATATTCGGCATGCTGGGTACCGTATTTGGCGCGGGTTTGGCATTCGGCCCCCTGGCGACTGGATTCATTACGGATACGCTCGGGTGGCACGGGGTCTAAATTCTTTTTGCTGTGCTTTCAGGATGTGTGCTGTTCGCAGGTATGATGTTTCTGCCTGTGACTGAGCAGAAAAACTTTTCCCCGCCAGATAAAACAGGCCTGGTGTTGTTTACGGCGGCGCTGATGGTATTTACCTCTGCGGTTATGCTGATACCCACATACGGATTTTTATCACTTCTCACTATTGCCCTGTTCTTCAGCGCTGTACTGCTTTTAAGCGGATTTATCGTGCGATGTCTGCGTGTCGATAATCCTGTCCTGGATATTTCACTGCTGCGAAGTCCACGCTTTGCCGGGGTTTTGCTGCTGCCTGTGGCAACCTGCTATTGCTATATTGTTTTGTTAATTATCATTCCGCTGCATTTCATGGGAGGGAGGGAATTCAGCGAAGCTCAGAGCGCGCTTTATATGATGGCACTCACCTCTCCAATGCTGGTTTTTCCTTCTGCTGCTGCCTTGCTGACGCGCTGGTTATCACCGGCCATAGTGTCAGCTTCAGGGCTGATGATTTCATCCGCCGGGCTACTTTTTCTCGGGCAGACATTGCAGGGTAACAGCACGTTTCTCATCATAACTTCGCTGGTAATGACGGGTTCGGGAGCGGCGCTGCCCTGGGGACTAATGGACGGGCTGGCGATTTCCGCCGTTCCGGTTGAAAAGGCAGGAATGGCGGCGGGGCTGTTCAATACTGTTCGTGTTGCCGGAGAAGGTATCGCTCTGGCAATGGTTTCCGCTTTTCTCACCGAAACGAACGATGTGCAACTCAACAAAACTGTCCACGGGCTTACGCCAGAGAGGATTCACCTGGCTGCATCCTGGCTGGGAGGAGGTAACATTCAGCAGGCCATCGCACTGTTACCTGGCGTCCGCCGCGAGGTAATTCAGGTCAGTTATGACAATGCTTATACATGGTTGTTTTGGGTTCTGGCGGCAGTTACGTTTGTGTGCGCGCTCATCGTCTGGAGGATGCTGGGCAGGGAGGGCAGGGATTGCCCTGTAACCAACAAGAATTCCAGAGACGAGCCCATAGAATACTGATCTGACTGGCATGCGTATAATGTCCGCTTTTCGCTCATAGCGGAACAATGTTCCATTATTTGATGTTGTTCTTCCATTAACGAAGGCGACTGAACTCATTCTGCCTCGTAAGGGCGTGAAGAACTTCGTGATAAGTGTCTATATTGCTGTCTGCCGTTCCGCGAGAGCATGTCTTGCTGCGCTTGATGCCCATTCATCGGATTGGTCCAGATTTTCAATCTCTGACTCTGCTATCGGCGTGACACGAATGAGCGGAACCGAACCGAAAGGCAATTTATCAATACTACGGGTATCACGGCTGAGGATGATTCGGGTCATTGGGTTATATTCATCTGTAAGAGTGCAAAACAGGATTGCTCCATATTTTTCTACGTCGGCAGCAACCTGATACCCATCGGCAACGAGATCCCCGAGGTTAATCAAGAGATGAGCCCAGTTATCAATCTGGTGGCTGACAATATTCGACGCGTCGAACTCCATGAAAAGTTCGCATCCTACACCATTTTCCGGGTCTGCAATGCCGCACCAGGGTGTCGAGAGACCATCAGTGACCAGCGTTAATGTGGTGTTGTTCTTAATGTCGAGCACCCGGCGATGGGGCCCAAACCATTTCGTCTGGTTGTGTACGTTCGCGTCATCTCGCTCAGCCCTAAAACCCTCTGAGACGCGACCATACCTTTCCCAGAAGGCTCGCCTTGCTACAGATGCAGCCTCATAAATCGGAGCCTGAGGACCGCGCGGCACAATTGTCTCATCGAAGAGAGTCTCAACCGTAACGCGCCCCCGTATCAACGGTATTTTAGACCTTGTCCAATGAGCGATGACCTTATTAAAGGGCTGTACCCGTGATGCTTCCAGTTTCTCGACAATCTCCCGGACCTTCTGAATGGCGTGGTTACCCTCTGCAACATGACTCCCGTCTGCATACATGTAACCTCCGGTTTGTGAGGAGACTCCGGCCTGTTCGGTGATAAAGAACCATTCGCCGCTCACAGCGCCAGCGGGTGCCTTATCTAAGGCCGGGCGCAAATCCCTTGCCGCATCAGAATTGGAATATGCTGTCATGTCTGTCCCTTAGCTTCATGTCTTATGCATCATGCTTAGTTTAACTTTCTAAAAATTATAGTATTAATTATTTTCGACCAGACAAACTGAAATACATCTACCGGGATCAGCTCCCCTCTGCCCGCAGACGAAACCATCCACTCCATTTTCTCTATTGACGCAGCACCGTACGTACACATTCCCGGTTTTGCGCGCAAAAGTACAAACTTCCGCTTCTCGCTCATATAGGTCATCCATAATCACATCTCCAGATCTAATGGAGATTGAGCATGACAACATTCCCATGGAACAAGGGCCGTATTATTGGCCAGAAACGGCCCCTTCAGATCTCTCATATCTGGGGAATCCGTATCAGACTTGAGCTGGAAGGAAAAGTACGCGATTTAGCTCTGTTTAACATGGCTCTGGACAGTAAACTTCGGGGCTGTGGCCTGGTGAAATTGAAGGTTTCTGATGTAGCCTACGGACATTCTGTCTCGGGCAGAGTGACAGTGCTGCAGCAAAAAACAGGAAGCCCAGTTCTGTTTGAACTGACTAAGGGAACCAGAGAGGCTGTAGCCGCGTGGATTAATATGGCTAATCTGCGCAGTAGCGACTATCTTTTCCAGTACATCGTCGGTTCTTTACGACATATCTCAACCAGGCAATATAACCGTATTTTTCATGGATGGATTGATAAGCTGGGTCTCGACGAGATTTTGTACAGTACGCATTCTATGCGAAGAACCAAGCCATATCTGATCTATAAAAAGACGAAGAATCTTAGAGTGATCGAGCTACTGTTAGGTCACAAAAAACTCGAAAGTACAGTCCGTTATCTCGGTATTGAAGTGGATGATGCCCTGGAGATATCTGAGTCTATTGAAGTTTAATTTGTGAGGGCTGCAACAGCAGCCCTGTGCCAGAAGCGGACATTACTGATATCGCGGGGCGTTAATGAACGGGGAGCAGGCCACAGTAGCTAATGACCACTTAGCGAGAGATTAGCTACCGTATCAGAGGTTAAGTGAGGTCAGGTTTCATTTGCTCCTGAAAAAATCAGAGCAATTTAATTTATACGGGCAATAGCGCCTGCCTGTTTTTGCATTTCGCCACTTTTAGCCATATGAGAAACAGAACCGCTTTTGTGCGCCAGTACCTGCATCTCCATCTTCATGGCCTCCATCACAGCAATCACGTCGCCCTCCCTGACCTCAGCACCGTCTTCAACCAGCCATGCAAGCAGGTTCCCGGCGATGGGAGAATATACGACAGCAGGGTCAACTGAAGCCAAAGCGGGTTGAATGGAGCCAACAGAGGTGACTTCCGCTGTCAGCCCATTCAGGAGTTTCGGCGGTAATCCAAGCATAACCCGACGTCCCTCAATCTCTATTGCACAACGGACTAAAGAAGAATCAGAAACAGGCTCTGATCTGACGAATGTGGTCAGTGCTTCAGCAAAATCGGTTTCGATCCAGCGGGTATGAACCCTGAACTTATCATCCTGAACAAAATCAGGATGTTCGACTATCGCACGATGAAAAGGAAGTACGTTAGGCAGACCTTCGATTTTGAATTCTTTCAGTGCGCGGCGTGCACGCGCAAGGGCTTCTTTTCGACTGGAGCCGCTCACGATAAGCTTCGCCATCAGTGAGTCGAAGTTTCCGGGTATGACTGATCCTTGTTCAACGCCTGTATCGAGACGTATCCCCGGCCCTGAAGGCGCACTGAAGCATGTAACCGGTCCGGGAGAGGGCAGGAAACCACGGGCAACGTCTTCCGCATTGATGCGGAATTCAAAAGCATGTCCGGTTGCTCTGGGGGGCTCTGTTAAAGACAGCGGCATACCATCAGCGATGCGAAATTGTTCAACGACGAGATCTATCCCTGCCGTCTGTTCAGTAACAGGATGTTCAACCTGAAGACGCGTGTTAACTTCAAGAAAGGAGATTGCGCCCGTCTGACTCAGCAGGAACTCAACTGTACCGGCGCTCACGTAGCCCGCTGCTGCGCATATGTCGCGGGCAGCGGCATGAATGCGCTCACGCTGCTCATCACTCAGGAATGGAGCAGGGGCTTCCTCTACCAGCTTTTGATTACGTCGTTGTAAGGAGCAGTCACGCGTTCCCACCACCACCACATTACCCTGGGTGTCAGCAAGAACCTGAGCCTCAATATGACGGGGACGGTCCAGATATTGTTCGACAAAGCATTCACCACGGCCAAAGGCCATTACAGCTTCCCGTACAGCCGAATGATAAAGCTCTTCGACTTCATCCATACGCCAGGCAATTTTCATCCCGCGTCCGCCTCCTCCAAAGGCAGCTTTAATGATAACGGGCAGGCCATATTGCCGGGCAAACAGAAGAACCTCCTGCACATTTTTGACAGGCTCTGACGTGCCAGCCACCAGAGGGGCGCCAACCTGCATAGCAATCTTTCTTGCCTCAAGCTTGTCCCCAAGTTTCGCAATAGTTTCGGGAGGGGGGCCTATCCAGATTAATCCCGCATCCTGAACGGCCCGCGCAAATGCTTCACTTTCTGATAAAAACCCATAGCCAGGATGAACAGCATCCGCACCGCTTTTTTTCGCTACAGAGATCAGTTTATCTGCGTTGAGGTAGGTCTCAGAGGGGCTATTCCCTCCCAGACCATAAGCTTCATCTGCAAGCCTGACGTGCAGTGCATCCAGGTCTGCATCCGCATAAACAGCTACTGATTTAACACCATAATCAGTGCAGGCGCGTGCAATACGAACGGCTATTTCACCGCGATTAGCAATCAGTACTTTTAGCATAAATGAGTTCCTTTATTTTATTCGGTTTTCTGTAACGCTATCCGGCAGTGCGTTCAGGCAGAGAGGGAAAATATTCTTTATCTGAATGGATAACGTTGAAACGCACCATAGCCCCTGGCGGAATTTGTCCTGCAAGATCCAGATGGTAAGACGCCACACAACCGACAACCGGATAACCTCCGGTCTGTGGATGATCTGCCAGAAAAACAACGGGCTGCCCACTCGGAGGGACCTGTACACTACCGGGGATGACTCCCTCGCTGGGCAGTTCGTCGACGATGGTCCTTTTGACTGGCTGATCGGCTGTCAGGCGCATGCCAACGCGATTAGACTGCGGTGAAACCTTCCAGCGTTGATTTTGCAGTAAATCCGGTGTTTCTTTCGTAAACCAGTCAGTGCGGGGGCCGAGAATAATATCCAGAACGACTTCATCTTCTGCTGCAGGTAAGTTATCAGGGGGGAGTTCAGGGAAAGCAACGGACGTGAGATGTGTGGCACCTGTATGAAGCTCCTGTCCGGAGCGGAGCGGGGCGGGCCCAAGATGAGCAAGAGTGTCAGTGCTGGCACTTCCAAGAACAGTATCTACGCTGAACCCACCCCGCAACGCAACGTAACATCGGGCACCTCTGACGGGGAAACCGATATGCAGTCTGTCACCATCAGACAGGGCAAATGGTGAATAACCAGACAAAGGCCAGCTACGCCCGTCGGGTGCGACAAGCTTCAGCGCGGTTTCTGCCCCCGTAACGGCAATGACATGGTCTCCATGGCTCTGTAAAACCAGTCCGCCGACTGTTTCCAGTGCCGGCTCAGTAACGTCATTTCCTACAAGCCGGTTTGCGGTTCTGAAGGCACGCCTGTCCAGAGCGCCTGAAACTGATACGCCGTTCACGGCCTGCGCATGTCTTCCGAGATCCTGAAACAGGCTCTGCAAACCTGTATTTACTACGCTCAACCCTGAATGGGAAATCAAAGGGTCTGTTTTTTCAGGGGGATTCACCTCACCGGCATAATGCACCTCCGGACTTTTTTTTGTTTCAGTGACCGGTATTTCATTCGCGTCGGCGTCAACAAAACGTACGCGATAACCCGGTTGTAACAGGGCAGGAGGAGAACGGGAAAGATCCCACATAGTGAGGTCCGTTTCGCCGATGATTTGCCATCCACCCGGGGTGGCTTTTGGGTAAACAGCACTGAAATTTCCGGCCAGCGCGACGGCCCCGGCTGGAACGCGTGTTCGTGGTGTTTCACGACGCGGGATCCTGAAACAGGGATCGCCGCCCGTCAGGTAACCAAAGCCGGGAGCAAATCCGTTAAAAGCTACCGTCCACTCAGTGCTGCAGTGACGACGTATGACTTCATCAGTACTCATGCAAAGCAAACGCGCAACTTCCTCAAGGTCTTCTCCCTTATACCGCACAGGTATCAGTACCAGGACATCGTTGTGCCTGGTGTCGTTACCGGGGCGGCGGGTTGCGATTCTGTTCACCAGGTCTACTGCTGAAACCTGATTTGGCGTGAACCTCAGCAGAATAGTTTTTGCCGCCGGAACGGATTCCCAGACACCGGGTATAGGGTTCTTCTGTAAATCAGAAAACATTGCAACTGTCTGACTTAAATCCGCAAGTTCTACAAGAAGTGCTTCTTTTCCAACAGGAAGAAATCGCATAGTGGCCTCATCAGACATGGTAATTCAGGTCCGGCACATCTGTGATAAACATATGGCCCGGCGCGTGTGTTACCGCAAACGGGACGCCTGAGGCCATTACAGCAGCCTGAGGCGTAACGCCACACGCCCAGAAAACAGGGACTTCCCCGGGCTCAATCCGGACGGGATCGCCAAAATCAGGATGAGACAGGCTGGTTATACCCAGGGCTTCCGGATCGGCAATGTGGACAGGGGTTCCGTGCACGGCCGGATAACGCCCGGTTATTTGTACGGCATCAGCTACGCGCTCTGCCGGAACAGGACGCATTGATACAACCATTTGCCCGTGAACCCTTCCTGCCGGACGACAAAGACGATTGGTAAGATACATAGGAACGTTGCAGCCATCCGCAATATGGCGGACCTCAATCCCTGCGTCCTGAAGAGGCCCTTCAAATGTAAAACTGCAGCCGATAAGAAACGTGACTAAGTCCTGATGTTCAGCCCAGGCAGGGGTGGCATCAGATATCTCTTCGGTCAGTTTTCCGTTTCTCCATATTCGGTAAAGAGGGATATCTGTCCGAAGATCGGCGCCCTCAGCAAGAACTGTGCGGTATCCACCGGCCTCAATGACGTCAAGCAGCGGGCATGGCTTCGGGTTACGCTGACAGTAGAGCAGGAAATCCCATGCCCACTCCTGGGGTACAGAAATCATGTTTGCCTGAGCAATGCCAGGAGCGATACCGGCGGTTGGCATGATTTTGCCGGCGCGATAACTGGCTCTTGCTGCTTCCGCATGTTCAAGGGAATAAAGGACGCTTTCATTCATCTTATGATGCGGCACAGCCCACCTCTCTGTTAAAGGTTTAAGTTATTTTCAAAAAAGCTGCTGACGTTAACGGCATTGCGTTTCAGCAACGTACGGATTGCTCTGGCCATCTGTACGGCACCGGGGCTGTCGCTGTGCACGCACACAGACTGCGCCTCAATTTTCACCCAGGATCCGTCAACAGCCTTTACCTGTCCGTGTTTCGCAAGATGAACCACACGCCTGGCCACCTCGTCAGGGTTATGTAATACGGCTCCGGCATGAGTACGGGAGAGCAAAGTACCGTCCGGGTTGTAAGCGCGATCGGCAAAGGCTTCACTGATTACCGACAGTCCGGCTTCCTTTGCCCAGCTCACAATGGGTGAGCCTGCCAGAACCATAATCTTCAGATTAGGATCAGTCATCAGGATGGCCCGGATTACGCAGTCTGCCTGCCGTCGGTCATTCGCTATGGTGTTATAAAGTGCGCCGTGCGGTTTCACATACTTCACGGCCAGCCCGTTTACCTGCGACAGAGCCTGCAATGCACCGATCTGATAGATAACGTCAGCAATGAGTTCCCGATCCGGTACATCCATATTGCGACGACCAAACCCCCTGATATCGTGATAGGAGACGTGTGCGCCTATCACCACATTGCGCTTACCTGCCGCCTGCAATGTACCGCTTATGCCTGCAGGATCGCCGGCATGAAATCCGCATGACACATTTGCACTGGTAACGATATCCAGCATGGCGTTGTCGTCTCCCATACACCACGCCCCGTAGCTTTCCCCCATGTCACTGTTAATATCGATAGAGCTGATTTCGCTATTCATTTCGTTGCTTATCCGGCTTAACTTCATTATCAAGTTCCCGTCCCCGCGTTTCCGGCAGTATCAGGCAGGCACCAATGACCACGACGTAAGCTCCGGCTGCCATATAGCCCACAGCGGTACCCAGAGACATTGAAGAGCTCATATAACCGACCATGGAGGGAAATATTGCGCCCACAGCGCGTCCGAAGTTATAGCAAAACCCTTGTCCTGAACCTCTTATGTGGTTTGGATAAAGCTCAGAGAGGAATGCCCCCATACCGGAAAAAATACCCGACATAAAGAAGCCGAACGGAAAGCCGAGCACAAGCATCACATCGTCTGTGATCGGTAACCGGGTATAACAGACGACAAGAATGGCTGCACACACGGCGAAAAGAATGAAGCATCGGCGACGACCAAGCCGGTCTGACAGCCAGGCTCCCGTCAGGTATCCTGCAAATGACCCGGCAATCAGTACAACCAGATATCCACTGGTGTTTAATACAGAGAGGTGACGCTCGGTCTTGAGAAAGGTTGGAAGCCAGGTTGTGACTGAATAATATGCGCCCATCATACCTGTAGCCAGAAGGCTGGCTAAAACCGTGATGCGGAGGACACCGGGACTGAAAATCGCCATAAAACTATGATTCTCACCGCCCGCCGCCAGATTGTTTTTGGTCTCGCGGAATACGGGCGACTCGGGAATGTTCCGGCGTATGTAGAGGATCAGCAGAGCAGGCAGTGCCCCCACCCAGAACAATACGCGCCAGGCAAGCTCCTGAGGCAGGAGCGCAAATACTGCCCAGAAGCCTATGGCAGCCGCTCCCCAGCCTATGGCCCAGGCACTCTGAACCAGCCCCACAGCTTTGCCACGATGACGCGCATCAATCATTTCAGCAATAAGAACTGAGCCTACAGACCATTCACCGCCAAAACCAATCCCCTGCAGAATACGGGTAAACATGAGTTGTTCGGGGGAGTGGGTAAATCCACTTAAAAATGTAAACAGGCTGAACCACAGCACAGTGAGCTGAAGAATGCGCACACGACCATAACGGTCTGCGAGTATGCCGGCAACCCAACCACCAATTGCAGAACTGATCAGTGACCCGGTCGCAATGTACCCGGCTTCCGTTCTGGTCATCCCTCAGACGGCAATAAGCGTCGGGATCATGAACGTGTAAATCATGTAATCGAACGCATCAACTGCGTAGCCGACGAAAGCGGCAAACAGCGTTTTACGCTCCTGAGTGCTGGTCTTTTTTAACCACATACTTGTTCCTTAACTATCAGTAACAGGGTTAAGCTCCAGAGCTGCCATAAGTAGGGCATCTTTTTATATTGTTCAACAAATTACTGGCTTCAAGAGCAATTGAATGTTATCGGGCTTGCTAGATGATAAAATTGTTGAACAATTTAGATATTCAAAGCATTTCTCGTGCCACAACGTATAATCAAAAAATTACCGTGAATTTTTATGCCCTTAAGTCATCTTTTAATCACTCAGGCGTAATAAACCAGGAACAGATGTTCTTTTATGGTGCAGACCAGGCATGAAAGGGGTGCAGTCTGAGGGAGAAAGCTTTATCTGTAATTACTGACAGAGTTCGGACCGTGTTTCTTGGTGTCGTCGAAGGGATGATTATTTTTATGCAAACTACTGATAAACAGCCATCGGGTAATCTTTCATACGATACAGCTACGTTGATTCGCGAAAAAATCGTTATGGGCGAGCTTGTACCCGGACAAAAACTCTCCGAAACGGCTCTGAGCAGTAACCTGAACATTTCACGCAATACGCTGCGTGAGGTTTTCAGAATGCTGACTATGGAGGGACTGCTGAGATATGAACCCAACAGAGGAGTCTCTGTTGTCATACCCGATATTGCTTCAGTAATCGACATATATCGCGTCAGGCGCATTGTGGAATGCCAGGCTCTGAGCCATGCGACCCGCTATCATCCGTCATATTTCCGAATGAAGGATGCGGTTGAAACCGCTCTTGAACAACGAGCTGCTGAGAACTGGATTGCGGTAGGAACGGCTAACATGGCCTTTCACCGGGCGGTTGTTGAACAGGCTGACAGTCAGCGCCTTAACAGCATGTTCGACTGTCTCCTTGCGGAGCTTCGCCTCGCTTTTGGCCTCTTACGCGACCCTTATTTTTTATATGCTCCGTATGTTGACTGGAATGTGAAGATACTGAAATTTATAGAAGAGGGGAAATCTGAGCTTGCCACCGCAGCACTGAATGAATACCTGTCACATTCAGAGCGCGCGCTGCTCACGGCTTACACCCAGATGAGCAGGGATTCGCGCTCTGCCAGCGGATTAAGCTGACATCTTAAGACGTCCGTTTTGTGCCAGAAGCGGACTCGGGAGCAGGCGTGACATTTTTACTAACGGTAGCACTGAACTGGAAAAGGTTGCTGCCAGTTTTTGCGGCACCGGGCATAACGAACCCGAATGTTAGACTCACGCTCTTTCATCTACTTCTTTTGAAATCTGGCCCCGTAAGGTTATGGTGAGAATTCAACTTAACTGGAAACAGGTGTTGCACATGTCAGCAGTACACTCAAATAAAGACTGGGTCAGAGTTGCACACACGCCGGGAAAAATTGAACGTCTGGAGGCCTTCTTCAGTGGATATGGTTATGAACCCCATCGTCATGATACCTATGCGATCGGCAGGACACTGTCTGGAGTACAAAGCTTTCGTTATCGAGATAGTAAAAAACATAGCTTACCAGGCGGGACAATAGTCCTGCATCCGGATGAAATTCATGATGGAGAGGCAGGAACGACAGAAGGGTTTCAGTACCGGATGGTCTATATCGAACCTGCGTTAATTCAGAAAATTTTGGGCGGAAAACCATTACCCTTTATTCCAGATGGAATATCAACGGATCCCCGGCTTTTTGCCGCCACTGGACCGCTGTTAAAAGCGTCAGAAGATGCTATTGATGTCCTTGAAGAGGAGGACGCCCTTTATGACCTTGCCCAGACTTTGGCCGTCGTGGGAGGGCAACGCTTACGTCGCTGCCTTTTGGATTATCAGTCTGCGGAGCGCGCGCGAGAATATATACAATCTGAATTCAGCCAGAACATTACGCTGGAAACCTTATCCACCGTCTGCGGTAAAGATCGCTGGAGCCTGAGCCGGGATTTTCGGGCACTTTTCGGCACGAGTCCTTATCGCTATGTAACAATGCGTCGTCTCGCATACTGCAGACATCTGATTCAGACAGGTCTGTCACTTGCAGAATCTGCTTTTGAGGCAGGGTTCTCAGATCAAAGCCATATGACACGGCAGTTTATAAAGGCATACGGTATTTCTCCGGGCCGTTTGCAAAGTTTCATTCACACCAACCGTGCCTGAGTTGCACGATCGTTCAAGACGGTCACAGCGACTTTATTTATTTTTGACGTTTCTTAACATTAAGGAATGTCATCATGTCTTTACCGGTAAATCTGGAACACAAATTCTCTCTTTTCGATGACCACTGGCAGCCAAGAGTCATTGCGCAGATGAACGATTACCAGTTCAAAATCGTGAAAATAGCGGGCGACTTTATCTGGCACTCGCATCCTGAAACTGATGAGGCCTTCATTGTAGTAGAGGGAGAATTGCGTATTGATTTTCGCGATAGCCACGTTCTCGTTCATCCGGGAGAAATCTTCGTTGTTCCAAAAGGTGTAGAACATAAAACGTCAGCTCAAACGACAGTAAAAATGATGATGATAGAACCTTGTGGTGTCCTGAATACTGGACACGAAGGGGGGGAACGAACCGCTGAAAACGATATCTGGATCTAGCCCGGTGGTATCAGACAGCCCGGCTGGCCTGTCTGATATATCACGACTACACAGATAACCTCAGGCTCACTACGGGCATGAACTTCCGCTTCTCGCTCATAGCGGACTACGCCTGGTTACCATTTTGATCGCTTAAGTCAGCAAAGTTTCAACTTAACCTGAAGTAGGGCATCCACATTTTTAAACCGTTCCAGACTGAGGCGTTGCCTTTAGAATTACACGGCGGCAAGACCATTTCGCCTTGTCCGCTCTACTACTTGCGAAAAAGATCTGACCCGCTTTACGTCCGTCTGAACTGGCACTGGCCCGCCTTGACCCGTTTCTGGATGATAATCCCGACCAGTCTGTGTATCCGCGTCGGAGTGACCGCTAAGCTGCACCTCTGGCCGGGCGCGTTTCATGGTTTTAACAACAGCGACACGGCGGCAGTGTCGCTTCAGGTCTGAAAATTGACTCAGAACTGGCTGTACCGCTTTAATCCGAGACAGGGCGGTATTATTCGGCGGTAACCATAGTCAGCACTGGCCCTATGATGTGACCGAAAGTTCTTTTTCGGCTACCTTAAACGAATCCACTACACGATTAAGGTTTATAGTCTCATCCTCAACGACAGCAACCACCGATGAGGTCTCTTCAGCCAGGGCGGAGTTTTTCTGTGTGACAGTGTCGAGTTCAGAAACAGCAATATTAATC
>Ga0157367_1000472_pt1 | contig 19739 bp, 26 predicted proteins | sample AttbisABBM2_FD_113142 | JGI IMG/M metagenome (GOLD analysis project Ga0157367, IMG submission 113142) | Fungus gardens microbial communities from leaf cutter ant in Botucatu, State of São Paulo, Brazil - Atta bisphaerica ABBM2 | ecosystem: Host-associated > Fungi > Mycelium > Unclassified ... | reverse complement strand
ACTACTTCTAATCTATTTCTCGTTAATGACGTCATCAAGTGATTTCAACATTCACCATATATATTTATATCCTCTAATCAGACAACTCAGGAGATTCAAAGATCTTGCTAGGACAAATGGGAGGCTAGTCCGCCTTGAGTGACAAGCAGCTTCTGGGTTTCCTTCTTCTCTTCATGGGCACTCAATATCACATCTTACTTAGGGAGAAGTCTCATTCTGGCACTCTCATATTCGCACTCAAAATGCTGCAGGGAGGAGACATCATGACGGCCGAGCATATGACACCCAACGTACTTATACAAGTATGTCATGGCCTGAAGAACTGAAATTGTGACAATCCCAAAACGAGCCAAGAGCGTATCCATCATAGAGAAAGAGTGTGTGAGTTTGCCCATATTCGTCCAGGAAGTCCAAACGTGCCTCCTCTACGACAAATCTCTTCCAGGACATCTGCGCTCAGGTCCAAGCCCATGGCTCCTTGTACTTCTACAGCAATACCTCTCGGCCGAGATTCATTTAAAGATACAGAGATCTCGACCAGACCCGTTATGGGATGCTTTTCAGGACTCCTCATGACGATCTTGGGCCGATGGGACATTGCATCTACTTCGGTTGGACCAAAGAGATTATCTGCTTCATTGGTGGGATTGAGCAACACGTTGACAGGAATCTTCTGAGGAATATTTGTGCCTATGCATTGAATACAATAAGACATCAAGATAATAAGTACTCATTCTCTTTGCTTACCTGCGAGTACGGCCTGTAGCTCGTCATCCGTGACGTTCAACGCTTCTAAATCGAGGGTATCATCCGGTTTCATCCCTTCTGGAAGCCATTGACAAGACAGGAGCGTCTCATTCAACCAGCACTGTTCTCGTACAATCTAAAACCATTGAGTACAGTAGAAGCATCCCAACTTTTACGACGTACTTCCAGGATCCCCCAAACTTCCTGGATATTATGAACGGGGACTCGCTCTAGAATGAATCCAGGATCATCAGGTGGTGTCAGGCGAAGCTGGAGCGGGGGATGTAAGCCACCTGGAGAGGTCTGCTGTTTGTGAGTTCGCATCTTTGACTAACACAGGCCCACTCACGTAGAGAGCGGTATATCTTTCATGTCTGATCTCCGTCGCCGAGTTCAACTTTCGCATGACATTCAGTCCTGAGCAAGTGAAAGACAAAGAACCCTACCAGAAGATCGACCCAACTGTTCGCATTAAAGGATATAATATTGACATCTTCTAGATCTCCATGAAGACCTCCAAAAGGTGTAATAAGCATCTCGATATCTCTCATTTGACTCTGGCTCATGACAACTCCAGTATTTTTTCCACCATTTGTGAAATCTAATATCCATACGTGGCACGCACTATCAGTAGAGGCATCAGTCGGCTGTCCACTGCGGGGAAATACATGCATGATGTCGGCTCCATGAGAACAGAAGCTGAAGGTGGGGCGGTTGGCGATTCCAGGTAGGAGTTCTCCCGAAGTGAAGAGGCATGGAGAAGTGAGGAGAGCTACTGAGAGTATGGCAGTCGTTATACCTTTTGGAATTACTGAGACTTGAGAGCGGAGATGTGCCAAAGAGATATCAATGAGCGGCATATTTTTTTGTCGGGTCGGGGGGGTTGTAACGCTCTGAAGGCAGGACAAATAGGCAAAGGGTGTTACGTGCACAAGAAATGTGATACTGGGGGAGGATAGATAGGGCAGAGGAAGTGTATGTGAACGTAAAAGGAAGATATCTAACGGAGCTGTCGGTACTGCAAGGGCTCTAGAAGTGATGAGAGAGTGTACGCAACGAATTTGATGCAAGGCTTACGATGCGACCACTTCTGCCTCTGCTTTGGCAAATTCCTCGACTTTAGGACACAATTGATCGGTATCCACGAACCAAGCGGCGCGAGCACCATTGTTCTTCTCTGCTAGCCTATCCAACATAACCAGGTACTCGAGCTGCTGTTGAAAATTGGTAGCAAGTTTTCCCGCCCGCACTGCATCCCGCTCGTCCTCAGGCTTCTGAACTTCATCACAGTATTTCTGCATGCTCTCCGCAAGAAATGCATCAAGTGAGATTGACCCCTTGGTGTTGGGGGAATTGCCGGAGGCCTCTTCCGAAGTGGCATAAGACGTTTTGACACTGGCAACATGCGCTTTAGGTCTAGATGGATTTTCCATTCCGATCGAAAAGTCAACATCCACCACTAGAACTTTTCCGCCGAGCATGACTGTCACATTTCCTGCTCGACCATCGTCTTTGAATGACTCCATGCCAGCCTTGACACCCCATGCTTCAAGTTGCGATATGCAGAAGCTAGCTATAGTTGCCGGATCCAGCGGAATATCTTCACAATATAGGGTCCCGGTATATTTCTGCAACGCGCCGACGAATTCTCTTGTCCTATTTTCTGACTGTCACGAGTCAGACGGGCGGCAAGCTGTTTAGAATAGCAGGGTGCTTAACAGTTCGTATAGTGCTTGTCAAACTAGATTGTTGGCGCAGGAGAGATATAAGTTTTGGTTGAGACCAGGGAAGGGTCAGGTAGCCATTCAGAGAATGCGTAATCTGGTCGGCGGCTTGTACGAGTTGCTTCAAATAGGCACAGGAATCTTCACTTCCAGAGGCAAATGGATGGTTCTTTTGAGGAGAGATATTGTGATTAGTTTGGATCTCTTCAAGAGCAGAAGATAATGTCTTTTGAGGAGATCGAGTTGGAGATCGAGTTTGTGACATAGCCAATGGAAAGCGTGTCTGTCTGTTTACCATTTTGATCGCAATCGCACGGTTCTGCTCAACACGATATAAATATATTCTAGACATGACATGAAGGGAGTCGTTATGAGTGGTCTGAAGCATAGTCAATTCCATATCTAGGTGGCAGGGGGCCTGTCTACAAGGATACCACTACGATAAACACGACCTGGCGCGACACCTATAGGAGTCGGATGGAAACCGCCGGCATTACCCAAGTCGGGATTTGGACTTGCAAATGACCCTGAAGAAGACGATGAATGCAGCTGTGACATCGACGGAGGTGGTCCAGAAGTCGGCAAAAGAATTGGTTGAATAGGCATAGTATAACTGATTTCAAGTTCTTCAAGGATGGTTTTCAGGTGGCGCATAAATGCTGTTCGCCGAGTCCATCTACCACCCCAGTCTTGCCAGTTAGGCCGGTCTAGATAACCGTATCAGAACCCGACGATGGTAAATGTCTTTTGCATACGTTCGATAGCAACGATCAAATGAATAGCATTCTGATATTCCATCTTATCGATATTGAGTTCAAAGCTCGACCATTCACGGCTGTTTGCGCTGATGTAAGAATCAATCTTCGTACGCAGTTGCTCAATGACCTCAATCGGGGTCATGTACGATATCATCAATGTCGTTGTCTCCAACCTATGGCGAATCATGAGAATGAAATCGGAACAACAATCATATGATGGCATACATAGATTTACTCCGACGGAGATTGTGAACAAGTTTTGAGCTCGCTAAAAGAGCATTAGGGGCGATAATCTCTTGTCCATCTACTCGTCGGAACGTTGTGGAAAACAAACCAAATTCTTTGACATAAAGCACCTGGGCCAAAATGAATAGTTGCACTGAAGCATGAGCAATCTGTAAAAAAAACCTGATCATCGATCATGACGAGATCACCAACGTCGAAGACGTGCGTCGAAAAAATAAAGATCAACTGGCATGAATGAGCTACAAGACCGGATGCTGAAAAATTCATGCACACACAGATTCGAATAGCGTCTGGGCCGAATTTCCAAAGATGAACGAAAAACCGAGGATGATAGTGGCAAGGGGAACTAGGGAAGCGAGAGTATTTGATTTATTAAAGATGAGCAAGCACACGAAGATAATGATGATAAGTGCAACGGATATCAGGACAGCATCTAATTTTGCCACGATAGAGCTCACATCCTACAAATCCATCATTTTACTTAGAACATGGATATAGTAAATCCTGACTTGCCTTGAGGCTCGCATTGAGAGCCTTCCTTTCTCGATAAATTCTTTGTACGGCTTCCCGCATTTCCCGTTTTGTGATGTCACCATTACCATCCTTATCGAATAACGCAAATGCTGCATGCTAATAGCTCATAGGGAGGCGAGGAGGCAACAAAAAATTGAAAAAACTCACGGCTTCAGAAGTTGTTCGAAAGTAGGGTTCAAAGCCTTCCATGCAAAGAGTCATCAGTGAGCTATTCGAGACGTACGACTCGTTGATGTACCTTCCACTGTCAGACGTGATGTGGGTGAATCACTGAGAGTACTGAACAGCTTGCGAGCGAGTCGCCGGGCGGAGGAGAGGCCACCAATTCTGCCTTGTTTGAAGTTCGAATTCTTCAATGTGACTCGTCCAATGACCTCTCCGACTTGATCAACAATAACACTAGCCATAGCGTTCTTTTTTGGATGCAAATCACCGCTTCGCGCATTGGTGCGCATTTTATTGTCGTTGGGTGAACTCTTTTGATCTGGTGAAACGGAGGATCCTTCGCCGCAGTCATTCTGGCCACGATGGGCCGTCGCAAGTACATCGATAGACGTAGAAGATCCAGGACTTCTATGTCCACGTCGCGGTTGAACAGGTTTGCGCGAAGAGGACACAGGTGCATTCGACAATCGGTCCAAAGCTTTCAGACCCAATCGATTTTCAGCCAATCGATCTGCGAGTGCTTTCTCATGGAAATTGATCGCTACGAACTGTAGGAATAACTTCTCCGCAAATAAAATCATGCCAGAAGCAAACATCGCCTTCAAGGAAATGCTTGCTTGAACGCTGTGGCAGCGGAAAAGGAGACAAGTCGCCTCACCTGCATAGCTCGATTGATAATTATCCAGTAAGACGAAGGAGGCTGATAAGAGGCACGGATGACCGACAAGCTAATCCACGCCCAGGCAATATCAAGTACCAGTTTGATCCATGCTGTTACTGCCATGATCAACTGACAAGGATCAGCATTCCTAGTGCATTCTGTATATTTGCCAGTCGTCTACCTCTATTTGCGACTTCAGTCGCTCCACCTGCCCTCCAAACAAGCGTATGACCAACAACACGATATGAGGAGTTGCATCCACCACCAATGATGTAGCACACGCAGCTGACCAGATAATTGTAAGCCACAGTGACCACACATGCACCTGCAACCGAACAGGACTCTTCCTGAACCTCAAATTGACCACAAGCAGTGGTATAATCAGGATAGCAGCACCAGTCACACCAACCAAAAGAACACGAATAAACCGTGAAAGTTTCATGAACTGCAGCCAAAGCCACCGAACACGTCTGGCTTTGATGAGATCAGGGGCGTCTTCCTTGCCCTCGTCATCCCAGTCGAACTCATCAGAGGAATTCGTTGCGGTTGTATCCGAGTCATAGTGTTGTGTTTGCGCGAACGGAGGCGTAGCAGCTCGAGGAAACGGTGAAGATGCAAAGTCTTGCTCTTTTAAGATTGGAGTAGAGAGAGAATGAGGAGATTTTTCTGGGGAAAGAACGTTTTTGCTCCCCATAATACCAACGGTAACGAGCGTCGAGTACAAGTAAGGCAATGGTAACTCAGATCAGATCATGAGGACCGGTCAACGCCTTTTCATTGGGCCAGGTGGCAGTGGAGCCAAGCTTTGTAGTTGAGCCGGTCTCACGCTCAGAGGAGAAAATAAGCACCCTATTCTTGATGTTGGAGCAACTAACTGCCTTCAGAGATTTCGGCCAGTCACAGAGTGTCACAACCCAAGAAGATGTTTGAAGAACTAATGGACGATCCTGCATGACAGATGGATTTGAATGGAATGCATAGTCAAATGATCGAGGTGAATAATGTAGATAAGTTGCCTGGCTGGCCACCATCACTTGATTGAATCTGAGGGAGTTGGCATGACACTGTTGTAGAGTGCTGTACGGAGGCTCAAGAAGGTTTATTTCTGTCTTCCGATTGAATTAGCAGTAAACTCTAGTCTTGGCTGATCACAATTTCCTTGCTTGGAAATTTGAAGGGCGCGTGCAGTAAAATTTTGCTCAATACAGATCTTGGTCAGCAGACAAATGGAACGAAACCAGATTTAAATCAGTCATCTATCATTAATCATCCAGAAAAATATGATTCCCTTCTGAATGCAATGAACAGTATGTCAATAGTTGTAGGCCACCTCTACGCTCTCTAAGGTGAGTTTTTGAAAATTGGGGCAGAATCCCCCGGGAGATAGTTAATGTCAGATCGAGTCCTCGGCAAACAGGATAGGCGTGGACATTCAACTGTCAAAAATGTAATGTGATTGATAGATGATAGTTCCGTAGACCTGAACATAATATAAATTGCGGATATCAAAGTCAAGTAGGTGGCCAAGCCCCAACAGGTCTGGTAGGATCATCGCCCCAAACGTCCCAGACTTGCTGATGCCACTTCTTGATCAGAGTGGATATATTACTACGAAATACCCATGTAAATGCCTTTAAATCTCCATTGAAAATAGCCCGAACAACCAAATTCCATGATGTGGTTGTAGTTGTATATTGGGTATCCGGGTTGGTGGTATATAGGAATAGGTCTGGGTTGAACGGGTCATAGTAATTTGTTAAAAAGAGTTTCCTTGCCCGTAGGACCGACGCGCTGTCAACAAATCAGATATGGTGGGAACCTAAAAGGACAAGGGGCATACCGATACATCATGAAGACCAAGAATAATTGAACGAGAATCACACAAAGGAGGAAACTGCCATTTCTGCTCAGGAAGCTGCCGGCGTGGATCTGATTACAGAGTCGGACGCGGATCTTGGAAAATGACTGCACACGTACCTTCCGCTGAACTTCATGCCGCAGTTGTTTCTCTGCCTTATACATATCATGAGTCAATTGCTCCCTAGATTGTTTCAGGGCCCGAGATGTCTCATCCAGCTCTCTAATGCGCAACGTGTCGTCCCTGGACTGACTTGGACTATGGAAACATGTTTAATAGCATCCAATAGATACAGTCGGCACGCACCAATCCAATGATTCAATACCCTCTGCCAACTCTTGTATACCCTGACGCACGCGTTGCAGAGCTTCTACGCGGGTCATAGGTATATTCTCCTCTGAACCATTCTCGTGAAGATCTTCTCTCGATTCTTCTGTCATTTCCCGACCGAGAGCGTCAACATGCCGAATTCCACTCTTATGCCACGGGGCTGGAGGCATCGGACTAGGAGATACACGCCCGGAGTCTTGTTTTTGTTCGTTACCATATGCATCAACCACTCTTACGCCGGGAGATCGCTTGTGTTTTCCAGGACTTTGCGAAGGTGGGGTAGCGGGCATGACAGGCTCAGGAGTAGCGGGACGCTCCCGATCAGGGGCCGAAGATCCATCAACCGGGTAAACAGAACTATCGGACAGAACATCGGACTCGTTGACAGAGGACGTAACGTCGGGGTCAAACCGAACTTTCAAAACGCTTTTTCTTGACGAAGCAGTTACCCCAGGAGTGTTGAGCCATCCACCGGGAGGAGCAGGTGTCTTTGGAGGCAGCGTATTGGTCCGTTCGACAGAGGGAGCGGATGTCGTGTGTTCCCCTTCATTCGAGGTTACTTCAGGATCAGAGTGCGTTCCCTGACGTACTGCTGCCGGAGTGGAAGCCCATCCCCCTGGTGCAGCAGGCGTCTGGGGGAGGGCAGACCGAGATTGGCTCTTTGTCTTAAGCAGCCCATCACCTGAGGAATCAATATAGGCTTGTGTTGAATCATCGCGGTTTGGCTGAAAGAAGGAAGTTCTAGGCGTAGCAAGCCATGCACCAGGAGGTTTGGGAGTTTTGAAAGTCGTAACATCGCCGTGTCCTTTTCCTAGTCCACCAGCAAATTCAGTATCTATGTGCACAGGAGTGATATTGAATTGAGGTAGGAGTTCATCTGCAGTCACATCTGCAGACGGAGGTTCAGGTAAGTCAGGAAGGCCGCCTTTGGGGGGAGAAGGCGTCTGAAACTCTAGTTGAGAGCTGCTGAAGAACAATTGTCGTGAACGGGGAGGAGTTGACAAAAATGATGGGACCGAGGATAATTGATTTGGAAGTTGGAAATTGAGGGGCTCAGGCTCAAACTCTCCGTCTTCGTGGGGACTTGAAAAATCTTCTTTGCCTTGACCCACAGGTAAGGAGGATTCTGGTGCATGGTCTGAACCATGTTCGAACAGAGGCTCAATGACTTGAATTGTGGGTGTCCGCTCCTGTGCTACAAAATTCTCTAGAGACTGGAGTCAGCTTCCGACTAGAAAGAAACTGGAGAACCAGCGTTACCTTCGTCCTCGCCGCCAGCCGGATGTATAATGTCTCGAGAGTCATTCAACTCCAATAACGATGTTATGTGCATTGTATCATTGCCAGGGGCTGGGAATGGCTCAGTCGAGTCCGAAAAAGAGGGAATGGCCGAGGACATTTCAGAGCCATTGTAAGCTTTCGTCAATTCCATGGACTCATGTAACTGTGATTTGCCATTGACTCCTTGAGGGAAAGACAATAGAGACTGTTCTTGCGTTTCTTCAGCCCCACCCTGTGCGTGGATACTGAAAATGGATTTGGGAAGCTCTTCTCGGGATCCCTGGACGCGAGCTAACGGAACTGGAATACGCGACTTGTGTTGAGAAGCCTGTTCACGTAGTGGCGATCTGGAATGTGAAGGGGAATTCGTTGTGTTGTTCGAGAGACGAGAGCGAGGCGATTTTGGGATTGCTGTAGAAACGACATTCCGTCGTTCTACTGGGGAAGGGATTATCTTTGGTTGAGAGTGCATTCGTGCTAATGGTGAATCGGGTCGAGTGATATTCAATGTATCCTTCGGGATCGTTGATGGAGTAGTGGACTGTGGAGTAGTGGACTGACGACGGCGATCTACAGGAGATTGTGGGGTCGTTGAAAGTTTGGACGACCAAAGTGAGGTGGGACGATCTGGGGTGTTTGGCAATGACCGTCTATGCCATTTCGGGCGCGGAGCATTCCAATTTCTTTCTCGCTCAACCTCTTCCATTTGGTTGGAAGAAGAGGCAGGTGATTGGGGTCTGTTTGTCAAGGAGTGATATCGACGAAGGCCCTGAGGGAAATCTGCGATTGACATGGAATCGTTTGAAAGCGCTGAATCTGGACGACTTTCTCCTGATATTGCTCGAGGCCTTTCACCTAGGCCCAATGGTGTCTTGAACCTAGCGTGAGGAGAATCAATAGAGATGTTTGACAGAGCAGAGCCTGGTCGTAGCGACTCCGCACTCGATGTTCGGGATCGGTGTTCGGGGAAGTCGAAGTGAGGATTATTTCCAGGACGAGTGTTCTTGGGACGTGGTTTGTTCCATTCTCGTTCGCGTTCACGATTACGTTCTTGCTCGAGTTCTTTCATCCTTTCAGCGTCTGAAATCCAATAAGCAACGTAGTAGAATGTTGGACTATTGGCTTACAGTCAGAAGTAGACATCGTGCTCGAATGGTCAGAAAATTGAAGAGAAGCTGAACCTTTCCGCCGCTTCATTACAGAAGTTGCGGAACCCTGGAACGGCGTTCGTCGATACCCCGAATTTCTCACTTTGCTATCAACGAATTGAGCAGGTTGTCGGGCTAGAGTTTCGAGTTTGAGTCCTATAGCTCCAGATTATGAAGAAAGATAACGCACACGCGGGCTTTGCAATTGAAGAAGATTGGTTCTCGTAGGCTGGATGGAAAAGTTAATCAAATTATCGGTACACTGGAAAACGGCCTACATCCGGTGGATTCAGGGGCCTTTCTCATCGGCCGTATGGTTGGCGGCGTGGTCAAGGGTTTTGAATCCGGTGTAGTGGACAGTGATTTTGATGGGACACTTTCACGTGCGGGGGATTGATCTGAGAGAGAATTTTGAGATAGCAAGAAAGAGGTGAGGTGAAAACAAATAACTTACAATGCTTCTGTGAACGACTGGAAGGCTCATCAGAACTCTCCAGCTCTCCAAAAACACGCTGCATCTCCGAATCTTGATCCAGGAGATCTGAAAACAAGATTTAGAGCTTGAACACAATGTGCAAGGTTCTGCTGACTGGAATGCTGGGGAAGGTTGGAGTTTTGTGAAATATGCAAAGTCATGCTGCGGCCATTGTAAGAGTTGGATGGGCGAAGATGCGGTAACTCATCAGTATCGTCACTGTCTTCCGCTGGAAGATTGTTATCGGACAGGGAGTTCTGTGATAAACTGGATGAAGCGCATACCTGAGATAGATTTCAGGGGAAAGCTAATGGCGTTGGTATCGCGGAAAGGTCGACGAGTGGTATGTTTTTGAGAACCAGGATACCGTGGATCATGACTAGTAGAGTCTAACATCCGATAAGGGCGAGATAAGAAAGTCAAGAGACATATGACTTACGCCGAGAGTTTACTGACGCAGGAAGAGCATCACTCTCACTGGCGGTGGTGTCAGAACTGCTTCTTGGCCTGCCTTTCTGCGGGGTGTCGCCAGGTTCTCTGAGGGCTTTGGAGAAGATATCACGCAAAGATTCACGTGCACGACTATGTCCACCTGAAGTGGAATCGTTCTCAAAATCTGATTCATGAAAGGCAGGTGAAGGGGGCTGATGGACAATGGGAGTCGCGTTGGAAGCGGAGCCATTGGGAACGAGCTGGATGAGTTCGCGTAGGCGCCCAGCGAGGTTTGGAGTTGGTAAAAGAGCGGAGGTTGTGTTCATCCTCGGGGTCGGATGCTGGTCTTGTTCCTCGTCTTCCTCAACAGAAGGCTGAGCTGGAGGTATATCGTTCAGGTTGATCTGGGTGGAATTGGTTAAACGCGAGGGACCAGCCATGACTGAGGGCGTTTCATTGTCTCGCCGACGAAGTGGAGATGAGCGGGGTCGTCTCAGCTGCACAAGCGACACAGGAACATCCATCAAGCGTACAGCATAAAACAGTAAAACGATTGTTTGGCCGCGAAATATCTTGTTGTCCACGTCACGTGAGTATCTCTTCTATTAATGGTTACCAGTATACTGAACAATCAAGTCCCTCCAACAGCCACCTATCTGCATGTGCCCTCCTTCGCAGCAAGTCAATGTCACTCCTCCCCGCTCGTCCAACTCCCGTAGTCCAATCCAATCCTCGACGTACAACGGCTGTTCCCGCATCTGAACCATTGTCCCCTGGGAGCTTGCGAGACGATGTTGCCCAACAGGACGGAAATCGATTCTACTGTCGTCGACTATCGCTTCAGACCCAAACCACGCGCTTTCTTTGGGCACCACTGTCTTGTCTTCAGTGAACATAACGAGAACGAGGTTGTTCAGAGAAGCCAAGTTGCGTGCGTAGGTCTTGTTGCGCCCGTCATCGACTTCGTTGTTGATCGAAGGAAGAAAATGATTTGCCCGGAGGTAGCTCTCATAATTACGAGGATCACGGTAATATTGTGCCTATATCTCAACGAATCAAAAGAGTCTGCTTTCAAGTAGCGCAAGTCTCGTCCTGACCTGAACGAGGTTATTCTGCACCCAAGTAGTGTAAACTCCTTCTTTGGCTGCTATTCGGGCCAACTGGCAGAGGAGGTCATAAGGTCGACACAATGGCAGATCAGAAATGCCCATATGCTGCGAGCCAAACGTTATAAGGTTATGGACAGGTGGACTGTTGTGTCTTTCGACGTAGGCGCGCAAGAACTGTCCACCTGTTCTGTGGCAGTAAGGACTTGCAGATCACAGGTGTACAACACGGGTGCAAACCTTGTGAAAAGCCTACAGCGTCAAAGCCCCCCTGTAACTCAGGTATCGATGCGAGTTGTTCAGTCACGATCTCCAGTTGTTCGTTAATATTACCATACTAGGTGGAAGACAACCAGTCAACAACCGCCGGTGAACAACAGTCCATATAGACCTACGAAACCAGCTTTCCTATCTTCACCTTGGTCCTCGTAGATGTAGATAGAGTGAATAAATATTCCAGGATGGACTTCTCCAATGAGCTTCATGAATTCGAGCATCCCTGGGAGGAATGCGAATCACCTGAGCGTTGCAAAAAGGGTCAGCATGTAGCAAGAGGGGCGAGAATAAAGACAACCTAGCCCATGCCATAGGACGAGAGGTCTCAGAGAAGGAATGACAGATCCAGCCACAAGCAAAGACGTTGCACAGACTTGAAGGAAAAACCAAGTTTGGAATAACATGGTCGTTCGTGTCATTCAATTCAGTATCACAATTTGTAATAGTTGCTATATTAGGATTACCTCCTTGTCTGCTTGGATGTAATTCTTTGGTAGTCATTGCCTCGCTCTTGTTGATCAGACGGTAGGCCTGGGTTGATGCTCATGTTGACCTCGCCCGCATCTCCAGCTTCAACTTTTATTATGACCAGTCCTCATCCATGTACTATCCTTTGGACTTGGCCCTAGCAGAGTACATTCCCAATACTCGTCCACCTATCGGAGCATGGCTGGGGGCTTCGTCCTTTGTGACGATCACCACCTTCATCTATCTGGCTCCCAAAAAGTTGTCACTCACTGAACGACTCATAACCCTTTAACTCGCTACTTATACGCACCCTCTCTCCACAAAGTTGACTTTCTGGTACTGGACATCAAATAGGCTCATTCATTCACATCTTCTTCGAGGGATTATCATCGGAAAATTGTTGTCTACCGATGCGGGTATTCATTTAACATGAAAAGGCAAAGTCTGATTCTAGATGCCTTCACTCCGACTCCTTTGTTCTTGCCATTGAAATGATCACTTCAGTGAGGGGCTACCCACTCCAGTTCGAGGCCCAACAATCCAACTCATTGCCTGTCATCTTTGATCATCCTCACAGTTGGTTTGGGGACCCTTATGTCTCTACACAGCACTCACAACCGCCAACCAAGTCCCTTCACGCCGTATCTGGACGGGTTTGATGTGCTTCGCACATATATACGGGAATGTCCTTTACTACTACAGCACAACCCTCATCCAAGGTTGTCCACATAGTCGACCACAATTCTTGCGCTTTTCTGGATTTATTTCATCGGTTTAAACAGCTTCCAGTTAGTCTTACCGATCAGTGAACAGAAATTTTAGTGTCCCCAGTCTATTGCCTTCTGAACAATTGCATTTCTAGCCTTCTAGACTTGACGAGATCTATCATAATGATCAACACAGCAAATGGCGAAAACAACTGACAGGTGACAGGAAGAACAACAGGTAACACATAAGCGTACGATATCTATATTAAACCATCCACTATGTGCATGACGGGTATCATGGATTATTTAAATACAACACTGCCGCTGAAGAAACACCAGTCAGATCAAATGTACTCCCCACTGCTATACTAGAAGTGCCCTGACACTTTTCCCGGAACAAAGTGCTAACCACTCTCCGGTGGCTGTTGAAAGGCCATTTGGGAGTGTCATGCCCTGAATCGACGGTGACCACGCAAGATTTGTGACTTGGCTAGGAGCCGTATAACACATCACAGGATCTGTGATGATTTTCTTTTTAGCGTCCGGTCGGGGTGAGTTCAATCTCGAGTTCGTGTTTCGTTGGGAAGTTGCATTCGGCTGGGCGTTTTCCATAATGTCCCAGATCAGGACCTGACAATCATCGGCTGTATCGACCATAATCATTAGTGGAAATGCTTGAAGAGATAACATTAGCATTACACACCAGCTGTCGCAAGTAAAGGTTGTTCGGCTGAACCCCAGTCAAGTCCATTTATAGGGGCAACATGACCTCTCAATTCCATTACGGGTTGACCGGGACTCCGCATATCAAGAATCTGTACGTCGCGGCCGTCCATATGGAAAGTTGACATGTAGTTGGGATCAAGAGGATTGAAAGCAATCCTTAGAAGAGGAGATGAGAGGGATCGTGCTGCTGTGGAAGGGGAGGCGGTAGGAGGTAGGGGATTTTTGGGAACAGGTGTTTCATATAATATTGTGGAATGATCAAGAGAACGGAGATCGAAGGCACGTAGACTGCCGTCTGCACCAACAGAAACAAAGATATCGGTGGAGCCCGGCAACCATGCAACGTCGTACACTTCTCGATCGTGTGCTATGAGCTGTGTGATGGCGGTGGAAGTGTCAATATTCCAAACGGTACACGTTGTGTCAATCGAGGATGTGACAACGAGACTAGGCGATTTCTCATTCCACGAGAAATTGGTCAGTGGCGCCCCAGTTGATTGATTCTGAACCTTTGATTGCTATAGGACGCGGTGAGCGTGTGAGATAGAGTATCAACTAATACAGAACATACACCTGACAGAGCAGTCTTCATTATAAGACTGTGATGTCCACTGTCAGGCGGTGGTCGCCCGACATAACTCGAGACATCAACTGGTACATCACTGCTGTATTCCCAGACGCGTAGGGCATCAGAAGTCGTTGCTATAAGTTCTGTATTGGCAGATTTTTGAGACCAGGGATGATTTGCGGCAGTAGTGGGTTGCCACTGCAAACTCGTGGCCGGATAACCATGATACGCCTCAGCCAGGCCGACAAAATCCGGATAATCAGTGAAGTTGTCCTCAACTAGGACATGTTCATCCCGGAGTCCAATAACAGCTATGTAGTTGTGGTAATTGTCGATCAAGGATGCGAGACCTATTCGAAAAGCTGTCTTAGGGTGTCCTTGTTGCCCGGGAGCAGGTGTTTTGTACCAATCCATGCAATGGACGGGCCCTAGAATCGAGTAAACGGAGAGAAGAAGTGAGTGAGTGAGTCACTAACATGGTGCCTCATACTGCAGCATGGTTGTTTGGCTCATTCAGGAAGGGCTGTCTTGTCCAAGAGGATGGATTGCTAACTCATTGTCAACTATTCCCACGCTGTTCTCCACTACTTTGAAATCATTTACACATCTGGAACTGAACTGCTGGATACCGACTCGTAGATAAAAGTCAGAAGTCGAAGGTGTTCCTCTCCCGCTATCATGTCCTCCGGTCCATCATTTGGCAAAAAGTAGCGCTTCGTGTATCAGGGACATCTCTAGAAATCGCATCGAGCATACATACAGGGCAGAGCACGTTAACTTTTGGAAAGGCTCTGGCGTTGCCGATAACACCAGAGAGGACTCCATGGACCTGCAACTCCATGTACGGTCTCAGGTACTCGAGGAGCACTGTGCGTTTGGACTGTACCAGGTTCTTCAGGGTGAGTGAATGTATTAAGAGCCGTCCTGATTAGTGATCGAGGGGAGTGATGCCTTTGGTCGGAAAGAACGTGAAGCTTGAATGTTTTTTGAACATCGCTGCCTCGGGCTTCACAATCCCATATTCGAAGAGGCATTCATCCAATCCAATTTTGCTATGTTTCTGATAACTGGTTCTTCTAAAAGTCAGAAGATGAAGGACGTAGAGATCCTCCCGAAAACTTATTGAGGAAGTTGTAGACAAGTTCGAGCACGGACCCACTCAGACCCGACCCGAATTTGAAATATCTGATATTCTTCCCATTAGAACAGTACACATCCTTCCACAGGTGTTTCTGAAACATGACATTTGACGTAAAAAGAAATCGTCGCTTCTTAACCAGATTGCATACAAGTTTTACATCCCAATGGGGTCATCTGAACTGGTAATGATGGCCAGGGCATAGAGAATCCAGCCTGCAACGATAGGATATGTTCAAATAGTTTAAGCACTAAATTGGATTGTGATACATTCAACGGCATGCTATTCGTGCATATTATACAACTAGTATTATACTAGATCAGCAATAATATATCGCCTAAGCCTCAGCCTTCACCATGTCTCTTGTTACACCTTCGTGCTTATAAAGAGGAGGTAGTTCAGACTCTTTCATACCCAGAATGTACTTCTTGATGTTAAAAAGGAACGCCTTGGCCTGATATGCAGCATGTACCCGTGTTGGAACGCTGAAAACTGTACACGAAGAAGTTAGTTCAAGTATAGCTACGATGAGCTTTTCCCACAGACCTTGATCAAGTTCCTCGAGCGACAATGCTTTGGTTTCGGGGACGAATAGCAAAACAGCGAAAAAACCCACAACACTAAAGTTCTCGATGTCAATATCAGGTATACCAAAGCGCATAAGTCAGCTTACTTCCACGCAGCATACCAGCCGAAGGCCCCTATGAGATTACCATTTGAGCAATGAAAGAGATTCGAGTCAGTATAAACCTACCTTGCGCCTTGAAAGCCCCGAGCAAGGGGGGGAATGTAATCGAGATGACGAAATTACTACAACCCTTTAAGTTGCTTGATCCTCATTGTCAAGGGCTCGAACTTACAAGAACCAAAGCGTAGCGGTGGCAAAACTCATTCCGATGTCTCTCACGTAAAGGGGGAATGCTTCAGCTGAATACTGAGGACGCCTCAGAACATGGCAAGAGCTATCATGAGAAGAAACAAACTGTGAATGGAACTGGTCCTTCCCCCGGGGAGTAAGCCATTCCGAAAAGATAGATACCAAGAGTGATTACGGCTAGATGAGCCTGGGATGTTTCGGGTATCCAACTCGAAAATTTTTTAGTTTTCATATCCAGCTTAATGAACTGGTGGCACTTACAAGGCAAACCCAGTCATCAAAAGGAAGATAGCCATCAACGGAAAAGTTGTGAGTAACAAATTACGTCGACCGAAAGTATCGATAGTCCAGATGGCCGGGAATGCAAACACGAAATTCACCGCTCCAAAACCAAAGGAAGCCAACAGTGTTTGTGTTGACGAGAAATTGGCTTCGGCAAAAATTTCCGACTATAAACGTGAGGCAGTTGTCAGTTTCTTGCTCTATCAAAGGAAGAGACAGTGTACCGAGTAATATGCAATCACATTGACACCACAGCTACGATACCATAAGTTGTCTTTTCATCTTGGAATTCACGAACGTCTCACAATTGTTGCCTGCAGAGTAAATGAGCACACAAAAAACAACAAGGAAGTATGTCACCTACATGAACATGACAATGAAAGAAGCCAACGCCGCTCGGCGGTTTCGTGGAACCGTGAAAAGCTCAAAAAATTTATTACCTTTCCTATCCATATCTTTTTCTGCTTCAATCAGTACATGCATGTCTGTGTCACGATAAAAATTGAGGTTCAACGCAAAAGATCATATTGAACTTACAGTACAGATCCCTAGCAGCCTGGAGCGGGTGCATGCGCAGCTTCGAGAGCGATTCGAAAGCCTTGCGATGACGACCCTTGGAGAGATACCAACGCGGCGATTCAGGGCAAAAAAACACTTGAACAACAATGAGCAGTGCAGGAACCCCAGCCTATCAAGACAAATCAGCATTGAATCAGAGTCTACAGGACAGAACATACACTTGCGAGCATCAATCGCCAGTTGAGGCCATGAATGTGGTGTCTATCCTGTACTTTAAAAAATACTAGGTCCATAACAAACCCCATCATAATGCCGAAGGCTGTCCATGTTTGCCTTCCGATTGCTATTGAGTTCCACCGGGTGTAGCACAAGAGCATCAGTCAAAGCTCACCACATCATTACCAAGGCACCGCGGATAAGTGGAGGTGCGCCTAGGATGCAGAGACAATTGAGACAAAACGGCCGCAGACCAAAACTCAACTAACATTCAGCGGCATACACAGGTACGGTGGAACTCTTCGGCCCGATGCCCAGACCAAGAATAAAGCGTGCCACAAATAGGTGGGGCCAAGAGTTGGTGACTCCTTGCCAAATGCATGTAAGGAAAGAAAAGAGGGCAGCAATAAAAACAGTGCCCCTTCTCCCAACAAGCCGGTTCAGCTAGAAACAAAATAGAGAATGAACTCCAATCTTGGTTAAAGACTGATGGAAAGTACACACTGGTTCGGTCAACCAACATCCGAGCACAGCGCAGCATAACTATTGTTATCACATGAGTTATACAGTGGCAGAGGGCTAGCAAATGAAACCCACGTAGGGCGCAGAATTTACCAGGCCTAATAGCCATTGGTTCCTGCTGTTCTCCTGGTCAGTCCCTCCACGCGGATTGATCCCAAACTGAGGTGCAAAGAAGAGATTAGCTCCGTTGATAACGGATTCATCCATCTGTATTGAATGCAATCAGTGACACATCGACTAATAAATCACAATAACGGACGCCCTGGACCGCGGCCGCCACTGCAACAGTGGGATTGGAATGAATTCAATTACGACGAAAAATCAAAGGTTCTTGAGCTTACCCGAACAAAGGATCACAAGATAGTATAGCATCTTTGGATGCCTCCACTTGTTAGAAATTTCGTCCCGCAATGCTTGCTTATCCGTTTCGGTAAGCAACGGCAGGTTCTCGAATGCCAGGGGATCCTGAGCCACCAAAGCACCTTTCTTGAAAAGTTCGGACATATCCTCAAGACCGTTCCTTAGAGCGAACGCTTCACCATCCTTTATAAGATCGTCTTGTGGAATTCCCGCAAGCGGGTTAGCCAATTTAGCATTGAGGTTCCCGACCTCGTTCCTGCTGGAGAGGCTGGCATTCTCAGCGAGAGAGACGGAAGATTCGTGTTTGCTTGCCAAACCAGTGGCCTTTTCTATGGCTGTAGTGTCATTAATAGAAAGTCCCGTCGAGTTTGGAGGGATAGATGTCATGGGAGGGAACCGGAAGAGATAGGAAGGAATGAAACAAACTTCAGGTCAGCCTGGTTTTCTTCTCTTATAGGGGAAGTGCAGTTCGGACCAGTACATTTTCTCATGGGAGTGGCGTAAGGCAAGTTTCCTATGGGTTCGGCATCGGCAAACCGTGTGAGTCAAACCGGGTTTTTGTTCTTCGCGTCCCACTACAAGTCGTGTCCGGTGACGTCATCTATCAATGTCGACGGAATGTTCCACCGGTACGTTCTTGTTATCGATTCCAACATGTCCTATAGGATAGAGCTCGTACGAGAAGGTGATCACATTAGACAGAAGGCGGAAAAGGCAATTTACCTGATATGGAAACTGGACATTGTGAGATTCGATTCGGCTATGACACTGAGGCCACGTTATAGGCCAAGGTGACTGATTGGTCATCTGATCAGTCCCTCAGGTTTGAATCCCACCATGGACTGCCATCGAGCCCTATGTGATAAATTGTTAATTTAAAAAAACTGTCAAGTTCATACTTCATCCTTTTACCATATACCTACTACAAGTCAGTATAGAGAGCATTATGAGATAAAATAAAGGGCCACTATAAACCATAGAGCAAATTGCAAAGTAAAACAGTCAGTATTGCTTGTAAAACAGCAGTATAATACAGTGAAACCTCTCTTAATATTGTATCCTTGATAACTCCCATAACTTCTAACAGTCCAGTAGGTGGTAATTCTCTTTCATTATAACTACAGCTATTATCAGAACTATCAAGTCAAAAAGGGAAGGTGAGCAAGGATTGGTAAGGACTAAGAAAGAGCCTGGAAAAGGCTGGTCTTGCTCAAGCAGAAGTCTGTAAATGTTGTATGAAAGAAACAGATGATCTTACTTAACCTCAAATAAGAACTTATCCATGTGTGGATTAAGTACAAAGACTTATCTGGGAGTAATGTAACTAATCATAGACAATAACCTTAGCTTCAACTTATATATTGTGCTATCTACATGTTGTGTAGTCACAATTTTCAGAAGAGTTGGAATAAATAGTAAGAAAAGAGCAAGTGAGAAAGAAAACTTTGGAAGTTTTAGTCAATTATTGTAAGGAAATTAGTCTTACATAAGGAATTGTAAGTGTCCAGAAACTCCAGATGATATTTAGGTAAGGTATTCTATTGTTGGACCACTACTATATATATATCAAAATTTACAAAAGTAAACTTAAATATTCTCTTTTATTTTATTTTTT
>Ga0157367_1000468_pt1 | contig 19886 bp, 17 predicted proteins | sample AttbisABBM2_FD_113142 | JGI IMG/M metagenome (GOLD analysis project Ga0157367, IMG submission 113142) | Fungus gardens microbial communities from leaf cutter ant in Botucatu, State of São Paulo, Brazil - Atta bisphaerica ABBM2 | ecosystem: Host-associated > Fungi > Mycelium > Unclassified ... | reverse complement strand
GCCCAGGTGGCGGAATTGGTAGACGCACTAGGTTCAGGTCCTAGCGGTGGCAACACCGTGGAGGTTCGAGTCCTCTCCTGGGCACCATCTGTTTTTTGAAAGGCCGGCTATATGCCGGCCTTTTTCATTTCTGCGCCCGGGAAGCCAAGCACCTGCGCGCTTTGCGTGAGGACCCGAAAGGCTGCCTTGCAAGCGCAGCCGGGGTCGCGCCCGTGTGACCGAGTCCCCTCCCGGCACCATCTGTTTTGAAAAGGTCGGCTTCGTGCCGGCATTTTTCCATTTCTGCGCCCAGGATGCTCAAAGCATCCGCTTCAGCACGCCGTTCTTCGACGCGAAATGATGCTTGAGCGCCGCAGCCGCGTGTGCCGCCACCAGGAATGCCAGCGCATAGCAGCCGATCCGGTGGAGATCGAACCAGTGCTCGGTCACGGGCCCCGCGCTGAACGGCGTCTTCACGTAAAACACCCCGAACAGCCAGTAGCCGTCCGGCACCATCACGAAGCCGCTGAACAGCACGAACGCGACCAGCGCGTAGATCAACGAGTGCACCAGATGCGCAATCGATCGCTGCGCCGGAGGAATCGACTGGACGTCAGGCGGCGTCCGGCGGAAGAACGACCACACGTAGCGCAGCGGAAACAGCACGATCAGGCAGCTCGCGAGCGACATGTTGAGCGTCGACACGAAACGCCAGACATCCGGCTGGGTGATGAAGTGCAGTGAAAATCCTGCCGCCATCGTGTACAGGATCACGGCCGCGAAGATCCAGTGCAGTGCGCGGGAAAATCGATCGTATCGGCCGTCGCCTGATGACGCCCCCTGAGAGTTCATTCGAGAAACCACATGCATGATTCATCCTTTATCGATTACCGGTACGGTGTTGCCGCGGATAAGTGGATGAAATTATCGATGTCGGTTCCCGTGCCGATAAGCAATATCAAGGATTTCCAAATACCTGATTCCGGCTGGCGGCCGACCGCTCAGGTCCGCTCCAGCCGATACCCGTAGTTGTAGACCGTCGTGATCACGAGCCCGTTCTTCGGCCGCAGCCCGAGGCTCGAACGCAGCTTGCTCATATAGGTGGCGAGCGTCGCATCGTACTTCCGATCGACCACACCCCAGATGCGCTTGATCATCATGTCCTTCGACACGATCCGCCCGACGCTCTCGAACAGCATCAGCGCGAGATCGAACTCGCGCTGCGACAGTTCGACCGGCGCACCGTCCACGGTCGCGGCATGCGCGCTCACGTCGAGCGCGAACTTGCCGACCTCGACGATCTTCGCGCGCTGCATCTCCGGGTAATACTTGCGCGCCTGCGCATTCACGCGCGCGATCAGCTCGCGCTCCCGCAGCGGCTTGATCAGATAATCGTCGGCGCCGCTGTTGAGACCGAACACGATGTCGTTCTCGCCGTCGTGCTGCGTCATCATGATGATCGGCAACGCATCGGCAAACGATTCGCGCGCCCAGCGCATCACGTCGATCCCCGACTTGCCGGGCACGTCCCAGTCGAGCAGCAGCACGTCGGCGCGCTGCGTGCTCACCAGCTCGACAAAGCTATCGCCGTCGTGCCGCACTTCCGTGTCGTAGCCCGCCTTGTTGAGCCAGCCGGCCACGACGCCCGCCTGGGTCACGATGTCTTCGAGTATTGCGACAATCATGTTCATCCCGATCTCAATGTGCCGCTCCGCCCCCAGGCGCGTTCGCCGCTCCGTCGACCGGAGCGGGCGGCAGGTAAACAAACGCCCATTCGCCGTACGCGTCGCTGTCGCCGAATGCGTCGTACCGCGCAGGGAAGCCCTGACGCTTCAGCGGCCGCCCCGGCGACTCGCTGAACACGCCCATGATGCCGCCGTCCGGCGCCTTCACGAGCCCCCACTGCATCGATCCGGTCAGTGGATCGGCATACAGGCGCCGCAAGTGACGCAGCGTCGGCAAGCCGCGGCGATCCTCCAGCAGCGCCTCGAGCGACGCCGGATAGCGGCTGCCTCCCGCCGCATTGTAGTAGCTTGCGATCGCCGCGCGATACTGGTCGCCGACGAACAGCAGTTGCGCCTCGCGCTCGCGCTGCTGCACCGTCGTCCAGATGCGCGCCGCCTGCGTCATGCCGAGCCCCAGCGCCGCGACGAGCATCAGCACGCCGAGATACGCGATGCCGCGCTGGCCGCGCGGGGAGCCACGCGAACGGTTACCACGCCGCATAGGCGCTCCCGTCGAGCGCGCGCCCTTTCGCGCCGCTCTTCGCGTCCGCGATGCCGCCCGTCTCGCCGGCCTGCGGCTGCCACGAGCCGCGCTTGCCCGTGAGCGGGTCGAGCGGCATCTCGCGCAGATAGCGCTTTTCGACCAGCGCATCGAGCGTGTCCGGGTCGCGGCCGTGATCCGCCCGGTAATCGTCGATCGACTGGCGCAGCGTGTTCAGGTTGTGACGCAGCACCGTTTCCTTCGCGCGATCGCTCTGCTTGAGGTAGCCGGGCGCGACGAACGCGGTGAGCGCCGCGATGATCGCCATCACGACGAGCAGCTCGATCAGCGTGAAGCCGGCAGCGCGGCGCGTGCGTCTACCACTGGTTGTACGGGACGCCATTGAAGCCCTCCTTGCGATTGGTCGAGCGGATGTCGAACACGTCCTCGCCGGACGAGAACGAATCGGGATCGCTCGCGTAGCTGCGCGTTTCCCAGGTGTCTTCGGGCGCCTTGCCGTCGCATTCGCACATCGGATCGGCGGGAATCTTGCGCAGGAAATACAGCCGTGCGCCGTCCGGCGACTTCTTGTCCTCGACGCCGTCGACGAGCGCGCGCAGGTCGGGCGGATAGCCGCTCGCGTCGACGCTGCGCTCGATGCGCCCGTCGCCTGCCGCCTCCTTGTACGCGTCGAGCGCCGAGCGGATCACCACCAGCGCGCGGCGCAGCTCGGCTTCGTCCGCGCGGCGCTTGACGAGATCGGTCAACGGCAGCGCGACGGTCGCGAGCAATGCGAGCAGCGACATCGCCACCATCAGCTCGATCAGCGTGAACCCGCGCGCGCGGGCGCGTCGGCGGATGCTCATGCGAGGCCCCGCGCGCGCGACAGCAGCACCGGCGCGTCGGCATACAGCGGCGCCGCTTCGCGCTCGCCCGCGAAACGGTCGACGAACGCCTGCAGCGTGCCGATCAGCGCACGTACCGCGGCGGTGACGCGGCTTTCGCCGCGCGCCTGCGGCTCGGCGGCCGGCGTGCGCGCCGGCGTCGCCCCGGCCGCCGTCGCCGGCGCCGCGACACGCACGACCGCGGTTGGTTGCGCAATCTGCGGCGCCGCGCCTGCCTGGCCCGCGCGATCCAGCTCGCCTCGTGCGGCGGCGATCGCCGCACGCAGGCCGGCAGCCTTCTCCGCGGAGGCGACCGCCCGCGTTACCTCTGCGCGCGTTACCTCTGCGCGCGTTACCTCTGCGCGCGTTACCTCTGCGCGCGTTACCTCTGCCCGCGTCACCTCTCCGCGCGTCATCTCTCCGCGCGTTACCGTGACGCGCGGCGGCGTCGCGCTGGCGCCGGCCGGTACGGCCTGAGCGGCCTCGATCGCCGCCGCCGGCCGTCGCCCGGCATCCGCACGCGTACGCATCATTCCTGCGCCGCGCGCGACGGGCTCGACTGCCGGGCTCGCCGCCTCGTCCTGCGCTGCCTCCGCGGGCGCTTCCGGTTCCGCTTCGGCCTTTTCGGCCTTTTCGGCCTTTTCGGCCTTTTCGGCCTTTTCGGCCTTTTCGGCCGCTTCGGCCCGCTCGACCTTTTCAGGCGCCGTAGCCGCGCGGTTGCCCGCGGGCGTCGACGGCTCGATCGGCGCGTCCAGATCCGGGCCGCCCGACGACGGCTGCCGCGCCGGCATGGCCTGCGCGGATTCGAGCGTCAGCGCTTCGGTGGTCACGCGCGACTCGGTGCCCGACAGGAAGGTCGTCACCGCCGACGTCGGCAGGTCGAGATTGCGTTCGATATGCGGCGTGATCAGCAGCACGATCTCCGAGCGCTCGTTGCTGCGGCCGTTCGAACCGAACAGCCGGCCGATCACCGGCAGGCCCGATGCGCCCGGCAGCCCGGCGATGCTGTCGGTTTCATTGCGCTTGACGAGGCCCGCAAGAATCTGCGTTTCGCCGTTCTTCGCGGTCATCAGCGTCTCGGCATTGCGCGTGCCGAGCGAATAGGCGACCAGCCCGGTCTTCGTGGTTTCCTTCGACAGGATGCTGCTGACCTCCATGTTCACCTTGACGCTCACCTCCTCGTTCAGGCTGATGCGCGGCTCGACCTTCAGCATCAGGCCCACGTCCTGGTAGCTGACCGATTCGGTGACGACGCCGTTCGCGTTGGTGGTCGTGACGATCGGCACGCGCTCGCCGATCTTGATGTTGGCCTTCTCCATGTTGCGCACGCGGATCTTCGGATTGGCGAGCGTCCTGGTCTTGCCCTGCTTCTGCAGCATGTCGATCGCGAGCGCGAGCCCGCCCGATTCGCTCGATACGCCGACGCGGTCGCGATTCAGGCGCAGCAGGTCGCCGAGCGTGAGCGCGCCGCCTTCCGCGGCGCCGAGCGCGCCGAACTGGACCTTGCCCGGATACTGGACGCCGAGATCGAGGCTGTCGTTCATGTTGACCTCGAGCACCTGCACGTCGAGCGTCACTTCGGATTGCGGAATGTCGAGACCCATCACGACGCGCTCCGCGACCTGGATCGTCTCCGGCGTGTCGCGCATGACGACCGCGTTCACGCGCTCGTCCACGTAGACGTCCTTCGGCTTGATCATCTGCCGCAGCGCGGCCATCACCGATTTCGCATCCGCGTGCGACAGGAAGAACGTGCGGATCGCGAACTCCGTATAGTTGCGCGCCTTGTCGGGCTGCGACGGGTAGACGAGCAGCGTGTGCTGGTCGAGCACCTTCTTTTCGAGCTGGTTGGTGCGCAGCAGCAGGTTGATCGCGTCCTCGGCGGTCGTGCGCTCGGCGAACAACGTCGCGGCCTGGGTCGTATCCACGTCGCGGTCGAACACGAAGTTCACGCCGGACACGCGCGAGATCACGTCGAAGATGTTGGCAAGCGGCTGCTGCTTGAAGTTGAGCGACACCGGCTTGCGCAGCGCGTCGGACAGTTGCGGGCGCGCCGCGCGGCTGGCCTGCGACTGACGCAGCAGCGTGTCGCGCAAGCGTTTCGCCTCAGCGTGGTTCGGCTGCTCGGCGAGGATGCGCCGCGCGATCTCGAGCGCTTCCTGCGGCTTCTCGCCGCCGATGCGCTGCGCACGCGCGAGGTCGACCGCCATCTGCCGGTGGCGCTTGACCTGTTCGAGCGCCTGGCTGGCTTTCAGGTTGCCCGGGTCCTCGGCCAGCACGTTGCCGAGGTGATCGATCGCAGCCGCATGGTTGCCCTGTGCGACCTGGCGGTCGGCCTCCTTCAGCTCCGCGCGCACGTAATCCTGGCGGCTGAACTCGACGGCGGTCGTGAGCGCAATGTCGTCCGGCGCGGCTGCCTTCTGCTGCTGCAGCGTGCCGAGTCGTTCGGCGGGCGTCGCGGCGGCATCGGGCGCGGCATTGAACGGGGAACTTGCGCATCCTGTCAGCGCAAGCGCCGAGATCAGGAGCAAAAGACTGACTTTACGTTTCATGATGGTGTTCGGCACATGTTGAATTCGGGGTTCATCGAATCGGGACGGGCGGCAACAGCTCGACTTCGGTGCTGCCCCGGGCCACGATCACCGTGCCCTGTTCGCCCAGTTTCTTCAGCCGGTAGCCTTCGGCGATCTCGCCGCCCGGCAGCACGGCATCGCGCACGCCGCAGCGCGATTCGCACAGCAGGAACGTCCTGCCCGCGCCTTCCAGCACGACGATGCGCTGGTCGTTCTCGCGCCATTCGCCGGCGATGTCGAACGGCGGCGCCGCGACCGGCGGCGCGTCGATCGGCTCGTCGAGCGACGGGGGTTCGGGTTCGGGCGCCGCGACGGGCGGCGGCGGCGCGTCGGGCGCCGGCTCCGCGCCGAGCGACGCCCAGCTCTGCGCCGGAAAGACGTCGACGATCGGCGCGTGGCCGGCGCCCTCCTGCGCGACGCTGCCGCCCGCGAGGCAGGCGGCGGCCAGCGCGAGCGCGGCCGCGAACGGGATCAGGGGCGCGCGCATCATGTGTCCGGCCCCAGCAGGCTGACCCGCAGGTCGGCGTTCACGTTGGCGCTGTCGATCCGGTCGCGTTCGATCGACACGCCCTCGACGCGCACCATCGGCTGGTCCGCGATCTCGCGCATCGCTTCGCGCAGCCCGACGTAGCTGCCGCTCATCGCGATGCTGATCGTGAGCCGGCGCAGCTTGCCCTTCACCTCGACTTCGCGGCGATACGTTGCGTGCTTGCGCTCCATGCCGCGCTGCGACAGGATCTGGAAAATCGAATACGCCTGCTCGCTGCTGCGCAGCTGCTGCACCTGCGCAAGCGTCATGCCGCCATCGCCGGCCTTCTGGCCCGGCTTGGGCAGCGCAGCCAGCGCCGTCGTGCGCGCGTCGCGCTCGACCTCGAGATGCTCGCCGTCCGGCTGCAGGTAAAACGCGTGCGCGCCGACCAGCGCCACGACCAGTCTGCCCGCCAGCAGCCCCGGCACGCCGAGCTTGCGGGCCGCCGCGTAAGCGACCCAGCGCAGCCGCGCGGCGAGCGCCGCCGTGTCGATTGCTTTCAGGTTCGTCATGGGTGTTCGATACTCAGGCTGAAATGAAAGATGTTCTTGCCGTCCTCCGCTTTCGCGCGGTGCTGCAGCAGGCCGATCTTGCGGTCCGGGTGACGGTCGTTCAGGCGATCGACGAAGATGTAGATGTGCGACAGTTCCGCCGCGCCGCCTTCGATGCGCGCCTCGCGGCCGGCCTTGTCGACCGTCAACGACTTCAGCGCGATCTGCGGTGTCCATGCGTGCTCGATCCAGTCGACCACCGACAGCCCCGAACCTTGCGCACGCGTCCTTTGCTCGGCGAGCACGCGTTCGATGCGGCGCTGCTCCGGCGTCATGCTCTTCTGCCGGCGCTGCTCGCGCTCGATCGCGCGCTTGCGCTGGTCGATGCGGCTTTCGATTGCGTCGACCTCGTCGCGCAACTGCTCGACACGCGACCACTCGCTCGCGGCGAACCCGCCGGTCAGCAATGCGCAGCACAGTGCGACGGTCGCCCAAGGCGTGACGCGCGTGCGCGGCGCGGCGAAATCCAGTTCGTTCAGGTGTTTCATGCCGGTGCCCCCGGCTCGCGCGCCAACGCGCCATCCACGCCGGCGTCGAGCAGCGTGATGCCGTCCGCGGCCGGCAACGCGCCATCGAGCGCGCTCGCGAAGGCGGCGCCGGCCAGCGGCTGCCCGGCCATCAGCGCCGCGGCGGCGAACCAGTCGTCGAGCCGCCGGCCGCCCATGCGCGGCAGCGTGACCACGTCGGCCCACTCGCCGGCGCGGCGAAACACGCACGTGACGACGCGCGGCTCCAGCAGCGCGTAGCGGTAGTCGCCACCGCCCAGGCGGCCGGCGTGTCGTTCGAGCGAGGCCGACAGCGCATCGCGCACGCTCGCGAGCCGCCAGCCGGTCGCGCGGCACGCCTGTGCGAGCGACGCGAGCAACGCATCGCAGGCCGCCACCGCCAGGCGCGCGCGGCCGTGCCGCCCGGCTTCGATGCGGATTCGCAGCGCACCGCGCTGCGCGCGGGCGGCGAACAGCGCGCGCGCATAGCCGTCCCACGCGGCGTTCGACACCAGCCCGTCCTGCCACGGCAGCACGACGCCATGCGTCCACGGATGCCCGGCGACGACATGCACGCGGTTCTGCATCGGGATACGCGCCCTTTGCAGGCCGCCGAGCACCTGCGCAAGCGCGTCGGCAGGCAAGCCCTCGTGGGCGACGACGGCGTGCGGCGGGCCCGCGCGACGCGGGCGCCAGCCGTGGTCCGTCCACACGCTCAGCGTGTCGGCGTCGAGCACCGCGACGACGTTATTCCACGGCGATCGCACGTTGCACCTCCTGGAACGTCGTCAGTCGCGCGCGAATCGCCGCGAGCCCCGCGTCGCGCATCGATCGATAGTCGGCGTTGTCCGCGAGCGCCTGCGCCCGCTTCTCGACCGAGCGCTCGAGCAATGCGGCCTTCATCGCCGCGTCGAGCGTCAGCACTTCCGCGAGCCCGATCCGGCCGTGATAGCCGGTGCCGCGGCACGTCTCGCAGCCCGCGCCGGCCGTGACCGCGCGCTTCAGGTCGTCGAGCGCCGCGTCGCGCAGGTCGGCGCCGTCCGTTGCCGCGCCGCCGCAACGCGCGCAGATCCGCCGCACCAGCCGCTGCGACACCACGCCGTTCAGCGCTTCGAGAAACGTCGACGGCTCGACACCCATGTAGATGAAGCGGTCGATCACGCTGAACCCGTCGTTCGCGTGCACGGTCGACAGCACACGGTGGCCGGTGAGCGCCGACTGCACGGCGATCGACGCGGTTTCCTCGTCGCGGATCTCGCCGACCATCACCGTGTCCGGGTCGTGTCGCAGGATCGAGCGCAGCCCGCGCGCGAACGTGAGCCCCTTGCGCTCGTTGACCGGAATCTGCAGCACGCCCTTCAGCTCGTATTCGACCGGATCCTCGATCGTGATGATCTTGTCGTCGCCCGTGTTGACTTCCGACAGCACCGCGTACAGCGTCGTCGACTTGCCGCTGCCGGTCGGCCCCGTCACGAGCATCAGCCCGTACGGCCGATGCGCGAGCGCACGCACGCGCCGCGCCGTCTGCGCATCGAAGCCGAGCACGTCGAGGCTCACGCTGTCGCCGCGCTGCGACTTGTCGAGCACGCGCATCACCGCGTTCTCGCCGTAGGTGCCGGGAATGATCGACACGCGGAAATCGATCTCGCGGCCCTGCATCACGACCTTGAAACGGCCGTCCTGCGGCACGCGCTTTTCCGCGATGTCGAGCGCGGCCAGCACCTTGAGACGCGACAACGTCTGCGCGGCCGCCTCGAGCCCCGGGATGTGACGGATCGACTGCAGCACGCCGTCGATCCGGTAGCGGATCGCCAGGCCGTCCGGCACCGCTTCGAGATGGATATCGCTGGCACGGCTCTGCAATGCGTCGTAGAGCGTCGTGTTGACGAGCCGGATGATCGGGCTTTCGTCCTTCGCGATGCTCGCCAGCGAGATCGACTCGATCGCCTGCGCGAGCGAATCGCCCTGCGTATCGATCGTCACGTCGTCCATCAGCCGTTCGCTCGACTCGATGTCGCCGAGCAGCCGCTCGACTTCGCCCGGCACGCTCATGGCCAGTTCGACCGGCCGTGCGCCGAAGCGCGCGAGCAGTTCGTCGCGCACGTGGCGGGCGAACGGGTCGGCGAGGACCACGCACGGCACGCCGCCAAGTTCGACCGGCAGCACGCGCCAGGTCAGCGCGTCGTGCAGCGGCAGCAGGTCGAAGCGCGTCTGCGCCGCACGCAGCGCGTCCGCGTCGACCGCGCCGACGCCGAGACAGGCGGCCACTTCCGCGAGCCGCGCCGCATCCGCGCCGAGCAGGCCGTCGACGTACTGCGCAAAACCGACGCCCGATGCATCCCATTCCGACTGCCAGCGTTGGACGATGTGTTCCGTATTCATGAGATTTCTCCTGTTCGGTTGGACAGCGGGATCGCGAACGCCTTGCCGGCCCGGTTCGCTATCCGACGCTGCCGGCCAATTCGAAGATCGGCATGTAGAGCAGCAGGACCACCGCGCCGACCGTCGCGCCCACCGCGAGCATCAGCACCGGTTCGAACACCTTGCTGAGCATCTCGATCGCGCGATCGAGCGCGCCGTCGTGAAACTGCGCGATGTGCTCGCACATCCCGCCGAGATCGCCGCTCTGTTCGCCCACGCGCAACAGCCGCTCGGCGACCGACGTCGTCAGCGCATGCGCGGCGAGCACGGCCGCGACCGGGCGACCGGCGCGCATCTCGGCCAACGCCGCCGCGAGGCGTGCGCGGAAGTGCTCGGGCAGCACCTTGCCGGACAGCTCCAGCGCGACGATCGCCGGCGTGCCGCCCGCGATCAGCAGGCCGACGGTCCGGTAGAACCGCGTGAGCGCGAACAGCGCGCAGATGTCGCGCACTTTCGGCGCACGCCACATCAGGCGCTGCGCGGCACGCTTGACGGCTGCCGAGCGGATCGCCGACACCGTGCCGGCGCACGACGCCGCGACCGCGAGCCCGACCGCTATCCCGTTCTCCCGCAGCAGGGTCGCCCACCAGAGCATCGCCCGGGCCGTCGCCGGCAGCGTGGCGAGCGACTCGAACACCACCGCGAAGCGTGGAATCACGAAAAACGCCATGAACAGCAGGATCGCGATGCCGACGCCGATCACGACGGCCGGATAGATCAGCGCACCGGTAACGCGCTTGCGAACCTGTTCGATTCGCACTTCGTACTGCTGGTAACGCTTCAGGACGACCGGCAACTGGCCGCTGCCCTCCGACGATTCGATCGTCGCGACGAGCAGCGGCGGGAAGATGGCCGGCTGCTGCGCGAGCGCCTTCGACAGCGGCTGCCCCTCGACCATCACCGCGAGAATCCGGTCGATCACGTGTTTCGCGTCCTTGCCCGAATCCGCCTTGTCGCGCAAGGCTTCGAGCGCCTCCATCAACACCAGGCCCGCGTCGAGCAGCGTCGACAGTTCCTGCAGAAACAGCGTCAGCGCGAATTTCGGCGCCCGCCGGCGGCGCCCGATACGGGTATCGCGCCGCACCTCGAGCACGACGCCGCCCTGCTCCGCGACCCGCGCGCGGGCTTCCGCCTCGCTCGTTGCGTCCACCGTCTGCTGCGTGACCTTGCCGCCGGCGAGCACGCGCACCCGAAATGCGTCCATCGCTACCTCCGCCATTCGTCGAGCATCGCGAGGCTCGCATCGCGATCGCTCGTCAGCGCGCGGTACTCGCGCCACACCTTGGTCGCATAAGCCTTGCGGGCGGGCTCGCGCTTCGGCGCGGACCCGGCGTTGTACGCGCCTACCGCGTTCCAGGTATAGCCGTGCCGATCGATGAATCCGGCGAGAATCGATGCGCCGGTGTCGATCGACGTGCACGGCTCGTCGATCAGCCGCTTGTGCGTCACGCCCGCCTTGATCAGACGCGGCAGGTGCGAGCTGTTGATCTGCATCAGCCCGATGTCGTAGGTGCCGTTCCGGTTCCAGTTCATCGCGCGCGGATTCAGCGCGGATTCCACCTTCGCGACCGCGGCGAGCAGCAGCGGATCGATGCCGTGCCGTTCCCCCGCCTTCGTGAAGCAATCCTTGGCTGCGGCGCCGGATGCGCAGGTGGCGAACAGCGCCACCGCCGCGATCGAGCGACGCAGACCCTTACATGCCGTAGACAAGGTCCGCATCGATGCCACTCCCGCCGACACGACCGTCCCGCCCGAGCGACACGATCTCAGCCTCGCCATCGCGGCCCGGCACGTTCCATTGGTATGCACGGCCCCAGCCGTCCTTCGGCACGGCCTTGGCGAGATACGGGCCGTTCCAGCCGTCAGCGCCTTGCGGCTGCGCGACCAGTGCGTCGAGCCCTTCGTCGGCCGTCGGATAGCGGCCCGTGTCGAGCCGGTATTGCGTAACCGCGTCGCCCAGCGTCTTCATCTGCGCTTGCGTCGACTTGACCTTCGCCTTGTCGACCTGCGCGAACAGCTTCGGACCGACGTAGCCGGCCAGCAGCGCGATGATCAGCAGCACGACCAGCAGCTCCAGCAGCGTGAAGCCCTGCTGGCCGCGTCGCATCGTCCATTTCCGGTAAATCGGTTTCATGTCGTTTGCCCTCTTGAGAGATCCCGGCGCAGGCGTCGCGGCCGGGGGCCGTCGTGTTGCAGACGGCAGGTGAATGAGGCGCTTTCGGGAATGCGTATTCGATTGATGAAAAGCGCCGATCGATGAAGTCATTTTCCGGGGAGGAGGAAAACGCCACCAGCTTCATCAATGAAATATCAACGCAGGTTTCGATCCGCACGGCGCGCGTTCGCCGCAAATGAAAAAGCCGCACGCGTTGCAGCGTGCGGCTCGCTTCATCTCCTCGTCAGGTCGTTACTTGCTGCAGGCGCCCAGGTCCTTCCACACCTTGCCGGTGTGGTCGGCGCCCGTCGAGGCCGGATTGCCCGGAACCTCGTTCTGGGTCCACCAGCGCGCCTCGTACGTGCGGCCGTCGTGCTGCACCTTCGCGCCGCCCGTGTAGGCCGTGCCCTGCTTCCATTGCGCCTGGCACTGCGCGCCTTCGCCGCCGCCCGCTTCACCGGTCAGCTTGAACGTGGCGGTTTCCTGCATCAGCTTGCCGCCGTCGATCTGCGACGTTGCCACGGCCGTGTGGTTACCGGCCTTCGCGTTCGCGATGTCGACGTTCACGTCGCCCTGCATGCGCATCGTCGACGACTTCGAGCCGACCATCGAGTTCGACGCGTCGTACACCTTGACGGTGACGTTCGTGTCCTTTGCGTGGTTGAACTTCAGGAAGAATTTCGCGGTGGCCTTGCCGTTCTGGATCTTGAACTCGCCGTTGTTCGAGATGCTGAAGCCCTCGTCGATGCCGCCTTCCGGCTTGTGTTCGATCGTCGTCTCGGTGCGCACGATGCCGCTGCTGCTCTTCGAGAACACGTCGTTCTTGCCGAGCGACGGCTCGATGCGGCCGTCGCGCTCGACGCCGGCGATCAGGTTCGCCGCCTGCGTACGATTGATTTCCTTCGCGAGCAGCATCGGCCACATGTTGCGTTCGCCCTGCTGTGCGGAGCCGATCGTCACCGTGGTCTTCATCGACGGCACTTCGCCGCCCGACTTGAACACGCGGTTCATGACCTTGTCGCCGGCCTTCAGGTCCATCGTCGGTGCGATGCTGCCGACGTTCGACCAGCTCGGCTTGCCCGGATCGGTCGCGCCGCCGTCATCGGTGATGTTGAGGTCGGCCACGTTGTAGAACATGCCGGCCGTGTCGCCGACGTGCCACGTCGTCAGCATCACGTGATGGCCCTTCTTGTCCGACGGAATCGTGCAGTTGTGCGGGCCGATCTCGTCGGCCTTCTTCATCCCGCCGTCGATCGTGCAGAACGGCGTCAGGTCGAACTGGTCGCGCGTGAGCTTCGCGTTCGGATTCCAGCCCTGCTTCGTCAGGTAGTACTTGAAATCCTTCGTCACGTGCGGCGCGGTGAACGTCCACTTGAACTTCTGCGCGCCCGGCTTGATGTCGTTGATCTTCCAGCGATCGACGGCCTGCTCGTTGAGCTCGCTGAACTGCGTCACGCCGCCGCTCGCGATCTCGCCGTCCGGCGCGCCCGCTGCCGGGAAGCCCTGCTTGCCTTCGATGCTTTGCGGTTCATAGGTGACCGAACCGCAGTTGAAGTTTTCGATCTTGCCCGACTTCGAGCTGCACAGCAGGTTGCGCGACGGCGGCTCCGACAGGTAGCCATGCGCAAATGCGGCTTGCGCGAAGAACATCGACGCACAGGCCACGAGCGGCGACAGGGTAAGGAGGGTCTTTTTCGCAGTTCGGGTTCTCATCTGATTCCGTTTGGTTGAAAGTTGAAATTTGAATGGTGAATGCTTCGTTCGACGAATCGCGAGCGACCGCCGGAATGTGCGTCACGCATGCTTCGGTTGACGAAACGCCGGGTGCAGTATCGTCAGGCGCCGCGCATCGACGTATCTTTCTGAACGATCTCTCAAAGATGCGTGGCGCCACCGCCCGGCGCTTGCCGTCTCGCGCACCGTCTTCACATGGCCCGCTTTTAGATTGCGTTGAGATTCGTTGCCGCCGTTGCGTCCAGGAAAAAGAATGTGCCCACTTCCCCGGTACTTTTTTTTCAACCCAAGGATGGATGGCTATCAAATTGAGATCGAATAAACGTACTCCCGGCATCGTGATTCGACGCCGCTCGCTGCGTCGTGCGCACGTTGCCTATGCGGCCCTCGCGGCGGCCAGCGCACTGAGCTTCGCGAACGCTGCTTTCGCGGCGCCCGGCAAACCCAGCCTGAAGCAATACGAAATCACGTCGAAGCCGCACGGCTTCGTCGAAATCGACATGCAGAAGGCCGGCGTCGCGCCGTACAAGGACATCGTCAAGCTGAACAAGAAGGTCGACGTGCCGCTGCCGTTCGACATCTGGAGCAACGGCACCGCCGTGAAGGCGGTCGCGTTGGTCAACGGCGTCGTCGATCCCGCTTCCGAGGTCAGGATGACGCCCGGCGGCACGCAAAGCGGCCAGGTGGTCGCGAACGTGAAGACGCCCGGCGTGAAGAAGATGCAGGTGCGCGTGATCGACGCCAACGGCGCGTCGACCGACAGCGCGCCGCTCGACGTGATCGTGTTCGACACGATTCCCGAGCTCGCGGACGACCTGCCCGACAACGCGAGCAAGACCCACAAGCCGTATGCGAACACGTCCGGCTCGGTCGTCGGCACGTACTTCGCGACCTGGTCGATCTACGACCGCAAGTTCAACGTCGACAACGTGCCGGTCGAGAACCTCACGCACATGCTGTACGGCTTCATCCCGATCTGCGGCGGCGCGGACGTGAATGCATCGCTCGCGAAGGACCTGCCGGGCTCGTTCAACACGCTGCTGCAGAGCTGCAAGGGCCTGCCCGACTACAGCGTCGCGATCCACGACACCTATGGCGAGATGGCCAAGGCGTTGCCGGGCCAGACCGCGAACTCGAAGCTCAAGGGCGTGCTCGGCCAGATGATGGCCGCGAAGAAGCGCAACCCGAACCTGAAGATCCTGCCGTCGATCGGCGGCTGGACGCTGTCCGACCCGTTCTTCCAGATGCACGATCAGGCGAAGCGCAAGGTGTTCGTCGATTCGACCGAACAGCTGCTGCGCACGTGGAAATTCTTCGACGGCGTCGACATCGACTGGGAATTCCCGGGCGGCAAGGGCGTAAACCCGTCGCTCGGCGATCCGGCGAAGGACGGTCAGCTGTACGTGACGCTGATGAAGGAACTGCGGCAGATGCTCGACAAGCTGTCGCAGGAAACCGGCAGGACCTATGAACTGACGTCGGCGATCGGCGCGGGCAAGGACAAGATCGACGTGGTGAACTACAAGGAAGCCACGAAGTACATGGACTATATCTTCGACATGACGTACGACTACTACGGTGCGTTCAGTCTGACGGAGCTGGGCCATCAAACCGCGCTGCACGCGCCGAACTGGAAGCCGGACACCGCGTACACGACGGACAACTCGATCAGGGCGCTGCTCGCGCAGGGCGTCGATCCGAAGAAGCTGGTGGTCGGCGCGGCGGCATATGCGCGCGGCTGGAACGGCGTGCACGGCTACGCCGACGGCAATCCGTTCACCGGCACGGCGACGGGGCCGCACAAGGGCCAGTGGGAACCGGGCATCCTCGATTACAAGAAGCTCAAGGCGGAGATGATCGGGCCGAACAACGCCGGCATCAACGGCTACGAGTACCACTACGATCAGACGGCCGAAGCGCCGTACGTATTCAACAAGAGCACCGGCGAACTCCTCACCTTCGACGACGAACGCTCCGTCCTCGCAAAGGGCGACTATGTGCGCGCGAATCAACTGGGCGGCCTGTTCTCGTGGGAAATCGACGCGGACAACGGCGACATCCTGAATGCGATGCACAAGGGCCTCGGCCACGGCGACGCAGGCGGTGGCGGCGGCGGTGCCGAGAACCATCCGCCGGTCGCGAATGCCGGCGCCGACATGACGGTCACCGAGCCGCAGACGGTCACGCTCGACGCGTCGAAGTCGCGCGATCCCGACGGCGACAAGCTGAGCTTCAAGTGGGAACAGGTCGGCGGCGATCCGCTGAAGCTTGCCAATGCAGCAAGCGCGAAGGCGAGCGTCGACGTTCCGTCGGTCAGGCAGGACACGAAATACACGTTCCGCGTGACGGTCGCCGATCCGGCCGGCCTGAAGGATACGGCGCAGGTCGTCGTGACTGCGCAGGCAGATGCGACGATCGAGCCGCCGCCCCAGGAAAACCGTCCGCCGGTCGCACAGCTCGGTGGCCCGGCAACGGCGGAAGCCGGCCAGGCCGTGACGCTGTCGGCCGAGAAATCGACCGACCCGGACGGCGACAAGCTGAGCTTCAAGTGGAACGTCCCGAGCGGCATCGACGCGAAGCCGGCCGGCGCAACGCTGAGCTTCACCGCGCCTGAACTCGCGAAGGACCAGTCGTTCACGTTCTCGGTCGCGGTCAGCGACGGCAAGCTGTCGAGCACGGCGAAGCACACCGTCGTCGTGAAGGCGAAGGATGCGGGCGGCGGCGAAGGCGGCGGCAACGGTGGCGGCGAAGGCGGCAAGCACCCGGCGTACAAGGCCGGCACGCAGTACAACGCCGGCGACATCGTGTCGAACCTCGGCAAGCTGTACCAGTGCAAGCCGTTCCCGTACAGCGGCTGGTGCTCCGGCGCGCCGACCGCGTACGAACCGGGCAAGGGCTTCGCGTGGAACGACGCGTGGACGCTTTACGGCGATGACGAAGGCGGTGGTGGTGGCGGTGGCGGCAACGGCGGTGGCAACGGCGGTGGCAACGGCGGCGGCAACGGCAACGGCGGTGGCGAAGGCGGTGGCGAAGGCGGCAACGGCGGCAACGGCGGCGATCACCCGCAGTACAAGGAAGGCACGAAGTACAACGCCGGCGACATCGTATCCAACAACGGCAAGCTGTACCGCTGCAAGCCGTTCCCGTACACCAACTGGTGCTCGATGGCGGCCTGGGCTTACGAACCGGGCAAGGGCACCGCATGGGGCCAGGCATGGGAGGAACACAAGGAGTAAGCAAAAGAGCGTGCCAGATCCGGCCGGCGGCGCCGTCGCGGCGCCCCGGCCGATGTGAAACCCGCGTCTCCCGACGCACAACGGCCGATGCCGGTATCGCCCTCGCCTCGCGCGAGGGCATTTTCGTTTCCGCCGCCGGCGATGTTTCGATCCCGGCCGGACGTCAATGCATCCCACGCCCACGCCGACGCTCCGGCCCTTCGCCGGTCACGCGTCGTCAAGCGTTTCCGCAATGGTTTTCGGCAAACGCCCGGTGAAGCGGCTGCCCTGCCCCGGCGTCGACGTCACGTCGACCGATCCGCCGTGGCGCTCGATCACCGCCTTCACGAACGGCAGCCCGAGGCCGACCCCGCGACTCGCGTCGCGATACATGCCGTCGACCTGAAAGAACGGCTCGAACAACCGCGGCATCGCGTCGGCCGGGATGCCGATCCCCTGGTCCTGCACCGCCACCGACACCTGCCGGTCGTCGGCGTCGATCCACACGTCGACGGCCGTCTCCTCGGCCGAGTACTTGATCGCGTTGTCGAGCAGGTTGGCCAACGCGCGCAACAGCATGTCGCGATTGCCGAGCACGAACACGTCGTCGCCGTCGTAATGCGGGCCCTCGACGCGGATCCGCTTCCCGTTCGCGCTGTGCCAGACCTGATCGACCGCTTCCGCGGCCAGATCGTTCGCCGATACCGGCACGTACGCACGCGTATCGAGGTGCTCGGCGCGCGACAACTGGGTGAAATCCTGCGCGACGCGCAGGCTGTAGTCGACGAGCTTGTGCAGGTCGGCCAGGAAATCCTCGTCGATCGTGCCGTCGGCCTGGTTGCGCTCCTCGAGCAGCGACAGCACCGTCGAGAGCGGGTTGCGCAGGTCGTGCGCCATGTGCCGCAGCGTCAGCCGGTCGCTTTCGACCGCGGCCTTGACGTTGTGGATGTCGACGATGCAGATCATGCTCGCCGTCGAACTGTGCCGGTCGCCGTCGCCGAACGGCGTCACCATCATCATCTGCGTGCGCCCGTTCAGCGCCAGCTCGACCGAGTGAATCTTGCCGGTCGCCTTCGCGGTCAGCACTTCGTCGCGCGCGATCGCCAGCACGCGCCGTACCGCCTCGTCGCCGTCGGCGTCGAGCGTCTCGAGCATCGCGCGGCCGCGTGCATTGCACATCAGCAGCTCGCCGTGCTGTTCGACGAAGATCGGATAAGGCAGCGTCTCGATCATGTCGACATAGGCCGTCTGCCACGCGCGAATGCGCTGCATCGCGATCTCGACTTCATCTTTCGTCGGCATCGCGGCATCGGTGCCTGCCGCGTGCGGCAAGCCGACGAACGCGTGCTTGCCGGCAAGCCCGCGCAGCATCTCGTATTCGTTCAGCAGGAACGCCCGCAGGCTGCCGGCGCGCCGCCAGCCGCTCACCGCGAAAATCAATACACACACGGCGAGCAACGGCCCGAGCGGCGTCCAGTACGACCAATGCAGGAGCAGCACCAGTTCGGCGGCGACGAACGTGGCCAGCCACCCGATCGCGAATGCGTACATGCGCCAGCCCGGCACCAGCATGCAGATCAGCAGCATCACCGTCGCGACCACGATGCTGACGGCAACCTGGATCGCCGCCGGCTCGCGCGACAGGATGTGGCCGTCGAGCAGCGCCTGCGTCACCAGCGCGTCGACCTCGACGCGCCGCAGCCGTCCGCCCTCCGACATCGACAGGTCGTACACACCGGAAAGATCCGACATCGCGTCGCCGATGAAGACGATGCGGCCATGCCACGCCGACTCGGGGATGCGCCCCTTCAGCACGTCGACGTACGAATAGCGATCGAGGTTGAAGCGTGTCGGCAGGAACAGCGCGAGCGAGCGCGCTTCGATGCGCCCCAGCCAGGACACGTGATCCTGCACGTGCAGGCGCACGTCGCCGGCCGGCAGCGACGCGCCCGCAACGTGGATCGCCTGCAGCGCGACATGCGGCAGCTCGCCGTCCGAATTGTCCGTCCGGACGTACGGCACGATGCCCTGCACCAGATAGTCGCTGCCGAGCACGACGCTGCGCTGGCCGACGGCCGCCGCCGCGCCGCGCAATTGCGGCGCGGGCAGCAGCACAGTGTCGGCACGCGTGCCCTCCGGCGAAACGTGGGCGGGCAGCACGACGCGCCCTTGCCGCGCGATCGCGGCCACGAGTGCATCGTCGCCGCGCGCCGGGCCGAACATCGTCATGTCGAGCACGACGCTCGATGCGCCGCCGAGCCGATCGAGCACCTGCGCATGGGACGTCCGTGCATAGCTCGCGCCGCCGCCCAGTTCGGCGATCGTCTTCTTGTCGATCGAGATGACGACGACATCGTCGCGCTCGCCGTAATCGACGCAGGTCGCAACCAGATTCCAGTACAGGCGGTCGAGCGGCGACAGCAGCGTCTCGGCGGCCGGCGTACAACTGAGCGCCGCCAGCAACGCAACGCCGGCCGTAAGCGGCCATACGGCGGGCCGCACGGATATCGCTATTTTCCAGACTCGATTGAGCCAGTCAGGCATGGGATGGCATTCCTCGTTATTGTTTTATTCGCCCGAGGTCGCTGCGTCCGCGCGCGCCCTGAATGGTCGCGGCGGTCGGCCGCTGGCCTCGTCGCACACGTGATCCCGCCACGCGGCTATTCAGGCGCGCTCGGGCCCTTAAAAATACAACCGCGCCGCATTCGGCCGCGGGTTGGCAGCCGCCATGTTGCCCGAATAATCTTGATTTTTTTGGGGTGACGGATTCATTTCCCCCCTTGTCCCATAACAAATCGCATTTTTTCGTACTCGTCCCATGCGCCATCACCCGGCGCGGCGCGCAAAACACTTCAGCGAACGGCGGACGGCGGTTGACTCGCGTCAATTCGGAACAGACGCTGCGCTGGAATATCGCCGCGAAATGGGGGATCCCGTCGGAGGATGAGCAGTCGTTCGGCAAGGGGCCGTGCTTTTTTCATCCTTTTGATGAAATTGTGTTGACAGCCCCTTCGAACACGCTATAATCGCATTCTTTCGCGATGCAGCAACAAGCGAAACGTGCCCAGGTGGCGGAATTGGTAGACGCACTAGGTTCAGGTCCTAGCGGTGGCAACACCGTGGAGGTTCGAGTCCTCTCCTGGGCACCATCTGTT
>Ga0157367_1000465_pt1 | contig 19912 bp, 18 predicted proteins | sample AttbisABBM2_FD_113142 | JGI IMG/M metagenome (GOLD analysis project Ga0157367, IMG submission 113142) | Fungus gardens microbial communities from leaf cutter ant in Botucatu, State of São Paulo, Brazil - Atta bisphaerica ABBM2 | ecosystem: Host-associated > Fungi > Mycelium > Unclassified ... | reverse complement strand
TGCCGCCGGCCGCCCCGATGCGCGCATGTACCGCACCGGCGATCTCGCCCGCTACCTGCCGGACGGCAATCTCGTGTTCCTCGGTCGGAACGACGATCAGGTCAAGATTCGGGGCTTCCGGATCGAGCCCGGTGAAATCGAAGTGCAGCTCGCCGCGCACGACGCGGTGCGAGACGCGATCGTGATCGCCCGGCACGACGCGGCCGGCAACGCCCGACTGCTGGCATACGTGACGCTGCACGACGACGCGCCACGCGTCGAACTCGTTCGGCAGTTGCGCGAACACCTCGCGGCCCGCTTGCCCGAGTACATGGTGCCGGCTGCATTCATCGTGCTCGATGCGTTGCCGCTCACGGCCAACGGCAAGCTCGACCGGCGCGCGTTGCCGGAACCGGACGACGATGCCTTCGTCCAGACGCAATACGAAGCGCCGCAAGGCGAGATCGAGCGCACCCTCGCCGCGCTCTGGACCGAACTGCTCGGCGTCGAGCGCATCGGTCGGCACGACAACTTCTTTGCGCTCGGCGGACATTCGCTTCTCGCCGTGCGGATGTTGAATCGCCTGCGTGTATTGCACGAGGTCGAGTTGTCGCTCGCCGCGCTGTTCGAGCATCCGACGCTGTGCGCAATCGCGCAGGCGATTGGCGCCCGAAACCAAAGCGTTGCGTCTCCGATCGTCCGCGTCGATCGCGACGCACCGCTGCCGCTGTCGTTCGCTCAACAGCGGATGGTGTTCCTGAGCGGATTCGAAGGCGCCAGCACGATCTATCATGTCCCGCTCGTGCTGCGGCTCGACGGGAGACTGGATGCCGCAGCGTTGCACCGCGCGGCCGATGCGCTATGGGCGCGTCACGACGCGCTGCGCACCGTGTTTCCCGATCCGGCCGGTGGCGCAAGCGAGGAAGCCCACGCAATGCTGCTCCCGCCAGGCGACGGCATCCCGTGGCGCGAAGACGACCTGTCGTCGAAACCGGGCGCATCGGAGCACGGGTTGCGCTTGTGCGAGGAGGAAGCTGCCCGCCCGTTCGACCTCGCACGCGGCCCGCTGGTCCGTGCGCGCCTCGTCCGGCTGTCGGAGAACGAGCATGCATTCATGCTCACGCTGCACCACATCGTCTGCGACGGATGGTCCCTGGCCGTGCTCGTCAAGGAGCTGTGCGCGCTTTACCAATCCATCACGGCAGGACTTCCGGATCCGCTCGTCGCGCTGAGCGTTCAGTACCCCGACTACGCTGCCTGGCAACGGCAGTCGCTCGGCACCGAACGTCTCGAACGCGAGGCAAGATACTGGCAAGAAGCGCTGGCCGGTATTCCGACGCTGCTGACGTTGCCGACCGATCATCCGCGGCCCGCGCATCAGCAGTTCGAAGCGGCGCGGCTGCCGATCGAACTCGATGGTGCGCTCACGCAGGACCTGAGACGGCTCGCCGCCCGGCGCGGCGTCACGGTCTTCACGGTCGTGACGGCGGCCTGGGCTGCGGTGCTGGGGCGTCTTGCGGGCCAGGACGACGTCGTCATCGGCACACCCGTCGCCAATCGTTCGGCCCCCGAGCTCGAATCGATCGTGGGGCTGTTCGTGAACACGCTTGCGCTGCGCATCGACCTGTCGGGCGCACCGTCCGTCGCGCAATTGCTGGACCGCGTTCAGGCGACCGTGATCGCCGCGCAGGACCATCAGGATCTGCCGTTCGAGCGCGTGGTGGAAATCGTCCAGCCGCCGCGGCGGCTCGATCACACGTCGATATTCCAGGTGATGATTTCGTGGCAGGACGTCGACACGCGCGCGGTCGAATTGCCCGACTTGAAGATCACGCCGGTTGCCGGCGCGTTCGATCGCGCGAAGTTCGATCTCGAACTCGATCTGGCTGACGACGGCCGTGCGATAGCCGGTGCGTTGCGCTATGCGACCGCATTGTTCGACGCGGCGTCGATCGCGCGTCATTGCGCGTACTTGATCGCCGTGCTGCGCGCGATGACCCGCGATGACGTGAAGCCGATCGGACAGATCGATCTGCTCGATGCCGACGAGCGGCGCTTGCTGCTGCACACGTGGAATGCGACGGAGGCGGCCTATCCCGAACACCAGTGCGTGCATGAACTCGTCGAGGCGCGGGCGAGGCAGACGCCCGAGGCTGTCGCGCTTGTCGCGGAGCACGAGCGGCTTTCCTACGGCGCGCTCAATGCGCGCGCCAATCGGCTTGCGCATTATCTCGTCACACTCGGCGTCGGGCCCGATGTACCCGTCGCCGTATGCGCCGAGCGCAGTATTGCGATGGTCGTCTCGCTGCTTGCCGTGCTCAAGGCCGGGGGCGCTTACCTGCCGGTCGATCCCGCGCATTCCAGCACGCGATTCGCCGCCGTCCTTGACGAGGCCAGGCCGCCGGTCGTGCTCGTCGACCCGGTCGGACGCAAGGCGCTCGCCGATGCGCTCGGCGACGCGCATCGGGCGACGCACGCTCTCGTCGATGTGACTGCCGGTTCGCCTGCGTGGGACGAACTGTTCCCGGACAACCTCTCGCCGCACCCGCTCGGACTGACGTCGCGCCATCTCGCCTATGTCATCTATACGTCCGGCTCCACCGGCACGCCGAAGGGCGTCATGGTCGAGCATCGGCAACTCGTCAATTTTGTGACGTGGTACATCGGCCGTTTCGATCTGCACGTCGGCTCCAGTGTCCCGGCCACCGCGAGCCTGGCCTTCGACGCCAGCGTCTGGGAAATCTGGTCCGCGCTCTGTGCGGGCGCGGCCCTGTTGCTGCCGCCGGCAGGTCTCGCGTCCGATCCCGCCGCCTTGTTGCAGTGGTGGCGCGCGCAGCCCATGGACTGCGCGTTCCTCGTCACGCCGCTGGCCCTGCTCGCGATGCAGGCCGGATTGCCGCACGGGCTGAAATCGCTGCTGATCGGCGGCGATCGCATCACGGCGCTGCCCGCCGGGCTGCCGCCGTCGCTTCGCATCGTCAACAACTACGGCCCGACCGAAACCACCATCGTCGTCGTTTCCGGCGAGATCGAGCCGTCCTCCGGCGATTCGCTCTATCCCATCGGCAAGCCGATCGCCAATACCCGGATCTATCTGCTCGATGACGATCTGGCGCCGGTGCCGCTGGGTGCGGTCGGCGAGCTTTACATTGGCGGCGCAGGCGTCGCGCGTGGTTACTTCAATCGGCCGGATCTCACCGCCGAGCGCTTCCTGCCCGATCCGTTCGCCCGTGCCGCGGGCCAGCCCGACGCGCGTATGTACCGTACCGGTGACCTCGCCCGCTACCTGCCGGACGGCAATCTCGTGTTCGTCGGCCGGAACGACGATCAGGTCAAGATCCGGGGCTTCCGCATCGAGCCCGGCGAAATCGCGGTGCAGCTCGCCGCGCACGACGCGGTGCGTGACGCGATCGTGATCGCCCGGCACGACGCGGCCGGCAACGCCCGATTGCTGGCATACGTCGTACTGCACGACGAGGCACCACGCGTCGAACTCGCCAGGCAGTTGCGTGAACACCTCGCGGCCCGCTTGCCCGAGTACATGGTGCCAGCTGCATTCATCGTGCTCGACGCGTTGCCGCTCACGACCAACGGCAAGCTCGACCGGCGTGCGCTGCCGGAGCCCGACGACGATGCCTTCGTCCAGACGCAATACGAAGCGCCGCAAGGCGAGATCGAACTCACTCTCGCCGCGCTCTGGACCGACCTCCTCGGCGTCGAGCGCATCGGTCGACACGACAACTTCTTTGCGCTCGGCGGGCATTCGTTGATCGCCGCCCGCCTGCTTGCGCGAATCCGCGAAACGTTCGGCCGCGAAGTGTCGATCCGCGCGCTCTTCGAAGCGCCGACCGTCGCTCAGTTGGCGCCCCGGATACACACGACGGGCCCGTCCGATGCGCTGGCGGTCCTTCTGCCGCTCCAGCCGCTGGGGTCGAACTCGCCGCTGTTCTGCATCCACCCGGCCGGCGGCTTCAGCTGGCCGTTCGCGGGCCTCGCCCATCACTTGCGGGATCGGCCGCTCTACGGGCTGCAGGCGCGCGCGCTCACCGAGTCGGGCAAGTACGCGCAGTCGATCGAGGACATGGCACAGGACTACGTCCGGCAGATTCGCAGCGTCCAGCCCGATGGCCCGTATCACCTGCTCGGCTGGTCGCTGGGTTGCCATATCGCGCATGCGATCGCTACCCAGCTGCAGCTCGCCGGCGAAAAAGTGGCGCTGCTCGCGATGCTCGACGGCTATCCGATGATGCAAAGCGAAGCTTTCCCCGCCGTGACGGAGCGGGAGGTCATCGATGTGCTGGTGCGTGCATTCGAGGATTCGCCGCAACCTGCCGCCCCCGGCCCGCTGACGATCGACACGCTGAAGACGCGCCTCTCACGAAGCAATCCGATGTTCGAGACGCTCGACGAGCGGACCTTCGAATCGATCGTCCGGCAATTCCAGATCGCACCGACCCTCGCCGGCATGTTCGTGCCCGGCGTGTTCCACGGCGATGTGCTGTTCTTCAGGGCGGCGCTCAGCCGGTCGGAGGCGTACGAGCCACGCGATGTCCGCGCATGGCAACCGTATGTGCAGGGGCGAATCGAGGTGCACGACGTCGAATGCCTGCATGAAACGATGATGAGCGCACCGGCAGTCGCGGAAATCGGGCCGATCGTCGCAGCCGCGCTCGACGGCCGAGCGCGATATGGCGCGGCATCGTCGAATTCGCCGGTCTACGTCGCGAACCCACGGCCGCACGACGGCGAATACATGCGAGGAGAGCACGACGGTTCTCCGACCTGAAGGCGATGCAGCACCGCCCCGCCTCGACGAGACGAGATAAGCGTCTTTCCCGGAGAAACCGGATGGATGAAGACACGCGCAAGCACCATGTCCTGCTGATCGAGGATGACGACAGGTTTGCCTGGCTGGTCCGCGAATATCTCGGCCGCTACGAGTTCGCGGTGACGGTCGTGCGGCGCGGCGACCTCGCCGTCGCGGCCGTGCGCGAGCACCGGCCCGCGCTCGTGATGCTCGACTGGATGCTGCCGAATCTCGACGGCATGGAGGTATGCCGGCGGATTCGCGCATTCTCGAACGTGCCGGTGCTCATCATGACCGCGCGCGCCGACGTCTACGATCAGGTTGCCGGGCTCGATGCCGGCGCCGACGACTACGTGGCGAAGCCGATCGAGCCGCGCATGCTCGTCGCGCGCGCCCGCGCGCTGCTGCGCCGCGCGTATCCGGTCAGCCCGGACGAGGCGGCCGCGGCCCCGTAGCGCCGTTCGGCGAGCGATCCCGCGATCACGCCGGCTTGCCGCCTACCTTCATCTTCACCAGCAGCCAGCTCGTTGCACCGAGCACGAAGACGGCGGCGGTCCACGTGCCGTCATGGTGCAGCAGCAGCGCGGCGGTGGCGGCGATGCCCGCCAGCCCTTGCTGCAGGAAGCCGCACAAGGCCATTGCATGCGCGCCATGTTCCGGCGCATCGCTGACCGCGGCCGCCATGCTGTTGGGAAACAGCACCGCCTGGCCAAAGGTCATCAGGCAATACAGCGCGATGAAGATCCACACGCCCGCGGCATGGGCCAGCAGGCCGCCCAGCCAGGACGCCAGCATCAGCGTGGTCGCCAGCACGAGCAGCGTCGCGCCGGCATGCATCAGCCGCACGCCGCCGAGCCGCCGCACGAGGCGATTGACCAGCATCGCGCCGCTGAAATAGGCGATGCCGAGCAGCAGGCCAATGCTGCCGAAGCTCGTCACCGCGAGCTTGAAGTATTCCTGGAATACGAAGGGGCTCACTTCCTGCAAGGTCACGGTCGTCGCGAATGCCAGGCCGCCCGCGCAGGCCGGCCACAGGAAGCCCGGGCGCCGCAGCAGGCGCCAGTACGTGCCGGCCATGCCGGACGTGACGGCGGTGCGGTGCCCTGCCTTCAACGTCACGGTGTACGACAGGCCGATCGCCAGCGTGGCGGTGACGGCCATCAGCACGAAGCCCGCTTGCCAATGGCTGTATCGGCCGATCAGCCCGCCGATGAACTGGCCGCCGCCCAGCGCCGTGATGAAGGCGATCGACAGCACGGACAGGCGCCGCGCCAGCTCGTCGCCGCGCCAGTTGTCCCGCACGATGATTCTTGCGATGATCGCCGCGCCGCCGCCCCCGATGCCCTGGACGGCGCGCAAGGCCAGCAGCGCCGGGGCGAACGTGCAGCCCGCGAGCAGCAGGCTGCTGGCCACGAACAGCAGCAGGGAAATCAGCAGCGGGCCGCGCCTGCCCCAGCGTTCCGCGGCGGCGCCCCAGAACGGCACCGGCAGCGCCGCGCCGATCACATAGGCGGAGATGGAGAACTCGGCGGCGCCCTGCGTCATCTTCAGCTCGCGCATGACGATCGGCAACGACGGCAGGTAGACCGTGGTCGCCGTTTGCGCCATGAACACGATCAGGCAGGACAGCGCCATCAAGGAAACGGTCGAGGCGCTACGTTCGCACGGTGCGCCGGCGGCAAGAACGGGCTTGTCGCTCATGCCGGGCCTCCCGCCGATCGTGATGCACGCCCGGCGGTGTCCCGCCCGCGCTCACGCAGCGGGCCCTGCAATGCGAGTTGAATCGCCATCGCTTCTCTCATTCGATCTTGTTGATGTTTGTGTCGGCAGCATGCTGTCCGGCCCTCGCGCCCGATTGTACAAAAGACGGCGAAAACGAGCAGGCGATGCGGGCCGGCCTGGCATGCTTGCATGGCACAAGGGGAACTACCATTTCCGGCAGGTATCGGCGAGAAATCCGGCATCAGGCACAATACGCGGCTTCGTCATTCGACCACGGTCAAACCCATGCGCTTCGTCGTCGTCGGAACCAGCGGATCGGGGAAATCTACCTTTGCGAGCGCACTGGCCGCCGCCGCGGACTGCCCGCAGATCGAGCTGGATGCACTCTACTGGGGCCCCAACTGGACCGCCGTGCCGCCCGAACAGTTCGAGCGTGCCGTGCTTGCCGCGACGGCCGGCGACCGATGGGTCGCCGACGGAAATTACAGCGCCGTGCGCGACGTGCTCTGGTCGCGGGCCACGCACATCGTGTGGCTCAACTTCGGGCGATGGACGGTGTTCTCCCGGGTGCTGTGGCGCACGTTGAGCCGCGGGCTCACGCGCACCGAGCTCTTTCACGGCAATCGGGAATCGCTGCGCATGGCGTTCTGTTCCCGCGACTCGGTGCTGCTGTGGTCATACACCACGTTCGCCAGGAATCGCGTCAAGTTCGCCGGCCTTCGCGACGATCCGAAGTACGCGCATCTGCACTGGACGGAAATCACCGCGCCATCGCGCACCCGCGCATTCATCGACCTGCACGCCCGCGCCGGCGGCTGAGCGCCGCGCGCGCCGGGCCCGCGTCGAGTCAGTTGTCGAACGTGCCGCGATATTCCGGCGCGGCGTCCGCGCGCGTATTCAGTTCGAACATCACGCCGCCCGGTGCGCGGCAGAAGAAGCGCGAACCGCGCCCGTTGTTGAACACGTCCGTCTCCATCGCGACGCCCTCTTCCGTGAATCGCTCGAACAGTGCGCGAACGGCATCGAGGCTCGGCAATTCGAACCCGACGTGGAAATTCGTCGGCCACGACGGACGGTCGTCGCCGGCGTGATCGTTCACCACGTCGAAGCCCGGGCGCTTGAGGATGTACGACTCGTTCCAGCTTCCCGCGATCGTGAAGCCGAGGTGACGCTCGAAGAATCGGGCCGTCGCCAGCGTGTCGGCCGAGGGGAAGCTCAGGTGATTGAGCTTCATCGTTTGTGTCATCGGTGCCATGTCAGTCATCGTCGGTCTCGCTCATGCAGTGATCGGCGGAGGCCCCATGCCGTTTCCGCCCGACGAATCCAGAATATAAGCAAAAGCTCACATTCAACAACTCGCATTGGGCGCGTGTTGCGAGCCCGTGCGAAACCGGCGTGAGCGCGCCGTTCGGGGCATGGAGGGCCATCGCCGAGGATCTGGCTGCTCGCATTCGTGCCGCGTTCAGTGCCCGTCAGCCTGCGTGGCCCGCATCCCGATGATCGAGCATGCTCGGCTACGCCAGCCGCTCGGCGATCTTCGCGTCGACGCCGCGCAGCACCGCTCGTCACACCGCCCTGCACCGAATGTGGGCCACGAAATACGACTGAACGCGAATTCCGGACGGGCTGGTTTGCATTTGCGCGTTGAAGTCAGGATAAGTTTTCTTATCTTAACGGCTGCATTGCGTGGCAAAACTGATGACCGGCAAAACGCGCCGGCCTGCTCGCCGCACGATTGACAACCGCGAATCGCTCGCCTACCCGCGCTGCTGCGCGAGCCATTGCGTCGGCGTCACCCCGACGCCCTGCGCGAAGGCGCGCGCCAGCGCGCTGGCGCTGCCGTAGCCGACTTCCGCCGCGATCTGCTTGACCGGCCGGCCGCGGCGCAGCAGCGCCTTCGCGAGCCCGATCCGCCATTGCAGCAGGTATTCGCCCGGCGGCACGCCGACGACATCCGCGAAATGCGCGGCGAACCGCGAGCGGGACATGCCCGCCGTGCCGGCCATCTCCTCGAGCGTCCAGCCGTGCGACGGGTCCGAATGGACGGCCGTGAGCACCTTGCCGAGCCGTTGATCCGACAGGCCCGCGAGCGAGCCGGTGTCGACGAGCTGGCGCTGCATCGCATACCGCAGCAACTGCACCATCAGCACCTCGACGAGCCGGTTGGTCACCGCATCGTGGCCGCACGCCGGTTCGAGCGCTTCGGCGAACAGCAGCTGCTGGACCGCGTCGAGCGACGGCACGCAGGTCAGCGGCGCGGCCAGCAGATCCGGCAGGTTGCGCAGCAGCGGATTCTCGTCGCGCGAGCCGAACGCGATGCTCGCGGACACGAGATCGGCCGGTTCGCGCGCGCCCGTATCGACCCGGCACGCATGCGGCCGCGGCAGGAACAGCACGCTCGGCCCGTCGAACTCGCGGCGCCCGATCGCGCCGCCGGTCACGACGATCCGCCCGGCGCGCAACAGGTGCAGGTGGCCGGCGCCGTCGGTGCCGCCCGCATCGCCGATGCCGCCGTCGGGAAATACGCGGGCCTGCAGGTCGAAGCGGCTGATGAGATTGGAGAGTCGATCGGACATGGGACGATTGGTGGATTTTTGCGGACTTATTGTAACTTGTCGTCCCGTTCGCTCCGGTAGATTGGAGCACCTCGGCTCAACGCCGATTCAACCCTGTTTCAATCACCGAGGCATGCTCATGATCCAGTTCTACTACCACCCTTCCCCGAATCCCGCCAAAGTCGCCCTGTTCCTCGAGGAAAGCGGGTTGCCGTACGAACTGGTGCCGGTCGATACGCGCAAGGGCGAACAGCACGCGGACGCCTTCACGGCGATCAACCCGAACGCGAAGACGCCGGCGATCGTCGACGGCGACGCGACGGTGTTCGACAGCAACGCGATCCTGCTGTATCTCGCGGAAAAGAGCGGCCGCTTTCTCCCCGCGAACACGCCGGCCGCGCGCGGCGAGATGCTGTCGTGGCTGATGTTCGTCGCGACCGGCATCGGCCCGTATGCGGGGCAAGCGGTGCACTTCAAGCATTTCGCGCCGGAGCCGAAGGCCTACGCGGTCAACCGCTACGACTTCGAGGCGTGGCGCCACTGGCGCATCGTCGACGTGCGTCTCGCGGCGTCGCGCTACATGCTCGGCGACACGTACACGCTGGTCGACATGGCCGTCTGGGGCTGGGCGCGCGCGATCCCGTTCGTGCTCGGCGAAGGCGCGTGGGAGCAGCTGCCGAACGTGAAGCGCCTGGTCGACGAAATCAACGCCCGGCCCGCCGCGCAGCGCGCCGAGGCGCTGGCGGCGCGCCACGCGTTCAAGACCGAGATGGACGCCGACGCCCGCCGCGCGATGTTCCCGCAGAACGCGCGGCTCGAGGCCGGCGCCACGGCGGGAGCGTGACATGCTCGATCTCTACTACTGGACGACGCCCAACGGTCACAAGATCACGATGTTCCTGGAGGAGACCGGGCTGCCGTACCGGATCGTCCCGGTGAACATCGGCCGCGGCGCGCAGTTCGAGCCTGAATTCCTGCGCATTGCGCCGAACAACCGGATTCCGGCGCTCGTCGACCCGGCCCCGGCCGACGGCGGCGAACCGCTGTCGATCTTCGAATCGGGCGCGATCCTGCTGTATCTCGCCGACAAGACCGGGCGCTTCGTTCCGCAGGACCTGCGCGGCCGCCATCTCGCGCTGCAATGGCTGTTTTGGCAGATGGCCGGGCTCGGGCCGATGGCCGGGCAGAACCACCATTTCGCGCAGTACGCGCCGGAGCCGCTGCCGTATGCGATCGATCGCTACGTGAACGAGACGTCGCGGCTGTACGGCGTGCTCGACAAGCATCTGGCGGACGGCCGCGACTACATCGCGGGCGACTACTCGATCGCCGACATGGCCTGTTATCCGTGGATCGTGCCGCACGCGCGCCAACGCCAGCGTCTCGAGGATTTCCCGCACCTGGCGCGCTGGTTCGAACGCACCGGCGCCCGCCCGGGGACGGTCCGTGCGTATGCGCGTGCGCAGGAGATCAACGTGGCGCCGACCGTCGACGAGGCGTCGCGCAAGATCCTGTTCGGGCAATCGGCCGCGACGGTGCGCTGACGCGCGGCTGAGTGGCCGCCATGGGCGGGCTTCGGTGCCATGCGTGCACCGGAGCCCGCTTCGCCCGTCACGACATCTCCCACCCCGCAGTTCCCCCTTTCCGCCCCGCCGACAGTCACGCCTGCTCCGCCGTCATTTGTTACCGCGACGCAAGACTGTTGCTCCATGGCGGGTGTTCGAAGCCGGCGCGGATGCGCCTACAGTCCGTATCCATCGGATCCGTCGATCCGGTCGGCACTGACGCCGAAACCCCATCGCACTTCGAGGCACATCATGAGCGCATCCAAAGTCATCATCGTTACCGGCGCGTCGCAAGGCATCGGCGCGGAAACCGTCAAGGCGTTCCGCGCACGCGGCCATCGCGTCGTCGCCACGTCCCGTTCGATCGCGCCTTCGCACGATCCGGACCTCGTCACCGTCGCGGGCGACATCGGCGACGCGGACACCGCGCGGCGCGTGGTCGATACCGCGATCGAGCGCTTCGGCCGGGTCGACACGCTCGTCAACAACGCCGGCATCTTCATCGCGAAGCCGTTCACGCAGTACACGCCGGAAGACTATGCGGCGGTCAACCGCGTGAACCTGGACGGCTTCTTCCATGTCACGCAGCGCGCGATCGGCGCGATGCTGAAAGCCGGCGGCGGCCACGTGGTCAGCATCACGACGAGCCTCGTCGACCACGCGAACAGCAACGTGCCGTCGGTGCTCGCGTCGTTGACGAAGGGCGGCCTGAACGCGGCGACGCGATCGCTCGCGATCGAGTATGCGAAGGCCGGCATACGCGTCAACGCGGTGTCGCCGGGCATCATCAAGTCGCCGATGCACGCGGCCGACACGCATGAAACGCTCGCGTCGCTGCATCCGGTCGGCCGCATGGGCGAGATGAGCGATATCGTCGACGCGATCCTCTACCTCGATGCCGCGCCGTTCGTGACCGGCGAGATCCTGCACGTCGACGGCGGCCAGAGCGCGGGGCACTGAGTGTGCCGCGGCGCGACGTCTAGCGCGTCCGCTTTTTCGGCGCGTGCGCCAGCTGCTCGACGAGATAGTCGACGAACACGCGCACGCGCGACGCCAGGTAGCGTCCGTGCGGATAGATCAGGAGAAACGGCCGCGAACGGCCGCCCTGCGCGGCCAGCACCTCGACGAGCCGGCCTTCGCGAAGATCCTGCTCGACGATGAAGCGGTAGGTCTGGAACAGCCCCGCGCCGTGGCGCGCGAGCGTCACGCCGGCGAGCACGTCGCCGGAGGTGCCGTAGCCGCCCGCCGTCGCGACGTCGCGTTCCTCGCCGGACGCGTGATGAAACAGCCACGGGATATGGCGCCCGCTGCTCGGCAATTCGAACTGGATGCATTCGTGCGCGTGCAGGTCGTCGACGGATGTCGGAACGCCCGCGCGTTTCAGGTAAGCGGGCGTCGCGACCGCGACGAGTTCCGCGTCTTCCAGCTTGCGTGCGATCAGGTTCGAATCGGCGGGCGCGCGGCCGCGAATCGCGAGATCGAATCCTTCTTCCGCGAAGTCGATGTTCCGGTTGCTCAGGTGCACGTCGACCTGCACGTCCGGATAGCGCTCGCGAAACGCCGGCAGCAGCGGCAGCACCCGATAGTGCCCGTACGGCGTCGGCATGCTGATCCGCAGCACGCCGGCGGGCGTGGCCTGCTGGCCCGTCGCCTCGCGTTCCGCGTCGACGAGCTGCGACAGCGCCTGGCGGCACTGCTCGAAGTAGCGCCGCCCCGCGTCGGTCAAGCGGATCTGCCGCGTCGTGCGCACGAAGAGCCGCACGCCGAGCCGCTCCTCGAGCCGCGCAACCGACCGGCTCACCGCCGCCGGCGTGACGCTCGCGGCCGTCGCCGCCTGCGTGAAGCTGCCGAGTTCCGCCGCAAGGCAGAACAGCTCGATGCTGCCGAGCAGCAGGTCGTCGAATTTGCGTTGCATGCGTGTTTTCCTGCGGCTTCCGGTGCGTTGCGGGCGGTGGGATGCCGGCCGCGACGAAGGCGGCCACGCCCGATCGGATGAACGAGTGTGCACGATTATCGTGCGCGAAACCAGCGCGGCGGCGCGGCCGCCGCATTCGTTACATCGCGTCCGCAGTCATTTGCGCCGATGACATTTACCGCCCGCGCACGCGTGGCTACATTGACTGCAAAGCACGCGGACGTGCAGCAGCCGCTTCACGCGATCGCGCTCGCGATTCCACGGAAAGGAGAACGACATGACCGTCGAACAGAAACTCGCCGCGCTCGGCCTCAGCCTGCCCGAGCCGCCGCAACCGCTGGGCAGCTATACGGCGGTCAGCGAAGCCGGCAACCTGTTGTTCATTTCCGGGCAGGTGCCGCTTGCGGGCGGCCGGATGGTGTTCACCGGGCGGATCGGCGAACAGCGGACCGTCGACGAAGGCAGGCAGGCGGCCCGGCTGGCCGCGCTGAACGTGCTCACGCAAATCGACCGGCACCTCGGCGGATTCGACCGGCTGCATCACATCGTGCGCGTCGAGGGGCATGTGAGCTCCGCCGACGGGTTTCATGGCCAGCCGGCGGTGATCGACGGCGCGTCGGACCTGTTTGTGGCCGTGCTGGGCGACAAGGCCGGCCATGCGCGCTCGGCGTTCTCGCACCGCCAGTTGCCCGCCGATGCGTCCGTCGCACTGGTGGTGATCGCCGAGCTGCGGCCGGCGTGAATGCCGCCGGGATGCCCCCTGCCCGGCGGCGGACGGCGATCCGGATTCGAATAGGTTCCGGATCCCGCATAATAAATCGCATGCGATTTAATCGAAACCGCTTGACATGGCGAAGCGCCTCCCTGAGAATGCATCGCATGCGATCGAATCGCATAAGCCAATACCCGAAACGACCCACGAAGGAGTCACCATGAGCAAGATCGAAAAAGTCCTGTACACCGGCAAGACGCACACGTCGTCGGGCGGCCGCGATGGCGCGGTCCGCAGTTCCGATGGCCGTCTCGACCTGCAGCTTTCGTCGCCCGGCAGCGCCGGCACCGGCACCAACCCCGAGCAGTTGTTCGCCGCCGGCTGGTCGGCCTGTTTCATCGGCGCGATGCAGCTCGCGGCGCGCGCGTCGAAGGTCGCACTGCCGGCGGACCTCGCGGTCGACGCCGAAGTGGATCTGGGCATGGGCGGCAACGCGTACTTCCTGCAGGCGCGCCTGAACGTCAGCCTGCCGGGCCTCGAGCGCGACGTCGCGCAGCGCATCGTCGATGCCGCGCACCAGACCTGCCCGTATTCGAAGGCGACGCGCGGCAACATCGACGTCACGATCAATATCGTCTGAGCACCCGAATCAATGAGTCGACGCGCGCGGCCCGCCGGGCCCGGCAGTCGACGCCCTGACCGTCACAACATTTCCTGTCGAGGTACACCATGAAGAACCCGCTGATTGCCACCCTGCTCGTCGCCGTTTCGGCTTCCTTCACCGCATCTGCGTTCGCCAGCGACGAAGCGCAGGCCGTGACCCGCGCCCAGGTGCGCGCCGAGCTGCGCCAGCTCCAGCGCGCCGGCTACCAGCCGGGCCGCGCGAACGATCCGCACTATCCGGAAGATCTGCAGGCGGCGCTCAAGCGCATTCACGCGAGCGACGCGGTGGCAGGCGACACGTCGGCCGCCGGGTATGGCGCCGAAGGCGAGGCGGCCGCGCAGTCGGGCGGCAAGCGCGTGATCCTCACCGCCGATCGTTCGATCTACTTCGGGCATTGAACGCGTGGAGCGGCCGCTGATGTCACGGCGCTGTCGCTGATGAATTTCGATAAAAATAGCGTATGCGATGTAATCGCATGCGCTATTTGTCTTTGGTGAAAGGGATGGCGAACGTGCGGAATGCCGGCTGGCGCCGGCCTCCCGTCACGCCTGTTCCTGCGCCTCGGTCGCGCGAATCAGGTTGTTGCGCAGCGTCGCGATCCCCTTCTGCATCTTCGCGAACTCGTCGGGCTTCAGCCCGGTCGCCTCGACGAGATCCATGTTGAGCCCCTTCTCGCGCAGGCGCCGGCCGGCCTTCGTCAGGCTGACGAGCACCTGGCGTTCGTCGGCCGGATCGCGCTGCCGCTGCAGGTAGCCCATCGCCTCGAGCTTCTTCAGGATCGGCGTCAGCGTATTGGATTCGAGGAACAGCTTGTCGCCAAGGCTGCCGACCGTCTGGTTGTCCTCTTCCCACAGCGCAATGATCGTGATGTATTGCGTGTACGTGAGGCCCAGCTCTTCGAGGATCGGCTTGTAAGCCTTGCCGAAGGCAAGATTCGCCGAGTAAACGGCAAAACACAGGAAGTCCGACAGCTTCGGCGCTGTGCGGGGATCCGTCTCGGTCGATTTCATCAGTTGCCTCCTTGGCAAAGATCGCGCGCGCGAATGTCGGCATTATATATCGCGTGCGATCTTATCGGAAGCAATAGGGATTGCCGGCGCGCGATGCGAGTCGCGGCCGGCGGGTGCGCGACAGCGCGAGGAGCGTCGATCAGCGGGGCGCGTTGTCGGGGCGGCTCGTTCTCTTGAGGAGCCGCAGCCGCTGTTCCGCGATCAGCGAACACTGGACCGGATGCGCGAGTTCGGTCGCGAATCCGCCTGCGACGAACAGCAGGACGGCAAGCAGGCGCTTCATGCGCCCTCCACCACGGACAGGCTCGCGCCGTCCGACACGGTCGCATCGAGCGCGTACGGGTCGACCCCGTCGAGACAACCGAGATTGACGCGCCAGCACGCGGGATCCCTGCGCGTCTGATGAAACGGATAGATGCCGCAGTGCTTGCAGAAGTAGTGCTTCGCGACGCGCGTGTTGAACTGATAGACCGTCAGCGCGTCCTGCCCTTCGAGGATCGTCAGTTCCTTGCCGTCGAACATCGGGCTCATCAGCGCGCCCCGGCGGCGGCACAGGCTGCAGTTGCAGCGCGCCGCCGGCGTGATGGCGGTGCGGACTTCGAACTTGACGGCCCCGCAATGGCAGGACCCCTTGTACAGCGCGGCTTGTGACATGTGACGCTCCGTTTCCAGGTGGTGGCTGTGTTATAGCCCACCCGGAACATCGCGTTGTATCGCCATGTATCGATGCCGCGCGCCGATACAGGACGTTTCATTTCACCTGCGTTCATGCTGCGCGATGACGACACGCGAACAGCGGACTCTTGCGGGTTCCTTTCACCGCATGCTAGAGTCGCGGCCATTCCATCCACCCACTCACCGCAAGGAGAAACCAAGATGATTGCAAGCCTGCCCTTCTCCCGTCGCGGGTCGTAGTCCGGGTTCATCGCGTCCGTTCGTTTCATCGTTCACGCATCGCAGCTGACTGCATCGTCGTTCCGGCGATGCCGCGGGTCGTCCTGATCCATTCACGCTGCCGTTCCCCCCGACATTCGATGTCAGGCAGTGCATTCGCACGCGCTGCCCGTGCCATGGCCCGCCGTTCCTTTTTCTCATCGAACGGAATTTTCCATGGGCAATTCCCGGCAAGACCTGGCGGACGGCGTCACCCTGTACGCGTCCGCCGAAACCTGGATCGAAGGTGAAGCGATCCGGCAGCTGAAACTGGCTGCCACCCTTCCGGGCATGCGGCGTGTCGCCGGCATGCCGGATCTCCACCCCGGGCGCGGCTATCCGGTCGGCGCTGCGTTCTTCTCCACCGGCTGCCTGTATCCGGCGCTGATCGGCGGCGACATCGGCTGCGGCATGGCGCTCTGGCAAACCGCGCTCGACGCGCGGCGCGCCAGCGCGGTGCGGCTCGTCGTCCAGCTCGGCTCGATCGACGCGCGCCTCGACGACAGCTGGCACTCGTCGATCGCCGACGCGGGCCTGGCCGGCCATGCGTTCGCCGCGTCGCTCGGCACGATCGGCAGCGGCAATCACTTCGCCGAGCTGCAGAAGCTCGACCACGTATACGACGAACACGCCGTGCACGCGCTCGGCCTCGAGCGCAACCGCTTGCAGCTGCTCGTGCACAGCGGCTCGCGCGGCTTCGGCCAGTCGATCCTCGAACGGCACATGGACGCGCACGGCTACAACGGCCTCGACGACACGCATGCCGATTGCGCGGCCTACCTGCAGCGTCACGACGAGGCGCTGCGCTACGCGGTGGCCAACCGCGAGCTGATCGCGCGCCGCATGCTCGCGCGCTGGCGCAGCGGCGGCCGGCGCATCCTCGACGTCAACCACAACCTGGTCGGCCGCGCCGTCGTCGACGGCGTGCCGGGCTGGCTGCATCGCAAGGGCGCGACGCCCGCCGACGCGGGGCCGGTCGTGATCCCCGGTTCGCGCGGCGACTACAGCTATCTCGTCGAGCCGTTGCCGCGCGACGACGCGGCGAGCCTTGCATCGCTCGCGCACGGCGCCGGGCGCAAGTGGTCGCGCGGCGACTGCCGGGGCCGGCTCGAACGGCGCTTCGCGCCGTGGCAGCTGACCCGCACGCGGCTTGGCAGCCACGTCGTCTGCGAGAACCGCGAGCTGTTGTATGAAGAAGCGCCGCAGGCGTACAAGCCGATCGACAGCGTCGTCGACGCGCTCGAAGCGGCGGGGTTGCTGCGCAAGCTGGCGCGGCTCGCGCCCGTGTTGACCTACAAGACGTCGGGAGCGTGCTGCTGATGATGCTCCAGATTTCTTCCGCACATGGGCCGGTTGAGTGCCAGCTCGCCGCGGCGAAGGCGCTGCAGCGCCTGCAGGTCGAAGCCGACGCGTGCCGCGTCGCACTGACGGTGCTCGATCTGCAACCGGGCGACCGCCCGGGCACCGTGCGCTCCGCGCTGCTGGATCTCGACGGAGACGGCGCCGCGGCGCTCGCCGATCGCTGGGCCGGCACGCTGCAATGGATCTGCGCCAGCCCTTACCGCTTGCGTCATCCGCGCAAGAACTGGTTCGTCGGCGTGACCCGCTGCGCCGACGCGCCGCCGTTGCCGCCCGGTGAAGTGAGGTTCGAAGCGATGCGCGCGCGCGGCCCCGGCGGGCAGCACGTCAACAAGACCAGCAGCGCGATCCGGGCGACCCATGTCGCCACCGGCACGTCGGTGCGGGTCGAAAGCGAACGCAGCCAGCATGCGAACAAGCGGCTGGCGCTGCAGTTGCTGCACGCGCGCCTGCAGCAACTGACCGACCAGCAGGCCGGGCACGCGCGCCAGCAGCGGCGCATGCAGCATTTCGCGCTGGAACGCGGCAATCCGGTGCGGGTGTTTCATGGCGTCGCGTTCACGCCGTCGCGCTGAGCGCGTGCCCATCGGGCCGCACGGGTTCGCCGCCGCACGCGCACAGGCGGCCGGCGGCTCCGCTCGCGCCGGCGTGCCGCCCTCGCCCGTCGCATCCGTTCCCGTATCCCGGGGACGGAACCCCATCCAGCCTTTCTGGCCGGGAAAGGATGCTTGAGACATCCGCAATTATCGCGAGCGCGGAATTCGCCCACTATCTCCCGGACGACCGATCACGCGGCCTGCGCGGCCTGCGATGCATCGGCCGCGAACGACCCGGCCCCGCGCCGCGGCAATCCGAAAATCAGGAGACACGATGAACAGCCACTCTCTGGACCTCGGCAGCGACACGGGCCGACCCGCGCCCGCCCGCGCCGCCGATGCCGACGCGGCCCGCCCTGCCGCCCGCGGCGTCACGCTCGGCGATTTCATGGACGACTTGCCGGTCGGCGCGCTGCACCGCTTCGTCGTCTGGGTGATCGGCGTCGGCCTGTTCTTCGACATGTACGAGATCTTCCTCGTCAGCACGATCGGCACCGCGCTGCAGACCGAATACGGGCTGAACCGCCAGAGCGCCGATTTCAAGCTGCTGCTCGCGTCCGCGTTCATCGGCATGTTCTTCGGCGCGCTGTGCCTCGGCAGCCTCGCCGACCGCATCGGCCGGCGCAAGGCGTTCCTGCTGACGCTGAGCTGGTACAGCGCGTTTTCGCTGGTCGGCGCGTTCTCGGTCAACGCCGACATGCTCGTGATCTGCCGCTTCCTGACCGGCATCGGCGTGGGCGCGATCTATCCGGTGGCGGACAGCTTCCTGTCGGAAATCCTGCCGAAGGCGCGGCGTGGCCGCCTCGCCGCCTGGGCGTACACGACGTCCTACGTCGCGGTGCCGCTGGTCGGCTTCCTCGCGGTCTGGCTCAATCCGCTGCATATCGGCGGCGTGGCCGGCTGGCGCATCATCCTCGCGATCGGCAGCCTCGGCGCCGTGTACGTGCTGCTGGTCCGGCACCGGCTGCCCGAGAGCCCGCGCTGGCTGCTCGCGCAGGGGCGCGCCGACGAGGCGCACGCGATGCTGCGCCGCTTCGCGGACAGCGCCGGCGTGCGCATGCCCGAACGGTTCGCCGCGCCGGCGCAGCCGCAGCGGCCGCTCGCGCTGCGCGAGCGCATCGCGCTGCTGCGCCGCACGCCGTATGGCACGCGCTACCTGATGCTCGCGATCTTCCACCTGTTCCAGGGCTTCGGCTATTACGGCTTCGGCACGCTGGCGGGCGCGGTGGTCAAGAGCCGCGGCTTCGACGTGACCGACAGCACGCTGTTCATCGCGCTGTCGTTCCTCGGCTACCCGATCGGCTCGCTGCTGTCGATTCCGCTGCTCAACTGGATCGAGCGCCGCACGCTGGTGATCGGCGCGATCCTGTCGATCGCCGCGTTCGGCCTGTGCTTCGCGTATTCGGGCAACACCGCGTTGATCGTCTGCTTCGGCGTGTTGACGACCTGCGCGTCGAACGTGTTCAGCAACGCGTACCACGTCTATCAGGCGGAGATCTTCCCGGCGCGCGTGCGCTCGACCGCGATCGGCAGCACCTATGCGCTGTCGCGCATCGTCAGCGGCGCGCTGCCGTTCATCCTGCTGCCGGTGCTCGGCCATTACGGCGCGGGCGCGATGTTCGGCGTGATTTCGGTCGCGCTCGGGATCGTCGCGGTGACGCTGCGCGTGCTCGGGCCGCTGACCACACGACGCAGCCAGGACGAGATCAATCCGGTGTAACTGGACAAAAAAACGCCAACCCATGAAGGGTTGGCGTTTCGCCTGCGGGTAGGGCCGGTATCAGGAGAACTGGTTCATCGTGTTGTCCTTGCCCGCCGCCTTCAGCGCTGCGTCGCCGCTGAAGTATTCCTTGTGGTCGTCGCCGATGTCCGAGCCGGACATGTTCTGGTGCTTGACGCACGCGATGCCCTGACGGATTTCCTTGCGCTGCACGCCCGCCACGTAACCGAGCATGCCCTGGTCGCCGAAGTATTCCTTGGCCAGGTTGTCGGTCGACAGCGCGGCGGTGTGGTACGTCGGCAGCGTGATCAGGTGGTGGAAGATGCCGGCTTCGCGCGACGCGTCGGCCTGGAAGGTCCGGATCTTCTCGTCGGC